>ERZ894240.919-NODE-919-length-22548-cov-82.403859_pt1 | contig 22548 bp, 33 predicted proteins | sample MGYA00380298_ERZ894240 | MGnify/ENA primary metagenome ERZ894240 (study PRJEB32331, sample SAMN06328419) | human gut metagenome | biome: human gut microbiome; feature: stool | host: Homo sapiens | collected 2014-06-27 ... | reverse complement strand
TGTTGCTTGTGAATATTTTGATAATACATCATTAAATCAATTAACGTAAATCAAATAAGAAATGATATGAAGAAAGCAAAAGTAAGGGTTACAGGGAACTATGTTTCCAGTACAAGTTTTACAAATCGTATTGACACGATATTGAATCTGCCAATAGACTTTACAGAAAAGGATATAGCGGATAAGATAGACGAAATAAAATATTGTGCCGAAAGCTATTCTTTTAAAGACATTGAGGTGCTTTGTGTATATGATGAAGATTAACGTAAATCGAAATAGAAAGGAATATTTATATGAATGAGAAACAAGTATGTGGCGAATGCAAGCTATTCACCAATGAAGATTCATTCGGTAACGGATGGTGTGAATTTCATCAAAAAGAGGCATTCTGTGAGAATGTAGCTTGTGAAGATGGAATCGAAATAGAAGAGGATATTTCCTCCGATACGGATAATGATGATAATAACCCTTAAAATGATACAGCCGCAACATTACAAGTATTTTCCTCGGTCCAGCCCCGCCAAGCGAGAAAGGACTATATTAACCACTTCCGGCAAGAAAAACCGCTTGAAGGAATTTACTTCACAGGTTTTGCACGCGAAGTACTTGAAAAGAGATCCAGACGCAAGTCTGCAAACTATGCAGTAGTCTATGATGCAATCATGAAGCATATCGATCAATTCTCAGAGTTGTATGATTGCGATATTTTCACCAACTCAATCACTGAGGAGTTTCTGGATGATTTCATTGTCTATCTCGAAGAATACGGATTACGACATAATACAATCGTTGGTTACATCTTAAAAATTCAGTCTATGGTACGAAAGGCAAGCCAGTATAATTATGCGGTAGACCCTTCTTATGAAGGGATTGACATCCGGCTGGAGGAAACCTCAGCCGTATTCCTCAGCATGAACGAAATTACACGCATTTATTATTATAAGTTCGAGAAACAAGATAAACGCAGGGCTAAAGAGCGCATCCGTGATTTGTTTGTGGTAGGGTGCCTCACTGCTCTTCGTTATTCTGATTACTCCACACTGACGAAGGATAACTATCAGGGCGATTATATTATCAAACGGACCAAGAAAACCAATGTAGACGTTAAAGTACCTGCACATGATTATGTGAAAGAAATCTTTGAGAAATATGGCGGTGATATTCCCGGTGGACTTTGCATCCAATACTTTAATAAGTATCTAAAGGTGATTATGAAGGAAATCGGACTGAATGATCTTGTGACTTACTCTTATACACAAGGTGGTAAATTAAAGACCGTCACTCGTGAGAAATGGGAATTGATCAGCAGTCATACTGCGAGGAGAAGCGCAGCTACCAACATGTACCTCACTGGCCGGATGAAGACCTTTGAGATTATGAAACTCACCGGACACCGGACTGAACAGAACTTCTTCCGTTACATCCGGTTGACAGGTGACGATACAGCCCGATCAATTTCCGGGGATATGTTTTTTAGAAAGTAATAACCAATAAACAGTAAATATAACTATGAATGTAAATTCCAATATCAGAAAACGTAATAAACAAGTTATTTCAGACAGATACAAGAAAGTTGATACAACGGTCAACGGAGATGCCGAACGTCTCGTAGAAGAGCACAGGGAGATTGAGAAAAGGTTATATCCTCTACGCATCGACCAGCGTACTGTTATCTATGTAACCAAAGACAAATGTACCAAGGAATACGCTCAAAAGAGGCGGCGTCAGTTTGGGATTGAACCCTCTCCAGAAAGGAAAGGAGGAAATCCTCGCGTGCATATTGAAGTTGAAGAGGTAGGCAAACTTGTACAGGAAGGGATGCCTCTTAAAGACATTGCTCGTACACTTGGAGTAAGTCGAACTACGGTTAGTAAATATATATAAAAATATGATTTGAGAAAAAATGGAAATAAATAAATACTTATACAGCAAAGCTTTTGATAAGGCTTTGAAAGTTGAGTTCCTTACCAATAGTGAGGAGCTCTTTTTATATGCAGGCGCTCTATATTCTGCAATGATGTGGGGTAGAGGAATCGACGAAAAGGATGAGACTATTCAGAGAAAAGATAAGTCTGTAAAATAAAGAAAGAGCCAGCCCACACACGACTATGAACCAGCTCCTCACACGATTATGATGCAAATATACTATTTACTTTTAAAATAATTGTGTTATGGAACTGGATTTTAACAAAATAATTCGTCTTAAAAAAATCAGAATTGAGAAATCAGAACTTTCAGAAGAAGAAAATACCTTAGCTTTACCGATTTTGAGAGATAAAAGCCTTATTGGGGATATCTATAAAATCTTCGTTGAGTTGTTGAATAGCAGAAGTCTTCCCCCTTGTATTGATAGTGTAACACAACGAAAGAAGTTCATTTTCATTATCCTGTACCTGTTTTCTCCAAGCTCGCTTGCCGGTGGGAAAATGGCATCAGGGTTACGTCCAGAAATAGCAAAGGTTCTTGGAGTTCAATCAGAATGTACCATTTCCGACAACTGTGCGGATGTCGTGTTTCTGTATCAGAACTATGGGGATTTCAGTGGGGATATAGAGTATCTTTACACCGAAATCGTAAATCGGTTAAAATTCAAAGGGCTAATCAATTAATGAGCCGGAGTTTAGTGCTCCGGCTTTTCTGCGTTACCTACTTTAATTGGTGGAATTATTATTTTAAGTATGTCTTTTATATACTTCTGAACCTTCTTTGTTATGGGACGATAATTTGTAAATTGAATATCTCTTCCGCTATCTAAATCAATATAGACACCATACATTTTATCGCATTCTTGTATTAATTTGTTGAAGTTCTTTAAATTTGAATATCTAGATTCGTAACAGTGTAAGAAATCTCCTAAATCATTGATAGATTTAATAGCTTGTCCTAATTGTCCTTGTGACTCATAACTTTCATCCATTTCAATGTCTTTTTTACATTCAATTAGATGATTTATTAACTCTTTGTCTAAATTATTGCATATTTCAAAAAGTGATTTTGAAAACTCATATTCATTGAGTAATTCCATTTTGAACAATTCTAATGAATTATTGTATTGGGATTCTACTGATTTAATGATATTAGTAATGCTTTCTATGTCTTCTTTGGTAGCAAGATTCTTCCCTTTTTCTTCGTTATATGCTTTCTTTCGAGATATACTGCACAAGAATATAAAGTTCCCTATGGCTAAAATGACAGCAATAATATTGATAATTGTATTGACATCCATATCATTCTCCTTTCTCTATTTTTATCTTTTTTCCACAATGGGGGCAAATAATAGCGTTTTCTTCTTTATCCTCATTCAGTAAGTCAATTATTCCTACATCTAATGCCTTTGCTATTTCACCTAACTTCCCAATGGTAGGGTTGCCGGACACTGCGGCATACAAGGCCTGATATGTCACTCCCATTCTTTTAGCAAGGTCTTGCATGGTAATGCCCTGCTGTTTGCAGATTTCTTGTACTCTTAGCATGATATTCAAATTATAATTTGATGCAAAGATAGGAATAGTTTTCAAATTATACATAGAATACAGAAGAATAGTATCAAAAAATAATTTGAAAATTTTTCTATCAAAATTTGTTTTATTCAAAATAAAGTTTGATATTTGCAGTGCGGCAATCAAAACATAGTTTGAATAATAATTTAAATATATAAGATATGGCAACAAAGAAGGTTGATGAAAAGAAAACATTGAAGTATGCAGTAGCATTTTACTTCTGTACATCAGGTAAAATAAACTTCATGTTAGGCAATAAAATGTATCAGCATATAAATACTGTTTATGACCAAAGAGAAGATGGTAGAGGTTTCAATACTTGTGAGATCGTTTACAACTACAAGGCTCAAAAGTATGAGGTTCTGAATGTAGATACAGAAATAGGTAGCAAAGAGATTACAATATTATAAGTTTAACCGGCAGGGCTTTTGCCCTGCGCAATATAGAAGATTATGAATATAAAAGAAATAGAAATTGGTTTGAGATACAGAATTTCAGGTGATTTAGCTAATGGTCACTATGCAGATGGCACACCACGCATATCGCACGATGATGTAGTAAGAGTGATAAAGAGAGTCACGGATACTCATGTGATTTTAGAGTGTGGACGTATGTTTATCATTAACGACAATCTCAAAATAGAGAAGTTCTAAGTTTTAATCCGGTAGCCTTCGGGCTACCACAATACACACGATTATGAAAGCGGATTTAGTTTTAGTTATCAGCCCCGAAGCCCCATTGATGAAGCAACTGGGCAAAGTGTTGGGTAAGCTATGTACGCCGTACGACTTCTCTACTATAGAGAGGGGTGAAAAGTACATCACCATACAGCATGATGAAACTGGTCTTGTTGTGGCTTATACGAGTGAAGAGAGATTGAATGTGAAATTTTAAATGTTGGATTATTATGGAAACATTGGATAATGAAGGGTGGATAAGGATTGCTGATTGCATTCCTCCCGTTAACGAAAAGGTGAAATTACATACCGGTGACTATGAATATACTGGCACTGTAGATAAAGATGGTGAAGTTTGGGTGTGTTTAGGTTTAAGTGACGAAGAAGAGTATTATAGCAATTTAGATGATGGATATATTACACATTGGAAACCAATAAAATAAATAAAAGCGTATGAATAGAGCAGATGTAATCACGTATTTTGTAATGTTTGTTTTCATTTCAGCCTCTCATGTTACAAAATCAATTAGCAAAACAGATTGCTTATTGTATATTATCTGTATGACATTGATATATATATATTACTTGTGTTGTGTAGAATTAAAAGCAATATTGAAAAACGTAAATGATTATGAGCAAAGAATATAGAGTTGTAAGATACTTCGATGGCTATCCCGAATACACCATGTGCAAATGCGATACAATTGAAGAAGCAAGGGTTAAATGCAAAGAGCATAACGATAAAGAGAACAAGCCTTATATCAGCTATCATATATTGGTAGATGGCGATGAGAAATTTGGTGGTAAAACTTATAGAACTGAATGATTATGAGAAATGAAGATATAGAAGCAATGGCAGATATATTTCAAGAATATGATATTTCTGCATCAACCGATGTAATCGAGAAAGTTGCAAGTGATTTTATAGACCATTTGGATGCAATGCGAGATATGGAAATGACACCATTTATGAAAGATAACGGTGAATCGGATTCTCAAAAAGTATTAAGGTTAGAGCGTGAATTAAGCCAAGTTAAAACTGAATTTGCGAGAATATCCAAAGAAAATCAAGTTTACCATGATAGTGTGATGCAAAGACGAAATGCGTCTGAGGTTTGGATTGAAGATAATACAGTAAAATATAGCTTATGAACTCAATAAACGAAAACGGTTGCAGCGTATGCCAACCAGGTAAAGAGAATTATTGCACCTTCACAGTGAAAATCAAAGGTAAGCCAAAGCGAATGTATCAGTATGATTATCGAACAGAATCAGGTGATCTGTTTGCAACTGTAGCCCCAACACTGAAAGCTTGCAGAGAAGAAAGAGATATTTGGCTTAGTTCACGACAATAAACCGATTGTCGTGTATAACGATTGAAGATATTTCATTATCTTTGGTTGCGGTAGTATCTTTGGGGTACTATCGCGGGGTAGAGCAGTGGTCAGCTCGCTACTTTGACTTGGTAGAGGTCCGGGGTTCGAATCCCTGTCCCGCAACAATGATTATTAACTTTTAAATTGACACGATTATGAACATTTTGACGCTTAGTATTAAGCAAAAGTATTTTGATGAAATATTGACCGGTAAGAAAACTCACGAATACCGTGAAATCAGGCCTACCAACGCAAAGAAGTATATCACCTACCTTTGTGGTGGTAAAGAATATCCGGCTGATGCAGAATTACCTGAAGAAGGTGAAGTTGAGTTGAAGCCAATTCAGTATGATGCCATCAAACTTCTTACAGGTGCTTATACAGGCAAACGCCCTTATATCGTTGTTGAGGTAAAGTCGGCAGAAGCGGTTATCCTTACCGATAAAAACGGTAACGATATTATTTACGAGCATCAAGGTGAAGAGTATTTAGCTGCTCAAATTGATTACACGTTGGGCAAGATATTAGAGAAACATATAGATTAATTGTTTTATTAAAAATTGATTTGCTGAGTCAGAAGAAGGATTAACAAAGTAGCCGGCCCCCGTCGGAACATGAACGGTGCAGGTGCAGGCGGTAGATTAGTTGCTAATCGTAGGGGTACGGCAAGCGCCACCCAGTTAGGTTCACGTAGACAACGTTACAGTGACCTCCGTGTTTCATTTGGATTATCAGGTGGTTAGCTATGAATAAGGTAGAGCAAGCGAACCGGTATATAGACCTCATTCGGGTAAAATCGAATGAGGCTTTACTGTTTTTATCCTTGGGTAAAGATTCGCTTGTTCTGCTTGATTTAATCTATCCGAAGTTTGACCGGATTGTTTGTGTGTTCATGTACTTCGTCAAGGATTTAGAGCATATTAACCGTTGGATAAACTGGACTAAAGCCAAATATCCGAAGATAGAGTTTGTACAAGTGCCTCATTGGAATCTTACCTACATTCTTAGAGGTGGCATGTACTGCGTACCTAATCCGAAAGTAAAGTTGCTGAAACTTGCTGATGTGGTAAAAGCTATGCAGCTTGCTCATGGTGTTTATTACACATTCATGGGTATGAAAAAGGCTGATGGAATGAATAGGCGTTTGATGCTGAAAGTCTATGAGGCAAATAGTTACGAGAATAACGGTATGGTTTATCCTTTGGCTGACTGGACACAGAAAGATATTCTTGCTTATATGAGGCAGCATAATTTACCCGAACCAGTTCGGTATTCATTGAAAGCCAGTTCGGGAGTAGGCTTCAATCTTGATTGTATGCTTTGGATGGAGAAGAATTACCCGCAGGATTTACAGAGAATTTATAAAGTTTTCCCAATGGCTGAAAGAGTGCTTTGGGAGTATCATAATCAACAAAAATAATTGGAGGATTGCCGAGTTAGAAGAAAATCAGAAGCCCAACTTGCAGAACAAGCAAGAAGAGTTTATAGCAACATCAATTGGAACAGAAGCGGTGCTTATGCCCGTGCATATAGAGTAAATCGTGCATATCAGAATGCAAGAGCGCAGCAGGCTGCAAGAGGTTTAAGCAATGGCTAACATGGAACTGAGTAAATACATAAAGAGTGAATCGGTGGAGCTTAACCGTTCCGCCATTCACCTTGCAGACTATAATCCCCGAAAACTATCCGAGGAATCACGCAAGACATTAAAACGTGGTATCAAGAAATTTGGACTGGTAGGTGGAATTGTCGTGAACAAACGTACAGGGTTTACCGTAGTCAGCGGACACCAGCGTTTATCCGTCATGGACGAATTACAGAAGTTTCCCGATAACGACTACTGTATCCGTGTCGATGTCATTGATGTGGATGAACAGCAGGAAAAAGAGTTGAACATTTTGATGAACAACCCTAACGCACAAGGTACTTGGGATTTTGATGCTCTTGCCCGAATTGTTCCCGATATTGATTGGAAAGACGCCGGTTTAACGGATGCCGATTTGAACATGATAGGTGTCGATTACCTGTTACAAACCGAAGAAGAAAGCTCTATCGCAGATGCTCTGTCTGATATGATGGTCCCAGTTTCCGAACAGAAAGAAGCCGATAAGGCCGCCAAACAGTTGGAACGTGCCGAAAAGGTTGCCCACATGAAAGAGGTCAAGCAACGGGTGAAAGAAAACGCATAGAAGCAAGCCGAGAACATGGATGCCTATGTGATGTTGTCCTTCGATACCTATGAAGCTAAAGCCGCTTTCTGCGAAAGGTTCGGGTATGAACCAGATATGAAGTTTATAAAGGGAGAGGTATTTGATGAACAAGTAGAAAGAATAGATTGATATATGATTGCACCAGATGAATTTGCGGAAGTTATCGACACGATAGATAACCTATTAGGCGCAATGGAAATTCCCATGCCTGCCGAATTTCATGTAAAGCAGATGAAACATGAATTGAAAGAAGTATCTGATAGACTAAAACGGATTTACGTTGAGGAAGAAGACGAAAATCCTTGGAGTGAATAAGTAATATGAGCAATAGTGAATCTCAAAGCAGAAAAGGTAAAGGAGGAAGAAAGCCAAAGTTTGACTATACAAGCGAGGACTTTCTTTCTCTCGTAGAATCGTATGCTAAAAAGGGATTCACTGATAAGGAAATTGCTCATGCCGTTGGGTTATGTCCTCAAACTTTTTGTGAGAAGAAAGGTGAGTACCCCGAATTGAACGAAGTATTATCGCGTGCGCGTTGTGCTATAAACGCTCTTGTACGTGCTAAGTTCCTTGCTATGGCTCTTGGTGGTATTAAGACTAAGAACACCACTATCAGAAAAATTAAGGACAGAGAGGGCAACCTGACGGGCGAGGAAGAAGTTCAAATCGTAGAAGGTGAACTGGCTCCAAGTTTACAAGCGCAGTCTGTTTGGTTATATCATTACGATGAAGATTGGAGAAAAGTTGAACGTAAGCAGGATGAAGAAGCTGACATTCCTACTGACATAAACCACGGTATCAGTATTGATTCCTGGATTAAAGACAAACTGAAATGATAGAACCCCAGGCAATATACCACCCTCTATACACCGATAATGAGAAATTCATTATCCTTATCACCGGTGGTCGCGGCTCCGGTAAGTCTTTCAACGCTTCAACCTTCATCGAACGGCTGACCTTTGAAATGACGGAGGCCGAGAAGATTGTTCATCAGATTCTCTACACCCGCTACACGATGGTTTCTGCCGGTATGTCTATCATCCCCGAAATGATGGAGAAGATAGAGTTAGACGGAACAACCAAGTATTTCAAAACTACCAAGACGGATATAGTCAATAAAATGACTAAGAGCCGTATCATGTTCCGAGGCATCAAGACTTCTTCCGGGAATCAGACGGCAAAACTGAAATCTATTCAAGGCATCACTACTTTCGTCTGTGATGAAGCGGAAGAGTGGACGAATGAAGAAGAGTTCGATAAAATAATGCTCTCCATCCGTAAAAAAGGAATTCAGAACCGGATTATCATCATAATGAATCCGTGCGATTCCAATCACTTCATCTACCAGAAGTATATTGAGAAAACTCACAAGCTGGTGGAGATTGACGGTGTGCAGGTTCAAATCTCCACTCATCCGAATGTACTTCATATCCATACTACGTATTTTGATAACTTGGAGAATCTTTCACCTGAGTTCTTGAAAGAAGTGGAGGATATGAAGGTAAACAACCCCGAAAAATATGCTCATGTGGTTATCGGTCGGTGGGCTGACGTGGCGGAAGGTGCGGTATTCAAGAAGTGGGGTATTGTGAAGGAGTTCCCACGGGAATGCAAAAAGGTAGGAATAGGGCAGGACTTTGGATTTACTAATGATCCTTCCGCTGCTGTAAGATGTGGCATCATTGATAACCGTTTGTATGTTGATGAACTTTTCTATGAAACGGATATGCTTTCGTCGGCTATTGCCAACAGATTAAAACCTTTCTCTATGAAAGTTTTTGCCGATTCGCAAGACCCTCGATTGATTCAAGAGATAAAGAACAGAGGCGTGAATATTTATCCGGTAGATAAGTTTCCCGGCTCAATCAAAGCGGGTATTGATAAGATTAAAGACATGGAGTTCTTTGTAACAGAACGCTCTTACAATATTATTACTGAACTTCGGAAATATGTTTGGGACAAAGATAAGGATGGAAACTACATCAATGAGCCAGTAGATGAATATAATCATTTGATGGATGCCATTAGATATTATGTATTGGGTTGTTTGCTTGGACGCATTTTGAAGCCGAAAGATTTAACTGGAATATTCACACACTAAAAATATAGATTATGCCATTAACGCTTGAAGAAATATTAGCATTGCCTGACATCGGGCAGAAAATAAGCTACTTGAAGAAAGGTAGAAAAACCGAGCTTCCCAACCGTTGCGAATTGTGGGATGATTGGAATCCGGAGCGCCATGAAATCATGGTGGATAAAGAGAAGTATCCAGACAGAAAGGTGCTTGAAAAAGAAGCGGAGAAAGTTTTCGATGAAGAGACCGGTAAAACATACGAAATTGAAGCGAAGTACAAGGACGAACCGGTAAACCGTATTTCTATTCCATTGGAACAGGATATAGTGAACATTCAAACAGCTTTCACTGTCGGGACCGAGCCATCTATGGATTGCACTCCGACCGATGATGACGAGAAAAAGCTGCTGGATGCTGTCAAGGCTGTATTTAAGTCCAATAAAATCAAGTATCAGAACAAGAAGATTGTCCGTTCTTGGCTTTCTGAGCAGGAAGTAGCCGAATATTGGTATGTGACCGATGATGATTCGTTTTGGGCTAAGTTTTGGAAGAAAGTTAAGACTACATTCGGAGGCAAGGTAAAACCTACCAAGAAGCTGAAAAGCGTATTATGGTCTCCGTTCCGTGGGGATAAGCTTTATCCGTTCTTCAACGATGAAGGTAAAATGATTGCTTTCTCACGTGAGTACAAAAAGAAGCTCATGGATGATTCGGAAGTCATCTGCTTTATGACTATTACGGACAAGATGGTTTATCAGTGGGATTTATCTAAGGGGTACGAAGAAAGAATAGCTTTCGCTCATGGATTCCCCAAACTGCCGATTCTCTATGCCTATCGTCCCGAACCTTATTGCAAGAAGATAAAGACCTTCCGTGTCCGATTAGAGAAACTGTTATCCAATTATGCCGATTGCATAGATTATCATTTTTTCCCATTGCTAAAATTAGTCGGTGATGTGGAAGGCTTTGTCGGGAAGAATAAAGACAAAATCGTGAAGCTTACCGGGCAAGGTGCAGATGCTCAATATTTGACGTGGAACCAAGTCCCAGAAACAATACGTTTTGAAGCCGAAACACTTACGAACAACGCTTATGATATGTCCAATACTCCAAGAATATCCTTTGAGACATTGAAGGGTGTAGGCAAAGCATCAGGAACCGCTTTCCGTTTCATGTTCATGGGTGCCCATATGAGCGTAAGTAATCATGCGGAAGTGATAGGTGAGTTTTTACAGCGAAGGGTTAATTTCCTTGTTTCTGCTTTAGGTTCTATCAATCCTTCCGAGTTTAGTAAGGCATCACAGACCATTGACATAGAAACAGACCTTGTTCCATATATGATTGATGATTTGAACGACAAGGTGACTACTGCCGTCTCCGCTGTCAGTGGTGGCATTTGGTCAACACGTGAGGGGATTATGTTTGCCGGGAATGCTGATAGGGTAGAAGAGGAACTTGCAGAAATCAAAGAGGAGCAAGCAGCAAAGAATGAGCAAATCGGAAATAAGGGACAAAAAAACGCTTCTTAGTCAGAAAAATTACGAGGTTTATAATTTTAGTATAAGAAAAATAGAATGGTTAGCGGTAATTCTTCGGAGTTACCGCTATTTTTATATTCATAGTAAAATAACGAATAAATGCTTTGATAATATTCGTATTATTACTATATTTGCATGGTAATTAAGTCCAAAGCGTTATGAGTTACAAATCAGTAAAAGACGTTGTAACTATGTTGCAAGAAAACGGTTTTGTTCTAAAGAGTCAGAAAGGTAGCCACATGAAATTTGAAAAAGATGGTAAAGTGGTTATTGTACCGAATCATAATAGCAAAGGCGTTGAGAAAGGCACTTATTACAGCATTTTGAGACAAGCGGGGCTAAAGTAGCCCCCTTGTTCTCTCAATTTTAAAAAGGAGGTAATATGAAAACAGTAGAAGTGATTGTAGAACATGCAGGAAAGAATTTGAGTGCTTATATCGAAGGTGCTCCGGTCATAACTGTAGGTAATGACATGAAGGAGTTGGAGGATAATATGAAGGAGGCGATCGAGTTATATTTGGAAGATAACGATAGTCCCTGCGAAGTGTTATCTGGGGAGTTTGAGTTGAAGTTTAAGATTGATGCTGCTACATTTATCAACTATTACAGTAATATCTTTACTAAGGCTGCATTGAGCCGTATTACAGGAATCAATGAACGCCAGTTGTGGCATTATGCTGCCGGAGTTCACAAACCTCGCAGGCAGCAGTTAGAGAAAATTCAGAGGGGTATTCAATCATTGACAAAGGAACTGTCTGCCATAAATCTATTGTGAATACGTCAGCTTTTTGAGATTTAAGGTAGAGACTGGAATAATGGTTTATCCGTTAATAGATGTTGATATGAGAAAGAAACATATATACTGGAAAGGATGGATATGGATTGTAATAATATTAACTTCATTGTTATTGCTATTAAATTTCATATTACCATTACAATCATTTTTTCCTGTTATAGGTGATGAAAAAGTTTGGTTAACAATATGGGGTAATATAATATCGTCGGTTATTGCAACATCTGTTGGAGTTGTAATGCAGCGGAATTATAGTCGAAGGGAATATGTAAAAGAACAAAAGCTTATTTCATTACGTAATAAAGTAGATAATTACAAAGTTTTATACAAAGAATTAAAAGGAATTATAGAAAGTAATATATCAATACTTGAGTTCAATGAGTTTATTAAGTTAATACAGTATATTGATTATAAAACAACAAATGCTGAATTGATTGCAAAGGTATACGATTATCAATCTTCTGTATTGAATGCACTTAAGAGAATAGAATTCTTTTTTCAGAATAAAGAAAAAAGTGCAGAGTATATTGTTTATCACGGGGTTGTTAATGAGTTTGTGAATATCTATAATAAAATACTACCAGCATATATTAAGTATTTGAACACTATGGATAAGAGCGCTCATAAGAGTTTTGCTAATGTTGATATTTTATTGCCTTTTGTAGAAGAGAAAGATAAATTACAATTGTCAATGCTAAAAATGGCAGGAAATAATATGATATATGAGTGGAAAGATAAATTTATTCATGTTTTTGATATTCAAAAAGATAATATGGATAAACTTACCAAAGCGTTGAATTGTGCATCAACTGATTTGCTTAATGATGAAAATGAAAAAATAAAAGAATTGGAGGTTGAAATAAGAAATCTTGAATATTAGTTTTCAGTTATAGTCAAAATCATATAAAGTGTATATTAATAATTTTGTAGGCGTGGTTCCATTTGGTTTCACGCCTTTTTTATATCATTTTACGACAATCGTTTCATTGTCGTATATCACCTATCTAATTATTTCCCTTCCACCCACTTACTTTTTACTTTTATACCGTATTTGTGACATCAACGCGAAGGTCACGAATCAGGAGTTCAAATATTTACTAATCATTTGTATTGGTGGTATTTTTACTTCCACAAATTGAATTTCAAATTTAATAATTCATACGGTATGACAATCTTAGAACAAATTTTAGCAGGACTACAACAGAAATTCTCTGGGGTGGACACTGCTATCTTAACCCGAATTGCCACCAAAAAGGCAGAGGGTGTAACGGACGAGACAAAGGTAAACTCCATTGTTGAGGGTATCAGCTTTTCGGACGTGCTTAATTCCTATGGTGATTTCCGTGCCGGGGATGCTTCAAAAACGGCAGTGACTAACTACGAGAAGAAGCATAACCTTAAAGACGGTAAGCCAGTCGAGACTACCACTACTACCACAACCACCAAAGCGGAAGACAAGCCGGATGATATGGCTACCATCATTGCCAATGCAGTGAGTGCAGCCGTTAAACCGCTTTCTGACAAGCTCGCTCAGTTTGAAACGGAGAAGTCACAGGCTACCCGACAAGAGCAGATTTTGGCAAAGGCAAAGGAGTATGGTATTCCCGAAACATTCGCAAAGCGTTATGCGATTCCTGATGATGCAGACTTAGACATTTATTTCAAGGACGCTAAACAGGAACTTGCCAATATCGGCTTTAGTGGTGTGACTCCTCCTGAATCAGCGGAAACAAAGATGGAGAAGGAAGCTGAATCTATTGCGAATATGATTTCGGAAGGAACAAAAACTATTGTTGAATCTAAAAAGTAAAATTTATGGCAGCAGGTACTAAGTATAACTTGACCCCGGAATACAAACCGGAAGAGTTCTACCGTGTTGAGACGGGTGTCAGAAAGAGCGGACCGTGGAAGTTGGATATTACCAACCTTGTAGTAGGCTCTGTTCTTCCTGTATTCACACCTGTACAAGCGGACTTGAAGAAACGGACACTCGTTCCCGTCCGCAATGTGAAAGTGGTTGAAGCTTATACCACAGGAGACTCTAATCTCACCATCAAGGTGGCAAAAGATTCTTTGGCTTATCAGGGTATGTTCATCGGAAGCGGAAAGAAAGGCGCAGAGGTAGCATCTATCGACAAGTCAACCAAGGATTATGATGTATTAACCATCAAAGCGGCTTTCGGAGAAAATATCGCTAAGGATACGGTTCTTTTCGAAGCTACCGCAGTGGGTGGAACAGTGAAGAAGAACACTGCAAACTTCGTTCTTTATGATGCGAAGAAAGTTGAGAGCGATGGAGCGGTTCTCTGCACTCTCTTGATGCAAGCCTATGAGGTAAAGGAAAGCAAGTTGGTTCTTCCGATCCATGAGATGGATAAGGTGGGATTGACAAGCCGTTTCCAGTTTGAGTATTAATCATTAAAAGTTTAGATATGAATTTGACCATACAAACTTTATTTACAGATCCCAATATCGTCCAAGCGATTATTGACCGTGTTCTTCAATTGAGATTGGATACAATCTATTGGAAGCAATACGGAGATTTCTTGGAAACCAAGCAGCGTGTTTTCAAAACTTATTTGGGAACAGTTACAGGTGTCGTTGCCGGTTCCATCCTTGGCAAGAATGACCAGAAGCCCATTCGCGAAAGACGCTCACTCGGAAGCGGTTATACTGAAATCGCCTATTTGGGCGACCGTTATCAGATGGATATTGAACGTCTGTCACAATTGCAGGACATTATTGATAAGTTCAATGCAGCAAACACCGCTGACCAGCGTACGATTTTGCAGGAAATTATTGACTTTATCGTTGATGATTACCGTCAGATTTTGCTTGCTCCGCACAAGCGTATGGATATTGTCGTTCCCGAGCTTCTGATGACCGGTAAGGCTCAGGTTCACCTTGCAGACAACAAGGAAAACATTGAGTTGCTTGATATTGAACTACCGTTCCATTTCATCACTCCGACAGTAGCGGAAAAAGCGAAATTTATCTCTTACTTGCAGCAGGAGATTCAGAAGCTTAAAGCCAAATACGGTGTGTTCTCCAAAATGATTATGTCTCGTAGCACATTTGCTAAGAACATTATCGGTTCCAGTGAGTTCGGTGACAAGTTTAAGATGAATCTTACCGCTAATGAAATGTACCTTTCTACTGGGTTGATAACATCACAACTTGCTTCTACCATCTTTACGGGCATCGGTCTTCCTGCAATCGAAATCAAGGAAGATTACGTAGAGAATCAGAACGGTGAAAATGTGCAGATTTATGCAGATGACCGCATTACCTTATTGCGGACAGATAGTGTAATGAAGATGCGCCACCATAAGCCGTATGTGATGACTGACCCAGTTCCGGGACGCTCTTACAATAAAGCAGAAGGTCAGATGTCCGTATGCAACTATCGTGATGGAGAGGGTAGATACATGGAATACACCGCAGAGTGGATTCCTGAGTTTATAGCTCCGAACAAGATTGTGAACTTCGACCTTTCAACGATGAACGCATGACAGTAAATGAATACATATCACAGAAGCTTCAGACCTTCGGCATTCAATTGTCGGAGGCTGACCTTTTGGATATGTGTCTTACCTCGAAGATAAGCGGAGAGGATGAGATGAACGAGGGTTACTACAGTCGTGTTTCTGTGGCAATTGCGAAGTTCATCCCCTCTCTATTGCTTCGTGCCACTTCAATCAGTGAAAGCGGTTTTTCGATGTCTTGGAATCTTGAAGGCGTTAAGGACTACTATTCATTTTTATGTAAACAGTACGGTTTGAAAGACGAACTGAGTAACAAACCTAAATGTACCTTCTTATGATATTCGCTCCACACATATTGCAGGTAAAGGTTATCACGCCGATGGAAAAGGATGAGTTTGGCAGACCTATCCCCGGAACTGGTGGTGAGAGCTGGCAGGATGTATGTAAGTGCCGTTGTGATGATAATACTACCAAAGAATTTTCATCCAATAACGGCTCTGTATATCGTCCGAATTATCATGTAGTGTGCGAGAAAAGAATCACTGTTAAGGCAGGTGATGAAGTCCGTTGTATGGATGACGAGAACGTGAGAGGTCAAGGCGAGGTTTACACGGTGAAGAGTACAAACTACTTTAACTACTCGGAATTATGGATGTAGATTTCGATTTTTCAGATGTCGATGATTTCTTCGATGAAGGAGAATGGGAAGTTGAGAAGAAGATGATTGATGTGGGTGATGAAGCTGTGAAATACGCAGAGGAACATGGCGACTATCAAGACCACACACTCACTCTGAGAACGTCCAATGATTACGATGTTGACGAAAATGGCTTAACTCTGAAAAACGAAGCGGAATACGCTTCATTCGTTGAATCTAAGGGATATGATGTTTTAAGTGGTGCCGCTTTATATGCGGAGAAACGATTAAAAGAAGAATTTGAATGATAGTAACCACCGACATAGGAAACATCCTCTACCGGGACTGCAAGGCTTTCGGAATAGACATAGTGCCTGACGGTGAAACGCTGACGGGCGAATTGAAGTCTGAAAGAATCGTTATCCATGCAAAGAAGCAACAGCCGGGGACTTATTGGAAGAAGTCTTTCGCGGAAGTGAATCTTTGTGTTCCTGATTTAAGCGAAAATGAAGCAAACACCATCCGCTTGAATGAACTCGAAAGAGAAGCAAACAAACGATTTGATGATGTGGTAAGCGCCTATGACGGCACGACCTATCGTTACTCCATTGATTCTATCGGCACGGAAGCGGACACAGCTTTGAAGTGTCATTATGTGAATGTGAGAATTTTGTTTGAAGTATTAAATGTAAAACTATAAGATTATGATTACAGCTGTAGAAATTGACGAATTGTATTATGCGGAACCTATAACGACGGTTGCAGCCGCAGCAACTGGATTGACTGGTGCGGAGGTTGCTGCTATCTTGAAAAATGCAGCAACGAAGCGGGTCAAGAACGTACACGGTGACACGTATCAGTACGAAGAAGCGGAGGCGAGTGTAACTCGTTACAAAAACGCTTTGACGGGTGAGTACTACCGGGAAACGTCCGAACCAGGTGAGGTGAAAATCAACTTTACCATTGGTGAGTATGATTATGCTACAAAGGCTGATTTGCAAGGCGGAAAAGCCACTGAAAAGAATTGGGAAAGAGGCAAGTATAAGCCTATTCATAAATGTGTGATTGGTAAAACCAAAGACGGAGTTTATGTGGTGTTCCCGAAAGCGGCTATCAACGCCCGCGGGTCGAATACCGATAAGGCCATCGGATTAGCTGTTGCAGCCGTTCCGCTTACTACTGGAGTGGATGGTTTGGCTTCTGAGAAATGGTTTGATGAGTCGGAAGTAGTAGCTCCGGCAGGGTAAGGTAAAATGATTAGTTAATAAAAGGGCAGGGTGGACGGTGTTTGCTTTGCCCTTTTTAATTTAAAGATTATGAATCAAGCTGCGAAAATAGTATCTGATGCCTTGCTGGGATTGGATTTCAAAAATGTAGAGATAGGAGGAATGGTTTATACTATCAAACCGCCTACTATTAAAGTTATTTGCCGTGCCATACGACATTTTTCTAATATCGGTATGGTTGGAGATAACATCATGGAAGCAATCAATGAACTTCCTGAAGCTACCAATGATATGCTGAAAGGAATTTCATGTTTTATCTGCGGTAATGAAAAAATGGCTAAGGCTTTGAAAAATGGGACTTTTGAAGAAATTAAAGAAACTTTGGAAGTGTGTTTTTCTATGATGGATATTTCGGCTTTTCAGTGTGTCAGCTCGATGAAGAATGTGTCGATGCTGGCAGCAAAACCGAAACAGTAGGAAACACAACATTCTTTGGGCAGATAGCTCATCTTATAGATACGCTTCATCTAAGTTACACAGAAGTGTTTGAGGTTATTCCTTATAGAAACCTGTTGATGATGCAAAGGGATAAATTACACGCTGTATATGGCGGACAAAAGGTTAAGAAAATCAGTGGTAAAGAATTGGTAAAACGAAGAAATAAGTATGTCTAAATTATATTTCAAAGTAAGTAGCGACTGGGAAGAAGTTGTAAAACTTCGTAATGAGATTGTAAAGTTAAAGCAGGAATTGAAGAGCATGGACAGCACACAATCTCCTGCCACTTTCAAAACACTTAATACCCAACTTGCGGCATCTACTCAACAGCTTGACGGATTGGTGGCAAAGGCAGCCCAAGCTGGTGCTGTAATGGAGGGGGATTTTAAGAAGAAAATCTTCGACGCCTCACAATCCGTTAACGGGTTTACAGAAAAGATTATTGCCCAAAAGAATGCTGTTGGCTCTCTTCAAACAACTATCCGTAAAAATAAGGAACTATATAAGAATATTGTTTCAAGAGGTGGTGAAGATAAAGCGCTACTTAACCATATCAGAGAGCAAGAAAGAGCACTTGGCAAAGAACGGGATGCTTTGTTTAATCTTACTCAGCAGCAAGCAGAAGCACGTCTTTCAGTAAAAAAGATCCGTGATGAATATGCGCTTTACAAGGATGATGCAAAAGATGTCACTGAAGCAAACAATGGGGTTGCTGTCTCGTGGAAGAAAGCTTTGGCTGTTATTGGTGGAGCTGGCGTATTAAAAGCATTAGGCTCTGAAATGATTCGTGTGCGTGGTGAGTTTCAAGCGGCCGATACTGCCATTCAAACGTTGTTAGGTAGCAAGGAGAAAGCCGATGCGCTCATGGCGCAAGTACGTGAATATGCGAAGATTTCACCGCTGGAATTTTCCGATGTTACTTCCGCTACACAGATGATGTTAGGGTTTAATATCGAAGCCGAAAGAGTGCCACGTTATTTACAAGCTATTGGTGATGTTTCTATGGGGAATACACAGAAATTCAACTCTCTTACTTTGGCATTCTCTCAGATGTCAGCAGCAGGCAAGTTGATGGGGCAGGACTTGAACCAAATGATAAATGCCGGATTCAATCCATTTCAAATAATGTCTGAAAAGACAGGGAAGTCTATTGCCACACTCAAAGATGAGATGTCTAAGGGGGCTATTTCCGCAGAAATGGTACAACAGGCGTTTATTGACGCCACTTCCGCAGGCGGTCGGTTCTATAATATGTCCGAGAATGCTTCAAAGGAGATAAACGGTCAGCTATCTATGATGCAGGATGCTTTGGATTCTGTGTTTAACGAACTAGGGCAGAAGTCAGAAGGGGTAATTATGGATGGTATTCAAATGACTACCTCGCTGATTGAAAACTATGAGACAGTCGGAAAGGTATTGGCCGGATTGGTGGTTACTTACGGGACATATCGTACTGCTGTGATGTTAGTTACTGCTGCTGAAAATGGTCATTCTGCGGCAACATTAATTATGCGTGGAAGAATATTATTAGCGCAGAAAGCACAGGCATTACTGAATGCTACCATGTTGAAAAATCCGTATGTCTTGTTGGCTACGGTGGCAATTGGCGCAGCTTCTGCTGTGTGGGCATTTAGCAAACGAACAACTGAAGCACAAGAAGTACAAGAAAGGTATAATGCTTCAAAAGAAGATGCTATACGAAAAGAAGAATCTCACAGGCAAGAAATTCAACGTCTTATTTCTGTCGCAGGCGATGAAGCGGAAGCTACAGCAAACCGCAATGCTGCAATAGAATCACTAAAAAAGGCATATCCGGGAATCATCGAAAAATATATTGATGAGGAAGGGCATTTGACAAATTTGATTCAGTTGCAGAAAGACCTTAACGAGGAACAATCTAAGCGGAAAAAAGAAAGCAATCAGGAAAAACTTGCTTCCATAAATGCCAAAGTTAGGAATCAAGAAGAATATGTATCAGGGATGTCGGGTAGTAAAGAGGCTATCAATGAGGCTAATGATGTTCTTAAAGAACTTCAAAGACAACAAAAGGAGGCTCAAGCTGCCGTAAATACCGACTATATAAATGCTCGCATTGAAGAAGCTAAAAAATTTTCTGATGACGAACTTAAAAAAGCTATATCTCAATGGAAATCTTCTCTTTCAAGAGTAACAGAAGATATGATTGGGGAATTTTCACGTGATGAAGTATCTTCATTTGTGAAATCCCTTGAGACATTGCAGTCTGCAAGAGAAAAGCAATCTAAAAATAAGAAATATTGGGAAACAAAAAAGAAAGAAGCTGAAACCGCTTTAAACTCCATTGCGTCTTCTCAAAAGAAATTAATGGACGCTGGTAAGTTTAAAGGGATAGACGAAACCGTAATAAAGAGTTACAAGGATAATGTTAAGAAGCTAAAGGAGGCAGAAAAAGAACTAAAAGTCTACGATTCATCTTCCAAGCAAGAATCTGCAGCTGAGAAACTTCGTAAGCAGACCGATAAATATAATGTCCTCCTTGAGAAACAAGCGTTGGAACAAAAACGCAATGCCGAGGATTTGCAAATGAGAGTTGATGAAGCCCGAATCAAGGCAATGGATGAAGGTTCTGCCAAGACTATTGCCGAAATGGAGCTCAACTTTGAAAAAGAGATGCAGGCTATCGACCGGCAGAAAGAGGATACTCTGCGGAAAAAGATTGAGGATGCCCGTGCTACATGGGAGACTAGCCCAGATAAAAAAAAGGGAGAGACTTTTAATGCAAGTGGGATTACATTATCTATTTCGGAAAACGATGTCTTCGATAATTTATATAAAAGTGGAATAGCTTCTTTCGAGAAGAATTTGAAAGAGTATCAAAATAAACAGGATAATGCTTGGAATGAGTATTATATCAAGTATGGAGAGTATCAGGAGAAACGCAAAGCTATCATGGATAAATATGATAAGCAGATTGCGGATGCAGAAGAGGGGAGTGTTGAAAAATCCACTTTTATTGCCCAGAGAAAAGAAGATCTTGATAGCCTGGATGATGAATTGATGAAAAACTCAGAATTATGGGGAAGATTTTTCACGGATTTCTCTAATCGTTCTTCATCGTCAATAAGGAATATAATAGAGGATATTCAAGAGCTTATTGATTATATGAATGGGATAGAGGGAACTAAAATTCCCGATTTGTTTAAGGATAATGAAAAGACTGTGAAAGCTATAAATGATGCTATGGCTAATCCTTCTTCCTTAAATAAATTTACATCAAGTCTTTCTTCTCAAATAGCCAAATTCAAAAAGATGCTTGATAAGGATAATCCATTCAAGATGATTCAGGATGGCTTTAAGAATAATGATTATGAAAGCACATCTAAAGGATTTGGTAGTATAGCATCTGCTGTAAAAGAGCTGGATGGTGTTCTTGGAGATTTGGGGGTTAAATCAGAAAGTACAGCTGGAAAGGTTACCTCTGTTTTAAGTAGTACAGCTTCTTATGCGGCAACTGGCGCATCTATTGGTGGACCTTGGGGAGCTGTTATTGGTGGAGCAATAGGCATGGCATCAGGATTAATCGGTGTCCTTGGTGCTGATTATTCTGCCTATAATAAAATGAAAGAAGAATATGGGGCACTTATTGATGTTTGGGACACGCTTATTAGTAAAAAGCAGAAATATATAGATATATCTTATGGCGATGAAGCGCGTAAGGCTGGGCAAGAAGTTCTGGACTTATTGAATAAGAAGGCTCAAAGCAGCGTTGCACTTGGGATAGAGAGACTTAATGCAGGGGCGAGTGCAGGTTCTCATTCCATTGGCGTTCGTCAGAGAAAAGGGATGTCAAGCCAGGGCTGGGATGAACTTCGTAAAGCGGCACAGTCTATTGGATTCAATTATAACTCGGTTGCTGACGGTCGTATGACTGGACTATTTTCTCTTACAGCGGAACAATTGGAACGTCTACAGGAAGAAGCACCTACGTTCTGGGCGAAGTTGGACGATGACGTACAAGGATATTTGCAAAACATTATTGACTGTTCTGATGAGATAGAGGATATGAAGACAAAACTTCAGGAAACAATGACCGGAGTTTCTTTCGATTCTTTCTATGACAGTTTTGTTTCAACCCTTTCCGATATGGGTAAGAGTAGTAAAGATATGGCCGATGATTTTGGAGAATACCTAAAGAACGCTATTTTAGAAAATCTTGTGGCAAATAAGTACCGTGCCAAAATCGAAGCTTTATATAATGATTGGGCTGCAAAATCAGATAGTGATGGAGACGGTGTTTTTGATTTAACTGCTAAAGAATCGGCAGAATTGAAAGATGCCCAAAAGGCGTTAGCTGAGCAAATTATAGCTGAACGTGATGCAATGGCTGATGCTTTTGGATGGAGTTCCCAAGAGTCTACTTCTCAATCTTCGACTTCCAGAGGATTTGGTACCGAAATGACACACGAGGACGCTGGAGAGCTAAGTGGTCGGTTTACAGCTTTACAGATTGCAGGTGAAGAGATAAAAACTCAGAATATCGCTCAAACTCAAT
>ERZ894240.915-NODE-915-length-22682-cov-7.037345_pt1 | contig 22682 bp, 19 predicted proteins | sample MGYA00380298_ERZ894240 | MGnify/ENA primary metagenome ERZ894240 (study PRJEB32331, sample SAMN06328419) | human gut metagenome | biome: human gut microbiome; feature: stool | host: Homo sapiens | collected 2014-06-27 ... | reverse complement strand
TTCCTGCACACGACTTTCCTGCACCCGGTTCTCCTGTGGGCGGGTCTCCTGACTGCGGGTTTCCTGGACTGGTTTCTCCCGCACTGTTTTCTCAGCATTTACACGGCTGCTGTGAGGTTTCACTGTTACTGTTTCTGCTGTGTTTTTCTGACTTTTCTCTTCCTGGGCACATAAAAGGTCAATAAGCTCTGCCTTACGAAGGCCGCTGATCCCTTTCAGTCCCACATTTTTTGCCATCTCTTTCAGTTCGGCAAGGGACCTTGTCTCTAATTTTTCGCGCATACTACTCTCCTATCTATTATGCATCTGTTATCTGAATTATTCAGTTTGCCTGTCTTTGTAAAATACGGGATTTTTCCAGATTTTGGGAAGTTCCTTTTATAGACAGATCCGACAGGCAGAGTGAGAATTTCTGCCTTGGGATCCACGTAAAATTATTTTTATCATTTTTTATTATACATTGCCATTGTTAATCTTTCAACCATTTCATATAGGCTTTTATCTGCTTTTCATAGCCATTATCTGATGGTTCATAGAATACTGTACCCTCCATTCCATCTGGAAGATACTGCTGCTTAACATAATGTTTCGGGTAATCATGGGCATATTTATAGCCTTCACCATGTCCTAATTTCGCTGCACCTTTGTAATGACGGTCCTGAAGATGTACCGGCACCGGCATAGTACGGGTGGTCTTTACATTTTCCATGGCATTCTGTATGGCAACATAGGCTGCATTGCTTTTAGGGGCACATGCCACATAGGAAGCTGCCTGGGAAAGGATGATCTGAGCTTCCGGAAGTCCAATGCGCTCTGCTGCAAGAGCTGCGCTTACTGCTACATTTAACGCCTGTGGATCTGCATTTCCAACATCTTCAGAAGCACAGATCATAATACGGCGGGCAATAAATTTAATATCTTCTCCTGCATACAGCATACGTGCCAGATAATACACGGCCGCATCCGGGTCAGATCCCCGCATACTTTTAATAAAAGCAGAGATGGTATCATAGTGGTTGTCCCCATCTTTGTCATAACGCACGGCCCGCTTCTGGATACATTCCTGGGCAGCAGCAAGGTCAATATGTATCAATCCGTCTTCGCTGCGTTCTGTCGTGAGAACTCCCAGTTCTACTGCATTTAAGGCTGCTCTGGCGTCCCCATTGGCTGTATCTGCCAGAAAATCTGCGGCATCTTCCTCGATCTTTACCCGGTAAGTTCCCATTCCACGTTCTGAGTCGGTTACCGCCCGGTAGATCAGCTGTTTAATGTCATCTTTCTCCAGTGGCTTTAACTCAAAAATACGGGATCTGGAAAGAAGCGCCCCGTTTACCTCAAAATAAGGATTTTCCGTAGTAGCACCGATCAGTGTCAGTGTACCGTCTTCTACAAAAGGAAGAAGATAATCCTGCTGGCCCTTATTAAAACGGTGGATCTCATCTACAAAAAGAATGGTCCGCCGTCCATACATTCCCATATTGTTTTTCGCTTCTGTGACCACTTCTTCCATGTCTTTTTTACCTGCCACAGTGGCATTGATCTGCTTAAAATCTGCCTGAGTGGTGTTTGCGATCACCTTGGCAAGGGTGGTTTTTCCTGTTCCCGGAGGTCCATAGAAGATCACAGATCCCAGTTTATCCGCCTTGATCGCCCGGTAGAGCAGCTTATCTTTTCCAATGATATGCTGCTGCCCCACTACCTCATCCAGTGTGCGCGGACGAAGTCTGGAAGCCAGGGGCGACTCCTTCTCCATTGTATTTTCTCTCATATAGTCAAATAGATCCATTTAATTTCTCCATTTTTCTTTTGATCTCATTCGATCAACAATTCATCAGCCGTTACAAAAACATAACCTTCCTTCTGCAGTATATCGATCAGCTCCAGGGCTGCTTCTACAGAGGAAGGAAATATATCATGCATTAATATAATATCCCCATCTTTTACATCTTTCAAGACCCGCCGGACGATCTTTCCTTTATCTTTTAGTTTCCAGTCTAAAGAGTCTACAGACCAGAGGACCGGGCTCATTCCAATCTCTTCTTCCAGTTCTTCGTTCCAGTCACCATAGGGCGGACGTATATATTCCGGGCGCTTTCCGGTAATGGCTTCGATCTGTTCCTGGGTATGTTCTACTGCTTCACAGACTGCCTCCGGTCCCGCTTTTGTCAGCTGGATATGTTCATAACTGTGATTGCCAATAAGATGTCCTTCTTCGCTCATACGCTTTACAATATCTTCTTTTCCTTCTATATTGCTTCCCATAAGAAAAAAGGTAGCATGGACTCCCCGTTCTTTCAGTCCGTCTAAAAGAAGCGGGGTACATTTCCGGTCCGGACCATCATCAAAAGTAAGGGCTATATACCCGGGCTGGCCGGCAGCTTTTGAAAGTGCAGGAAGTGAAAATATTTTTTCTATATCCCTGTGATCATTTTTCAGGAAAATAGCGGATAAGACCAGATCTGCTGTTAACAGAAGAAAGACGAAATATTTTATATACCTGTTATGCACGGTTCACCTGATGAATGGTATCTGTTTATTTTATGCGGGAATACGCAAAAAAATCCGCCTTTGAAGCAGATTTCCCATTCTGCCAAAAGCGGATTTAAATAGTTATTTCATCAGCCTGGTGCCTGACCTGTTACTACCTTATCATTGTTTCCATTATTTGCAGAGTCCTTCTTTACTCCCGGGCCTCCATTTACGCCTGTTACTTTCTGATCATCAGAAGAGGAGTTGGAAGTACTGTTGTCAGAGGAACCTGTGGTAGAGTTTGCAGGAGTGATCTGAACGTTGTTTCCTGTGTTATTATTTCCTGTATTGCTGCCTGAAGCATTATTTCCGGAATTCTGGCTGCTCTGGTCCCCTGTTGTTTCCTGACCCTGCTGGCTTAAATGTCCATCTGCGGCTGCCTGATAGGTGACGCCATTTATTTCTACTGCTCTGCCAGATACCATACGACCGTCGGAAGGATCCATATAATAACGAAGCCCGCCTACCTCGATCATTCCTGTTGCCATCCTGCCATCACTGTTAAAGTAATACCATGCACCATCTAACTGTCTCCAGCCAATTGCCATGGCACCGGAGCCTCTCAGATAATATTTTCCACCTGCATCTGTCAGCCATCCAGTCTGCATCACACCTTCGTTGTTGGAATAATACCAGGTGCCACCATCATTGATCCAGCCTTTTAACAGATCTCCGGAACTGCCAAGGTAATACCATTTGCCGTTCTGGTTCGTCCAGCCAGTAACCATTTTCCCAGAATTTTCCAGATAGTAGCGTTTGCCGCTAACTTCGATCCAGCCTGTCTGCATAGCACCGTCATTGCCAGTATAGTACCAGGTACCATTATCACTGATCCAGCCTTTCTTTACAGCACCGCTGCTTCCAAGGTAGTACCATTTTCCGTTTTCTGACTGCCAGCCAGTCTGCATTTTTCCGGTAGTAGTATCCAGATAATAACGGGCATCTGCTACTGTGATCCAGCCGGTAGATGCAAGTCCGTCTTTATCCATGTAGTACCAGTCATTTACATCCTGTGCCCATGCATTTTTCTGTTTTTCGTAATTTGCGTAATAATAACGCTTTCCGTTAATGGTGCGCCAGGTGTTTGCCGGGATCACAGAGGTAAAGTCCTTAAACTGGAAGTCAATATCCACGTTGCCATTGATACCTTTTACAGAACCGCTGCTTGTAGCCTGCCACATCACCGGATTTTGCCAGGTATATCGGGCAGAATATCTTGCCACCCATACTGGATAATTCATCTGGCTCATATCCAGTTTATTGTTCAGCCAGTTCTCATTTGCATAGATGATCGGGTAATAACCGGCTGCAGAAATCCGCTTGCAGAAAGCGTTTGCAATAGCCGCCAGCTCTGATTTTGACAGATTTCCCTGAGTAGAGTCTTCCATATCAAATGCTACCGGATAGGAGATCGGATAGTCGGTGATCAGGTTTAATACAAAATCTGCCTCCTGGACTGCCATGTCTGTGGTAGTTGCCAGAGAATAAATATAAACGCCTACTTTAACACCATTGGCAGTTGCGTTCTGGATATTCTTGTGGAAATAGGGATCTACTGCTCCCTTGGAACGGGTTCCCAGCATAACAAATGAAATATCATCCTTTGCCACCTGGCTCCAGTTGATCTCTCCCTGCCATCTGGAAACATCAATACCACGATGGAGCACATTCTGGATCGCGCTTCCATCTGACATCTGGTACGTACCGTTTACCTTTTTCCAGGCATTGGTATTTGTGGTAGTATTGTTGGATGATGTATTGGAATTGTTTGTATTGTTTGTATTATTGCTGTTATTAGTATTATTGTTACTATTTGAATTATTTGAATTTCCTGTGTTTGTTGTAGAATTGGAAGAATTAGTATTTCCCGGATCTCCAGGACCTCCTGTGGAAATCTCTGATACCCGGGATGAGTCATCCCCCGGACCTGCAGCAAAGGCTGGAAGAGAACTTCCAAGACTGGTGATCCCAATCATACCTGCCAGTGCCAGCGCCCGGCATCGTTTTATGATCTTATCTGCGTTATTCATGCCTGTTCTCCTGAAAAAGGGGATGTCTTTTTCCTGACATCCCCATTATGTAGTCTGCAATTTAAAAGTTTTCTATCAGCCTGGTCCGTCTGTGCGTCCTGCCGTTAAGGTGTCAGAACTGGATGTGGTATTGGAAGGACTGTTTGATGTATTATTTGAAGTGTTACCACCGGAAGGACCATTGTTGGAGCTGGAATTTCTTGATACACCAGGTCCGCCATTTTCACCGGTTACACCACCGGAAGCAGAAGTACTGCTGCTAGATGGTGTCTGAGCAGATACGCCGCTTGCATTCTGGCATACACCACTTCCATCAAAGTTGTAGGTAGTTCCGTTGATATCCAGGGAGGTTCCTGTTGTCATCTTTCCGCCGTTTGTCGGATTCATGTAGTAGATCTTATTATCTACCTGGATCCAGCCTGTCATCATGTGACCATTGGTATTGAAATAATACCAGGCATTATCGATCTGCTTCCAGCCTACACTCATCTTGCCATTGCTCTGATTCATATAATACTTATTGCCTTCGCTGTCAGTGAGCCAGCCTGTAAGCATACGCCCATCTGTATTCAGATAATAGTAGTCGGTGTCAACTTTTGCCCAGCCGGTCATCATCTTTCCGTCTGTTCCAAACAGATACCAGTTGTCCTTGATCTGTGCCCAGGAATTAACTACACATTTGCCGCTGCTCTGGAAGTAGTACCAGGCACCGTCCATCTGACGCCAGCCGGTTCCCATAGATCCGTCACCACGCATAAAGTAATAATCGTTTCCGATCTTTAACCAGCCGGTAACCATGGTACCGTCACCTAAGAAGTAGTACCATTTGCCATATTCCGGATTGATCCAGCGGCTTTGAGCCATCAGACCGTTTGGACGGAAGAAGTACCATTTTCCATCGATCTGTTTAAATCCGGTAGTCATATGTCCATCGGAAAGGTCCATATAATATTTGCCATCACTGGTTTCCAGCCAACCTGTATAGGTCTTGCCCTGGTAGATGTAGGTCCAATGGTTATTTGACTTGGTCCATCCATCTGCGGCGTATGAATTAAACGCAGATCCCAACGCCATAGCGCCGATCATACCAGCTGCTGCAAGGGCTGCGAAATATTTTTTACGTCCCATTTTCTCCTCCTGTTCTGTTGTATCGTCTCTTTTTCATTGATCGCACAATTATTTTTCACTTTTAATTAAGTATAGCACAAATGAACTTTCCATGATTAACATTTTTATTACAATTTTCTGAAACCTGTTTTGAAATGCATTTGTGTATGTTCCCATATCATGGGGCGTTTCTAAAAGAACTGTGGTAACTCCTTCATCAGCTTCTTATAGTACCGCTTCGCATACCGGTACATAATAATGGTGTACTCTCCAAACTCATCTCCCAGACTTGCCTTGTATACAGCCCACAGGCACCAGAGGAAGCCCCCTAAGGCTGCGTCTGCATAGGTGATGAACCGCTCTTTGTCATCTGGTCTGCGCTGTAAATACAGTTCCAGTAATTTTTCGGTCTGCTCTTCCTCATAATAGGAATAAATCGCACACATGGATACGTCCATTAACGGGTCGCACATGCCTGCGTACTCCCAGTCAAGAAGTTTTGCACTGTGATCCGGGAAAATTAAAAAGTTATCCACATTTGCGTCAATATGGCATAAACATTGTGGAAGATCCATTTTATCTAAGGCATCTAACAACTGATTTACCCATTCACGAACCTGACTGTAGTCTTCAAAAGGAATGCCGCCATGTTCCAGGCAAAGTTTCTCGTAAAAGCTGATCCGCTCCCTGATATTAAAGCTGTGGCCTACTTTTAAACCTGCTTCATGAAGCTTTCGCACCATATCCATGCAGGTCTTCATATCGTCCCAGTTGTCTGCGCTGGCATTGTGGGTATTTTCATAGTATTCAGAGATCTTATAACCGGTCTTCGGGTTCAGATACAACACATGTTCTGTAATGCCCAGAGGACGGACGGCATCATAAACTTCTTTTTCCTGCTCTCTGTTAATAAGAAGCTCTGTGCCAGGTCCGGGGATACGGCAGATACAGTGATGATCTCCGGTGCGGAACAGGAAGGATTTATTGGTCATGCCGGATTTTAAGCATTTGATGTCTGTGATCTGAAACTCCGGCACATGGAATACCTCTGCTACCAGCTCCATGGCCGCATTATCGGAGTGGTTCTGATAATGGGTATCAAAGAGGCGCAGCTCTTCCAGATTTTCAAATTCGTATACCTGGTTATCCGGCTGGCGGTTGATATTCATCTCGATCTCGTTCCATTTGGACGCAGGTATGCCGCAGGCTTCTTCTGTCTGTTTCAACAGCTCCTTGTCCTCTTTTTCCAGACGGCGTTTTGCCTCTCCCTTTAACATGTCCACATAAGGCTGCTCCCAGTAAAACTGCTCTGTTCCGGGGATCTGATAATAAGCCTCTAATACAGGAAGGAATTTAGCGGAAAACTCCCTGGAAAGATATACGGGACCGTACATAAACCACGCATCTTTTCCGCCTACATTTACATCGCTGATACGGCCCTTTTTATTAAAGGTAAGGCACCATTCCTTGGTCTCTCCTTCTTCGTGGGCTGCGCTGTACCAGGCACCGCACTCATAGGAATGGTACATATTTTCCCGCATCCAGTTATCTGATGAAAGAATGTATACGTTCCGGCCTTTTAAGAACTTTCTGGCTCTGTATACAGTAGCCAGCGTGTTTTTGCAGGAGTATTCCGGATTGTATAATAATTTCACATCGTATTTATCGATCAGGTATTCAAATTTTTCTTTTAAATAGCCTACTGCAATGGTAATGTCGTGGATCCCCACTTCATGGAGCTGTTTGATCTGACGCTCGATCATGCGCTCTCCAAAGACCTCTAAAAGACCCTTTGGAGTCTCGAAGGTAAGAGGCACAAAACGGGAACCGAAACCGGCTGCAATGATCAGCGCCCCATCTACTTTATAAGGCTTTAACAGTTCTTTTCCCTTTTCCAGAAGGATGAGATATTTTTCTTTCCCATTTTCTTCCTCTGCAATATATCCCTCTGCCAGACATTCCTTCACCAGCCCATTGACTGTACCCAGGGATATGTCCATGTTTTTCGCCATTTCCCGCTGTGTAATATCCGGTTTTTCCAGTATATTTCTGCATACCAGCGCCTGTCGGTTCATATGATCTTTAACTCCTTTTCCTGCTTATGCTTATGTTTATATTTATGTTCATTTTTATTATTTTTCAAAAATATATGAACATTATAGCACACTGGGTTTAAAATGCAAGTTAAACAATGCCACTCATACCGCGAAAAAAACACCCTTCCGGGATACGTTATATATCACCAGAAGGGCATTTTATTTATGTAATTGCGTCCAATACTCAGGTTCACCGCACTCTCGCGCTTATCTGCCTGCTGACGCAGGCGGAACCTTCTATTTTATAAGATTTATTAAACCTCAAAGATCAGATCGCCGTAGCTCGGCATTGGCCATAAGTCTTTGTCTACCAGCATTTCCAGTTTGTCTACCGGGGTTCTTAATGCTGCCATTGCAGGAACGACTTCCTCATGGTAAGCAACTGCCTGGTCCTTGCCGCCATCCATTGCTGCGCTCTTTTCAGTAATTTCGGTCAGTTTTGCAAGAGCCAGTTTGGTTTCTGCCAGAAGATCAGAGGTTTCTAACAGAAGCTCTGTCTGGGTGCTTACATCTGCTTCAGGGCAAGCACTCTTTACTGCGGAGATGGAAGCTGCAAGAGCAGTTGTGTATTTGATAACAGCCGGGATGATCTGCTTTCCAGCCATATCGATCATGGTCTTTGCTTCGATGTTGATAGCCTTTGCATAGCCTTCATACTCAACTTCTACTCTGGACTCCAGCTCGGTCTTTGTAAATACGCCGAATTCTTCAAACAGCTTTACAGCCTTGTCTGTGATCAGTGCCGGAATAGCATCTACCATAGACTTGATGTTTGGAAGTCCTCTTCTCTCAGCTTCTGCTACCCACTCATCGGAATAACCATTTCCATTGAATACAACTCTCTTGTGAGCTGCCAGGGTTTCCTTGATCATGTCATGTACAGCCATATCAAAGTTATCTGCCTTCTCCAGCTTGTCAGCTGCTTCCTTGAAGGCTTCAGCGATAATGGTATTTAATACTGTATTTGCAGATGCAATAGAGTCGGAAGAACCTACCATACGGAACTCGAACTTGTTTCCTGTAAATGCAAATGGGGAGGTTCTGTTTCTGTCGGTTGCGTCTTTATCAAAGTCAGGAAGGATATCAACACCTGTTTTTAAGGTTCCGCCCTGCTTGGAGTGAGTTGCCTCACCAGTATCACAAAGCTGATCGATAACATCTTCCAGCTGCTCGCCTAAGAAGATGGAGATGATTGCTGGCGGTGCCTCGTTTGCTCCCAGTCTGTGATCATTTCCTACATTGGAAGCAGATTCTCTTAACAGGTCTGCGTGGATATCTACTGCCTTGATGATGCATGCCAGAACTAACAGGAACTGGATGTTCTCATGAGGTGTATCTCCCGGGTTCATCAGGTTGGTACCGTCATCTGCTGTCAGGGACCAGTTGTTATGTTTACCGGAACCATTGACACCTGCAAATGGCTTCTCGTGAAGAAGGCATGCCAACCCGTGGCGCTCTGCCACTTTCTTCATGGTCTCCATAACGATCTGGTTATGGTCTACAGACTGATTTACACCTTCATAGATCGGTGCCAGCTCATGCTGTGCAGGAGCTACTTCGTTATGCTGTGTTTTTGCAGGAACACCTAATTTCCAAAGTTCCTTATTTAAGTCGTTCATGTAGGAACCGATACGCTCACGGATAACACCGAAGTAATGGTCATCCATTTCCTGTCCCTTTGGAGGCATTGCCCCGAAAAGAGTACGGCCGGTGTAGATCAGGTCTTTACGCTGTAAATATTTTGCGCGGTCTACAATGAAATACTCCTGCTCAGGTCCTACAGAAGGAACTACGCGCTTTGCAGTGGTATTTCCGAAAAGACGAAGGATACGCAGTGCCTGCTCGTTTACTGCCTGCATAGAACGAAGAAGTGGTGTCTTCTTATCCAGTGCCTCGCCCTTATAGGAGCAGAAAGAAGTAGGAATGCAAAGGGTAACACCGATAGCATCTTCTTTTAAGAAGGCTGGGGAAGTACAATCCCATACTGTATAACCTCTTGCCTCGAAAGTTGCTCTTAAACCACCGGATGGGAAGGAAGATGCATCAGGCTCGCCCTTGATCAGTTCCTTTCCGGAGAATTCCATGATCACTTTTCCGTCTACCGGTGCTGAAATAAAGGAGTCATGTTTCTCAGCAGTTACTCCGGTCAATGGCTGGAACCAGTGGGTAAAATGGGTTGCACCATGTTCAATGGCCCAATCCTTCATGGCATGTGCCACAACGTCTGCAATACTTGGATCCAACTCAGCTCCATCTTCGATGGTCTTTTTCAGTTTTTTGTACACACTCTTTGGCAGGCGGTCTTTCATGACTGCGTCATTAAATACGTCCTTGCCAAACATCTCTGAAACACTTACTACTTCGCTCATAGATTCTCCATCCTCTCTTGCATCATTTTTTTATGATTTCCATAAATCCTCATTCGAGATGCTTTTCTTCAGCTATTTGCAGTACATCCCTTACTATCTTTACCTGAAAACCTAATTTTTTTAAGTTTAAAGCATCAGGTAGTAAAAAAGGCGCTCTCCTGATATAGAGAACGCCTTCGTTCTTTCTTAAAATAAACCATTTCTTTTAAAATTGCAAGTGGTTTTTTAAAAAAAGATTTTGTATTGTACTAACTTATTTTGTGATACCTGCTTTATTTTCAGGCTTTGCCAACGGAGCCAAACAGTTCCATTTTTTCTTTTACAGTAGCCTTGATAGCTTCTGCGCCTGGTGCTAACAGTTTTCTTGGGTCAAAGCCCTTGCCCTGTAAGTCTTTTCCTGCTTCGATGTACTCTCTGGTTGCTGCTGCAAAGGACAGCTGGCACTCAGTATTTACATTGATCTTAGCAACGCCAAGGCTGATAGCTTTTTTGATCATGTCAGCCGGGATTCCGGTACCGCCGTGAAGAACTAATGGCATATCGCCAACTTCTTTCTTAACATTTTCCAGAACTTCAAAGTTTAATCCCTGCCAGTTAGCCGGATATTTTCCATGGATGTTGCCGATACCTGCTGCCAGGAAATCGATACCCAGGTCTGCGATTGCCTTGCACTCCTTAGGATCTGCGCACTCACCCATACCTACTACGCCGTCTTCTTCGCCGCCAATGGAGCCAACCTCAGCCTCTAAGGACAGACCCATAGCATGTGCGATCTTTACCAGTTCCTTGGTCTTTTCGATGTTTTCTTCGATCGGATAATGGGAACCGTCAAACATAATGGAGGAAAATCCTGCTTTGATACACTTATAGCAGCCCTCATAAGTACCATGATCCAGATGCAGTGCAACAGGAATGGTGATATTCAGTTCATCGATCATAGCGGATACCATAGCTGCTACGGTCTTGAAACCGGTCATGTATTTTCCTGCGCCCTCAGATACACCCAGGATAACAGGGGAATTTAATTCCTGTGCTGTTAAAAGGATGGATTTGGTCCACTCAAGGTTGTTGATATTAAACTGTCCTACTGCGTATTTGCCTGCTCTGGCTTTTTCAAGCATTTCTTTTGCTGATACTAACATTTTTATTCCTCCTTGAACATACTGCAATTTTTGCACTGTGTCCCGGATTTTCCGGACACCTGTCTTTGTTAAATATATAACTTTGTTATATTCTTAACGTACTAATTCATTATACTCTATCTTGTCCTAAAATGGAAGCTGTTTTAAGCGATTCCAAGGATATTCTTTACAGTTTCACCCATTTTATCCACATCACATTCTGTATTGTGGCGGATCACTGCGCTGCGCAGTTCTTCTACTGCCTTTGGAACCTGTGTGCCGGATACTTCAGACAGCTCATCTACTACTGCGAATTCATCCTTTCCTTCTACAGCAGACTTACCTTTAATAGCTTCTAAAACGCTGTGAGAGAACTTGTATGGGCTTGCAGTGGATGCGATCACTGTCTTGGTCTGGTCTCCTGTTTCTGCCTTGTATGCGTTGTAAACAGTAGCAGCAACACCTGTATGGGTATCAATAAGATATCCGGTATCTTCAAAGATCTTACGGATGGTCGCCTCGTTCTGTGCCTCAGTTGCAAAACCGCCTCTGAAATCAGACATGAACTGGCGCATATTCTCAGTTACAGTATAACTTCCCTTTTCAGACAGATCTTTCATTAAAGCTGCATCTGCTGCTGCGTCACAGCCTGTGCTTAAGTAGATCAGACGCTCTAAGTTACTGGAGATCAGGATGTCCATGGAAGGAGAATTAGTTAAAATAAATTCTCTCTTTCTGTCATAGGTTCCTGTGGTAAAGAAGTCATAAAGAACTTTATTGTCATTGGAAGCACAGATCAGGGTCTTGATCGGCACACCCATATGCTTTGCAAAGTAGGCTGCAAGGATGTTTCCAAAGTTTCCGGTTGGAACTACAACGTTGATCTCCTCGCCATTTTCGATCTGCTCATTTTCCAGAAGTTTTGCGTATGCGTATACATAATAAACTACCTGTGGAACCAGACGTCCGATGTTAATAGAGTTTGCGGAAGAGAACTGGAAGCCAGCCTCTGCCATTTCCTTTTCAAGTTCTTTGTTACCGAACAGCTTCTTTACGCCGGTCTGCGCATCATCAAAGTTTCCGTGGATAGCAACTACGCTGGTATTGTCACCTTTCTGGGTGCGCATCTGCAGCTCCTGGACCTTGCTGACACCGCCCTTTGGATAAAATACGATAATGCGTGTTCCAGGAACATCAGCAAAACCTGCCATAGCTGCTTTTCCGGTATCGCCGGAGGTAGCAGTTAAGATCACGATCTCCTTGTCTGCATGGTTCTTCTTTGCAGCTGTAGTCATAAGATGAGGAAGGATGGAAAGAGCCATGTCCTTGAAAGCAATGGTGCTTCCATGATAAAGCTCCAGGAAATAAGCGCCGTCTGCTTTTGCTAAAGGTGCGATCTCCTCTGTGTCAAACTTGTCATCGTATGCATTTGCGATACAGGACTTTAATTCTTCCTCTGTATAGTCTGTCAGAAAAAGCTTCATCACTTCATAGGCTGTTTCCTGATAGGTCATTCCCGCAAGCTGCTCTAAGGTCTTGTCCAGCTTTGGGATCTCTGTAGGCATGAAAAGACCGCCGTCTTCTGCCAGACCCTTTAAAATGGCCTGTGATGCTGTAACGCCTTTCTGTCCGCCTCTGGTACTTTCGTAGGATAATGCCATGATCTTTCTCCCTCTCTTACTTTACTTTGATAAATTTTTTAATAACAAAATAAACATTGCACAGTTATTATTTATTCTGGTATTTAGTTTGGAAAAAGTGTAACATATTTCAATGCGTGCCGCAATATAAAAAAAGTTTTTTGTACTTGACATTTGATTTTTACCTGCTTATAATGCAAAACATAAAATTTGAACTGACACTTAAGAAAAAAAGGCGACGGTGCTGAAAGACAATTGCTCTCTCTGCGCTGTGGCCTTTTTCTTATTCCTGGCTTTTATTTTCAAGATTTTATTTTTAAGAAAGGCTGCACGTTCCGGCACACAGGATGGCAGACGGTGAGAAATATGGCTGATATGGTAAAAGTAGAACATCTTAAAAAGAATTTCGGTGATCTGGAGGTTTTAAAGGATATTAACCTGACGGTAGCTGAAGGAGAAAAGCTGGTCATCATCGGGCCCTCCGGTTCCGGTAAGTCCACCTTTATCCGCTGCATCAATCACCTGGAAGAGCCTACATCCGGCACTATTTCCATTGCAGGAACGCCTGTAACAAAAAAGAACCGCCTGGAAATGGCAAAAAAATATTCTTCCATGGTATTCCAGCAGTTCAACCTGTATCCACACCTGACCGTTCTGGAAAACCTGACACTGGCTCCTGTAAAACTTCAGCATGTGCCTAAGGACAAAGCCCGTGAAACTGCTTTAAAATGTCTGGACAGAGTTGGTTTAAAAGCAAAAGCCGGAAATTATCCTGCCCAGCTTTCCGGCGGACAGCAGCAGCGTGTGGCCATTGCAAGAGCCTTGTGTACCAACCAGCCTCTGATCCTTTTTGATGAACCTACCTCAGCACTGGACCCGGAAATGGTCCAGGAAGTTTTAAATGTTATGATCGAGCTTGCACACGAAAATATCACCATGATCTGTGTGACCCATGAAATGGGCTTTGCAAGGCAGGTGGCTGACCGGGTAATATTTATGGACGGCGGCTATATTATAGAAGAGGGAACTCCGGAGCATTTCTTTACAGCACCGGAGCATGACCGTACAAAAGCATTTTTAAGTAAGATACTACATTAGTTATTTGTTATTATATTAACTGTTTATTTCTTCTCTCTGAGAAGGATTAAATATAGTAGTAATTTATTGTAGATAAGAGGAGGACACTGATTATGAAAAAAAGAGTATTATCTATGGCAATGGCAACTGTAATGGCAGCTTCTTTAACTGCATGCGGATCCGGTTCTACAGCAACTACTGCTGCACCGACAGAAACAAACGCAGATACTTCTGCAGCTGCCTCCGAAGCCGCATCCGAAGCAGCAGGTTCTTCTGATGCTGATGTACAAAAGATCATCGACCGCGGCGTATTAAAGGTAGGCTGCAAATCCGATGTTCCTAATTTTTCTCTCCAGAATACTGCAACCGGTGAATATGAAGGTTTTGAAGATGATCTGGCATATGAAATCGCCGGTGAGATCTTTGGCTGCTCCGCTGATGAAGCAAAGGAAAAGAAACTGGTAGAATTCCAGGGTGTTACAGCAAAGACCAGAGGACCTCTTCTGGAAAACGGTGAGATTGACCTGGTTATCGCAACCTTTACGATTACAGAGGAAAGAAAAGAGACCTACAACTTCTCCACACCTTACTATACAGATGCTGTAGGACTTCTGGTTAATAATGATTCCGGCATTGAGTCCATTGAAGACCTGAATGGAAAGATCATCGGTGTTGCACAGTCTTCTACCACAAAAGATGGCTTTACCTCTTATGTAGAAGAACAGAAACTGGATGTAAAGCCGGAATTCCAGGAATTTGACGGCTATCCTGCTTTAGCACAGGCTCTTGCAACCAAGCAGATCGACTGCTTCTCTGTAGACCGTGCGATCCTTTCCGGTTATGTAAATGATTCTAACCACATTCTTCCAGACCGTTTCTGTGAGCAGGAATATGGCGTTGCTTCCGCAAAGGAAAATACAGGACTTGCAGACCTGGTTGATAAGAAAGTAACCTCCATGCTTTCTGATGGATCTATGAAAGCCCTTCAGGATCAGTGGGGACTGCAGTAAAATGCGCTTTGCATAAAATGTACTCCGGTACATTAAATATAAGTCAGAAAAGCAGAGGATGACAGATATGATAAAAGGTCTTTTTGATGGAAAACGCTGGGCCGCTTTGTGGAAAGCCGTTCCAGACTATTATGTACCCGGTTTTATAATGACCCTGAAGATTTCCGCAGCAGGTCTTCTGACCGCTCTTATTCTGGGGGTGATCTTTGGAACCTTTTCCACAATGAAATTTAAGCCTGCAAAGATCCTGTCACGTATCTATGTTGAATTTATCCAGAATACGCCTCTGGCTCTTCAGGTACTATTTTACTACTCTGTATTACCTTTACTTTTTTCCAACTCCGGTTTCCGTATTCCAAAATTCGTTCTTGGCGTGATCGGCGTAGGCGTTTATCACGGAGCTTACATATCAGAAGTAATACGTACCGGTATTGAAGCCATTCCCAGGGGGCAGTCAGAAGCGGCTGCCTCCCAGGGCTTCTCTTATCTGGAAACCATGTATTATATCATACTCCCCCAGACGATCCGGATCATCATGCCGCCTCTGGCCAACCAGGCGTTAAACCTGGTGAAAAACACCTCTATTCTTGCTATGGTGGCAGGTATGGATCTGATGTATTTTACCGATTCATGGGGTTCTGAACGAAACTTCTTCGCACAGGCTTATTTTACCAGCGCGCTTTTATATTTTATCATCTGTTTTCCGCTGGCACGACTTGCCAGATATCTGGAGATCCGTTCCATGCGTATGCCGGCGCCTAAAAAAATACTGTTTGAGGAGGAAGGCACATGCTGACATTATTTCACCAGATTTTTACACCTGCCAATACAGGTTTTATGTTAAAGGGACTGGGAATGACCATTGTCATTGCTGTATTAGCCATACTGATCAGTATGTTTTTCGGAACGATCCTGGCTTTGATCCGCACCTATGCTTCCGGCCGTTTTAAATGGGCTGCCAGCCTGGTAGCCGTATATACGGAATTTTTCCGATGCACCCCAAACCTGCTGTGGATCTTATGGATCTATTTTACAGTAAAGGGAAATAAGATCGCTGTTTCTGTTTTTGCCATCTCCTTATTTACTTCTGCTGTTATGGCTGAAATTGTCCGCGGCGGTTTAAACTCCATTTCCAAAGGTCAGTTTGAAGCAGCCCAGTCACAGGGCTTTAGCTTTATCCAGACATTGTGGTATATCATTCTGCCTCAGACTTACCGCAAGATCATCCCGGCTCTTTTAAGCCAGGTGATCACAGTGATCAAAGATACTTCTTTCCTGAAAATGGTAGATGTGGCAGAGTTCATGCGCAACTGTGCGGTTGTTATGGGCAGTATCTATGACGTACATGGAATGATCATGCTGATCGGTTTTGAAGCTCTCTGCTACTTTGTGATCTGCTTTGCACTTAGCTGTATTGTACGCAGTTACCAGAAAACCATCGTTACGGCTTAAGGAGGCCAGATGCTATGAGTAAATACACCATTACCATTGCAAGGGAATTTGGAAGTCTGGGCCGTCCCATCGCCCATGCCCTTTCCCAGAAACTGGGAATTGAATATTATGACAGGGATATTGTAGATGAAGTGGCAAAACAGTTAAACCTCCCGGTATCCCAGATCAGTGATGCGGAAGAAAGCTCCCACAATCATTTCTTTTCCCACATGTTTCCCCTTGGTACAGACAAGGAATACATACAGGATATGATCTTTGATGTCCAGAAGGATATTATCCTGGATCTGGCAAGAAAGTCCAGTTGTATCATTGTTGGCCGCTGCTCTGATTTTCTCCTTCAGAATGAGGAAAATGTAGTGAACATTTTTATCTACGCGCCTTATAAAGCAAGGCTGGAAAACTGTATCCACAGTCTGGAAATGAGTGAAGATGAAGCCAAACGGATGATCATGAAAGTAGATAAAGCCCGGCTGGCTTATCACAAAAAGTATGCGGGATATACACCTTATGATCCCCTGCATAAACACCTTATGATCGATTCTTCTTTATTGGGGATCGAAGGAACTGCCGATATGATCGCAGAACTGGTAAAAAGGAAGTTTAAAGATCTGGTCTGAAAGATATGGCACACCAAAGCTGCAATAATGATACAATTTATAAAAGCTTTTGTAAAATGAGGAATGCCTTTTTTGCAAAAGCTTTTTTTGTGTTTTCTTTTGTGTTATACTCCATGGCAAATGAATGATGACAGCACCATAAATGCAAATGCTTGCGAGGTATAGATATGACATACGATAATATAGTAACCGGAACCTTTTTAAAACGTCCTAACCGCTTTATCGCCTATGTGGAGGTAAAGGGGGATGTTAAGACCTGCCATGTAAAAAATACCGGCCGCTGCCAGGAGCTTTTAGTACCTGGATGTACCGTGGTTCTGGAATTTCATCCCAAGGCAAAGGAAATGAAGCGGAAAACGGAATATGACCTGATTGCTGTTTATAAAGGGAATCTGCTGATCAATATGGACTCCCAGGCGCCTAATCAGGCTGCTTTAGAGTGGATACGTGAGAAGGAGGCAAAAGGGCTTTCTTTAGAAAATGTTGGAATTCCAACGAATATACGAAGGGAAGTCACTCATGGTGAGTCCCGGTTTGACCTGGCTTTTGAATTAAAGGATGAGGTAACTGGTAAAACAGTTCCTGCTTTTATGGAAGTAAAGGGAGTAACTCTGGAAAAAGAGGGAAATGTATTCTTTCCGGATGCACCTACGATCCGGGGCGTGAAACATTTAAACGGGCTGATACAGGCAAAAAAGGATGGCTTTGAGACCTTTCTTCTCCTTGTGATCCAGATGAAAGGGATCCGGAAATTTTATCCTAATGATGAGACACATAAGGCTTTCGGGGATGCCCTGCGGGCAGCGGCTGCAGCCGGGGTACATATTTTAGCATATGACTGCAATGTGACGGAAAATTCTATGAATATGGATGAAAAAGTGGAAGTTGGATTACTGTATGATAATGATACTAGAACACATTGTGAATTATAATTCAGCATCATATAGACGACCATAACACGCATATATTTAAAAGAGTGGGAATATTGGGTGTGAAACTGTGGTAGAACCTTTATCCGGCCTGGGCGAAGGTGAAATGGCTGAGGTAGTATGGATCATCTCAGAGGCAGATGTAAGAGAAATGCTTGGCCGAAGCGGATTTCTGTACGGAGAGGTCCTGACCTGTCTGTTAAAAAATCCGGCCCGGCAGCTGTGTATATACAGGATACGCAGGCGGGTGGTGGCTATACGGGAGGAATATACAAAAGAAATACTTGTACGGCGGATGCTATGAAAATAGACGACTGTGAAACCACAATCGCCTATTTTTTATCCGGTTCGTAATGTTGTCAGATAGCAATGCCGCAAGGCCAAAAACATTTTACTCCGCCTGATCATTGGTCAGTTTCAATCTGTCTAATACATAGAATACAAGGCTCATTGCCATACCTACTACGCAGGCAAGTACCATTCCGGTAAGTTCGATATTACCAATACGCAGTGCTGCGCCGGAAAGACCAGTTACGAAGATAACGCTGGTGAGCATCTGGTTGCGGTTTTTGGAGTAGTCTACTTTGGAGTCTACCAGGATGCGCAGGCCGGAGGTTCCGATCATGCCGTAGAGCAGGAAGGAGATACCGCCGATCACAGGACCCGGGATGGTGCTGATGAGGGCGGACAGCTTTCCTACGAAGGAACATATGATAGAAAGAATGGCTGCGCCTGCAATCACACGGACACTGTATACACCGGTTACTGCCATTACACCGATATTCTCGCCATAAGTAGTAGTCGGTACGGAGCCGATCATACCGGAAAGCATGGTAGAGAAGTTATCTGCAAATAAGGATCTGTGAAGTCCCGGATCTTTTAACAGATCTCTTCCTACGATCTTACTGGTAACTACCTGATGTCCGATATGCTCGGAAATGATGACCAGGATAACAGGAAGGATGATCATGATCGCCTGAGCATCAAATTTCGGTGAGGAAAAATGAGGCATAGCGATGATCTTAGCTGCGGCTACTTCCTCAAAATCAACAATTCCGCAGATGATGGCTGCTGCATAGCCTGCCAGAACTGCGATCAAGATTGGGATAACTGCCAGGAATTTGCGGAACAGGATGGAACCGAATACAGCTACGCCTAAAGTTACCATAAATACAATGATCTTTCTTGGATCAATGTTCTCATCCAGCAGACCTGCGTTGGAAGCTGCATTGGCGGATAATTCCAGACCGATCAGAGCTACTACCGGGCCCATGGCTGCAGGCGGAAGTACGATGTTGATCCAGTCTGTACCAAACTTATAGATAATAAGTGCTAAAATACAGCCGCAGAAACCAACTGCCACGAAACCGCCTAAAGCGTATTCATAGCCAAAATTCTGGATCACAATAGATGCAGGTGCCAGGAAAGCAAAACTGGAACCTAAGTAAGCCGGTGCTTTTCCCTTTGTGATCGCGATAAATAAAAGGGTTCCGATACCATTCATGAACAGTACGATCGCAGGGCTGATGCCAAAAAGGAAAGGCACCAGAACGGACGCGCCGAACATGGCAAACATGTGCTGGATACTTAAGGGTATCAGCAATTTTACAGGAACTTTTTCTTCTACCTGAATAATTCTCTTTTCCATTCTCTTCTCCTTTGATGTGTTATTTGCCCCCGGAAAAATCCCAGGAGTACATTAATATTATCTTCTTCTGGGATGTACTCTTTTTCCACGTTCAAAGCAGCGTTCGCAGATGGAAAACGGATAATCCCAGGAAAGTTCTCTTCCACAGATTGTGCATTTTCGGGTGTAGCTGGCACATTCTGTCTTTAAAATACGGCTGATCTCTTCTTCTGTGTTCCTGCGCTCTTCCACCAGATTTTCTTCCTGAACAGGCAGTCCCACTTTTCTGGAAAACTGGAAATACAGATCCAGCATTTTATAATAGCTTTCCAGATCATACAGATCCGGTCCCGGACTGTATGGAAACTGCAGTTCTTCCACATCCCGGTAGTCCCGGCAGTAATCTTTCCACAGATCCATGACCAGCTTATTGTCAATGTCCACAGAGCAGGTGATCAGCTTATAGATCTCTTCTTTGGAAAATTCGTCCATATGATCCCGCTGTACATGCTCAAAGCTTACATACAGCGCAAGCAGCTCGTCTACTTCCATTTTTTCATAAATAGAAGGTGTTTCCATACTGGCCCATATTTTTACCAGTGTGTCGATCTCAGCCGGCAGCTTTAACAGCTGTTCCGGGAAGCCGATGTAGGCTTTCATAATGGGGATCGGACGCCGTTCCAGTCCGTCTTTTATTAATTCCAGATCGTCCAGCACGGCCACAAAACCTTCGTCATAGAGACCAAAACGCCCGGCCCGACCTGCGATCTGCTTGATCTCCTCTGGCAGAAGGCTTCTGCGGCCTACTCCGTCAAATTTCCGGGTCTCAATGAAAACAATACGGCGGATGGGCAGGTTTAAGCCCATTCCAATGGCGTCGGTACTGACTACCACTTCTGTCTCTTTTTCCAGGAAGCGGCGCACCTGCTCTCTTCTGGTGGCAGGAGGCAGACTTCCATAGATAACGCTACAATGGACTCCCTGGTTTTCCAGGTGGGCCGCCAGCGCCAGTACTGATTTCTTTGAAAATACGATAAGAGCATCGCCTTTTTTCAAATCTTTTTTCAGGGAATACGGCTTTTCTTCTAAGGTAAGCCTTGTATTTCGCTTATGACGGACGATCTTAAAGGTATCCCCACACCGTTTGATCATCTGCACGATAATATCTTCCGCCTCCGGAGCCATACACAGATGGATCTCCTCTGCACGAAGTCCCAAGACTGCCCTGGTCCAGTTGTGGCCTCTGTAGGGATCCGCTACCATCTGGCACTCGTCCACTACAGCTACGTCGAAATATTCGTGTTCATTTAACATTTCCACAGTACATGCCTGACAGCAGGCACCGGCCACTTCCAGTGTTTCTTCCCCGGTTATCATGGAACAGGGAATGTTTTCACCGTTTAGCCGGTCATAAACTTCCAGTGCCAGAAGTCTTAAGGGACCAAAATAGGCGCCGTGGGAAGCTGTTTTTAACCTTTCTAATGCATCGTGGGTCTTTCCGCTGTTTGTTGGTCCGATATGAAGGATAAAGCGGCGCTTCATGGCCCTGGTCTCCGGATATTCATCCTCCGGGCGGCGTTTTACAGACTCCCGTATTCCCTTTTTAATAGTCTTTGGAAGATAAAACAGCTGATAAGCCCGCTCTAAGGAGTTGGTAAGAAGGTAGCGGCGGATGCCCTGCATTTTTAATACATGCTCCAGCTCTTCTTCTGTCAGCTCCGGCAGGTATTCCATATCTTTTGCTGCCAGCATCCCGCAGAAATCTTCCATTTTTTTCCAGTTTTCTTTTAACTGGTCCAGGGCCGGGCCCGGTTTTAAACGTTCTTCCTTGTGCATGAGATAGGCACACACTTTTGCAAACATGGCATGGATATCGTTTAATTCATTTGGCTTTTCCACCCCGTTTAAAGTCTCCTGGCTTAAACGATTTAAGCGGTGTTTTAAGTCCGCGCCTGTCATGGAGCGGTATCGTTTATTGGCTGTTCCAAAAAACAGCTCTTTATAATACTGCCCCAGATAGGCCAGACATTCTTCTTTTATTTCCATGGATGTCCTCTTTTATTCATGGCGATATCACCCTCAGGTGACATGTCCGTTTTCTTATATCCGCCACAAGGGGCTGCTGCAAAATTTTAAGGCATCCTGCAGCAGCCCCCTGTGTTTCTTGTGGTCCCGCCTGTAAGTGCGCGGAACTTTATGATCCGCACCGTCATCTGGCTAAACCATGGTGGTATCTACAAAATTTTCAAATCCGGTAATGCCAAAGCTTGCGCTGACACTGTTGATCCCTTCTACGATCTCTTCTCTGGAATAGTTTGCCATGAAAAGTGTATCATCATCTAACTGGTTTAAATACATATAGAAAGTCAGTGCCATTTCCAGATGTTCTGTGTCGTTTTCATCCAGATTTTCGTAAAGCTGGTTCTCTGCTTCGTTGATCTCACCTGCATCTACCAGATCACGCAGTTTCCGATAAATACGGTCTGTATCGCTGTATTTATCCTCTGTATCCGGAAGGGCATAATTGATCTCGTTTTTTCCAAGTGCCAGTCTTGCAATGGCGCGGACTAAGTCACTGATGGTACGCATTACATAATCGTCCTGATATCCCATATCTGTTTCCCCTTTTTATATTTATATAACTTTTTCTCTTCTTAGCTCATTTCAGTATAGATGAAACCACCTTTTCAGTCAAGGCAAAAGCATTTATAATGGGGGTATCCGCAATGATCTGAAGGAGGTCGTGAACTTGAAAAAAATATTTGCTGCCGGTGTGATCATGAGCATCCTTTCTGTTTTGTTAAGCCTTTGCGCCAGGAAGGTAACCGGCTTTGCCCAGGCTTATTCTGTAACTATATATCCTGTCCTGAAAGGGATATTTGCGCGTATTTTCGGGATCTTTCCCTTTTCTGTATCAGAAGTAGGGCTGTATCTGCTTCTGCTCCTTTGTATTTTTTCTGTGGTCAAATGGTTTAAAACGCCATTATATCTGTTAAATGGTGCATTCTTTACAGCTTCTCTCCTGTTTTTCTTATTTACCATCAACTGCGGCATTAATTATTACCGGAATTCTTTTTC
>ERZ894240.897-NODE-897-length-23142-cov-6.102439_pt1 | contig 23142 bp, 27 predicted proteins | sample MGYA00380298_ERZ894240 | MGnify/ENA primary metagenome ERZ894240 (study PRJEB32331, sample SAMN06328419) | human gut metagenome | biome: human gut microbiome; feature: stool | host: Homo sapiens | collected 2014-06-27 ... | reverse complement strand
AATGAGCTGCCTTTTCACAGATTGCACACTTAGCCATACTATTGCACCTCCTTAACACGTTACTTGGATTCTTTCTTTAAGAAAAATCCACAACAAATGTATGATACCAGATGTTTTCAAATTTTGCAAGCGAAAAACAAAAATTTATTTCTTTTTTTCTGAAAATGGTGTATACTGTCTCTAGTATTTAGATTGGAGGCATGTGTATGAAGGGACGAATCAGCAATAAAATGGGCGAAATCCAGATTAACCCGGACGTGATTGCTTTATATGCAGGAACCATCGCAGTTGAATGTTTTGGCATTGTGGGTATGGCAGCAGTCAGCATGAAGGACGGGCTGGTTAAACTTTTAAAGAGAGAGAGCCTGACCCATGGAATCAACGTGGATATAAATGATAATAAGATATCCATTGATTTTCACGTAATCGTATCTTATGGGGTCAGTATTTCGGCTGTATCTGACAACTTGATTGAAAGCGTGAAATACAGAGTAGAAGAATTCACCGGCATGGAGGTTGAGAAAATCAACATCTATGTGGAAGGTGTTAGAGTGATTGACTAGGAGGAAGTAACTTGTGGGTATAAGTACGATTGACGCCGGTATGCTTAAGAATGCCTTCCTGGCAGGAGCAAAGGGGTTAGAGGCAAAAAAGGACTGGATTAATGAACTGAATGTATTTCCCGTGCCGGACGGGGATACGGGAACCAATATGACGCTTACCATTATGGCGGCGGCGAGGGAAGTGGCGGAGCTTGAGAACCCTACCATGGACCAGCTGGCAAAAGCCATTTCATCCGGTTCCCTGCGCGGGGCAAGAGGAAATTCAGGAGTTATATTATCACAGCTTCTCAGAGGCTTTACAAAAGAAATAAAAGCAGTGGAGGAGATTGATACCACCATCCTGGCAAACGCCATGGTGAGGGGAACTGAAACAGCATACAAGGCTGTCATGAAACCAAAGGAAGGAACCATTCTGACTGTGGCCAAGGCCATGGCGGATAAGGGCCTGGAGATGGCTTCACAGACAGATGACATGGAGGAATTTGTAAAGGAAGTCATAGAATACGGCGATTACGTGCTGGGCCAGACGCCGGAGATGCTTCCCGTGTTAAAACAGGCGGGTGTGGTGGATTCCGGCGGACAGGGGCTGATGCAGGTGGTCAAAGGGGCCGTGGACGGCCTTCTGGGCAAGACAGTGGACTTTTCCCTGGACACGGTACAGGACAGCCGGAAAACGCCTGCAGCCGGCGCAGGAGCCGTTAAGGGCGCCGCGAGGACGGACATAGATACGTCAGATATCAAATTTGGGTACTGCACCGAATTCATCATAAATCTGGAGAAAGATTACACGGATAAGGATGAGGCGGAGTTAAAGTCATATTTGGAATCCATTGGTGATTCCCTGGTAGTGGTATCGGACGATGAGATTGTGAAGGTGCATGTGCACACCAACCATCCAGGCCTGGCCTTTGAGAAGGCGCTGGCCTACGGTTCTTTATCCCGCATGAAGATAGACAACATGAGGGAAGAACACCAGGAGAGGGTCATTCAGGATTCGGAGCGTCTGGCCAAGGAACAGGCCGCCGGGGAGCAGGCCGGCAAAGATCAGGAATCCGGGGATGAGGCTTCATCAGAACGCAGGGAGTATGGTTTCATAGCCGTATCCAGCGGGGAAGGACTGAGCGATATTTTCAGGGGAATCGGAGCCGACTGCCTTATTGAGGGAGGGCAGACCATGAATCCCAGCACAGAGGATATGCTAAAGGCCATTGACCGGGTAAATGCAGAGAACATTTTCATCCTGCCCAACAACAAGAATATTATCATGGCCGCACAGCAGGCCAGGGATTTAACGGAAGATAAGAACATAATCGTCATACCTTCCAGAACCGTTCCCCAGGGAATCACGGCATTGGTCAATTTCATGCCGGATTTGGGACCGGAGGAAAATACCCAGACCATGACCGAGGAAATGGGAAATGTAAGGACTGCCCAGATTACCTATGCGGTCCGAACCACCAATATTGACGGTATTGACATTGAAGAAGGGGATATCATGGCCCTGGGAGACCATGGTATGCTGGCAGTGGGAAAATCCGTGGATGCGGTTGCCCTGGATGCCATGAAAGAGATGCTGGATGAGGAATGTGAGCTTGTGACAATATACTACGGTGCAGATGTGTCTGAGCACGAGGCAGATACTCTCAGGGATCAGGCCCAGGAGCAGTATCCTGATAAGGAAATCGAGCTTCAGTACGGGGGCCAGCCCATATACTACTATCTGATTTCTGCTGAGTAGAAGGAAGATGTTCCGGGAGCGCCTGGAGGTGCTGATACGCCTTCTCCACCAGCCCCTGCCTCAGGGACAGGAAGGCACGGGAAGCGGCGTCATTACCATACATGTGCCTGACCACGGAGCATGCCAGGAAGGGCGGCTGTGATACTGGGTTCCATTGCCATGGCGGCAGCCACCATCGGCTATATCATCAATCTGATTTTTGCATTTACATTTATATTCTAAAATAAAAGGAGCGGATGACTATGAATGAAAACATGATGAACAGATCTTATGAAGTTCAGGTAGAGGGAGACTCCCTGGGACGCTACACGGCAAAGACCTTTGGCTGGATGTTTGCAGGACTTTTGATTACTTTTATTGTCGCAGTCGGCTTTGCGATGACAGGAACGATTTTCTATGTATATTCCTTCCGGTACTGGCCTCTGGCTCTTCTGGCAGCTGAGCTGGGAGTGGTGATTTGTCTCTCAGCCAGGATTGAGAAGATGTCTGTGGGTATGGCCAGGAGCTTATTCTTCCTGTACGCTGCCCTTAACGGTATTGTATTCAGCGCATATTTATTTGCCTTCAGCCTGGAGATACTGTGGATGGTATTCGGCATCACGGCCCTGTTCTTTGGAATCATGGCCCTGATTGGATGGTTTGCCAATATTAATTTTACCAAACTCCGTCCCTTCATGATTGGGGGGCTTGTATTTCTGTTTTTCTACTGGATTTTTGCAATGTTCATTGATTTAAGCGCATTTGATACCATTGTATCCACTGTGGGAATTTTCCTGTTCCTGATACTGACCGCTTATGATGTGAAGAAGATACAGGCATTCCACGCATACTACGGCCAGATGCCTGAGATGGCAGCCAAGGCATCCATCTTCTCTGCACTGCAGCTTTATCTGGATTTTATCAACCTCTTTGTCTATATTATGAGGATTTTGGGGCGGAGGAAGTAAGTATATAATTAAAACGTTGTTTTTTGCCAGCAGACTATATCTGCTGGCATTTTTTTGATTATTTATAATTATCAGTCAAAGGCCATGCTCATACAGTATATGTATTCTTTGCTTTTTGGAATTTACATGAAGAATGGATAGCTTCATATTGTGATGAATCGAAATATTGATTCTGCGATATATGTGATAATGTAGTGACTTTACTAAAACGAAACACAAAACGAAACACTAAATGAAATGTACTATTGACAATTCGTAAATAACGAAATATAATTAAAACATAAAATAAAAGAAAAACAAAACAAGCTTTCTTGACTGTAACGGCAGCAGTCAAAAAATAAAATAACATATTCCAGGAGGGGAAGACATGAAGAAAAGAACGATAGCAGTTGTATTGGCGGCAGTAATAGCAATGAGCTCTCTGGCAGGATGCTCTGGGGGCGGAAAGCCTGCGGACGCTACAACAGCGGCAGCCGAAGCAACCACTGTGGCAGCAACAGAGCAGAAAGAAGAAAGTACGAAAGCTTCTGAGTCAAAAGAAACAGAGGTAAAAGCGGAGGAAGCAGTGAGTTCAGATTTAATTCTGGGAGATTATGAGCCAAAGAAGAAGGAGTATAACTTCTATCTGACCTACAAACTGGTGCATGCATGGTGGGATGCAGTGGGGTTAGGTTTGGAGGAAGCCCAGAAGCAGTACGCTGACCGGGGAATTACCATTAACTATGAGTATACGGCTCCTGTCACACCGGATGCCATTGACCAGGTCAACCGCCTGGAAGAAGCAGCCGGAAGAGGCTTTGACGTGATTGGTGTGGATGTGAATGATATTAAGATTGTTACACCGACCATCAATAATCTGATTGATCAGGGTGTAAAGGTTATGACTTTCTCCAGCTCAGATGCAACCAAAGAAGACGGATGTAAACGGATTGCATATGTTGGAAACACCCATAACTACCAGGATGGTGCTGATTTAGCAGAGATTCTTGCGGAAAAGATTGAATACAAGGGTCAGGTGGCTGCTTTAGCCGGAACCATTGGAGCTCCGTGCCATGAGGACCGTATCAAAGGTTTCAAGGATGTAATGGAAAAATATCCTGAGATTGAAGTGGTTGAAATACAGAATGATAATGATTCGGTTGAAAATGCACTTACATTCACAGAGGGATTTCTTCAGAAATATCCGGACTTAAAAGGAATTTTCTGCAATAACATGGGCAATCCCATTGGTGCAGCCCAGGCTGTTGTGGATGCAGGAAAAGCAGGGCAGATTGTTTTGGTAGGTATGGATCATGACAAGCGGGCACTTGAATATCTGAGAGATGGCGTAATACAGGCCCTGGGTGTTCAGGATTGCTTTAAGATGGGCTTTGATACAATTCAGGTGGCAATTATGATTGCTGATGGTTTAGAACCAGGAGCAGATACATATCCGGAGCAGACTGAAGAAACCACATCCATTATTTATCAGGGGGATGCGCAGAGGATGCTGGATATGCTGTACCCTGCGTCATAAACAGATTCAATTGTTGGGGTTAATAAAAACGATATAAATGCCGTAAAGGATTCCCTGCCATTTGGTAGGGAATTTCAAAAAACAGGAGGAATTTCATGGCAGAATATCTTTTGGAGATGAAACAGATTGTAAAGCAGTTCCCCGGAACCTTGGCCTTGGATCATGTGGATTTCACATTGGAACAGGGAGAGGTGATGGCTCTGATTGGGGAAAATGGAGCTGGCAAAAGTACGCTGATGAATGTTCTGATGGGAATGCTTCAGCCAGACTCCGGAGAGATGGTTTTGAGGGGAGAAACAATTACAAACCGGTCGCCCTATGAAGCGCTGCAGAAGGGTATCGGAATGGTACCCCAGGAGCTTAATCTGGTAAGTGATTTATCAATTGCAGAAAATATTTTCCTGGGCCTTCATCAAAAAAGGGGGAATAGGATTAATTGGGACCAGATGCTATCAAAGGCAAAGGAAATGCTTGACAAACTGGAAGTGGACATAGATCCGGGAAAGAAAATATCGGAAGTAAGCGCTGCATACCAACAGCTTGTATCCATAGCCAGAACGCTGGTCTTTGGTTCAAACATCATCATCCTGGATGAGCCGACTGCATCCCTGACTTTAAATGAGACAGAACACCTGTTTAAAAATATCAGGAAGCTTAAGAATGAGGGAAGGGCCATCATCATGATTACGCATCACCTGGATGAGGTTCTTGAAATTGCGGACCGGGTTACAATCATGAGAGACGGCAAATTGATAAAGATAAGTAATGCGTCAGATTTGTCTATAGACGATATGATTTATTATATGGCCAATCAGAAGGTTGAGAAGAGCCGGCATATCGTTCGCCCGGTTTCTGACGAGGTGTTCTTAAAGGTTATAGGTCTTTGCAGGGGCAGAGAGTTTCAGAATGTGGATTTTGAAGTCAAGAAAGGAGAAATCTTCGGTGTGGCGGGCCTGGTGGGAGCAGGACGAACAGAACTGTTTTCCTGTCTGTACGGTCTTACGAAAAAGGAAAAAGGAAAGGTGTATTTGGAGGGCAAGGAAGTGGAGATTACTTCACCAGATGAAGCAATCAGCTATGGAATCGGCCTGGTTCCGGAGGAACGCAGAAAACAAGGAATGTTTCCTATTCTTTCTATTTACGAAAATATTATGATGCCCAATTACCATAAGATAACACGTATGGGGAGGATAAATTTCAGCCAGGCCAGGGATGCTGCCAACCGTCATATACAGGCGCTCCGAATCAAAACACCGGATTGTCTCACCCAGATTAAGAACTTGAGCGGCGGTAATCAGCAAAAAGTCATATTAGGAAGATGGATGGAAAAACAGGTTAAGCTCTTTATTTTGGATGAACCAACAAGGGGTATTGATGTCCGGGCCAAAGGTGAAATATATAAATTAATTCGGGACATGGCGGACAGTGGGATTACTATTATTGTTATATCTTCTGAGATTGAGGAACTTTTAACATTGGCTGATCGCATTATGATCATGAATGGTGGTAAGGTAAAGGGGGTTGTTGTGCCAAATGAGGATATGGAGCGGGAAGATATTTTAAAGGTGGCATTACACTAACTTATAGAGGGGTAGGTTTGATACATATGAAAGATAAAATTTTAGGCATGGTGAAATCCACTGCTGGGGCAGTGCTGATTGTCACTATATTGATGACAGTGATTGTGCAGCTGCTTACGGGACATTTTTATACGGCATATAATTTATCCACATTTTCGCGTTCTGCTTCTTTTACCATTATCATAGGTTTTGCACAGACCCTTGTACTTCTTCTTGGAGGAATTGACTTGTCGGTTGCCAGTGTGGCAGGGCTTTGCAGCATGATTTTTGCAATGTTAACCACGGTGGGGAGAGTAAATCCTTTTTTATCTATTATGATAGCGCTTATGGCTGGAGTCGCTTTAGGGGCAATTAACGGTATCTTCATCTGCAGCCTGAATCTGACTCCGTTCATTGTCACTTTGGCGACCAGTGCATTGTATAAGGGAATCATTTATGTAGCCACAAAGGGAATTCCTTTAACCGGAATTCCCGAGTCAGTGACTATCATAGGACAGGGAACGCTGTTTGGCATTATTCCATACCCCGCCATTATCATGGTAATTCTGGCAGTGATACTGATTTATATGTTGCGGTATACTTCCTTTGGTCGGCATATATATGCGGTGGGTGGTAATGAACATGCGGCAAAAATTGTTGGAATACAGATTAACAAGACAAAGATGGCTGTATATGCCTTGACTGGATTCATATCAGCTTTAGCGGGGATACTAATGGTACTGCGCTTAGGTTCATCTCAGGTGAATATCGGAGAAAACTGGGCCATGCCTTCTATTACGGCAGGTGTGTTAGGCGGTACATCCATGAATGGAGGAAGCGGTGGAATCGGAGGAACTATAGTAGGCGGACTGCTTATGAGTGTGATATCTTTCAGCATCAGCCTTTTGGGAATTTCTTCCTACTGGGATCAGATTGTTACTGGCGTGGTGGTCCTGATTGCAGTAGCGATTGATGCAATTCGGAGAAGAAACAACAGTAATGTATAAATATAACTATCAATACATCAAGAGTGAGGAGGATATGATATGAAGTTTGGAATATGTTATTGCTATTGGAGTAAGGATTGGGAGGGAAATGATTATCCTAAGATGATTGAACGAGCCAGGGCCTGCGGTTTTGATGCCTTGGAAATCTTTTGGGGAAGAACACTCACAATGGAACAGCAGGAGGTAAATGAAATCTTGGCGGCTTCCAAGGCAAATGATGTGGAAATTTATGTGTCTGGCGGATTTGGTAAAGAGGAAGACCTGTCTCAGGCCGATGAAACAGGAAGGAGGGCTGCGGTTGAAAAGTCAAAACGTCTGATTGAAGCAATTGCCCGTCTGGGAAGCCATAATTTCTCGGGTATCAATTATGGTGCCTGGTGTAAATTTGACCGTCCAATCGACAAGGAGAAAAGTTTTGAGCAGTCTGCGAAGTCTCTTAAGGAAATTGGAAGATGTGCAGCTGATTATAATGTGAGCTGGAACATGGAAGTAGTGAACCGTTTTGAGAACTATATGCTTAATACTGCGGCCGAAGCAAGAAAATTGGCTGACATGGTGAATCACCCTAATATTAACATCCTGCTGGATATTTTCCACGGGATGATTGAAGAGGACGATTTGGCGGAAGCTATTCGGACAGCAGGCAGCAGACTGGGGCATTATCATATGGGGTCCAATAACAGGAGACCTCCGAAACCTGGCTTCCTTCCGTGGCAGCAGGTAGTGGATGCGTTGAAGGAGATTAAGTATGACAGATGTATATCTTTTGAGCCGCTGGTGCGGACCGGGGGATCTGTTGCATTGGAAGGCGGGAATGTATGGAGGAATATGCTGCCGGCTGATGCCGGCGATAAGTATTTGGATGACCTAATAAAGGAATCGCTGGGATATATTAAAGGGATGTTTTAGAAGAGAGGTATTCAAATGGAAAGGTATATTATCGGTATAGATTCGGGTACTACCGGGATTAAGGCGGTGCTTTTTGATGAACAGGGGAACGAGATAGCAAAAAGGGGTATTGGGCTGAAAGGATACTTTCCACAGGAGAATCAATACGAAGAGGATATGGAGGAAATCTGGGAAAAAGCACAGATTTGTGTGAAAAGTGTAGCTGCTCAGGTAGACCGCGACGCCATTATAGGAATCGGCATAACAGCCCAGGGGGACGGGCTGTGGATGGCGGACGAAGATATGAAGCCGGTGCGCAGAGGATGCTGTTTTTGCGATGGCCGGGCGGCAGAGTTTGTAGACCAGTGGGTGGAGGACGGAACCTGCGAGCGCTTATTTGAACTTACAGGTACATGGGTTTTTACAGGGAACCAGAATGGCATTGTACGGTGGATGGAGAAGTATGAGAAGGAGTCTCTCGAAAAAAGCAGATGGCTGCTTCACTTGAAGGACTATCTATTCTATAAATTCACGGGACAGGTTACAACAGATTCCACAGACCAGTCGCTTATTTTCCTTGATCAGACCAGGCGGGATTACTTGGAGGAAGCGTTCGAAGTATGTGGGTTAAAAGAATACCGAGAGAAATATCCTCCCGTAAAGACTGCAAAAGAGAACGCATATTTTATTTTGCCGGAACTGGCTGAGAAGGCAGGACTTACGGATAAAGTTTTGGTGACATCAGGCCCTATGGATGTGGGAGCCTGTGCCCTGGGAAGCGGTGTGATAGATAATGCCCACTGCTGTTCGATTATTGGGACGGCCGCCCTTCATGAAATGGTAATTGATAAGCCATTGCAGGATAAAATCAAATCAGGTATGACCGTGTCGCATGTGATGGAGGGGAAATGGCTCAGGCTCATGGCCTCTTTGGCGGGGACACCGAACCTGGAATGGATGTTGCAGACAATTGGCAGCCAGATAAAAGAAGAGGCAGAGAAGTTAGGGAAGAATGTTTACGACTATATGGAAGAGATGATTAATGACGTGCCTATTGGCGCCCACGGTGTAATGTACCACCCTTATCTTCTTGCGGGAGGAGAGAGGGCGCCCTTTACAGATTCCAGGGCAAGGGCCAGTTATACGGGACTCAGCGTGAAAACCAGCCTGGCGGATATTGTAAGAGCCACCTATGAGGGTGTGGCATTTGCCATGCTGGACTGCTATGAACATATGCCTCTCACACCTAAACAAATAACAGTTTGCGGAGGCGGATCCGGCAGCAATACCTGGTGTCAGATGTTTGCCGATGCCCTGGGAAGCCGTATTGTAACTGTAAAGGGCGATGAGCTGGGGGCCAGGGGGGCAGCCATTAATAATATGGTAGTTCAAGGCATATATGGCAGTTACCAGGAAGCAGTATCAAAGATTGTGAAGACGAAGATGGTTTATGAACCAAACATGGAACATCATAAAAAGTATATGAAGTTCTATGAACTATACAAAGAAATATATACGTCAATTCAAAAGTCCTGGAAGACGAGGGCAGCTATCTTGAAGGAGTAATCACATGTTATATGAAGAAGCCAGACAGGAAATTTTAGATGTTTGCAGACGAATGGTCCGGAAGGGATATTTTCTGGGAACCTGGGGCAACGTCAGTGTACGGATAGGAGATCATATTGTGCTTACTCCCAGTAAGGTTGAGTATGGAAGCATGAGGCTGGAAGATTTTGTCGTCATTGACTTGGAAGGAAATAAAGTGGAAGGCAGCCGTACCCCCACATCCGAGAAAGAAGTTCATCGCCAGATTTATCTGGTGAGGGACGATATAAAAGCGGTTATCCATGCCCATACACAAAAAGCCATGGCTGTATCGGCATTGCCAATCTCGTCAGTACCCTGTATGGTGGAGGAAATGTCACAATTGTTCGGCGGCAAAATCCCTCTATCCAGGCAATATATTCCGGCAGAGCAGCATCAGAGTCTAGGAAGAGGGGCAGCTGAGGTGATTGAAGATAAGAATGGTCTCATACTACGCAATCATGGACCTGTAGCCTGCGGAAGGAATCTCTCAGAGGCAGCCCTGACAGTAGATGTTATGGAAAAAGCGTGTGCTATTTATCTGGATATAATTAACCGGCCTATAAAGGAGATACCTTCCAGATTCGTCCAATCGGAACGGGAGAGATTCCTGTTTAAATATGGGCATGAGAATACATAGAGTGATACAGCGATAGAGTGAGGGGGAATTAATGCTTTTTTCTTGAGGTTAAAATCATAGTATGATATAATCAAATGTATATTTCATCAGAAAGTAAGAAAAGAGTCAGTGAATATCATATGAATAGAACAGAACGACTTGCAGAGATTAAAAAAGTAGTGGAAGAATCAGGCCGTATAGAGGTCAATGATTTAAGCGATATGTTTCATGTGTCGGAGGTTACAATTAGAAAGGACCTGTCTCTTTTGGAAGACCGTCAGTGTATCCGAAGAATACACGGAGCAGCTCTTCCTAAAGGTGAAATCAGTGATGCAGAACCAATCCGTGAGGATTCTCTGGGGATGCACATTGAGTATGACCGGAAGAAGGAAGAAATCGGTAAGATAGCGGCATCGTTGGTGACGGACACCGGTTGGGTGTTCATAGGACAAGGCACTACCTGTTACTATATTGCCAGAGAACTGGCAAAGCTGGAAGAGGTCAATGTATTGACGAATAATCTTTTAGCAGCTCAGGCACTGGCTAGGAATAAACAGGCTAATGTCATTGTCACCGGCGGGAATCTGGTACATAGCCATCTGTATGTAGCAGGTGAGATGTTTATGCGTAATCTGGACAAAGTGTATATATCAAAGGCATTCATGGGAGTTGGTGGAGCAGACTTGTCTGCAGGATACACTGTGAATTACTCCACAGAGCTGATTGTATATCAGACCATAAAGGCGATTGCCGACCAGCTTATCATTGTATTGGATTCTTCCAAATTCAACCGCACCACATTTCTCAGCTTGGGTTCATTGACTTTTTCTGATGTGATTATATCGGATAAGGGAATCCCTGCATTTTACAGAGAATTTTATGAAACGAATGGTGTCAAGGTTTTGACCTAATGCCTGTTTGGAAGTTCACTTTTTGTCCGGACACGCTGCAGGCTGCAAAAGGGAACCTCTGCCATGACGGTTCCCTTTCGTTTCTTAAAATTCAAGAGCAGGACACTTCATGTGAAAATACAGGATTCTGATTCGGAAATTTTTCTGTCTATGATTTAGTTCTATATCTGTCACGATACCCGTGATTTCCTCAAAACTATAATTTAAAACTGAATAAAGAAAGCCGGACTATATAAGAACGAGAACGCCATGACGGGGCGAGTTACCGCTCTCGGACGTTAGAGGAGAATATGATGATGATTCAAGGTGTGAAGCATATGACGGATTTCGAGGCCAAAAAAGCAATTTTGGATATAGGAAAACGCATGTATGACAAAGGCTTTGTAGCCTCGAATGATGGGAATATCAGCTGCAAAGTGGGAACAAATGCCATTTGGACTACGCCGACTGGTGTCTCAAAAGGTTTTATGACCCAGGATATGCTGGTAAAGATGGATTTGAGTGGAAAAATATTGCTGGGGAAATGTAAGCCCTCATCCGAGGTAAAGATGCACTTGAGGGTTTACAGGGAGAATCCGGAAGTGCAGGCAGTGACACATGCCCACCCGCCTGTAGCTACCAGCTTTGCCATAGCAGGAATCCCTTTGGATAAAGCAGTGCTGACAGAAGCGGTTATGGGATTGGGGACTATACCCGTGGCACGTTATGCGACACCGGGTACAGAGGAAGTACCGGATTCTATTGCATCCTTTGTTAATACCCATAATGGAGTGCTTCTGGCAAATCACGGGGCTTTGACATGGGGAAAAGATGTATATCAGGCATTTTACAGATTGGAATCGGTTGAGTATTACGCTACGATTTTGATGTATACGGGTTACATAATTGAACGCCAGAACACGCTTTCTTCCAGCCAGGTGGAACGGCTGCTTGAAATCAGAAGAAAGCTGGGCATTACCACGGGAGGTATACCATCCTGTACCGACGTTAATCAGACGGATGTGCAGCAACAGAGAAAAAATTCTACTGAACTGGCTGAGCCACTTAACCTAAAGGGTGTAACAAGACTCATGAGGCCGGGGGATATTCTGCAGGGGCAGGAGGAGATGCCGTCGGCGCAGGACAAATCAAAAGAAGAAATAATAAGAGAGGTAGTGAGGCGGGTTTTGGAACAACTGAAGTAGAATCATTAGGGGGATATTATCATGGAAATAAGTGAAAAAGAGGTAGAAGCTATTGTACGGAGCGTGTTATCCGGTTTGAGACAGAAGAGTTTTCAGGCAGAGGCATTACATGTAAAAGACAAGATGTGCAGCGATGGTGAGGATGGGATCTTTGAACTGGTTGAAGATGCCATCGAAGCCGCCAGTAAAGCACAGAAGGAATGGGTACATAGATATAAACTGAAAGACCGGAAAAGAATCATTGAGGCTATCCGGGTGACATCACGCGCCCATGCTGAATCTTTGGCGAGGATGGTCCATGAGGAAACAGGAATGGGACGGTATGAGGATAAGATAACAAAACATATGGCTGTCATTGATAAGACTCCGGGAGTGGAATGCCTGGTGACAGATGCCATTTCGGGGGATGAGGGATTGATGATAGAGGAACCTGCTCCTTTTGGCGTAATTGGTGCCATCACTCCTTCCACGAATCCCACAGAGACCATGATCAACAACACAATCAGTATGATAGCCGGAGGAAATGCTGTTGTCTTCAATGTCCATCCGGGGGCGAAGAAGTGCTGCGCCTATTGTCTGCAAATACTTCACCGCGCCATTGTGGAAAACGGAGGCCCCAAAAATCTGATTACCATGCAAAGAGAACCTGATATGGACGCTGTGCACAAACTGACCTCAAGTCCGCATATCCGTTTGATGGTGGGAACCGGAGGAATGGGAATGGTCCATGCGCTGCTGTGTTCCGGCAAAAGGACCATCGGCGCAGGGGCGGGAAATCCACCAGTTGTAGTAGATGATACAGCAGATTTAAGCCTGGCGGCCAGGGAATTGTACAGAGGGGCTTCTTTTGACAATAATCTTCTCTGTCTGGCGGAAAAGGAAGTCTTTGTGATGGACAATGTGGCTGAAGAACTGGTAGACAGGCTGGTTGGAGAGGGGGCTTATCTATTGGACGACCTACAGCTAAAAAAGATTACAGAGCTGGCAATGGTGAATAAAGACGGAAAATATGAAGTAAACAAAAAATGGGTTGGTAAGGATGCTGGAAAGTTTTTAGAGGCAATCGGTATACAAGAACATAGAGAACCACGGCTTCTTATCTGTGTTACGGACAGGAGTCATCCATTTGTAAAGGTTGAACAATTGATGCCGGTATTACCAATTGTACGCTGTGGGTCTTTTGAGAAATGTGTGGAATGGGCAGTGGATACGGAGGCAGGAAACCGGCATACAGCATCTATATTTTCAAAAAATGTGGAGCATATGACACTGTTTGGGAAAGAGATCGAGACAACAATCTATACTAAAAATGGTGCTACATTAAAAGGAATAGGAATTGGCGGTGAGGGCCATACCACAATGACCATTGCGGGCCCTACCGGAGAAGGGCTTACATGTGCCAGAAGCTTCACCCGCAGACGCAGATGCATGCTTGCAGAGGGTGGTTTAAGAATTATATAAATCCCATGAGTCTTTCTGGCCCAAAATAAAAAGGAAAGGTGAAGATATGGCATTGGGTTTTCTGGAGTGCGCTGGTTACGGAACTGCGCTGTATGCCATGGATCATGCCTGCAAGGCGGCAGACATAAGGATTGTGGGAATTGATACAATTAACTCTAAGGACAGTTCTGCAATCATTCCCCTGACGGTTCAGGTTAAATTTGAGGGAAGCGTAGACGATGTAAGGATTGGTTGTATAGCGGCAAGGGATGCTGCTCTTATGTTTAATGATCCCAAGGACGTTCTTGCAGAGCTCATTGAAGGACCTTATGGTGGGACAAATTTATTATCACTTATAACAAAAGTACCATAAAGATGAACGTATAACAAAAACATATCAGGAGGTAAGAAAGATGGCATCTACGTCAATAGGTCTTATTGAAACAAGGGGATTAACGGCATCCATTGAGGCTGCGGACGCAATGCTCAAAGCGGCCGATGTAGAACTTATGGGGACGGAGAAAATAGGCTCAGGTCTGGTAACGGTGATAGTTACTGGTGAGGTGGGAGCTGTGAAGGCCGCGACAGAGGCGGGGCAGGAGGCAGCCTCCAGAATCGGTGAGCTGGTTGCAGTCCATGTGATTCCCAGGCCACATCAGGATATTACCAGGATACTGCCACGCTTGAAATAAGGCATATAACATATAGAGAGCAGGACGCCATGGGAAAGATAGGTAACGCCATAGGGGTTTTAGAAATCAGCTATTATTCCAATACGGTAGTTGTCGTGGACCGGGCATTGAAAGCAGCAGATGTAGATATAGTCAGTTTCCACAAAAAACTGGGAGGAAAGCTGTGCCATGCAGTCCTGGCAGGTGGAACCTCAGCTGTAGAGGCAGCCATAGAGGCAGCTGTCCAAGCAGCGGAGACAGTAGGATCGGATGCAATAAAGGTGGCTGCGGTTATTAATGCCCCGCATCCGGAGATAATGAAACTTTTAAATATGATTGAGTAGGAGGTAAAGTAGTTATGGCAGAGACTGGTATGGCTTCAAAGAAAGGAATGTTGGCATTGGGGATGATTGAGACAAGGGGGCTGACAGCATCCATTGAGGCGGCAGATGCAATGTTAAAGGCAGCCGATGTGGAATTGGTTGGAACAGAGAAGATTGGTTCGGGCCTGGTGACGGTTATGGTTCAGGGAGATGTTGGGGCGGTCAAAGCAGCCGTGGAAGCGGGGCAGGATGCGGCGTGCAGAATAGGCGAGTTGGTGGCCGTTCATGTGATTCCGCGTCCTCACACGTCAGTGGGCGCTGTACTTCCCTTCATCCGGTAACAGCAGGAGTGGTGTATGGAGAGAAAGGACGATGAAAACAGGGAAATAATGATTCAGGCCATATCATCATTGGTTTATGAGCAGTGGGAACGTTTGAGCAGGGATCCTTACCTGGTTCCGGTAGGAATTTCAGCCAGACATGTCCACCTCTCCAGGGAACATGTGGATCAACTGTTTGGTCAGGGATATTTGCTTACACCTATGAAGTATCTGAGTCAGAACGGACAGTTTGCGTGTTTGGAGCAAGTGGCTGTCCAGGGGCCTAAGGGTGGATTTCAGAAAGTAAGGATACTGGGACCAGAGAGAGCAAAAAGTCAGGTGGAGATGTCTGCCAGTGATTGCAGATTTTTGGGAATTGAACCTGTTGTAAGGACGTCGGGAGAGATAGACAATACACCTGGAATCAGATTAAATGGACCCTCCGGAGAAGTAAGCCTTAAACAGGGAGTTATGGTAGCGGACAGACATATTCACATGACCCAGGCAGATGCAGCATGGTTTGGTGTGTCAGACCGGGACAGGGTGAATGTCAGGGTTCCGGGCCCTAAGGGAGGTATTTTGAGCCATGTGGTGATTCGGGTTAGCACTGACAGCCGTTTGGATTTTCATATCGATACGGACGACGCCAATGCATTTCAGTTAAAGCAGGGGCAGTGGCTGCCTGTCAGAAAGGAAATGTTTGAATGATTTTAGGTACGATCAAAGGCAATGTGGTCTCTACAAGAAAATGCAGTAGTCTGGTTGGTTTTAAGCTTCTTCTGGTAGAACCATTCTATGGAGAAAAGAGAAATATCATTGTCGCGGCGGATACCATTGGTGCAGGAATCGGCGAATTGGTTCTGGTGACAACGGATAATACCACACAGTACGCACTGGACCGGTCGGCTCCCGTAGATGCATTTGTGATTGGCATAGTGGATTCGCCGCCGCAGGCAGAACTGTAGGGATGCAGAGGATATAGCTTCCAGATTGCGATACAGACTTTAATGAAAGAGGACATAGATATGGAAAAGATACATGCAGTGAAGACCAGCTTGTTTGGAAAAGGTTCCATCGCACTACTGCCTGATGAACTAAAAAAGAGAGGACTTACAAGAGGGCTTATTGTCACGGATTCCTTTTTGTATAAGAGCGGCGCTGCGGACCGGGTAGGGGCCTGTCTTTTAATGGCCGGTCTGGAATATGCGGTGTATTATCTGGTACAGCCTAATCCCACGGTGCAGGTTGTGGAAGAGTGTCTGAAAGCCGCTGATGCCTTGGAAGTAGATGTCCTGGTGGCTGTGGGAGGCGGTTCCGCCATTGACACCGCTAAAGCTGTCAGTATTGTACTTGCAAACGGCGGGCATGTTAAGGACTATGAGGGGGTGGGCAAGTCTGGAAAGCCGGGAATCCCTATTGTAGCTGTCAATACCACGGCAGGTACCGGGTCCGAGGTGACATCTTTTTATATTGTCACGAACTCTGATACTCATTCCAAAATGTGTATGGTGGATACAAACTGTATGGTAACAATCGCCGTGGATGATACAGATTTTATGATGACAATGCCGAAAGGTCTTACCGCATCAACTGGAATGGATGCAATGACCCATGCGGTGGAAGCAGCAGTGGCAAAACGGGCAACGCCTTATACAGATAAAGATGCCTTGTGGGCTATTAGAACTATAAAAGAATATCTTCCTGCTGCCGTTTCCAATGGAAGCGATGTAAAGGCAAGAGAGATGATGGCTTACGCACAATACAGTGCCGGAATGGCATTTTCCAATGCAGGGCTGGGTATTATCCATGCCATGGCCCACGCACTGGGCGGCCGGTTTGGTCTTCCGCATGGACTCTGCAACGCTATATTGCTGCCCTGTGGTATGGAATTTAACGGTTCAGACAAAATGGCATCCCAGGCATTTAAAAAGGTGGCAGCCGCCCTTGATTTGCCAGGGATGGACTTAATGACTGGTTTTCAAGCGTCACAAGCATCTGCTGTATATCTAAGAGAATTTTCTGCATCGCTGGGTCTGCCCCAAAGATTGAGAGATATGGAAGTAAATCCCGAGGCTTTTGGTGAGTTGGCAGAGACGGCAATGGAAGATTCATGTATGGATGATAATCCCTTTAGGCCTACAAAGGAACAGGTGGAAGATGTGTACCGGAGGGCTTATTAAAAATAAGAAAAAGGTTATTGCTTAATTTCATAAGGTATGTTCAGATAATATTTTAAACTGCACGATTTTACGAAGAAGGAATATGGACAAAGAGTTATCAATCTTCCATATCTTTCAGATACGTATGAATAGTGCAGTTTTTTTAGAGTATTAAACGTGGGAAGTATTGAACCGCCGTAGTAAGGCAGGGTGGCATAATTGAAAGGAACCGTTGACAGCGGTTTGGCAGCTGAATACTGTTTTCTGGAATTTAGACCTAGCCAAGATAAGAAAAAAATTGTATAATTCAACTAAAACATAGCTAAGAACAGTATAAATATAACTGTTTCAGAAAGGGGAGCATATATGTTAATTGGAGCATTGGAAGCAGGCGGCACAAAGATGGTGTGTGCCGTTGGAAAGGAAGACGGCACCATATTGGAGCAGGTATCCATACCTACCACCACGCCGGAGGAGACCATACCTAAGCTTATCGAATATTTTCAGGATAAGGAGATTGTAGCCCTGGGTGTGGCGGCTTTTGGCCCTGTGGATGTAAAGCCGGAGTCAGAGACTTACGGATATATTCTGGACACGCCTAAGCTGGCATGGAGGCACAAGGATTTTCTGGGCAGGCTTAGGGATGAGCTCAAGGTTCCCATGGGACTGGATACGGATGTAAACGGCTCCTGTCTGGGAGAGGTGACATACGGATGTGCCAAGGGACTGGACAGCGTTATCTATATCACCATAGGAACCGGTGTGGGTGTGGGCGTATGCATCAATGGAACGCTGCTGCACGGAATGCTTCACCCCGAAGGAGGCCACATTCTTCTGACGCGCCATGAGGATGACCCAACGGGCGGTATCTGTCCTTATCACAAAAACTGTCTGGAGGGCTTTGCAAGCGGTCCCTCTATCGAGGCCAGATGGGGTAAAAAGGCCGTGGAACTGGTGGACAGGCCCGAGGTATGGGAGATGGAGAGCTATTACATTGCCCAGGCCCTTGTGGACTATATTGTGCTTCTTTCCCCCCAGAAAATCATTCTGGGCGGCGGAGTTATGCATCAGGAGCAGCTGTTCCCCATGATTCGCCAAAAGGTAAAGGAGATGTTAAACGGCTATATTAAGACAAAGGAACTGGAAGACATGGACAACTACATTGTCCCGGCAAGCCTTCACGATGACCAGGGAATCATGGGATGCATAAAGCTGGGACTCAATGCATTACGGGCATGACTTCCTTTGGAGGATTTTGATACATGTTGAACAGACAGCCGGTAAACTCGTTAAAAGGAATTGGCGAGAAGACAGGCAAACTATTTGAAAAACTGGGGGTCGTCACCATAGATGACCTTCTGGCCTATTATCCCAGGGCATACGATGCATACGAGGCTCCGGTGCCCATAGGGCAGTTAAAGGAGCAGACCATTATGGCTGTGGAGTCGGCGCTGGTGAGGGGAGCAGACCTGGTGCGCCTGGGCCATATGCAGATTGTCTCGGTACAGCTTAAGGACCTGACTGGATCCCTCCAGGTATCCTGGTATAACATGCCCTACATGAGGGCAAATTTAAAGACCGGCGTGAAGTATGTATTCCGGGGCAGGGTGGTTAGGAAAAGGGGCCGGATGGTCATGGAACAGCCGGAGGTATTTACCCCGGAAAGCTACGAGGTCCTGGCAGGCTCCATGCAGCCTGTATACGGACAGACCATGGGTCTGAGCAATAAGACCATTGTACGGGCGCAGCAGATGGCCCTGGAAGTGCGGAAGATGGAGAGGGAGTACATGCCGCCGGATTTAAGGCGCAGGTATGAGCTGGCGGAAATCAATTACGCCATGGAACATATCCATTTTCCGGCTGACCAGACAGAGCTGCTCTTTGCCAGGAAACGTCTGGTATTTGACGAGTTCTTCATGTTCCTGGTTGGTGTCAGGCGTCTGAAGGAGCACAGGGAGGACAGGCATTCTGCCTTTATGATAAAGGAGGCAGAAGAGGTGACCGCCTTTCAATCCAGTCTGCCATACGCCCTTACAGGGGCGCAGGAAAGGGCTCTGAGGGAAGTATATGACGATATGGGAAGCGGCCTGGTGATGAACCGCCTGATTCAGGGTGACGTGGGATCCGGCAAGACCATCATTGCTATTCTGGCCCTGCTGCAGGCTGCATATAATGGATACCAGGGCGCGCTTATGGTACCCACGGAGGTGCTGGCCAGACAGCACTTTGAGTCCATAACCAGCCTTTTTGAAAAGCAGGGAATTGAAAAGGTTCCCGTGCTGGTCACCGGCTCCATGAAGGCCAAGGAAAAGCGTCTGGCATATGCAAAGATTGCCAGCCACGAGGCGGACATTATAATCGGCACACATGCCCTGATTCAGGAAAAGGTGGTGTACGACAACCTTGCCCTGGTTATCACCGACGAGCAGCACCGTTTTGGTGTGGGACAGAGGGAGCTTCTCAGCAGCAAGGGACAGGAACCCCATGTGCTGGTAATGAGCGCCACGCCCATTCCGCGTACACTGGCCATCATCCTGTACGGAGATTTGGATATATCCGTCATAGATGAACTGCCTGCGGGACGCCAGACCATAAAAAACTGTGTGGTGGATCCTGGCTATCGTCCAAAGGCATATACATTCATTGAGCGCCAGGTGGCGGAGGGCCATCAGGCTTACGTTATCTGTCCCATGGTGGAGGAGAGCGAGATGATTGAGGCTGAGAATGTGCTGGATTACACCAAGGCCCTGAAGAAAGCGCTGCCGCCGTCCGTTATAGTGGAATATCTCCACGGCAAGATGAAGGGCAAGGAGAAAAATGCCCTTATGGAGCGCTTTGCGGCGGGGGAAATTCATGTACTGGTATCCACCACTGTCATTGAGGTGGGAGTCAATGTGCCAAATGCCACGGTGATGATGATTGAAAATGCGGAGCGGTTCGGCCTGGCCCAGCTCCATCAGCTCCGCGGACGGGTAGGAAGGGGAAAGGACCAGTCCTACTGCATTATGGTCAACTGTTCCCGGGATGAAGGGGCAGGAGAACGCCTGGATATACTAAACCGTTCCAATGACGGGTTTTATATCGCCTCAGAGGATTTGAAGCTGCGGGGACCAGGGGATATCTTCGGCCTGCGTCAGAGTGGGGACATGGAATTTAAGCTGGCAGATATATTTACAGATGCCAATATTTTAAAAAAGGTTTCTGAGGAAGTGAACCGGCTTCTGGATGCGGATCCCGGGCTGGAAAAGGATGAGCACAGGGAGTTGAAGCGGAAGGTGGAGGAGTATCTGGGAACCAATTATGAAAAGCTGAACCTGTAGGGGATTTTATATGAGCAGTCATATTAAGAATTGCTGTATAAGAACAGAAAGGAGTGTTTTACCATGAATGAGACATTGAATACGATTTTGACCAGGAGAAGTACCAGAAAGTTTTCAGACAAGCCCATTCCTGAGGATGAGATGGAGCTGATTGTACAGGCAGCCCTTCATGCGCCCAGCGGAATGGGATTCCAGACATGGCAGTTTACGGTTGTGAGAAACAGGGAGAAAATCCAGATGCTGGCAGCGGCCATTGAAAAGACGCTGGACCGTCAGGGATATGATATGTACCAGCCCCAGGTCCTGGTTATTCCATCCAATGAAAAGGAGAGCCGCTTCGGCAGGGAGGACGATGCGTGTGCCATGGAAAACATTTTCCTTGCCGCCCATTCCCTTGGAATTGGTTCTGTGTGGATTAACCAGCTCCAGGGAATCTGCGATGAGCCGGCCATCCGTCAGATACTGACATCCTTTGGAGTGCCTTCTGGCCATGTGGTATATGGTATGGCGGCTCTTGGATACGCGGCAGACACTAAGGCGGATAAGGCCCGTACAGGTAAAGTTGTATATGTGGATTAGTCTGCATATGCGCAAATTATATATGCATGACAAAATAGGTATGATAAAATCCCCAGACTGTGTTTAACACATAGTCTGGGGATTTTCTGCTGTCTCCAGCAATGTTACAATCTTACTTCAGAAATCCTTCAGAAAGGGAGGATTTATTTACCTGCCATCTGACGCTCCTGGGCTTCAATCATCTTCTTAACCATATAGCCACCTACGGAACCATTCTGTGCAGAAGTCAGGTTACCATTGTAACCGTTGGTTAACGGTACACCAATCTCGTTAGCAACCTCCATCTTAAATCTGTCCATTGCTTCCTTTGCTTCAGGTACATTTGTTCTGTTAGAATTGTTAGACATAATAAAACGCCTCCTTGTATTATATTTGCCATGAAATTGTTTAGTGGTTCATGGCTTGTTTTGTGTTACAATCCTATTATGTGATGATTCAAAAATTATAAACTAGAAGGTTCTTCGTATTTTGGTTAAAACAGGAAATGGCCTTTTTTGTTCTTATAGACATTTGAAATTGTTTGAAATAGTATAGTAGAAGCTAATATTTATTTTTAAGGAGGCATCGTTGGATGAAGAAAACTATGACAGCTACGGCGGCTGGAACTGCCGCAGGAATAGCCGGACTGCTGGCAGAAAATATTTTTTTCATATTGCCCTGGATGCGTCAGCGTATAAATCAGCCCCGTTAAAACCAGCGCCCGGCACAGAGAGGGCAGAAAAAAGGACTGGAGAGGGAAAGAAATGCCGAAAGAAACAGTAAAAATACTGAAAGCACGGTATGAGGAACGGGAAATCGTGTCCTTTGACCATTTAAGACTTCATGGTTATCTGTGTGTGCAGAGTGAACCAAATAGAAAATGGGCTGTATTGGTCCATGAATACGATGATTCCGGTTTGTGGTTTGGAAGAGAAGCGCTGGCTTTTTATCAGGCGTGATTTAACCTTCTTCTGCCGGATGCGAGAGGTCATGAAAAAGCCAGGGCGCATAAGTACAGTGGAGACAGCAGCACAGTAAAGGCGGCAGCATACGGTGAAACAACGCAAATCCGTTGATTTTTAACAAAAATATTAAGAGTATTAAAAAAAATGAGGTTACTAGAAGGGCAGGTTTTGGAACTAAAATAGTTGAAAATAGTAGGTTTTATGCGGCTTGCGGAGTTTCGCAATTATCTAAAGAGAACAGAAAGACTGTAAGGAGCTGCCGAAGCAGCTCCTTACATATTATCTCCAGGGCCAAAAGATGTTGCGGTCACGTCTGTCCCTGTAGTCATCACGCCTATCGTGGTCACGGCGGCATGGAGGACAGGGGGGACAAGGTGGACAACTAGGTCTACGGCGTTGGCATTGAATAAATTGTTCAAAATTATCACGCATTGGGTTACCTCCTTTAACATCTATCAATAGGATTGTTAATCAAAGAGGACACTCTGAATTCGTGGGTATGTCCATCCTGAAAAGTCGTGCGGGCCTTCGCAAAGTGAATATGCCTTCCATCGCCCACAGGTATAGCAGGAGAAGATGTCCCGCTAAATTCGTGAAAATGCCCGTCGTAAGAATCAGTAAGAAATGTTACCCTGTGAACATGGCTTCCCATATAGGGTATTGCCTCACCGGATACAGTTGCAAAACGGTGATTATGAGGGTCATCACAGCGTTCGGCTATGAGGGTGCTTCCCAAGATTTCGTGCACATGCTGCATACTGCAAGCATTCGTTTCATTCATTTTTGTTTGCTCCTTTCTTTTAGTGTAATATATCTAGGCGTTTGCGAAACGCCACAAGCCGCATGAATACGGCATTTTTCTGTTATGAA
>ERZ894240.895-NODE-895-length-23220-cov-97.738960_pt1 | contig 23220 bp, 17 predicted proteins | sample MGYA00380298_ERZ894240 | MGnify/ENA primary metagenome ERZ894240 (study PRJEB32331, sample SAMN06328419) | human gut metagenome | biome: human gut microbiome; feature: stool | host: Homo sapiens | collected 2014-06-27 ... | reverse complement strand
TGCCAGTAAAACTTGCTTTAAGAAGATTATAAACTCTAAAATTTTAGGTGCTGATGTTTTTTTAACATTGGCACTTTTTATATTAGCAATATAAAAAAAATTTTAATTATGCTATAATTAAAACAACGAAAAAATAAAAATGGAGAGATTAAATGAATATTTTAAAAGAGATAAAGGAAACAGCTTATTTATCAACAACAAAAAGTGAGCAGTATCGAAGAATAATGAGAATTTTTTTCAACGAATATGAAAAGATGAACTTTCATCTATATAAAGAGGATATATTAAATAAAATAGAGGGGTTTCCAGAATTTGAAAACTATACAATAGAGAAGATAAAATCAGATTTAGATTCTTTAGTAGATTGGGGAAATTTAATAGCTATTCAAGATACTAAAAAAGTAAATACCATAGAGGAGTTTAAAAATCGCGAATATAGATATTCAATGAGTGAAAAAGCTGTAGTAATAGAGAGAATGACAATAACATTAGAAAATATTCATTTTGAATCAGGAAATTTATCAACTAATTATATTTCAAGAATGATTAGTAATTTAGAGGAAATTAGTTTTTTATTTAGCCGAAATGCGAGTGATGATAGTATTTATGATTGTTGGAGAATTATTCAAGAGGATTTTAAACAGATAAATCAAAACTATCAAGATTATTTAAAAGAGTTTTATAGTAAAAAAAGTGAAGAACTTATGAAAACAACAGAATTTTTACTTTACAAGGAAAAATTCATTAATATTCTTAAAAATTTTATAAAAAACTTACAAAAATATAGTAGTAAGATGGAAGAAACTTTAAAGAAAATAGAGTTTCAAATGGAAGATAAAATATTGGAATTAATAATAGAGAAAGAGTTTGAGAAACAAGAATTAAATCTAAATAATGAGTTCAAAGTTGATGAAAATTTTAAGAATAGATTGAGAGAAAATATTATAGGGAAATGGCAATCACTAAAAAATTGGTTCATTTCAAATGAAAAAAGAAAAAGTGAATATAGACAGATTATGAATATTACTGAAGAGATAATAGGAAGAATTGTACAAGAAGCCTTTTTTATAACTCAAAGAGAAGATTGGGGAAATGAGAGAAAAGCAGAGTATAGAAAATTTATAGGTTTATTTATTGATTGTCAAGATATTAAAGAAGCACATAAATTAGCATCACACCTATTTGGAATTCAAAAGATAAGACACTTTAATTTAAGAGCTCCAAATACAATAAGTAGTGAAAGTAGTGTGTATGATGAAGGGGAGGATAAAAATAGAAACTATATGGAGTATATTTTAGAATCACACAATAGAACTTATAAACCAAGAGTTGAAAAAACTGGATTTGAAGATAGAAGTGAACTAAAAGAAAAATTAAAATTAGAGTATAAGAAAAAATTGGAAAATGATAGAAAGATGATAACTCAATATTTAAATAAGGGGATTTTAGATATTTCACAAATTGATGAAGAAGTTTCAGCTGAATTTAGAAAATTTATTTTAAATTTAATTACACTAGCTAATCTTTCTAGTGATAAAATTAGTAGAACTGAGTATGGTCAAAAATATAGATTAATAGAAACTGATGAGAAAATGGTTTTAAAGTGTGAAGATGGAAATTTAGAAATGCCGAAATATATATTTGAATTTTTGGAGGATTAATTTGAGTGAGATATTAAAAGAAAGCAAAGGAATAAGATTGCTGCTAGAAAATTTTTGGATAACTAGAGATGATAATAGAGAAGAGTATTATGAGATAAAAGATAATAAGCTAAAGATAGAGAGATTTTTTTCAGAAAAAGCAGGGTGGAAACTTATTTTTAATAATAGATTGGTAAAATTGGAAAAGATACCAGCTAAAGCAGAAAGCTTTATGGGGATAGAAGAATTTAAAGATACAATGGATTACTGTATATTGTGTAGTCTTTTGATGATTTTAGAAGACAAAGAGGATGGGGAACAATTCCTTTTAAGTAGTTTAACAGATAGAATAAAGATATACATAAAAGAGTATATAGAAATAGATTGGTTGAACTATTCACATAGACAATCTTTAGTAAGAGCTTTTAAATATGCTGAAAGCATAGGTTTAATTAGAAAAAATGATGGAGATATTACAAAGTATAATAACAGTGTTGAAATAGAAGTTCTATATGAAAAAACAGGATTTTCTAGATACTTTGCAGTAGATTTTCAAAAGGATATATCTAATTATACTTCATACAAAGATTTTGAAATAGAGAAGATAGAGGATATAAGTATGGACAAGGGGGAGCAACGTACTCATAGAATATATAGAAATCTTCTCACTACTCCTGCTGTTTATTGGGAAGAAACTAAAGATGCAGATAGTATCTATATAAGAAATCAAAAGCCAGTTTTAGAAGGTAATTTAAAGAAATATCTTTTAGGGAATTTACATATTCATAAAAACTCTGCTTTTTTAGGTTTTGATGATGAAGATCTATTGGGAGAGATTCATCCTAAAAAAAGAGGTACACTTTCAGATATAGTTCTTTTAATTTGTGGAGAATTGAGAAAGAGAATTGTTAATCAAGAATTTAAAAGAGAGATAAGAGATTTTGTAGAGATTTCTAAAGAAAATATGATATCAATTATTGAAGAAAATAAAAATAGATATGGAATAAATTGGAGTAAAGAGTATAGAGATATGAAATTGGAAAAATTGTATGAGAATATAATTGAGTATATGGAGGAGTGGAAGTTTATAGAGAGGGTATCTGAGGATAAGTTAGTTGTTTATCCAGCAGTTGGAAAGGTAATAGGCAGATATAGAAAAGTAACAAAAGGGGTAAATAATGAGTAATCGTTGGAAAATGAATAGAATAGGATTTGTAAATTTTTGGCTCTATGATGAGGAGATATTTGAATTAAAAGATGGAAAACTATTAATAAGAGGTTCGAATGGTTCTGGAAAATCTGTAACAACTCAAAGTATAGTGAGCTTTATTTTAGATGGGGATAGAAGTCCAGAGAGATTAGATCCCTTCGGTTCTACTGGTAGAAAGATGGAATACTATTTTTTACAAGATGGAGAGAAGGATGAGCAGACGGGGTATATTTTCTTAGAATTGAAAAAAGGCTCAACAGAACAGTATTTAACTTTAGGCATAGGGCAAAAAGCATCTAAGGGAAAGCAGATGTCTTTTTGGGGATTTATACTTAATGATGGAAGAAGAATAGGAGTAGATTTTGATCTGTATAAAGATAATGGAGGAACAAAAATACCTTTTTCAGAGAAAGATCTATTGAGAAGATTGGGAGATAAAAATAAATTTGCTACAACTCAAAGAGAGTATATAGAGATGGTAAATAAAGAACTTTTTGGTTTTTCTCAAATAGGTTACTATAAAAAACTTATAAATTTTCTATTAAAAATAAGAACATCTAAACTTTCAACAGGGATAAAACCAGTTGATGTTTATCGTATATTAAAAGATTCTCTTCAAGTATTAGAAGATGAAGATTTAAGAATATTAGCTGACACATTAGAAACAATGGATAATATGCAATTAAATAATGAAGAGCGTCAAAAAGAGATGAAGAGTCTATTAAATCTAAAAAGTGAATATGATAAATATAATAGATTTATTTTGTGGAAAAAAGCTAATACATATAATGAAATAAAAAATGAGTATGAAAAATTAGAAAAATTGTTGAAAGAAAGTTTTGAAGAGATAGAAAATTTAAAGAGCCAGAAAAATAGTACAACCATTGAGATAGAGGAAACTTTAAAAGAATTAGAGAAGATAAAAGATGAGATAAAAATAGTTGAGGCTATGGATTTAGAAAAACATGTAAGAAATTTAGCTGAACTTGAAAATAAGTTAAAAGATAAAAGAAAAGAGTTTTCAGAAAATGAGGGAAAATTTGAAGATTATAAGGAAAAATTAAAAAGAGATTCAATAAATAAATATGAAGAAGAAAAGAGATTAGATGAGATAAAAAATAAGATATCAAAGCATTTAAAAGAGATGAAAGAGATAAATGAGACTTTGATGTTTGAAAACCCTTTAGAAAAAGAAGAAGGTATCTATGATAAAGATATTGGAAAAAAAATTGAAGAGGTAAAAAATAATCTAGAGGTTTATAGAGAACATATAGAATTAGGATTGGAAGCTTTAAAAATACAAAAAGAGTTGTCAACTAAAATTGGTGAGCTAGAAAATAGAGTAAATAATTTAAAGCTAGAGATGGAATATAAAGAAGATGAATTGCAAAAAGCAGTACTTTTAGAAGACGGAGCTAGAGACTCTCTTATTGATGATTTTTATACAATGAAAGATCAAAATGAATTTTTAAAGCTATCTAAAAATGATTTAGAAAAGATAATTGAGCTAGTAAAAAAATATGAGGGATTAATAGAAGCTGAAGAGATCAAAAGAGTAGTAGAAAAAAATTATAATAGTAAGAACCAAGAATTTCAAGGAGAAAAATTAAATAAAAATCACCTATTAAAAATAAAAACTGAAGAGTATGATAGAGAGATAGAAGAGTTAAATAGATTAAAAGAATTAGAGGAAGAACCACCTAAAAGAAAAGAGGAAGTTATAAAGTGTAGAGAGGAATTGCAAAAAGCAGAGATAAACTTTATATCTCTCTATGAGGCTATTGATTTTTCAGAAACTTTATCTAAGGAAGAGAGAAATATTCTTGAAGCACAATTGAAAGATAGTGGATTATTAGACTCTTTAATCATAGCCTATGAAGATAGGGAAAGAGCTTATGAGATAATAGAAAAATATTCAGATACATTTATTAAAACAGTTGAAAATCTAGATAAAAAAAGCACTTTTAAAGGATTGATCATAGAAGAGATAGATGAAAAATTAAGAAAGCCAGTGGAAGATTTTTTAAAGAGCATCAATATAAAAGAAAATGATTCTAATTTTGAAGGAATAATTTTAGAGAAAAATGGATATTTTAAAAATGGAATTTTAAAAGGGTATAGTAGTTGTAGAGAAGAAGCATCATTTATAGGGGCAAATAATAGAAAGAGAAAATTAGAACAAACTATTTTAGAAAAGGAAGAGAGATGTGCTGACTTTCTATATTATATTAAAGAGTTAGAAAAAGAGATTAAAGAGATAGATGGTAAATTATCTATTTTAAAAAGTGAATATGAAAATATACCTAAATTTTCTAATCTTAATACTGGAATAAAATTAAGAGAGGAAAGTGAGGAAAATTTAAAAAGAGCCAAAGAGAGATTTGAAATAGAAGATGAAGAGCTTAGTAAAATAAAAATAAGCATGAGAGAGTGGAATCAAAAGGTTATTGAAAGATGTAGAATACTTCCTTTTAGTAGAATAGTTGAAGAGTATGAAGAGGCAAAGTTAGCTGGAGGAAAATATATATTAGCTATTTATGATTTAGAATCACATATTAGAGAGTATAATATCTCTAAAAATAGAATATTAGGGATAGAAGAATCTGAAATAGAAAATGAAGAGTTAAAAGATTTTTTTGCTTTGAATATGAGAAAAATAGAGAGTGAAATGGAAAAAATTCAAAATTCAATAGAAAAGATAAATGAAATTTTAAACTCTCCAGAGAATTTAGAAGCTACAGAAAGACTAAAAAAATTAGAAGATAAGAAATCTCAATTGGAAGAATCTCGTATAGAATCTGAAAAAATTATTTCTAAGATAACAGGGCTTTTAGCAGAGAAAGAGAAAAATTATAGTATTGAGAGAGAAAAAATTGAAGAGAAAAAATCTATAGTTGAAAAGACAGAAAAATTATATAAAGAAGAGTTAGAGTTAGGATATGTTCAAGTTAAAAATGGAGATAAGGTTGAAAAAATAGAAAGCTTAGCAGATATCTTAAAATTAGTTAAAGATAGAGAAAAAGAGAGAGCTGTAGAGTCAGTAAGTAAAAAATTACAAGATAAACTTATTGAAAATAAAAGCAGTTTAGAAAAATATATGATAGGAATTGAAGAGATTTTTGAAGAAGATCCAATCTACTGTAGAAAAAGAAACTTTATCAGAGTAATAAAAAATGGAAAGAAGATATCTCTATATGAATTTGAAAAAATATTGCAAGATGAGATTACTCAAGGGGAGTTGGCGATAGAGGAAAAAGATAGAGAGTTGATAATGGATATTCTAACTGGAAATATAGGGCATAAGATAAATGATTATATCTATGAAAGTAAAATGTGGATAAAAGATATGACAAAGATTATGCTAGAAATGGATACCTCTATGGAGTTGAGATTCTCATTAGATTGGAAAGCGAAGGAAAAATTAAGTGAAAATGAGTTAGATATAAAAGAATTAGAGGTTTTATTAAGAAAAGATGTGGAACTTTTACCAAATGAAGATTTAGAAAAAATATCTAGTCACTTTAAAAGTAAGTTGAAACTTATTAGAGAGGAAATTGAAGATAATAAAAAAGAAGAGAATAGTTATATGATAGCTATAAAAAAAGTTTTAGATTATAGAGAGTGGTTTGAGTTTAAAATTTATATTCACAGAGAGGGTAAACCTAAAAAAGAGTTAACTAATGATGCTTATAATAAGTTTAGTGGCGGAGAAAAGGCAATGTCAATATATATTCCACTGTTGGCAGCAGCATCAGCTCAATATAAAAAAGCCAAAGAGGATTGTCCAAGAATAATTGCTTTAGATGAGGCATTTGCAGGAATAGATGATAAGAATATAGATAGCATGTTTGAATTGATAGAGAAATTAGATTTTGATTATATTATGAACTCTCAACAGTTATGGGGTTGCTATGAATCAGTAAAAAATTTAAGAATAGCTGAGTTGACTAATTTGAGAGATAAAAAGATGATACTTGTAAATCGTTTCTTATGGAATGGAAAAAATAAAAGTTTAGAACTTTAGTAAAATTTGAAAGGAAAAATAATGGAAAAAGCTTTAAAGGAGTGTGTTTCCTATTTTAAAAATAATCGAGGATATAAAAAGATTTTTCAACAGATGAGAGAAAAATGGAGATCCTATGGTAAAATTTCTGGAAATATTATAGTAAATAATCCAACTTCAGAAGAGAGAGAAGCTGTAAAAAAATTTTTAGGTATAGTTAGTGATACTAAAAATCTAAAATTTAAAATGGCAGATTTTGAAAAAGCTTTGAAAAAATCAAAATTTAATAATGTTGAATTAATAGAACTATTAGAAGGGTATTTTCAAGAGAATATTATCTATCAAAAAGAGGAGAAAAAACTTATAGAAGAGGAAAAAATAAGTTTTTTTGAAAATATAAGAGAAAAATTAAAAATTGAATCTATCTATAATAAAGAGATAGAAAAATTATTAGATACAATAATTCTTGAAAAATCATATCTTTTTAAATATGGAGAAGATAACTCTGAAACAGAGAGAATGATATTTTTATCCTTAAAAGCAGTTAATTATTTAAGCAACTTAGATGAAAGAGTTAAGATTGCTATTTTAGGAGCTGAAATAGCTAAATCTCCACACTATTTTGATAGAGGAAGTGTAGCTGGAAATTTTTTAATATATCTTCTATGCCTGTTATTTAATATTAAAGAGGTAAAAGGAGCAGAGGATATTTTAGAAGTATACTATAAAGCTAATATTGAGGTAGATAGTGTATCTAATTATGTGGCTTGTTTTGGAATAAGATTATATACAAAATTAGAGGAACATGGAGCATACAGAGAATTTATAAAAAATTCTGAAGAATATCTAGTTACATTATCTAATCTATCTAAAATAGTAAAAGCTGATAGTGATAATAAAAAAGTTTTTATTGTAGAAAATCAAATGGTTTTTTCCTATCTCTGTGAGTATTTTAAAAATAAAAATATATCGATTTTATGTACCTCAGGACAATTAAAAACAGCAGCATTGATTTTAATTGATATGTTGTGTGAAGCAGGTTGTAAAATATATTATTCTGGGGATTTTGATCCAGAGGGAATAGAAATAGCTGAAAAACTTATTCAAAGAGATAAAAATATAGTTCCGTGGTGTTTTTCAAAAGAGAATTATAAAATGTCTATTTCTGAAAATATTATCTCTGATGAGAGATTAAAAAAGTTGGATAAAATAGAAAATGCTTATTTCAAAGAGTTGATAGAGGAGATAAAAATAGAGAAAAAAGCTGGTTATCAAGAGTTGTTACTGGATAAAATGATAAAAGAGATAAAAGAAATTTGTATTTAATTGGATATAGAATGAAGTATTTAAGAGATAAATAATTTTGTGTATTTATCATTTCTTGATCATTAATTTTTAATTTAAGATGAGACTGAAAGGAAACTAAAATCTTTTCAGTCTTTTTTCATTTCTAAGGAAATTATAAATTGACTTTGTATAAAAAATTTTTAATGTTTATATGAAAATAAACAAAAATAAGTAGAAAAGTAAAATAATCCTAAATTTTTACAAGCGAAAGAAACTGATATTAGAATCAGTTTAATAAGAATATTCTTTATAGCGAATGGAGCCAGTACGACTACTAAAATATGTTATTTCTTTAATTCTCATTTTGACATGGCATTTAAAGATAAAAGGAGTGTGTGAACTTATTTCTGTAAATTAGTACTTTCTATGATAAAATTTATTTATTTAAAAGTTTAATAATAATCACTAATTAATTTAATATACTAGATATTTTTTTTCTATGTCAAGGGTAGTCTCTTAAGAGAGTGTTCTTTTCATAATATAAGAATTAAAGGATAATATAAGAAAAAATATTTTTTAAAATTAAAAAAATAAAAATATTTTTGAAAAATGCTATTGACAAATGATAGTTTATGGGGTAATTATATATCAAGAAAGAGATACAACAGTCTAGACAATAAATTGTATCTGAAGGAGGAGATACCAGTGAAACCTTAATACTTAATAAGAGAGATTAAAAAACAGATATTTAATGTATCAAAAATATAACCCAAGTATTTTAGATATAAAAAATTAAATATTTGAAAAACTATTCCTTATCATAAAAGTATAAAGATATAATTGTGAGGTATTTTATAGGAATAAGCTTTTAAGTTAAATCTTTATAAGGAAATGGAAAAAGTAAAGGAAATTTAGAGTAAAAGATATTTTATAAAACTCAAATTATATAGAAAATTCTAAAAATTAAAGTTTATAGTTTTGAAAAGAGTGAAACGTTATAGAAAATTATTTAATCTTAAATGTTTGAAAAATGTTAGAGAACATTGCTAATTATAGAGAAATAATTAAAAAATAATGGTTAGAACTCTAAAAAGTATAAAGTATAAGTATTTATCATAAATTATGAAGTGAAGTTAAATATATCAAAATATTTAAAACACTTATAAGAGTGATAAAACTTATAAAAGAAAATTTATAGTATAGATATTGGGATATAAGAGATCTTTAACATTGAGAAAAATAAAAGTTCTTTTAAAAGATGTGTAGATGATTTCTTCAAAAGTTAAAAGAGATAAGGAAGAAAATTAGCTGATAGGAGGGATTTGTTGAATATTGAGGAAATAAATTAGAGGGCTGTTTGGTAATCAAATATCAGACAGCCCTTTTTAGTTTGTTAAAATAAAAAGGAAAATGCAAAGATATTTCATAAATTATAATAAGTAGTAATAGAACTAAAAAAATAGTTTTTAGAAGTTTTTTCATATGAAAAAAACTAAAATAATATAAAAAAGGTATGGTGATCATATGGAAGATAAGTTTATTATTTTTAATGGGGTTCTTTGCAGTAAATATTTAACAAGAATGAGAGGATATGCTGAAAGAGATTTGGAAGATGAATTAAAAAAAAGAAAGATAAGTTTTTCAGAATTTTTAAAAATTACTGAAAAAGTTTATAATCAGAATAAAATAGAAAGTTTGAAGTTTAGATATAGTGAACTTGATAAAATAATAGATGGAACTGATCTAATTTTTTCTCTCCCTTTTTCTGGATGTGAGGAGTTATTAAATGTATACCCAAATTCACTACAGATAATTAAACTTCCAGTATTAAAAAAAGAGGAAGAGATTCTTTTTATTTTGAAAAAAAATAAAAAGAAGATAAATCTAAAAAATGATTTAAAAGATATTTTGATAAAAATAAACGAGGTAAGTTTAATCTTAAAAGAAGAAGTAGAAAATTATAATAATGATTTAAAAACAATGTTGAAGAGAAAAGAGAAAGAGCTCTATTTTTAAAAAAATGCACACACTATTTAAAATAATGTGTGCATTAAAATATTATCTCATATTTTCTTTATTGAATTTTTTTACAACTTCTAAAATCTCTTCAGATGTTCTAAGTTTCATAATAGTATCAACTAACTCTTCACATTTCTTTTTATCTAATGTCATTAGATTTTTCTTTATTTTTGGAACTGATATAGCAGACATTGAGAATGCATCTAATCCCATTCCAAATAGAACAGCAGTTGCATTTTCATCTCCTGCAAACTCTCCACACATAGAAATAGTTATTCCAGCTTCATGAGCTCCTTTAATTGCAAGTCTAATAGCTTCTAAAACTCCAGGATTATAAGTATTATATAGTTTAGAAATATGTTCATTTCCTCTATCTACAGCCAATGTATATTGAGTTAAATCATTTGTTCCTATTGAGAAGAAATCTACTTCTTCAGCAAAGCTTCTTGCTCTAAAAGCTACTGCAGGAGTTTCAACCATGATACCAAGAGCTATATTTTCATCAAATTTAGCTCCTTCAGTTTGTAATTCAGCTTTACATTCTTCAAGAATAGCTCTAGCTCTTCTGATTTCTGTTATATCCATAATCATAGGTAGCATAATCTTTATGTATCCAAAAGCAGATGCTCTTAATAGTGCTCTAAATTGTGTTTTTAAAATTTCTGTTCTATCAAGACAAACTCTGATAGCTCTCCAACCTAGGAAAGGATTTTCTTCTTTTGGAAGTTGCATATATGGAAGAGATTTATCTCCACCAATATCCATAGTTCTTATTGTAACAGGTTTTCCTTCCATTCTTTCAGCAACAGTTTTGTATGCTTCAAATTGCTCATCTTCAGTTGGGAATCTGTCATTATTCATAAATAAAAATTCTGTTCTATATAATCCAATACCTGTGGCACCATTTCTTAAAACTCCATCTACATCTTTTGGAGATCCAATATTTGCCCAAGTACCAACTTTAGTTCCATCTAGTGATATAGCTTCTTTATCTTTTAATTGTTTTAAAAGTTCTTTTTCAGCAAAGAAATTATTTCTTTTTTCTTCATATTTTCCTATCTCTTCCTCTGTAGGATTAATTATAATATCACCTTTTAAAGCGTCAACTATAACTGTATCTCCACTTTTTACAAGAGAACAAATATTTCCAGTACCTACAATAGCAGGAAGTTCTAGAGATCTAGCCATAATAGAAGAGTGTGCAGTTTTTCCTCCAACTTCAGTAATAAATGCTACAACATTGTTTAAGTCAATTTGAGCAGTATCAGAAGGAGTTAAGTCTTTTGCAGCAATAATTGTATTTGCAGGAAGTGAACTTAAATCGATTATTTCAATTCCAGCAGTGTTATAAAGCCATCTTTTTCCAATATCTTTAAGGTCGGCAGCTCTCTCTCTTAAATATTCATCTTCAAGGTTAGCTAGCATTTCACAATACTCATCAATTCCCATTTGAAGAGCTGCTTCAGCACAGATATTTTCATCTTCAATTATTTCAGTAACTTCGTCAAAAAGATCTTCATCTTCAAGAAGAGTAATATGTCCATCAAATATAGCAGCTTTATCTTCTCCTAATTTTTCAGCAGTTTTTTCTCTTATTTTTAAAAGCTGTTCTTTAGATTTTTCTCTACCTTCAAGTAATCTTTCTTTTTCATTATCAGTATTTCCAACTTTTTCAGTTTTTATTACAAGTTCTTGCTCTTGATATAAAAATATTTTTCCAATAGCAATACCTGGTGATGCCTCAATACCCTTAATTTTTTTACTCATTTCACTTACCATTTCCCTTTCATAATTTTTTAATAACTGTAATTGACTAAAAAATAGAGGGTACTATATAGTACCCCCTATTAAAATTAAATCTAGTCTTTTAAATTTTCAAGAAGGTGAGCTAATTGTTCTACAGCTGTATCAGCGTCGTCTCCTTCAGCGTATACAGTTATTTTAGTACCTTTTTTTACTCCTAGAGAAAGTAATTTTAAAAGAGAAGTTCCTTTAACTCTTTTTCCAGCTTCATTTTCTACTTCAATTTGAGAATTAAAAGTTTTTGCTAGACTTACAAATTCATTTCCTGGTCTTGTATGAAGTCCAGTTTCATTTTTGATTTCAACAGTTTTACTTGCCATGTTTCTTTCCACCCTCTTATCTAAAATAATTATATTAAATTATGCTTATCTTATCAATAGCTTACTTTATTTTAGAGCTTTTGTCAATATCTTTTTCTCAATAAAAAGCAAAATATTTTTAAATTTTGCTAGTAATTGACAATAACTAGCAAATAGTAGTAATATAAAAGAAAGATGTAAAATTAAGAATTATAAGGGGGTTTTAATATGGATATAAAAGAAGTAAGAGAAAATGCGAGAGAAAAAATGAAAGGTTTTTGCAATGTTTGTAAAATTTGTGATGGAGTCTTTTGTTCCGGGAAAGTACCTGGAATGGGTGGAACTGGGACAGGAGAATCATTTAAAATATCATATTTAAAATTAAAAAATATTAAGGTAGTTATGAGAACACTTCATAATGTAACTGAGCCTAAAATGAACATTGAACTTTTTGGAAAAGAGTTATCATTTCCATGTTTAGGTGCTCCTATAACAGGAACTAAATTTAATATGGGAGGAGGAGTTACAGAGGAAGAATACTGCCATGATGTTATAAAAGGAGCTATAGCTGCAGGAACAATAGGAATGATAGGAGATACAGGAGATCCTACTTGTTATGAAGCTGGATTAAAAGCTCTTAAAGAAAATAATGGAATAGGAATTGCTATAATAAAGCCAAGAAGCAATGAAGAGATTATTAAGAGAATAAGAATGGCAGAGGAAGCTGGAGCAATAGCAGTGGGAGTAGATGTCGATGGTGCTGGACTTGTAACAATGAAGCTTTTTGGACAACCAGTTGGACCTAAATCTTTTGAAGATTTAAAAGAACTTGTTAATTCTACTAAGCTTCCATTTATAGTAAAAGGAATTTTAAGTGTAGATGAGGTAAAACTTTGTGCAGAAGCTGGAGTTGATACAATAGTAGTTTCTAATCATGGAGGAAGAGTTCTAGCTGAAACTTTAGCTCCTTGTGATGTATTAGAAGAGATTGTAGAGGCAGTTGGAGATAAAATTAATGTATTGGTAGATGGGTCAGTAAGAGAGGGGATAGATATTCTTAAATACTTAGCTTTAGGAGCAAAGGGGGTATTAGTAGGAAGACCTCTTATTTGGGGATCTATTGGTGGAAGAGAAGAGGGAGTAAAAACTATCTTTGATACTCTTAGAAATCAATTAAATCAAGCTATGATCCTTACAGGAACTGCTGATGCTAACAGTGTAGAAAAGAGAATAATAGTTAAATAAAGTAGAGAAAGGAAGACTTTATGAAAATAGTTTTAGGTTCTGAAAAAAACGTAGAAGAGTTTATAAAGTTGAGAATGGAACTTTTTAAAGAACTTGGAGAGATAAAAGAGAAGGACAATATAGAGGAACTGATTTGGGAAACTAAACAGTATTACCTTCAACACATAAAAAAAGATCTTTACTGTTGGTTTATAGAGATTGAAGAAAAAGTAGTTGCAGTAGCTTCAATGTGTACTTTTTGTAGAATTCCATATTATGAAAATCCAGTTGGAGTAGAGGGATATATATTGAATGTTTATACTAGCTTAAATAGTAGAAAAAAAGGGTTAGCAACAAAACTTGTAAAGGAGATTATAGAGTTTTCAAAGAATAACTCTATAAAGAGATTATGGCTAAATTCTAGTGAGTCAGGGAAAAATATATATAAATCTCTGGGATTTATTGAAAAAGAAAATGAGATGGAGTATTTTATTTAAAAAAGCTGTGTGGGTATTTTTACCTGCATAGCTTTTGTATTAAGTTTAGTTGTCTATAATTTTTAACTTAATAATAAAAAAGGCTGAGTAACCTTTTATGCTTTACTCAACCTTTTTCATTATTTGGGAGATTATAAAAAATTATTTAATTAGCTTTTCTAATTTATCTATTCTTTCAATAAGATTTATTTGATCTTCTAAAGAATCTAAAAATAAAGAAGTTGTCATAATATGATCTTCCATATGAATCAATAAAAGACAAATATCAATTTTTTCTCCAGAAGCTTCTTTTTGGATAAATTCAAAATGGCATCCATGAACTTCAACAAATGTTTTTTTTGCTTCAGAAAGAAGGGCTCTAGCTTCTTCAAACTCTCCTTGATTAGCTTTAATCAAAGCTTCTTTTCCTAAAGATTTAGCAGTTCCTGCAACAGCTACTCCAGTCATTATTTTTTCCATAATTTCTTCAGAAATAAAATTTGTATCTTCCATAAAAACTCCTTTAAAATTTACTTAATTAGACTTAAAGCAAAATCTAAAACTTTTGCTCCATTCATAGTTCCATAGTCAATCATATTTATAACATCTACTTTTTTGTTAAAAGCATCGGCTTTCTTTTGGAAATCGGTTTTTTTAAATTTAACTTGAGGTCCTAATAAGAAAACGTCATAATTTGGTAAATTTTCTTCAAAAAGTTCTAAAGCAATTGCATTAATTTCAACATCTATTCCTTTTTCTTCAGCAACTTTTTTCATTTTTGTAACTAATAAACTAGTAGACATTCCAGCAGAACAACATAATAATATTTTTTTCATAACTGCATCTCCTTTTATAAAATTCATTTTATGTTTTTAAAATTACTTTAATGTTCTAAATAAAACCATAAGTTGTTAAGAAAATAATATAGCAAAACAAATAAAAAGTCAATACATTTTTTATCTTAATTACTTTTTTAATTTTTAAAAAGGCTAAAATAGTAATTTTTAGATTAAAAAAAAATAAAATGGTTGACAAAAATACAATAAATTGTATACTCATATTAAAGAAAGCGGTTTCTTAAATGTGAGATATTTAAAAAACAAAAGGAGGAAAGTTTATGAAAATGGGAAAGAAAGTTTTAATTGCTTCGTTGCTTCTATCACAAATGGCTTTTGGAGAGAATTTATTAAAAAACTCTTCTTTTGAAAGTCCATTATCAAATGCTATTCCAAATAATATGGGAATGGTAAATACAGAAAATTCTTGGATTAAACATGAAAATTCAGGTGGAACAGGAGATATAAAAATAGTAAATGGAGATTTAGTGGCAGTTTCTAAAAATAATAAAGCTCCAGCACATGGTTTACAAGTTATTCAAGCTCCATTAAGCTTAGAAGCTGGAGGAGTATATCAATTAAAATTTAAAGCTGATGTGGATAAAAAAACAGAACTTATTATAAAAATAGGTGCTGACGGAGAAAGAAGTTATTTTGGATATTGTGAGAAAAAAATAGAACTTTCTCCAAATCAAAAAGAATATGTATTTGATTTTGAAATGTTAGCTGAAGCAGATGAAAAAGCTAGATTTGAATTTTGGTTCACTCAAACAACAGAAGAGGTAAAAATGAGTGAAGTAAGTTTAGAAAAAGTAGGAATGATAGATGTAAATAGAATGATAAATCTAACAAAATTCCAAGTTCAACATAAATATACAGTAACAGGAAAAGATGAAAACATTTTAAATTCTAAAGATATTACTGCTATAAAAAAATTATCTTCTGGAAAAGAGTTTGTAAAAACTATGGTATTAGAGGAAGATTCAGATTATTTAGTTAAAATAAGTGGAGATATTTCTAACGAAGAAAAATATGTTGTTACTATCCAAAATGGAAAAACTGTTGAATTAAATAAAAATAATAGAGAGTGTCTATTAAAAAACAATGGGGAATCAACAAAAGATGGAAAGATAACAATTAAAAAAATTGGTAATGGAAAAAAATTAAATGATATTAGAATAGAAAAATATTTTGGAAATTTAATTTGGGAAGAAGAATTCAACTATGAAGGACTTCCAAAAGATACAGATTGGGGATATGATGTTGGAGGAAACGGTTGGGGTAATGCCGAACTACAATATTATACAGAAAAAAATCCAGATAATGTCTATGTTGAAGATGGAAAATTAACTATAACTGCTTGGAACGAGGCGTATGATAAAAATCAATATACATCGACAAGACTTGTTACTAGAGGGAAAAAAGATTTCTTATATGGAAGAATAGAAGTGAAAGCTAAATTACCTGAGGGAAAGGGAACTTGGCCAGCTATTTGGTTAATGCCTACTGACTCTGTATATGGAGATTGGCCAAAGAGTGGAGAAATAGATATTATGGAACATGTTGGATTTGACCAAGATAGAATTCACGGAACAGTTCATACAGAAAAATATTATTGGAAAAATTCAAATCAAAAGAGTGGACAAATTATGGGAGAAAAAGTTTCTGACACTTTCCATACATATTCACTAGAATGGACACCAAAAGTTATAAAAGTTTATTTTGATAATACTTTATATTTCACTTATCAAAATGAAAATAATGGAAATGCAGCTTGGCCATTTGATCAAAAATTCTATTTAATTTTAAATATAGCTGTTGGTGGAGCTTGGGGAGGACAACAAGGTGTAGATGCTGAAGTATTCCCACAACAATTTGAAATTGATTCAATAAAAGTATATGATTTAGGTTTTAAAGGAGAGAAAAAATAATGAAAAAATTTTTATTAGTAAGCTTATTATGTACATTAGCAGTTCCAACATTAGCAAAAACTGAAAATTTAACATTGGAACAAAGAATAGAAAAATTAGAGCAAATTATAGAAGAACAAAATAAGGAACTAAAAAAACAAAAATTAAATATTAAGAAAAATGAAAAAAAATTAAGTTTAGCAACTAAAGAAAAACCTAAAAATGACGATACAGAACTTCAATTTCATGGATATTTAAGAACTGGAGCTGAAGGAAATATGAAACATGGAAATAAGAGTAGCTATAGTAAATTTAAAGAATATGTGGGAAGATGGGGAAATGAGTACGATACAAACTTTAATATAAATTTTTCTAAAAAGTTTATTCAAAATAATGGTGCATGGACAAAATTAGCTGTTCAGCTTGAAAGCTGGAGTGATAACTATGATAACACTGTTGGAGACGAAAGCAAAGTAGATCTTACACAATTATATGTTGAAATGGGAAATGTTCCAATGTTTAAAGGAGCTTTTAAAGATGCTGTATTAGTAGCAGGAAAGAAAAAATGGGATGATCAACAAGTTGAAATTTTAGATTATTACTATCAAGAGGTTGCAGGAACAGGATTAGGAATTGAAAAAATTAAATTATGGGATGGAGATTTAAGCCTTGCTTATATCACAAATGATTTTAAAGATAGTGAAATAGCTGAAAGAGATAAAAAAAATAGAGATGTAGCTGAAGATATTAGAGCTTATAAAGCAAAATATACTTATAAAGACTTATCTGGAGAAATTATGTATGCTCATGCTATGGATAATGATAATGTAAAAGAAGTAACTAATAATGATAATTATAATGAAGCAACTGTAACAAAAAGAGAAGCAATAAATGATGGTATTTATGCAGGACTTTATTATCAACCAAACAATTTCTTTGGACTTGAAGGAAAGGGACAACACTATTTACAATATTCAACAGGTTTATTAGCTGGAGAAGGAATTGGAAAAATTGATACTGATTTTAATAAAAGAGCAGCAGATGATGCAGTTACTTATCAATTAGGACTTGGTGGAACAGTAAGACTTGGAGATAGAACTCATATGTTAGTAAGCTATAGAAGTCTTCGTGCTGAAAATATAGAGGCAAGAAAATATGATTCATATCCATATAGTTATCCAGATGGGCAAGGAGGAACTATATATGATAGAACAGAGTTTCAAAATTCTTGGAGAGTTAATAAATTAGAGTCTGATGCACTAGTTATAAGACCAATTTACTATATAAATCAAAATTTAGATTTATGGTTAGAAGCAGGTATAGGTCGTAGAGATGCAGAATCTTATAATGGAAATACTGAAGAACATTTATATTATAAAATTTCTGCAGGTCCTCAATTAAAATATTATGTTGGAAGTGCAGAAACATCATTGAGATTATTTGCCACTTATATAGGAGATGAAGGTGAAAAAACAGATAATGGTGTTACTACTAAATCGAAAATAGAGGATGTAATTACAGGATTCCAAATCTCAGCTTGGTGGTAAAATATTTGACAAGATATAAAAAAAAAGGTATCATCAGTTTATATAATATAAAAATGAGGTGAGTTTTATAAAAATTGATGATATAGCTAAATTAGCTGGTTATTCAAAGGGAACTGTGTCAAAAGTAATAAATAATTATCCTGGAATTCCTGAATCAACTAGAGAAAAAATTCTGAAAGTTATAAAAAAATATGAATTTGAACCTAATATACAAGCTAGAAATTTAGCTGGGAAAAAAGAAAAAGTTATAGGAATATTTATATTTGATAAGGGAGGATTAGGAAGTTATTTTTTTCAATATATAATTGCTCTAATAGTAGAAAAAGCAGAGGAAAAAGATGTTAAAGTTTTAATTTCGCTTATTAAAAAACCAGAACAAAAAATAAAAATTAAACAGTTAATAGATAACGGAACAATTCAAGGAGCTATTGTAATAGGAGCTACATTAGATGAACCAGAACTTGAAGAAATAATAGAAAATGAATATAAATTAGTAATTTTTGACTATAAAGCTGAGCATAAAGCAAAAAATGTTTTTTTAATCAATTCAAATAATTATAATGGTGGAAAAATAGCTGCAAGATACTTATTAGATAAAGGATTTAAAACAATTTATCATTTTGCAGGGCAAGAAGAAAAATTAGCTGGTTTAGAAAGAGAAGAAGGTTTTTTAGATGAGATTGATGGAAATGGAATTTTTTGTAAAGTATTAAAAGGAGAATTTCAATTAGAAATAGCTAAAAATATATTTAGTACTATGATAAAAGCTGGGGATATTCCAGAAGGAATATTCTGTGCTAATGATGAAATGGCAATAGGTTGTTTAGAGGCGTTAGCAGAAAATGGAATAGACTATAGAAATGTTAAATTAATTGGTTTTGATAATAACCAAATATCTAAATTATATAGACCTAGAATTACTACTATAGGTTATAATTTAGATAAAATGGCAGAAAAGGCTGTAGAAGCTATATTACAAATGATAGAAGGGAAAAAAATAAAAGAGAATAAGTATGATGGAGAATTAAAACTTTATGAAAGAGAAACATAGGACTTCATTGACTGAGTTCTCTTTTATTTAAAAGCTTTAAGAAAGCGGTTTCCTAAAAGGAGAAAGTATGTTTTTAAGTTTTGATATTGGAGGAACAAATACAAAGTATTCATTAATAAATGAATATGGAGAAATTTTAGAAAATGGAAGTTTTCTTACAAAAGATAATAAAGAGATTATATTTAAAAATATTAAAGAAATTACAGAAAAATTTCAAGCTGTAGACAAAAATATAGAGGGATTGGCATTTAGTATGCCAGGAGTAATAGATGTAAAAAAAGGACATATGATAACAGGTGGAGCACTTTATGATTTATATGATTTTCCTTTTAAAGCAGAATTAGAAAAATATATAGGAATTCCTGTAGAATTAGAAAATGATGTTAACTGTGTAGCATTAGCAGAAAAATGGAGAGGAAATGCAAAAGAATGTGATAATTTTATTTGCTTAACTGTAGGAACAGGAGTTGGAGGAGCTATATATATAGATGGAAAAATGGTAAGAGGTTCTGAATATGCTGCAGGTGAATTTGGCTTCATGATTACTGATAGAAGAGAAAATTATGAAGAAGCTAGTTTAAGTATGTCTGGAAGTGTAAGAGGAGGATTAATACAAACATATGCTAGAAAGAAAAATATTGATTGGCAAGAATTAACTGGAGAGCAAATATTTGAATATGCTGCAACTGGAGATGAAATTGCTATAAAAACAATAGATGAATTTTATACTTCACTAGCTTATTCAATTTATAATTTATCAGTTAGTTTAAATCCTGAAAAAATACTTATAGGTGGAGAAATTACTAAAAGAGAAGATTTTGTAAGAATAATTGAAGATAAAATTCAAATATTAAAAAAAGATGTTTGTCCATTAAAAATGCCAAAAATAGAAAGATGTAAATTTTTAAATGATTCTGGGAAGATTGGGGCTGTATATCATTTCATATTAAATAATAAAAGTAGAGAAAATTAGGAGGAAAGATGAGCTTATTTGATAAATTTAATGTATTTTTAGAAGAAAAATTTATGCCAGTAGCTGCTAAGCTAGGAAACCAAAAACATATTCAAGCTATAAGAGATGGACTTATTTTGTCAATGCCACTTACAATAGCAGGATCTATATTTTTAATTTTAGCTTTTTTACCTATATCTGGATATTATGAATTTATGGCAGGAATATTTGGAGATGCTTGGATGGGAAAAGTATTGTATCCTGTTAGAGCAACATTTGATATAATGGCTATTTTTGGATGTATTGGAGTATCTTATAGACTTGCTGAAAAAAATAAAGTAGATTGTCTATCATCAGTAGCACTTGCACTTATGACTTTTATGATACTTACACCTTTTAAAGTTTCATTTATGAATAATACAGTAGAAGCTATTCCATTGATGTATACTGGAAGTGCAGGACTATTTGGAGCTATAATTTCTTCAATTATATCTGTAGAAATATATAGTTGGTTTATAAGAAAAAATATTGTTATTAAAATGCCAGAAAATGTTCCACCAGCAGTAGCAAAATCATTTGTTGCTTTAATACCAACTTTAGCTTTAATGATTGGAACTTTGATTGTACGTTTAATACTAGAAAATACAAGTTTACAAAATATTCATGAATTATTAAAAGTAATACTAACAACTCCATTAAAAACTTTAGTAGGAAGTTGGTGGGGACTTGCTATAATAACTGCAATTATTCAGCTTTTCTGGATAGCAGGATTACATGGTTCTACAATTATTCTAGGAATGATTGGTCCAGTTCTTGGGCTTTTAGGAGATCAAAATAGACTTGCTTATGAAGTTGGAGCAGAAATCCCCAATATTATAGGAGGACCATTCTTTGATTTATTTATAAGTATTGGAGGAGGGGGAGGAACATTTGCTTTAGCCTTTTTATTAGCTTTTGTTTCTAAAAGTAAACAGCTTAAAGAGATTGGAAAAATTTCAGTTGGAGCAGCTTGTTTCAATATAAATGAACCAATTATATTTGGATTACCAATTGTGATGAATCCATATTTAATAATTCCATTTTTTATTACACCGATATTAACAGGATTTATAGGATATTTTAGTATAGCTATAGGGATTTTACCAAAATTACCAGGAATCTCAATTCCTTGGACAACACCACCTTTAATAAGTGGATATTTAGGTTCAATAGGTTCATTTAGATATGTTATTTTACAAGTGATATTGATCTTAATAGGAATGATAATATATCTACCTTTTTTTAAGGCTTTTGATAAAAAAATGTTAGAAGAAGAAAATATGTAAAATATGTGATAGGAGGTAAAAAATGAGGAAATTTCCAAAAGATTTTTTATGGGGAAGTGCATCAGCTGCTTATCAAATTGAAGGGGCATATAATGAAGATGGAAAAGGTTTATCCAATTGGGATAATTTTGTAAGAATACCAGGAAAGACTTTTAAAGGGACAACTGGAGATCTTGCAGTTGATCATTATCACAGATATAAAGAAGATATAGCTTTGATGGCAGAAATGGGATTAAAAACATATAGATTTTCAATTGCTTGGACAAGAATATACCCAACTGGAAATGGAAAATTAAATCAAAAAGGTATAGAATTTTATCAAAATATAATAGATGAATGTCTAAAATATGGTATTGAACCGATGGTTACAATATTTCATTGGGATTTACCTCAAAGTTTAGTTGATCAATATGGAGGATTTGAAAATAGAAAAATAGTTGATGATTTTGTAAATTATGCAAAAACATTATTTAAAATTTTTGGAAAAAGTGTAAAATATTGGATAACTTTAAATGAACAAAATATATTTACTTCACTTGGTTGGCTAACAGCTAACCATCCACCTGGAAAATTTGATGATCAAAAGATGTTTTATCAAGTAAATCATCATGCTTTCTTAGCCCATGCTAAAACAGTATTAGCATATCGTGAAATGGGATTTGATGGAAAAATAGGAGCAAGTTTTGCTTATACTCCAAGTTATGCTCTAGACTGTAAACCAGAAAATGCAATATCAAAATTAAATTTTGATGATTTAAAAAATTACTGGTGGTTAGATATGTATGGTTATGGAGAATACCCAATAGTTGCAATGAAATATTTAGAAAAAAATGGACTTGCTCCAGAAGTAACTGATGAAGATAGAGAAATACTAAAAAAAGCAGCAAAAGAAATAAATTTTATGGGAGTAAATTACTATCAAAGTTGTGTATGTGAGTATAACCCATTAGATGGAGTTACTCCTTATGGAGTTATGAATACAACAGGAAAAAAAGGTTCAGCTCAAATAACAGGAATACCAGGGTTATTTAAAAATCCACAAAACCCTTATTTAAAAACAACAGATTGGGATTGGGCAATAGATCCAATAGGATTAAAATATTTATGTAGAGAAATCACAAGTAGATATAGATTGCCTATTGTAATATCTGAAAATGGATTAGGTGCTTTTGATAAATTAGAAAATGATAATTCAATTCATGATACATATAGAATTGATTATATAAGAGAGCATTTAAAAACTTTATATCAAGCAATTGATGAGGGTTGTAATATAATTGCTTATTGTACTTGGTCTTTTACGGATCTATTAAGTTGGTTAAATGGATATCAAAAAAGATATGGGTTTGTTTATGTAGATAGAAATGAAGAAACAGGTAGCTTAGATAGATATAAAAAAGATAGTTATTATTGGTATAAAACTGTAATAGAAAGTAATGGAGAAAAATTATAATTTGAAATTAGAAATAAGAAAATTATTTTGAGAATATGTAACTACTCAGCTATAAATTAAAATTTAAGACTCAAGTTTAAAAAAATAGGCTTGGGTCTTTTTTTGTGTCAAAAAATATGCTACACTATCAAAGTGAAATTTGAAAAGAGGGGGTGAACTTTTATGGAAATTAAAGTTGAAGATTT
>ERZ894240.882-NODE-882-length-23394-cov-14.971764_pt1 | contig 23394 bp, 16 predicted proteins | sample MGYA00380298_ERZ894240 | MGnify/ENA primary metagenome ERZ894240 (study PRJEB32331, sample SAMN06328419) | human gut metagenome | biome: human gut microbiome; feature: stool | host: Homo sapiens | collected 2014-06-27 ... | reverse complement strand
CGACTCATAAATCTACCCTTAATCGTGTATTGGATGATAGTTGCGGATTTTAGGAAATAGACAGCTGTGGGGAAAAATTAGATAATTAAAAAGGCTAAATGACTGAAAATAATCACTTAGCCTTTTAATCCGTACCCAGACCCGTACTTCGTAATTGCTGCGCCCATCATTCAAGACTGTCAAATCGGGTCTTTCCTGTCAAGCCAATGATGCCTATGCGTATGCCAAACACATGGATTACGGATTTCTCGTTCCGTGAACAAACACTTTATCCGCAACTCTGCTATGTGGTGTATTGGCTTAACTCCATTTCTATGGGCAACACTTTTGTTGCAGATTTCAAGCAGCTTTTATCGAAATACCCATCAGTAAGAACCCGTTTATTAGGCTTTCCTCATAATTGGGAACAAGAGCCTTTGTGGAGATAAAATAATTGCCCTGTTTCTTAAAAAGCACTGGGGCAAACCAGCTCCGTCTTTAATTGTTTCCAATAAATGGATTGTTTCAAGCCCCTATAGAAAGAGAACAAAAATTCCTGTGTGAAAATTAATCTACGACAAGGAGCAAGCAAGGAGCAATATCAAACAAAAATCAATACCTTTGCAGTACATATGAGATAGACCAAAACAAAAGTGGAATATCGGAAACGAATAGCAAGGAAAAGAGAAGAAACGACCCAAGTTGATGTCCTTTTTGAGTTAATAATCAATAAAAGCGTTAAATCTTCACCTTTTAGAATGTGCAATTAAAAATAACAACCATATTTCTGACTTATTATCTATAAAATATTGAGTAATAATCGGTTGTAAATACAAAGGATGTACACAACTCACTAAAATAACGATTCCCGGAACCATTACTTCATTTTACAGTTCCGTATTCGCCAATTCTGGACTCACAGAAGTAACAATAAACAATGGTATACGAGAAATTGGGGAAAATGCTTTTGAAAATACTCCCCTCACCAGTATTACATTTCCTAAAACCATTACACGTATCAGTGGACTTGGAAACAGTAATATCACTAACATTCATTTTGCAGAAGGTGCAGAACCTACAGAAATTGCGGAAAATGCATTTTATGGATGTAAAATTGCCACTTTTAATATCCCTGCAAGTGTAACAACCATAAAAGAGGGAGCTTTTCAATACAGTAGTATTCAGGAAATCACAATCCCCGAAACAGTAACTACCATAGAAGATCGTTGCTTTAATAACTGTAACGAACTTACCAAAGTTACTCTCCCTACCAATATGACCGAATTACCGAATAGCATGTTTGGGAGCTGTTCCAAACTAAAAACAATTCAATTACCACTTAAATTGGAAAAAATAGGGAGCTATGCATTTCGTGACAGTGGAATCAATGCAATACAACTCCCACAAAACTTAAAAGTAATAGAATACTGGGCCTTTAACGGATGTACTCAACTGAAAAGTATTACTCTTCCTCCTCATCTGGAAAAGATAGGAGAACGAGCTTTTGAAAGTACCTCTATCAATAATATTGAAATACCGGTTACCGTAACAGAAATTGGAGAAAGAGCTTTCCGGTGTTATAATTCATCTGAAGGGTCCTACAAATCCTACTTAAATACCGTAGTATGGAACCCCAGTTGGGAAGTTCCTTATAATGTATTCTCTGCAGCGACTTATCTCTACATTCCGGAGGATGGAAGCGTAGCATCCGATGCAGAATACAATTTCACTTATATTTTCCGGGGAGGTGTCACTGACCAAATGGAGATCAAAACAAATGGGAATCAGTTCAGTATTCCCAAAGAATTAAAAGCTAAAAAAGTGTATTACTACAAAAACTTCAATACAGAGAGTGGATACAACTCACCAGCTGGTTGGAAAACCATCGTATTACCGTTTGATGTTGATCAATTTACGTATACGCGGTACTCTACCGAACCCGACGCTACCGGAACCCCACTGGCACCTTTCGGCAATACCCTTTTAGAAACGGATGACACAGCCCTGCCATTCTGGTTATACGAACTTACTCCAACCGGATATGTCTCAGCCACTTCAATACAGGCCAATAAACCTTACCTCATTTGTATGCCTAACAACCGGGCTTATCCGGAAGCCAATAATATTACCGGTAATGTTCGTTTCTCTGCAGAAAATGGCGCAGGTGTTCTACTTGCTCCTACCGAAGATGCCCTACAATCGTCAGAAGGTGCCAACTACAGTCTTGTACCAACTTATGCTACAGTTGAAAAAAGCGAACAGGTATATTCTTTAAATGAAACAAGTTCATACTTTGATGGTAACAAAGACTATCCCGCCGGTAGTGTATTTATCCGTAATTATGCCGACGTAGCCCCCTTCCAGGCCTATGTACAGACCAAAGCCGCTCCTGCATCTGCTCCACGACTATACAGCATTGGTGGCGATGGAGGCAGCATCACCGGTATCGGAAGCATGATCCTGACCCCGGACCGGGCCACCAAAGCATACAGTGAGAACGGTATTCTCTATATCGAAAGTAATGCTGTCCGCACCATTCCTATTTATGATGCCAGCGGACGTACCATACGAGTGATCGAAGCTCAGGAAGGCCGCAACGAAGTGAACGGACTGGCAGAGGGCATCTACTTCCTTGAAGGACAAAAAGTAATGGTAAAAAAATAACGAAGTATCAACATGATTCAGAAACATCAGATACAAATAATCAGGTACCTGCTCCTTACCCTCATCCTGCTTTTACCGGCAGGATGTGATAAGGACGAGGAACCGATGATATATGCGCCTACACTGGTGACAAACAATGCTACCGGACTGACGCGATATGATGCGGTACTGACAGGTTCGGCCATTGAAAACCCGAAGAGTGTGGGAAAATGCAAGATAGGATTTCTCTATGCCGAATCGAGTTCGATGAACAATGCAAAGGAGGTAGAAGCCCAGGCCGGAGACAAAAACCAGTACACTGTAGCACTGGAAGGCCTATCTATCGGAAAAACTTATTACTATTGCATTTATGCCAGTACCGGATACAGCAAAGTGAAAGGAAATGTGATCAACTTTAGTACACTCGCCAGTGAAGCACCTACTCTCAATGCACCTGTAGCCGAAAGTAAAAGTGAAACGGGAGCTATCCTGACCAGTGGTGTAACCGATGATGGTGGTAGCGACCTGACAGATTTTGGAGTAGTTTACAAGGTAAAAACAGAAGAGGACAATGCGGATCCCACTGAATATGATATCGTAAAGAACGCGTCATCAGGCTTTACATCCGAAGCCTTCACTGTAGAACTAACCAATCTAAAGGCTAATACCACTTATCTGATACGGTCTTATGCTAAAAACAAAACGGGTAAAACCGGATACAGTGCTGAAAGTATCGAAATTACTACAGATGCATTAAAAGTACCAACAGTTACCTGCAATCCGGTTGGTGATATTTCAGCCTATACAGCATTGGTTACTGCTCGCGCAATGACACCGGATGCAGCCTATCCGATACTGAAACGTGGTTTCTGCTGGAGTGCCGAGAATCAGGTTCCTACCATAGACAACTTGAACGAGGAAGTTGCTCTGGGAGCGGCCGACTTCTCAAAACTGTTGGAAGGCTTGAATACCGATACAAAATATTATCTCCGGGCTTATGCCGAAAATGACAAAGGCATAGGATACAGTCCGGTAGTGGAATTTACTACACAAAAGTTACAGGTAGTAGGTTTTGAGACAGTACCACAAATCAGTAATATCACTGTATCATCAGCTGAAGTAACCGCTGTTATTACCGTACCCGAAGGTACGGAGATTTTGGAAAAAGGGATTTGTTATGACATCTTCTCCACCAAGCCGGGAGTAGATATGGAAGGCGGCCCCAAAAAGGATACGAGCAACGGAAATAACATCCACATAGCTATCAACGGACTACAGGAAGGTACCAACTACTATGTAACAGCCTATGCCCGAACAGTCGACGGCTATTTCTACAGTAATCCAACCTCATTCCATACCGTACAAACACACGTTCCCACACTTGCTGTACCGGTTATAAATAACATTGGTGAAACAGTAGCTACCGTAAAAGTTGAAGTCACTACCGACGGAGGCAGAGATATAGAGGAAATCGGTTTCTGTTGGAGTAGTGAAGTGGCCGCACCTAACATAAACGATAACGATCATATCACTGAAACCGGTAAATTAGAAACATATACCGGACAAATCTCTAATCTGAAAAAGGGTGTAAAGTACTACGTACGGGCATATGCCAAAAATGTGAATGGTACGGCATACAGTCCTGTTACCGAGTTTACCACTCAACTAAATAGTGCACCGGAAGTGGAAGATCTGACAATGAGTATTATTAATGATGATAATGTTACTGTGCAGGCTACCATCACCAATACCGGAGGATTGAGTATCCTCAGAAAAGGTTTTGTATGGTCGGACTCCAGTAATGCTACTCCAACTCTGGAAAACTGTCTCAATAAAAAAGAGTTAGATACCGGTTCTGATGCTAGCGGACGCTTTGAAACCCAAATAACAGACCTAACTATGGCTACACCTTATTACATCTGTGCATACGCAGAGAATGAAAAAGGGATCACTTACAGTATTCCGGTCCGTTTCGTTACAATTGCTACCTACGCCCCTGCTGTAGGATATCCTTCGGCAGAGAATGTCACTGCAAATACAGCTGATATGTCAGCCAGTATTTCAAATGACGGAGGAGCCAGTGTCACTGAAGTAGGTTTCTGTTGGAGTGAAAATAGTTCGGAACCGGTAATAGATGAAGCGAAAAAGAACTATACAAAAGCACAGGTAGCTACTAACTTCTCTACTAAGATTTCCGGATTAAAAGCAGCAACCTATTATTATGTAAGAGCTTATGCAAAAAACAAGAATGGTATCTCATACAGTAGTGGTTACAGTAGCTTTACAACGCTGACTACTACTCCCGGTCCGGATGATAACCCATTGCCCGAACCCCAATCTGCCCCAAAAGCACGAACGGTAAGAAAGTAAAACTCCTTTTTATATTCTCTCAAACATAAGGTGAGGCTCCCCCGACACGATCCTAAATGGATGATGTTGGGGGAGTTCTTTTTTAAGGCAAAGCATATAACGGCACATTTGTCATCCAACTTTCCTCCCGATAATCAGACATAGAGAAACGTATTCCCTTAAGATCCGGATATCGGGAAATAAATGAACGCAAACTTTTTGCATGCAGGTTTTCCTCTGCCTTTACTTCTATTGGCGATATTTTGTCAGGCAGCTGACACACAAAGTCCAACTCCCCATCCGAACGTTCACTACTCCAATAATAAACAGACACTTCCGGACAAACAATCAATTGCTGTAATACATACTGTTCTGTAAACATCCCCTTAAATTCTGAAAAAATACTATTCTCTACCAACATATCAGCAGCAGGAGCTTCAACCAATGCACCTAACAGACCACAATCTAACATGTAAAGTTTGAACACCGATAAGTCTTCATATATCTTCAAGGGCATCGCCGCCTTCTTAATACGATGTATTTTATATACCAATCCACAGTCTACCAGCCAGCTTATAGCCTGTTCAAACTCACGGGCACGAGCTCCTTCTTTCATCAAACCGTATATAAACTTCTTATTCTCTTTAGCCAATTGTGACGGAATGGAATTCCACACCATACGGATACGCGGCACTTCAGACGCAGGAGCATGCTTTGAGAAATCCTGTTCATAAGCATTCAAGATCGCCTTTTGCAAGACACGTACACGATTCAAATCATGTGTATTTATATAAGAAAGTACCACTTCCGGCATCCCTCCCACATAATAATATTGGCGGAGCAAATTGATCAATTGTGCCTTAAACATACTGATCAGTTGCCAGTCTTTATTATCCAACAACTTTAGAAGCTTCTCTTCGTTCAATGCCTGCAGAAATTCCCGGAAAGTCATGGGATACATATCTACAAAATCGACTTTACCAACAGGAAAAGAGGTTCCTTGATGAAGAGCAATACCTAACAATGAGCCGGCTGCCATCAAATGATATTGGGGAGCATTCTCACAGAAGTACTTCAATACAGTAAGCCCTTTGGGCGCTTCTTGTATTTCATCAAAAATAATCAGCGTATCCTCGGCCTGAGGTTTCACGCCCGTTACTGCTTCTATCGCAAGCAAAATACGGTCAATAGAGAAATCAGCTTCAAATAAAGAACGCATCTGCTGATTACTTTCAAAATTCACATATGCAACTTGTTTATAGTTCGCTGCACCAAATTCTTTCATCAGCCAAGTCTTCCCCACTTGCCTTGCTCCTGTTATGATTAAAGGCTTACGATCTTCCCTACGCTTCCAATCTTCTAATTGCTTAATTGCTTTCCTTTCCATATACTACACTTTTTCGGACGAAATAATGAGTAAACTTACACTTTTTCGGACGAAATAATGTAAATCAGCACACTTTTTTCGGACGAATTAGGTGTTTTTCTTCTTTATTCACTAAATACAGACACTGCAAACTACTTCTTAAACATCTTTGCCACAAGTAGATACCAAACAAATGCTGAAACAAATTCCACAAAGACACCAATTGAATAATGAACCTGAATATAGACAGTACCACAACAGAACAGGAGATAAAAAGGCATTAGAATGACAAGCAACCGGAAATCATAAGATAGTATAAGAGATTCAGAACAAATAGACTTTGAAATAGACTGAATACACACTATTTTTGCAAACAGTTGTCGAAAACAACGCTGCCTATTAATAACTAACAGAATCTAAAAATGAAAAAGAAAGAAAAGCCACTCTTTATCCATTGCAAATCATGCCGGATAACTCTACTTGTTTTTGTATGGTTACTCCCACTTGTCAGCGCATATGCTACCCCTTATAATATTGCAACTCGCGCACAGGTAAAAGCCTCTTCTTTCATGCCCGGATTCGAACCGGAAAAGATTATCGACGGAGCAATCCGCCTGTACGATCAGGGAGAATGGCGTTCTCAGAGTAAAGAGACATTTTGGGGGTATATTGATTATCCATGGATAGAATTAAAATGGGACGAAGCACAGCCGATAGAAAGAATTATTTTGTACGACCGCCCCAATCCCCAGAGTCAGATAGCGGGAGTTACTATCCACTTCAGCGATCATTCTAAAATCTACGTAAATTCAATTCCCAACGACGGTGCTCCAAAGGTGATTGATTTCCCTACGAAACTCAGCTCTTTTATTCGTATTGAAAGTACGGACGCAATGGGCACCAATGTAGGGCTCTCCGAAGTGGAAGTCTACCCATCCATCGAGGGATATCATGATTTTGTAGAAAAGGTAGACCCTTATATCGAGACTGCACGAGGAAGATATTTCTTCTTTGTTACGGGAAGCCTGCCCTTTGGCATGATTAGCGCAGCTCCTATGACACGAAACAAAAACCAGTACGGCGGCGGATACAATTATAATTCTAAAGAAATATTAGGGTTTCCGCAGCTGCACGATTGGATGAATGGCGGCATTGTACTGATGCCTACCACAGGCGAAGTGTCCACCAAGCAGGGAGAAGAGGGATGGAAATCATCCTTCTCACATGAAGGAGAAACAGTACGCCCGGGTTATCACAAACTATTTTTAGACAGATATAACCTATGGGTAGAGCAAACCGCCACAGACAGGGTAAGTTTTTATCGCTTTACCTATTGCAACGATGCTCCCCTTGCAGATATACTGCTCAATCTGGGAGGATATGTAGGTACAATAACCATGACCGAAGCAAATATCCAAAAGGTCAGCGATCAGCAAATAGAAGGCTCCGTCAATACCATGGGAAGACTATGGGGAGGTCCCGACAATGTAAAAGTATATTACGTTATGCAATTTAGCAAACCAATGAAAGCCATAGATGGTTGGGATAACCAAACAGAATACCGGAACATAGAATCTCTGACAAGCCATGAAAAACCGACACGGCGCAATGCCACCGGCATGACGTATTGGGATGCACCTTCTTCAGGTATCAAAGCACGCTTTACAGCTAAAACAGGTGAACAAATCTGTGTAAAGGTGGCTATTTCCTATACCAGCATAGCCAATGCACGGCTCAATATGGAAATGGATTGTAATCATTGGGACTTTGATGCAGTGCATCAGCAATCACAAAAAGAATGGAATGATTATCTGGGAAAAATAGCAGTGAAAGGTGGTACAAAAGACCAACAAATCAAATTTTATACGGATCTCTGGCATGTGTTGCTGGGACGTCATAAAATAGACGATTATTCCGGTGACTATCCGGATTATACACAAGGAGAACAACAAGGTAAACATACAGTAAATGCCGTGTTCAAAAAAAGAACCTTACCTAAGGACGCAAATGGAAAAGTAAAATTCCATATGTATAATTCAGATGCATTTTGGCTCTCACAATGGAATTTGAATGTACTCTGGGGATTGGCATGGCCAGAAGTTTTAGATGACTTTTCCGCCTGTCTGGTGCAATATGCCGAAAACGGCGGACTGTTGCCTCGGGGACCCAACCTTGGTGGATATTCGTACATCATGTCATCTTGCCCGGCTACCAACTTACTGACCGCTGCTTATCAAAAAGACATGCTAACCAAAACAACTCCGACAGCTGCTTATAAAGCAATGGTCAACAACCATAAAGGCGGAGGAATGTTAGGTTCTAAAGAGCAAATTGACTTCTATGAACAGAACGGTTATTTTCCGGGTAATGCCGGATGGACGATAGAAGCTGCCTTTCAGGATTGGGCACTATCTCAAATGGCTGGAAAACTCCGGAAAAAGAAGGATGCGGCATTCTACCTGAAACGGTCCCAAGGCTGGGAAAACCTTTTCTGCGATAAAATCAACCTGTTGATGCCCAAAAGCAATAAAGGAGAATGGTTACATCAAGATCCTTTAAGCGGAGAGGGTTGGATAGAAGCCAATGCCTGGCAGGCTACATGGGGAATATCTCATGGATTAAGTAGACTGGCAGAATTAATGGGAGGAAAAGATGCTCTGTGTACCAAACTGAATGAGGCTTTCGAGCGATCCAAAGAAGATGATTTCGTATATGGGTATCGCGATGGATATGTGAGTTACGCCAATCAACCAGGGTGTTCGAATGCCCATGTATTCAACAGAGCAGGCCGACCAGACCTGGCACAATACTGGGTAAGACGTGTCAACGAACAAGCATACGGAGCAACTACCCCTGATAAAGGTTACGGCGGACACGACGAAGATCAGGGTCAAATGGGAGGAGTAAGTGCCCTCATGTCAATAGGAATGTTCAGTGTAGACGGAACTTGTTCCATCCAACCCGTTTATGATATTACGTCTCCCGTATTTGATGAAATCACCATCCGGTTGGATAAAAAGTATTACCCCAATGGAGATAAGTTTATCATTAAATGCCATAACAACAGCAAAGAGAATTGCTACATTGAGAGAATAGCCCTCAATGGTAAAGAACTGTCAGAATGCCTGCTCCCGCACAAAGAATACGCAAAAGGAGGAATCTTAGAACTCTGGCTAAGCAATTCCGCACCCGTAAAATAATGATATAACGTTCTGTTCAAAGGGTCAGAGGAAGTCTGTCTGTTGAAGGTATGTAAAAAGTAATAAAGTGCCCCGGAAAAGTTCTTTGTCCAACTTTCGCGGGGCACTTTGTTTATTCACTGATCTCTTTTTTTCGGTAAGCAGTAGGCGATACTCCCATAACTTTGGTAAAGACCCGGGAGAAATAAGCCTGTTCTTCAAATCCAAGCCGTAGAGCTATCTCATTCAATTTCATATCGGTAAGCTCAATATATTGACAAGCCTTCTGAATTTTCAGTCGAATAAAATAGTTGATAGGAGAAGTACCGGTCTCTTTCAAAAACAGTGCCGAAAAATGAGACTCCGAATATTTAAAATATCCGGCCAAGTCCTGTAATGTCAAATTACGATCTATGTTTTCCTGCAGATAGTAAATCACCCGCATAGAAAATGAAAGCGGCTTATGTCTGGGAACACCGATATCCCGAAATTGCTCTTGAAAAATGAACGTAGATAAGAAAGAGTACAGGTACATCGCTGAATAAGCAAAATATTCTTTGATATATCCCATGGAAAAGCTATTATAGATTTCTTCAAACAGCTCAATACGAACTTGCTGACGCGAGTGTTCATCCGAAAGAATAATCCCCGGAGATATATGAACAGTAAAAATCGAATGCACTAATTTACCGCTAAAATGAAGCCAGTAGATGGTCCACGGCTCATCTATATCGGCCTCAAACGAATAAGGGACATGGGGAGGGATAAATATATACTGCTTCTGCCGTATCTGATACGTCTTCCCATTAATATGATACTTACCTTTTCCGTCGACACAATATATCAGCATTGCATAATCTGTACCCGATTCTTTTTGCACATAATGATATTTCACCTTCGGGAAAAAACCGATTTTACGTACATAGAGATTCTCTATCAGAGGATCTTTACTATATTCTCTTAACAAATTTTCGGGCAGGGATACAAATCGCTCTCCTTTAAACCCTTCCTTTATTCTTACCATAGTACAAAATCATAAGATTGTATAAGAAGATCAGAACAAATATACCTCAAAAAAAGCAATAAGTAAAGTATATTTGCAGAAAAACAATTCGGCAAAATGAGAAAAAGTAATTATGACAAGACCCCTTCAACTCGTATAGAAGGAAAGATATGGATAGGATGGAGTGAAATCCTGAATAAATTAAAGAAAACAGGAGTAACTGGTGATTTCCGAAAGGTTTTTGTAGTAGAGTGTTATCAGGGAGTAAATAAACAAGAACTTCTTTCTTATTTTAAAGAACTATCTCCGACACTATTGATTGATACGGAAAACTTGTTTAAGTCACCAGAAGATATTGAGCGTATGACAGCACCCTATATGACGGAAGACAGCTTATTCGGGTATACTTCACACTTTTCTTACAAAAACTTCCTGGATACGGAAAAGGTGGCAGCCTGCCGTGAACAAATAACACATACGAACGGACTCATTGTTTTATGCGGACATGGAGCAGCAGAGGTTTATCCTCACCCGGACCTACTTATGTACATTGATATGGCACGTTGGGAAATACAGCAACGCTTCCGGAGAAAAGAAGTGAACGGATTAGGAGTTAGAGACAAAGAGGTTGCCCCCTCCCTTCACTACAAACGAGGTTATTTTATAGATTGGATAGTATGCGATAACCTTAAAAAGAGGCTATTAAATAAAGTTGATTATTGGCTGGATACCCATATCAGTGATCTCCCTAAAATGATCGAAGGAGAGACCTGGAAAGCCGGTCTTAAAAAAACAGCTTCTTCTCCTTTTCGTGTAGTCCCGTTTTTCGACCCGGCTCCATGGGGTGGCCAATGGATGAAAGAAGTCTGCGATTTAGACAAGACGCAAGCCAATTTCGGTTGGTGCTTTGACTGTGTCCCCGAAGAAAACAGCTTATATTTGAATATTTCCGGAACACTCTTTGAAATGCCATCCAATAATCTCATTTTCTATCAACCTCGTGAAGTTTTGGGAGAACCGGTAGAAGCCCGTTTCGGAGAAAACTTTCCGATTCGTTTTGATTTTCTGGATACGATGGGAGGAGGCAATCTCAGCCTGCAGGTACATCCTACAACCCAATATATCCGGGATACATTCGGCATGGCCTATACACAGGATGAAAGCTATTATCTGCTAGATGCACAAAAGGGTGCAACTGTCTTTTTAGGAATAAAGACAGGCATAGATCCCGAAGAAATGATTGCAGCCCTGCACGAATCGCAAAAGACAGGGAAGAAGTTCGATACAGAAAAGTATGTAAACCAATGGCCGGCAAAAAAACATGATCATTTCCTGATTCCGGCCGGAACAATCCATTGTTCCGGAGCGGGTGCAATGGTGCTCGAAATTAGCGCAACGCCAAGTATCTTCACATTTAAACTTTGGGATTGGGGACGTTTAGGGTTAGACGGTCGTCCTCGTCCCATAAACATCCGACATGGTGCTAATGTAATTCAATGGGAACGACAGACTGATTATACACGCCGGTATCTGGTTAATCACGTGGAAAAGATTGCAGAAGGAGAAGGTTGGTATGAAGAACGTACCGGATTACACGAAAATGAATTTATAGAGACACGCCGCCACTGGTTCACCGGCAAGGTTTTGCACCATACCGGGAATAGCGTTAATGTTTTAAATGTAATTGAAGGAGACGAATTAATAGTGGAAAGCCCCGACGGAGCATTCGAACCGTTTACTGTTCATTATGCAGAGACATTTATTATCCCGGCTTCAATCAACCAATATACCATATCTCCAGGTGCAGCATCAAAAGAGAAGCGATGTGGTACAATCAAAGCTTATGTTCGATTTAAACAATAATAAATTATGAATTATAAAGAAGAACAACGCATCATAATGACTTTGGATGCGGGTGGAACCAATTTTGTATTTTCGGCAATAGCCGGAGGAAAAGAGATTGTAGAACCTTTTGTTTTACCTTCTGTTCCAACTCATATCGACCATTGTCTGAAAAATATAGTGACCGGGTTCCACCATATACTAAAATTATTACCGGAAACTCCGGTAGCAATAAGTTTTGCATTTCCGGGGCCGGCCGATTATGAGGCAGGAATTATTGGCGATTTACCCAACTTTCCGGCCTTTCGAGGCGGAGTTGCTTTAGGCCCCTATTTACAAGATCAATTCGGATTACCTGTTTTTATTAACAACGATGGTAATCTGTTCGCATACGGAGAAGCAATGACCGGCATTTTGCCGGAAATAAACAACCGGTTAAAAGAAGCCGGTAGTACCAAACGTTACCAAAATATCATTGGTATAACGTTAGGTACAGGTTTTGGAGCCGGAGTAGTAACAAATGGTCAACTCTTGTTGGGAGACAATGCTGCCGGTGGTGATTTATGGTGTCTACGTAACAAAAATCATCCGCAATTTATTGTAGAAGAAAGTGTCAGCATCCGGGCTATAAAACGTATGTACGCAGAACGTTCCGGTTGCAAAGAAGATTTAACCCCTAAAGATATCTATGAGATTGCGGAAGGTAACCTTCAAGGAGAACAGGAGGCAGCCAGGGCCTCCTTTGCCGAACTGGGTGAAGTGGCTGCAGAAGCATTATCTTGCGCCTTAACATTAGTAGACGGATTAGTAGTTATAGGCGGCGGATTAGCAGGAGCTTCTAAATACATACTACCTGCAATGATAAAAGAGCTAAACGGTACTATACGTATGATGGATGGAAGTATCTTCAACCGCTTACAAATGAAAGTATTCAATCTGGAAGATGAGACAGAATTTGCATCATTTGCCGGTTATCAGCCCAAACAGATAAAGGTTCCCGATACCACTCGCTTTATATCTTACGATTTATATAAACGGACAGGAATAGCCGTTACCCATCAAGGCACCAGCCGTTCCATTTCATTAGGTGCCTATACTTATGCCCTTAATCAATTAGACAACCAATAATCGCACCATGAATACACAATTTAAAGCCAAAACATTCTATCCGATTCTATTCGGTTTCTTCGTAATGGGATTCGTAGATATCGTAGGCATTGCAACAAACTATGTGAAAAAAGATTTTGAACTCTCCGACACATACGCAAACCTGCTCCCAATGATGGTATTTGCCTGGTTTGCAATCTTTTCCATTCCTACCGGCATTCTAATGGGAAAAATAGGGAAAAAACTGACTGTCATAATGGCTTTAGCTACTACAACAGTAGCAATGATAGTCCCCTTTATTTCCTATACTTTCGCAAGTATGTTACTCGCTTTTACAATATTAGGTATCAGCAATACTATACTGCAAGTATCATTAAACCCGATGATTGCAAATGTTGTTTCTGCCAATAAAATAGCCAGTACGTTAACTCTCGGCCAATTCGTCAAAGCAATATCTTCATTTTTAGGACCTATTGTCGCAGGAGGTACTGCCATATTATGGGGAGACTGGAAAATAACATTTGGTCTATATGCGGTAATTTCATTGTTTTCCACTATTTGGATGTATCGCAGCATCCCCGATAACCAGCAAGAAGAGGATACACATTCTAATTTATTGTCTACGCTGTCACTACTTAAAGATAGAAAAATCTTCCTGATTTTCTTAGGAATATTATTCATTGTCGGAGTCGATGTCGGTTTAAATACAACCATTCCCAATTTCTTAACGGCACAAGCCAATATGCCGTTAAGTGTAAGCGGCTTGGGAAATAGCCTGTATTTCATATCTCGTATGGCGGGTACATTTTTAGGTACTTTATTATTAGCGCGTATAAAACCTCATATTTATTTGCAAAGCTGTATATTGATTGCCATTATAGCATTTATCTCTTTATTATTGGTTCGTGTACCTTGGGAAATGTTTGCATTAATCTGCATCGTAGGCTTAGGTTGCTCCTGCATTTTTTCGATTCTGTTCTCCTACGCTTTGCAACATAAACCGGACCAGAGTAACGAAGTTTCGGCATTAATGATAATAGGAGTATCGGGTGGCGCCTTAATTACTCCTCTTATCGGAATAACATCCGATTATTGGGGAGTAACTGCCGGATTGGCTTTATTATGTCCCTGTTTACTCTATTTAGGAATACTATCTATTATAATAAATAAGCCCTCCCGCTAAAAGTGCTTCCCGCACGGGGAGGTACGCCAGGCGATGGTTCATTAAAACGCAGATGAACGCAGATTTTCGCAAAAGAAAACAAATGTATGATAAAGAGCTACAGTCTTTTAATCTGCGTCCTGCGTTTCATCAAAGATTTAAAACTCTGTGAAACTCCGTGCAACTCTGTGGTGAGTTTAATTCTTTTCGGGCCAATAATACGAACTCATTTAAACATTGGTACCGCAAACCACTTCTTAAACATCTTCGTTACAAGTACATACATCACAAATGCAGAGAAAAATCCTACAATGGCATCAATAAGATAATGAGCTTGAATGTAAACAGTGGCACAACAGAGTAAGATATAGAACGGCATCAAAACAGCAAACAGCCATTTGCTCCCACGTCCTGCCATAATCATAAGAATTGTAGAAATACCTACATGCGAACTGGGAAAGGCTGCCGTAGGACGTTCTCCAACTTGCTGTGAACCCTCCACAAGATTATAAAAAAAGCCATGTTCATATCCCGGACCGGGCAGCAATTCCTGATGATGATTGAAATAATCACCGACAGCATAGAATGTACCATGTTCTGCATTCTCTAATCCGATGGCCGGGAAATAATATTGCGGACCGGCAACCGGGATAAATATATAGATCAGATAATAAATAAAAAAGGAAGTAACCAGTACAAAGGAGAGTTTCTCAAACAACTCAAATCTATAGATGAAATAGTACAAAGTCACCACCAGAATCATCGGATAATAGGCAAAATAGCCCATATTAAAAGCCTCACTTATCCATTGATGCGGCAGCAAATAGCAAAAATGCAATGCAGGCTGGCAACCAAACATCCACTGTTCGGCAGAAGCAAAGATATGATCCAGGTTGGGGAAAAAGCGGTTGAACTCATACGTATCCGGATACCAATAAGAAAGCAGACTCATTTGAATGGCAATCCGCACAAAAGCAGAAAACTTACAAGGTGCCAACCTGTAGAGATACATTAATAAGAATGTCATTCCGGCAATCATAGCCCTGTCCAGCAACATGTGCCAGGGATGATCCATCCGCTGAAAAAGGAACAGAATCAATATAGAAGTCAACAAGTTGTATATCAGTGTTACCTTCTCAACAGCGAACAGTCCCTTGCGGGTCTCTACACGTTTAAATAAATCTAGAGCCATCCTTCATTCTTATACCAGGCAATGGCCTCTTTCACTCCTTTTTCCAAGTCATATTCAGGAACATATCCCAGTTCTTTCATGGCCGGAGTAATATCACATTGCCAGTTTCTTTGTTTCATTATCTTATATTTATCTGAATTCAGCGTACTACTCTTTCCTGAGCGGGTAGCTATGAATTCAGCGAGCAAAGATACGACTTTAAGGAGAATTAACGGGCATTTCAATCGAATAACGAATGGATTTCCCAATTCTTTTTGTATCAGATCCGAAAAAGTACGACTTTTATAGACCTTCCCATCAGCCAGAAAATAGGCTCTCCGGGATACCTGCTTCTCAATTCCAAGGAAAACAGCCTGAACAATATCTTTTACATATACAAATGTAAGATCCTGACGTTTGAAACCAACAGAAAAGTCCATATGATTGAGTATCGACTTAGCCATAAGAAAATAGTCCATCTCACGAGGGCCATATACCCCTGTAGGACGATAAAACACATAAGGAAACCCAGGAATACTTTGTATATACAACTCCGCTTTAAGTTTACTCAGTCCATAAGCAGTGTTCGGAGCCGGCAGATCATTTTCGTGTATCGGATTGTAATCCTCTTCGTGTATCGGACCAAAAACACTCAGCGTACTGATATAAATAAACTGTTTGGGCACCATATTAAGTTGTATCAATGTATCAACAAAATATTTGGTTTGCAAATAATTGACACGGTCGAACTCCTTTTTATCTACACATTTAGTCAATCCGGCACAATGAACAATATAGTCAAACTTATTATATGTACCTTTATGACCGGATAACTGCGCTTTCAACTCATTGGGATGGGCAAAATCAAGTTCCAGAAAATGAATTTTCCGGTCAGATAAATACTTCCTGCTACTGGTAGAACGAATTCCTGCCCACACAGCAAATTTGCGTTTCAAAGCCTCCTCGACGATGAAACTGCCAATAAACCCACTCGCTCCTGTAACTAAAATACTTGCCATAATTAATAATTATTCAATGTACCAATAAATAATGTGCTAATGTGTTAATATGCCAATGTGCTGCGCTATAAAAACATGCCGAAAACCAATTGGTATATTAGTACATTCTTTTAATTGGCACATTGGCATATTAACACATTAGCACATTATTTAATCGGTTCTACATGTATACCCACATGCGTTCCTTCTCCAAACATTTCCTTCAATTTTCGCTCAATTCCCGTAGCAGTACGATGAGCTTCTTCCAATGAGATTTTTCCATCCATACGTACATGCAACTCAATGGCGTACTGATTCCCTATTCTACGGGTTCTTAAATGATGTGGCTGACTTACTCCGGGAAATGAAAGCGCAGCCTGCTCTATTTCACGTTCTACCTCATCAGGCAATGACTTTTCCAAAAGCTCATCTACACAAGGTATCAACAACTGAATAGCTACTTTCATTATAAAAATACTGACTACTACAGCAGCTATCGGGTCAAGTACTCTCCATTTGTCACCAAGTAAAATGGCCCCGCCAATACCAACAGCCGTTCCGATAGAAGAAAGGGCATCACTCCGATGATGCCATGCATTAGCTATCACCGCCTGTGAATTCAGTTTTCGTCCTTTTATAACGGTATATTGATACAATATTTCCTTTAGTACAATCGAAACCAACGCCGCTATCAATGCCAGCATTCCCGGCTCCCCAAGCTGTTCTCCATGAAAAAAGTCATAAATAGAGGAAGCACCGTTCCAAAAGATACCAAAGCCGACACACAAAAGTAATATCCCGATAATAGCAGTAGCCAGCGTTTCATATTTTCCATGTCCGTAATCATGATCTTTATCTTCCGGCTTGTTAGAGATACGCACAAAGATAATCACAATAATATCAGTAACAAAATCGGATAATGAATGAACCGCATCAGCCAGCATAGCAGCACTATGTCCTGCTATTCCGGCGAAGAACTTAAAGACAAGGAGTAAGAAGTTTACCACACTTCCCACAACAGTCACTTTATAAATTTCTTTTTCCCGGGAAGGAGTTTTGGATTCCATTTTGTTATAATATAAATCAACTATCGGGCAAATGTACATGAAATTCTTGAATTATTGATATTTAATCATTTACTTTGTAGTTAATAACAATAGAAATAAGTTACGTCTCATGAGTAACAGGTCTTGCCTGTATTCGTTTCAAAATCCGTAACTTATTAGCTCGTAACTTATAATAATAAAAACATCATGGCGAAAAAGAAAGAAAAAAAAGCCGGTAAACGAATGAAGAAAAAAGAACTGGCAACCGCATTAATGGATTTCTTCCACACCAGACAGGAAGAAGTTATCAGCCTTAAATATCTTTTCGCGGAACTACACCTCACCACACATCCCCTGAAAATGCTGTGCATGGATATTCTCGCGGATATGCTGACTGACGACTACATAACGGAAGTTGATAAAAATAAATACAAGCTCAACAACCACGGCATTGAGATGACAGGAACTTTCCAGCGTAAAAGCAACGGAAAGAACTCATTCATCCCCGAAGGCGGAGGCGACCCGATATTCGTGGCCGAACGTAACTCTGCCCATGCAATGAACAATGACAAAGTAAAAATAGCATTCTTTGCCAAACGCAAGAACCATGACGCCGAAGGGGAAGTTATTGAAATACTGGAGCGTGCCAACGACACATTTGTGGGTACGCTACAGGTGGAAAAGTCTTATGCTTTTCTGGTAACAGAAAACCGGACGCTGGCAAATGATATCTTCATCCCAAGAGATAAACTGAAAGGTGGAAAAACCGGAGACAAGGCTGTTGTGAAAGTAATCGAATGGCCGGACAAAGCTAAAAATCCAATCGGACAGGTACTTGATATCCTGGGTAAAGCCGGAGACAATACCACTGAGATGCACGCTATCCTGGCAGAATTTGGTTTACCCTATGTCTATCCTCAGGCAGTAGAAAAGGCTGCTGATAAGATTCCGGCTGAAATCTCTGAAGAAGAGATAGCCAAACGGGAAGACTTTCGTAAGGTCACTACTTTCACCATCGACCCAAAGGATGCCAAAGACTTTGACGATGCACTCTCTATCCGTAAGCTAAAAGACAACTTATGGGAAGTAGGAGTACATATAGCAGACGTAACGCACTACGTAAAAGAAGGAGGTATCATTGACAAAGAAGCCGAGAAACGTGCTACCTCTGTCTATCTGGTAGACCGTACTATCCCGATGCTGCCCGAGCGTCTGTGTAATTTCCTTTGTTCACTACGCCCTCACGAAGAAAAACTCGCTTTCTCCGTTATTTTTGATATCACCGAGAAAGGAGAGGTAAAGAATTCACGTATCGTACATACAATCATCTATTCCGACCGCCGCTTCACTTACGAAGAAGCACAGCAAATTATCGAAACCCGGGAGGGAGACTTCAAAGAGGAAGTCTTGATGATGGATACAATTGCCAAGGCATTGCGCGAAAGACGGTTCGCAGCCGGAGCGATTAACTTTGACCGTTACGAAGTGAAATTCGAGATAGACGAGAAAGGAAAACCGGTCAGTGTTTATTTCAAAGAATCCAAAGATGCCAACAAACTCGTAGAAGAGTTTATGCTACTTGCCAACAGAACCGTAGCCGAGAAGATAGGACGCGTACCCAAAGGTAAGAAAGCCAAAGTATTGCCTTATCGTATCCATGATCTGCCCGATCCGGAGAAACTGGATAATCTTTCGCAATTCATCGCCCGCTTCGGATATAAGTTACGTACCAGTGGCACAAAGACAGACATATCAAAGTCTATCAACCACCTGTTAGACGACATTCAGGGAAAGAAAGAAGAAAATCTGATTGAAACAGTTTCTATCCGTGCCATGCAAAAAGCGCGTTATTCAACACACAACATCGGACATTATGGATTGGCATTCGATTACTATACACACTTCACATCCCCCATTCGTCGTTTCCCGGATATGATGGTACATCGCCTCGTGACCAAATATCTAGACGGAGGAAGAAGTGTTTCTGAAAGTAAATACGAAGATCTCTGCGATCATAGTTCTAACATGGAGCAGATTGCGGCAAATGCCGAACGCGCTTCTATCAAGTACAAGCAAGTAGAATTTATGAGCGAACGGTTGGGACAAACATATGATGGAGTAATTTCCGGTGTCACAGAATGGGGACTCTATGTGGAGCTTAACGAAAATAAGTGTGAAGGTATGATACCTATGCGTGATTTGGACGATGACTACTACGAGTTCGACGAAAAAAACTATTGTCTGCGCGGACGCCGTAAGAATAAGACATTCAGCTTGGGCGATGCAATCACCATTAAAGTAGCCCGTGCTAATCTGGAGAAAAAACAACTTGACTTTGCATTAATGTAATAAAGAAGGTGGTAAAGTGATAAGGTTATAACTTTACCACCTTATAACCCTATCACATTATAACTTTATACGTATGAAAACAGTCATCATAGAAGACAAACAACGGGTAGAAGAAATCATCTCCCGTTGCGATATCTGCTTTGTCGGTATTACCGATCAGGAAGGAAATCCGTATGTAATACCCATGAACTTTGGTTATCAGGAAGGGGTGATTTATCTGCATTCCGGACCAACAGGAAGCAGCATTGATATGCTGGAACGTAACAATAACGTATGTATCACTTTCAGCACAGACCATGAACTGGTATTTCAACATCCCAAAGTAGCCTGCAGTTACCGAATGAAAGCCAAAAGTGTGATCTGCCGTGGAAAAGTAGGCTTCATTGAAGATATGGACAGCAAACGCGAAGCACTGAATATCATCATGAAACATTATAGCAGCCGGGAATTTGTTTATTCAGACCCGGCTGTAAGAAATGTAAAAATATGGGAGATCCCTATCAGTAGTGTAACGGCAAAAGAATATGCGGCACCGCATAAGAGTTGAAAATTGCAAGTTGAAAGTTGAAAATTAGCTGCGCTGTCATTCTGCATAGTAATTTTCAACTTTCAATTTTCAACTCTATAAAGGGTATTCCTCAAAAGCATACAAGATCGTAGACAGGTAGCGCTCTCCCGTATCGGGCAGCAGCGCTACTATTGTCTTACCCTTATTTTCCGGAAGTTCTGCCAGCTTTGTAGCCGCATATACGGCAGCTCCTGAAGAGATTCCAACCAGTAAGCCTTCTTTCGTTGCCAATTCACGGCTAGTACGGATGGCATCATCATTCTGCACCTGCACAATCTCATCCACTACCGAAGCATCATAGATCTTAGGAATAAATCCGGCCCCGATACCCTGAATCTTATGAGGTCCGGGCTTACCACCGGACAGAACCGGAGAATCAGCAGGCTCTACAGCCACTACCTTTATTTGAGGATTGTAATCCTTTAATGCTCTCCCCACACCGCTTATTGTACCACCGGTACCAACACCTGCCACAAATATCTCTACACGCCCGTCTGTATCATGCCATATCTCCTGTCCGGTAGTCCGCACATGGACAGCAGGATTAGCAGGATTCTCAAATTGCTGTAAGATCACTGCACCGGGAGTATTTACTTTCAACTCTTCTGCTTTGGCAATAGCTCCTTTCATTCCGTCTGCACCGGGAGTCAGTACCTGTTCGGCTCCCAAAGCCTTCAGTAAGTTCCTCCGCTCTACGCTCATCGTATCCGGCATCGTCAGAATCAACTTATAGCCTTTGGAAGCGGAAACAAAGGCCAGTCCCACGCCTGTATTACCACTGGTCGGTTCAATAATCGTAGCACCCGGTTTCAAGATTCCTTTTGATTCAGCATCTTCAATCATAGCCAAAGCGATACGGTCTTTCACACTGCCTGCCGGATTAAAATACTCCAATTTTACCACCACACGGGCTTTTAGTCCTTTACTTGCATTGTAGTTACTCAGTTCCAGCAACGGAGTGTTGCCTACGAGGTCTGTCAGTCTTTTTGCTATCTTTCCCATATCTTTTAATGTATTAATTATCTGTTTTTTATTATACGACAAAGATAGAGGAGTTTTGGTTCGCCGGAAATACCACATTTGTGGTAAATTCGTACTATGAATGAGGGATAAATATCATAAATGACCGTTACAACTTTACCACACTCACCTTCCAGGCATACAGCATCACCACTATAAAGGAAAGCAAAGGTACGATAAAGGAAAGAGACATGGTAGTCTGATCTGCCACATACCCCATCATCAATGGCCCTACCGCTCCGCCAACAGGTGACATCATCAGATAAGAAGAAGCACGTTTGGTGTGCTTACCCAGTCCCCGCAAAGAAAGAGCAAAAATAGTCGGGAACATGATAGCCTCAAATGCATATCCCAAGAAAAGTGCTACAAGAGATACAATCCCCACATTCAGTACAATCAGTAAAGAGGTAATCACCGTACACACCGCACAAAATAACAGCACTTTCTCTGCACGGATACGTTGCATAATCCAGCTACCGGCAAAACGTCCGCACATGAATAATCCTAAACCTCCAAAAGAAAGTACTATAGAAGCATCACGGGCATTCATCCAACCATCGTCAACCACGTAGTTTATAAAGAAGCTATTAATAGAAATCTCCGCTATCTCATAACAAAACAGGGCAGCAATACCAAAAATAAAGAGTTTGTGTGACCACAGGCTTTTTGCTTTTCCTTCTTTGGCACCCTCTTCTTCATAAACAATTTCCGGCAGTCTGATCTTAGAGAAAACCATAGCAACTGCCAACACTACAATCCCCATTAACGTATAAGGCAAAGATATTACAGCCTCCCCTTCTTCAGAGAAAAGTAATAATCCACCTATCAATGGTCCGCAAATACATCCCAATCCATTGAATGACTGAGCTAAATTCAAGCGGCTGGCAGCAGTCTCTTTATCCCCCAACTCCGTCATATAAGGATTGGCAGCAGTTTCCAAAAATACCAGTCCACAGGCTATGACAAACAATGAGAACAGGAAGAAATTGAACGACATCCAGTACTCTCCGGGAATAAAAAGCAAAGATCCCAATCCATAAAGTAGTAACCCTAACACTACTCCACGACGATAACCGTACTTATTGATAAACAATCCGGCAGGAATAGCCATAACAAAATATCCCAGATAGAACATAACTTGTACCCATGCAGAATGGGCACGGCTGATGACCAGTACATCCTGAAAATGTTTGTTCAGCACATCAAGAATGGCATGGGCAAATCCCCATAAGAAGAATAAAGAAGTAACCAGAATGAAGGGAACACGATATTCCCTCTTTACCAATGCATATCTTTGCTTTTGCATAATTTCAATCTAAATAGACATACAAAGATAAACAAAAAATAAGGATAGGATGCCCTACCGCAAGATTAAGGTATTCGGGTTAGTTAATAATAGCCTTTGAAGCAGACAGACTATAGCTTTCAAAGAAGAGTTACCAAGTGGATTGAGAATGCAAAACATCCAGGTATTCTTATCAAAAACATCCCCATGTTATAAATCAAAACATCCGGGTATTTTTACATACAACATCCGGATGTTTTATATTCATGAAACAAGTTCCTATGTTTAAAATCGGAAAAGACGGATAGTGGCATGTAGCGCAAAAAA
>ERZ894240.878-NODE-878-length-23613-cov-9.279141_pt1 | contig 23613 bp, 18 predicted proteins | sample MGYA00380298_ERZ894240 | MGnify/ENA primary metagenome ERZ894240 (study PRJEB32331, sample SAMN06328419) | human gut metagenome | biome: human gut microbiome; feature: stool | host: Homo sapiens | collected 2014-06-27 ... | reverse complement strand
AGATTTTCGCAAAGGGAAACAAATCTAAGATAAAGAAATACAGTCTTTTAATCTGCGTTCATTTGTGTTAATCTGTGTTTCATCAGACAAATACTACTCTGTGGAACTCCGTGTTACTCTGTGGTGAAATGCATTCATAACTACACAGTCTTAATCGATTATCAATTTTTAATTAATTTGTTTGCAGCATTTCCCTCATGTGAGCGTCTAATGGATAAAACCAGACGCCGTATGAGGGAAATTTGCATCTATACTATTCTATGTCTATTCTGTTCTGTTACTCTCGTGGCGCAGGAAGTCCCGTTTGAAGGGCTTCATCTGGATGATTTGATTTCAGTCCCCGGCGAGCGTAAGCCGGGGACTTTCAAATCTCCTCTGCCTGCTGTCAAGTTGCCGGACTTTGAGATTCTACGTCCCGATAAACCTTTTGTTCCTCATTGGCCGCGTCCTTCTCTTCCCGGCATGACTCCGGTGCGTTTCTCACAGACGAATCAGCTTAGAAGCCTGTCTCTTTGGAAACCTTCCCGGCGATTAACCGTTCGTGGAGATTATTTCTCTTCAGCTTCTTTGCCGGTAGAAACTTACTCTGCATACAGTGTCCGGTCGGAAGCTGAAGCCGATTATAAACTGACAAAAAAGCTTTCGCTTTATCTTTCTACCAACTATATATCCGATAGGTATCACACACCGCGCAGTCTTTACACAATGGGAACAGGAGGAGGCGTTACTTATCAGTTTAATAATAAATTTCAGCTGAAAACAGGTGTTTATTATCAGTACAATACTGTTCTAAGGAAGTGGGAATGGATGTATCTGACTGGTTTAATTTTTTGTTTTTGAGCTGTATTTGTAATACCGTCCCACCTTTTTTGCATTTATTTTTAAAGAAATTGCCTTTTTTTTTTCTAAATCCCCACTTAATGTCTATATTTACCACGTTTTAAAGATTTCTGATAAGTAAGATCGGTTCCTTCTCAATATTATTGCAGAGTTATTTATCTCCTTAACAAGACTTCTCTAACAAAATCATTTTATTATTTAAGAATTAATTATTTTTTTTCGATGAACATTTTTATTGCAGGATTGAGCTATAACATTAGCGATTCCGATTTAACAGAGTTGTTTGCAGAGTATGGAGAAGTAGCCTCAGCGAGAGTTATTTCTGACAGAGAGACTGGCCGTTCTAAAGGTTATGGTTTCGTGGAGATGGCAGATGAAGAAGCCGGTAATAAGGCTATTTCAGCATTGAACGAAGCAGAAATAGATGGCAGAAAGCTTGCTGTATCTGTAGCTCGTCCTAAGGAAGAATCTGCTCCGCGTCGCAGCTATAACGGCGGTGGCAATCGTGGCGGTGGTTACGGTGGCGGTAATCGTGGCGGTGGCTACGGTGGCGGTCGTGACAGATATTAATCTGACGAAAAGCGGAAACGCTATGTACGCATAGTAAAAAGGCATTCAAAGATATTCTTTGGATGCCTTTCTTTTTATATATTTGTAGGATGAGAGAAACACTATCAGACATTGCACTTTATCATGAGTATAAAGCCACGACGGACACGAATGGTTTACTGTCCGAACGGACCTGGGAAGACTTGAATCTGGATGATTTTTTCCTGTTTGCCGACCATACTTCTTCTTGTGTAGGCAGACAGTATTTATACGATGTATTACACTATAACCGTACGTCAGAGGTGGCGGGTCAGGAGAAAATGCTCGATTCTCTTTCTGCTGATACTGTTTTGCGCCGTGATATCCAAAATGAGTTGAAAAAACTGAATCATGTGGATGCCTGTTCGATTGCCTCGTTGTTCTCGGCCACTCATCCGGTCTGTTCACGTTCTTTCTACTCATTACTGAGGGTATTGCAATTCATCCCGGCACTTTCTTTGGGATTATTATACGTCACCTCTTCTGTCGGGTTTCTTTGGTTAATGTTGGCAGGGCTGCTTGTAAACCTTGTGTTGCACTATCGTAAAAAGACAGAGATGCAGGCATATTTGTTTTCTGTGCCACAATTATTGAATTTGTTGAAGCAGTCAGAGAAGTTAACGAAACGGCCGCTCTGCCTCTCAATTAATAAAGAGATCACGGAAGTGTTGTCCGACTTAATGCCTTTGAGGAAACGTTTAGCTTCTTTCCGTCTGAGCATCCGCCTTGAAAGCGATTTGGCTTTTATGGTTTATTTATTCACTGAGTTGTTTAACATGTTTTTTCTGACCGAGGCAATCTCTGCATCCCGTGCTTTTTTTCTTTTACAGGGTAAACAGCAGAAGTTGGAACAGGTATTCCGCTTTTTCGGGCTGATAGATGTTTTATGTTCTGTTTCTGAGTTTCGGAGTAAGTTACCTTACTATTCATTGCCAGAATCTTGTCCTGAAGAGATTTCATTTCAAGTAGAGGATATCTACCACCCACTGATAGAAAACTGTGTTCCCAATACCATTACCCTCTATGGTAAATCTGCATTGATTACCGGCTCTAATATGTCAGGAAAGACGAGCTTTATCCGTTCAATAGGAGTGAATCTGCTTTCTGCAGGAGCACTGCATACTTGTTTTGCACATCATTTTTGTTCTTCTTCGGATTTGAAGTTGGCTTCTGCTATTCATATGGAAGATAGCTTAATGGAAAGAAAAAGTTTCTTTCTGCAAGAAGTACAGACCGTTAAGGAGATGATTGATCTGAGCCGGGAAGGAAACCATCTGTTTCTGCTGGATGAATTGTTTAAGGGGACTAATACAATTGAGCGGATTGCCATAGCCAAAGCAGTGCTTTCGGCATTGGTGGTGCAAAGAAACCTTGTGTTTATCTCTACCCATGACATTGAACTTGCCTCCCTGTTGAAAGCTGAATATGACTTGTATCACTTCTGCGAAAGTGTAGAAGACGGGGTACTGTCTTTTGATTACAAACTGAAGTCCGGCCCGGTGACAGAACGCAATGCCATACGCATTCTTGATATTTGCGGCTATCCGCAAGAGGTAATACAGGAAGCATATGGGGTAGTAGGCCGGATTTGCGGATTTTAATTCTGTTTTCGGATGTGTGGAAAAGTCATCGTTACTTTGGTGTAGCTGTTTACTTCTGAATCGATTGTTATCTTACCACCATACACTGATAATATCTTCATGGATAAGCTCAGTCCGATTCCCTGTCCTGTATACTCGCGGGTGTTGCTTGCCCGGTAAAAGGAGTGGAAGATATGATGTATTTCTTCCTCCGGAATGCCGATCCCGTAGTCTTTTATCTCAATAACCGGGCAATCTTCACGAATGCTTAAACTGACGTCTACCTGCTCTTTTGAGTACTTCCGGGCATTATCTATTATGTTTTGCAGTGCGATACGCAGCAGATAGAAGTTGGCTGTGATATGGACGCTTCCATCTGTCTCATTCGTGTTGAATGTCACTTGTGGATATTGCAGGCATAAGTCGCGTAGAAGCACAACGAGGTCTATTTTCTCTTTAGCGTTTTGCAATATATCTTCATCCTGGTGGGAAAGGAAAAGCAGGTGCTTTATCAGTTGGGTGATGCGTTTGCTTTCTGTGGAGATGCGTTGCAGCGAGTCTATGTATTCCGTAGCAGAACGTTCTTTGAGCAGGCTGATTTCACATTCTCCTTGAATGGCGGTGAGCGGGTTATTCAGTTCATGCGAGGCATTGCTGATGAATGACTTTTCTGCCTGGAATGCAGTATCTATCCTGTCCAGCATTTCATTCAGGGTTCTGATAAGTTCGTCCAGTTCGTCTTTGTTACCGAAGGTTTTCATCCGTACATTCAGATTGTTTCCGCGAATGCGTTTCAGCTCTTTGAGGATGTGCTGCAAAGGACGCAGAATACGGTTGGCATAAATTCTTCCGAGGAGATAGATGAGGCCGCAGCTTATCAGCAGGAGGAATACGGCGAGCAGAAGGATATGCTTTTGAATCTCGTATCCATAGGTATTGTTTGCCATTACCAAAACAATAAAGTCGCCTTCATTGTCGGGGTAGTGGAGTGCAGCGCCTCTCAGCTTGCCATAAACGAAGGAGACCGGGAGATCTTTGAACAGGCGTGCCTGCTGGTTGCTGTCGAGGTATTTGTTCAGAGAATCGTTTACAGCCATCGGTACACTGTCCATATTCAGCAATATCTCTTGCGCCTGTGGCAGTAGCTCGTTGTACTTCTGCTGAATTTCGCGGTAACTGTATTCGTCTACCTCATCTTTTTCCCAATGTTTCTGAGCAGTCAGATAAGCCTTCTCTATCAGGTAAGAGTCATAGAGGTGATTGATATACCGAGAGGTGAAAAAGTAGAATACCATAACCACCGCAGTGATGGCTCCTACGGTGATGATGGTATAAAACAGTGCTATCCTGGATCCTATTTTCATCTTTTGTACCTCCCTACATCTTTTTTGTTATTGTATTCCCATGATGTACCCCATTCCCACAACCGTATGAATGAGTTTCGTCTCGAAATCTTTATCTATCTTATTTCGCAGATAGTTTACGTAGACATCTACCACATTGGTGTTGGTATCGAAGTTCTTGTCCCACACATCTTTCAATAGCGTAAGGCGCGAGAGAACGGTGCCCTGGTGTGTCATAAAGTACTCTAAAAGGCGGTACTCCTTTACGGTGAGGTCAATGGTGAACTCTCCCCGCTGGGCACGACGGGTATTACAGTCCAATACAAGATCGTTGCAGGTGAGTTGCAGTGCCGGGCTTTCTTTGCCCCGGCGGAGCAATGCTTTGATACGGGCTTCCAACTCCTGAAAACTGAAAGGTTTTACCAGATAATCATCTGCTCCGGCATCGAGTCCCTTTACGATATCTTCGGTAGTACCTAATGCCGTGAGCATGACGACGGGGGTCTGATACCCTTCTCTCTGGCGATATTGCCTGCATAGATCCAATCCGTTTGTTCCGGGCATGATAATGTCCAGTATCAGCAAGTCGAATGCTTCATTCTGCAACAGTTCCCAGCCGGAAGTGCCGTCATGGGCTACGGTGACTGTGTGCCCGAATTCCCGTAATCCGCGTTCGATGAACGAGGCTATGTTTATCTCATCTTCTACCAATAATATCTTTGCCATGAACGAGTTGTTTTAGTATTTTGCAAATATACGAGATTCACAACAGAGGATACAGGGGGTACGGCGTTTTTTCTTTTGAACCTTGTGATGTGAGGTCCCGTATGGAACGTAGGGTTTGTCACTGAGGTACCTTTCGTTTGTCGGTGGGGTGGATTATTTTACATGTACATCTAATACAGTACGACATGTGCATGTCGTACTGCTCCACATGTACATGTCATGCTGCTTTACATGTACATGTAAAACATCCCTCCTCTATGACCTCCGGTAGGTTTGTCTACGAGGTACGTTCCTTTCCATACCTTCTGTGGTGAATCTGCTCATAACTTTCTCTGATTCAGGTTTCCCTCTTTATCATACAGCATCTTTTCGTATACCACTTCCACAATCAGCGGGAAAATGAAAAGGGCGAAGAAAGTAGCTCCTATCAGTCCGCCGATGATGACAATAGCCAAGGGGCGTTGTGATTCCGACCCGATACCATGACTCATAGCTGCCGGCATCAGGCCAATGGCTGCCATAGCTGCCGTCATCACTACCGGACGGATACGGGAACGCATACTTGTCTGGATCGCTTCGGGCAGGGGGAGTCGTGCCTGTATGTTGTGTTTGATATCCGAAATCATGATGACACCATTCTGAATGCAAATGCCGAATAAGGCGATAAACCCGATACCCGCCGAAATGGAGAAGTTAAAGTGCGTGATGAGCAATGCGATAATGCCACCAACAGCGGCGAAAGGTACATTCAGCAGCACCAGTCCGGCATCCCGGGCGTTGGAGAACAACACAAACAGGATGATAAAGATGATGGCAATGCTTACCGGAACTACCTGTGAAAGGCGCTTCGTAGCCCTTTGCTGATTCTCAAAATCTCCTGTCCATTTCAGTGTATAGCCTTCGGGCAGGTGTATAGAGGCATTCACTTTCTTCTGTGCTTCGGCTACGGCAGTTCCCATATCCCGTCCGCGTACAGAGAATTTCACGGCACAGAAGCGGGTGTGGTTATCACGAAATATCAGCAGAGGGCCGGTAATGGTCTTTATCTCTGCCAGCTCTTTGATGGGTATCATGGTACCGTTCATGGTGGGCACCAGTATCTTGCCTATCTCTTCTTCATTTTGGCGGTATTCCGGTTTGTACCGCACCATGATGTTAAATTTGCGTTCATCTTCGTAAAGCAATGAAGCCGACTTACCGCCAATGGCCATTTCGATGATGGATTGTACATCTTCTTTGGCTACACCGTAGCGTGCCAGACTCTGCTCATTCAATTCAATACGCAGTTCCGGCTGCCCGATGTTACGGATGACACCCAAGTCTTCGATACCTTGCACGGTAGCGAGTATTTTGTCTATTTCTACTGCTATCTTCTCAGACTTGTACAAGTCTTTGCCGAATACTTTTACGGCGATAGACCCTTTGACACCCGAAGCGGCTTCTTCCACATTGTCCGTGATAGGCTGGGAAAAGTTGAAGTCGATACCGGGATAGAGTGAGAGGTCATCCTGCATTTTATCTATCAGTTGCAGCTTGCTCAGCTTACTTTCCCACTCTTTTTCCGGATAGATATCTACATGAAATTCAATATTGTAGAACCCCGTTGCATCCGTACCGTCGTTGGGGCGTCCGGTCTGTGAAAGCACTTGTCTTACCTCAGGATAAGCAGCGAGTTTGCGCCTCATCTGATTGGCGAGTTTCACCGATTCGTCCAGTGAGATACTTTGTGGCAGGGTAGCACGGATGTAGATAGAACCTTCGTTCAACTGTGGCAGGAACTCAGTACCTAACAGAGTAAACATCCACAATCCGACAACAGCTACGATACTTGCCAACCCGATGGATAGTTTGCGGTGCGCATAGCATTTATTGAACAGGGCACTCGCCTTCTCGTTGATGAAGCGGACAAAGAAGTTGTTCTTTTCACGTACATTCTTCTTTAATAACATAGACGACATCACCGGAACCAGTGTAAGCGTGAATAATAATGCACCCAACAAGGCAAAACCGAGAGTATAGGCGAGAGGTGAGAACATCTTGCCTTCTACTTTCTGGAAAGAGAAGATAGGAATAAGGGCTGTGATAATAATCAGTTTGGAGAAAAAGACAGCCTTTGCCTTGTCTTTGGCTGTATGGCGGATCAGTCCCATTTTCGACATACGGTTGAAAGCCGGCATTCCTACTTCCCGTGCTTTCTTATCGAGCGCCACAAATACCCCTTCCACCATTACCACGGCACCGTCTATAATAATACCGAAGTCGATAGCTCCCATCGATAAGAGATTGGCCGACATCCCCATGGCACGCAGGCAGATAAAGGCAAAGAGCAGTGCCAGCGGGATGACTACCGCCACTACCACTGTAGTCCGCCAGTCTGCCATGAATATCAGTACAATGAAGGTCACGAGCAGGATTCCTTCGATCAGGTTATGTGTCACCGTTCGTACGGCGAGGTTTACAAGGTCCTCACGGTCATAGAAGGGCACAATCTGTACATCCTTGGGCAATACATTCTTGTTGATATCTTCTATTTTGGTCTTTAGAGCATCAATCACTTCTCCCGGGTTTTCTCCCTTACGCATTACGACGATGCCTTGTACTACATCGTCTTCATCCATTCTTCCTACTTGTCCCAGGCGAGGCAGGGAGGATTCGTGTACATCTGCCAGATGGCGTACTAACACAGGAGTGCCGTTGATATTCTTTACTGCGATGTTCCGTAACTCTTCCAGGTCGTTGATGAGGCCGATACCGCGTACTACGTATGCCTGTGAACTTTTGGTGATCACGTCGCCACCCACATTGATGTTACTGTTGGCGATGGCATTGTAAAGCTCCAGCGCGGTGATACCGTAATTAATAAGCTGGTGAGGGTTGACGCTTACTTCAAACGTCTTTACCTCTCCGCCGAAACTAACGATATCTGCCACGCCCGATACCGAACGGAGGTTACGTTCAATCACCCAGTCCTGGATGGTTTTCAGTTCCCGTACGTTTCGCTTATCACTGCGCAAAGTATAGCGGAATATCTCTCCCGTAGGGCCGTAGAGGGGTTGTACTTCCGGTGTTATCCCATCCGGCAGATCAGCATCATTCAATAAATTGTACACTTGCTGGCGCGCGGTGAAGTCGTCCACCTGATCTTCAAACATCACGTTGATAACCGACAGTCCAAAAAGGGTAGTGGAGCGTATATCTGTTTTCTTCTGCACCGGATTCATCGCTATCTCAATGGGGATAGTGATGAACTTTTCCACTTCTTCGGCACTGCGTCCCGGCCATTGGGTGATGATGGTCACTTTGGTATTCGTTACATCCGGGAAGGCATCAATCGGGGTATGCTTAAAAGATACAACTCCGGCAATGACGGCTATCGTGGTACAGAAAAAGATAAAAAACTTGTTCTTCAGTGAGAAGGCTACAATGTTGTCAATAAACTTATGCATCGTTTGTTCCTCCTTTTAATCAGCATTCAATGCGTTGTAAACCAGCAATACATTTTTATTCAGAATGTGGTCTCCCTCTTGTACACCCGATGAAAGATAGCACTCTTTGCTCAGTTGGCGGTAGACTTCAACTTCCTTTATAGTGAGTTTGCCGTTGGCGTCTGCTGCTACTACATAGTTTTTTCCATTTTCAAAAACAAGGGCGTGTGAGTCTATGCGTGGCAGTTTCTTATCGGATACCTTACTTATCACGCATACATTGGTAAACATGCCCGGTTTTAGCAGGTAATCTTTATTGGTGAGTTTTATCCGTACACTCATCGTTTTGCTTTCGTCATTCAGCATGTTGTACACTTTGTCTATCTTTCCGCTGAACTCTTTGTCCGGGTAGGCGAGGGTAGTGATACGTACCGGAGCACCTTCGTGTACCTTACTGATGTCGCTCTCATATACGTCTGCCATTACCCATACATTCTCCAATCCGGAGATGGTAAACATCTCATCGTTTTGGTCCGAACGTATCTGCATCTCTTTATTGATATTCTTTTCTACGATAAAACCGGATACCGGGGCTTTCACCAGATAAAGCGATTTTCCGGCAAGATGATAGATGGAGAAGATCTCCGTGATTCTCTTTTCTTCTGCTTCAGCATTGCTTAGTTCCTGACGGACTTGCAGTACATCACGTTCTGATGCCATGCCGGAGGTAAACATATCCTGTACAGATTGTAAGTTACGGCGGGCAATGATAAGTTGTTGTTCCGCTTCTTTCTTTTGTTTCTCATAATCGGCTACTTCGCCACTCCGGATGATGGCAAGTACATCACCTTTGCGTACATGATCACCGATTTCGGCAGAGACTTCAGTCACTGTACCTCCGAAAATAGGAAACACACGTGCCACTTGTTCCTGATTGAAGGTAACCCTGCCGTTGAGAGTCAGTTCGTCAGTCACTTCATGTGTGTATACAGTATCTACCGATACTACGTTTTGTAAACTGTCTGTAAGGAAGAGTTCCTGAGATATCTCTTTGGGAGTTTCTGTTTGTCCGCCACAAGCACTCAGTATCATGACGCAGAGGCAAACGGGTAGTAAGATACGGTTCATATTGATTCTAATAGTTAAATACAGTTTGTCCGACAATTGTGTTTAAGTTCTCCATAGCGAGGAATACATCTTTTTTGAGCTCATACAGTTGCAGGCAGGTTTCTTTGTAGCTTTGATAATAGTCGATGAATTCAAGCATGCTGATGTTCCGTTTCCGGAAGTTTTCATTTACTCCTTCGATAAGGCGTCCGAAATTGTGCTCCAGTTCATCATTGGACGACCGGTACAATTCTACTGCTTTTTGTAGCTGACTATAAGCTGCGTATAACTCCATGCGTGCCTTTTCTATGGCATATTCTTCTTCCTTTCCGTTTTGCATAATATCGATTTTAGCCGATTTAATGTTTCCCTGGTTACGGTTGAAGATAGGGACGGAGACACTGACTCCTACGGCGAAGTAGTTGTTGATGAAGTTTCCGGCGCGGTCATACATACCTTTGATTGAAAACTCCGGCGCTGCCATAGAACGCTGTAACTTCAGGTTCGCTTTGGCAGCCGTAACATTGCTATGGGCCATTTTCAGATCAGGACGGACAGAAAGCATATTATCCATATCCGCAAAAGGAACGGCAGCTGTATCCACTTGTTTCAGAATATCATCATCCAGCAGCAGGTCTATATCCTGTCCGGCAGGGAGGCTTAGTAACAAGTTTAGCTCACCACGTAAGTTCACGAGGTTGTTTTCCTGTTCATTCTTCTCTTTACGGAGCGATAGGAGTAAAGATTCCAATCGTGAACTCTCTAACAGAGAGATGTTTCCTTTATTTTGCTGCTCCCTGAAGGCTTTCATCAACAGGCTGAGAGATTCGATCTCTTTGTCGTATATCCTGATAGAGCGGGTGGAGAAACATATTTCAACAAAAGTCTTGTTCAGTTCGCTTCGCAGGGTACGCAATACTTCTTCAAATTGATGTTCGGCTATCTCCTTGTTTACCTTTTCCAGCCGTACCCGTTTATTACGTTGTCCGGCAAGATTGATAACCTGTTCTATTTCGGCAGTGGCTTCTCCTTCTTTTCCTACATCAAAGTACTTACCGTTCAGTCGGTTGTATACATTCTGTTCAAGTGAGATTACGGGATTGTCAAATAACCGTGCCTGTGTCACTTGTGCCTGTGCCTTGTCAATATTATATCGTTCGGCAATTAATGACAGGTTGCGTTCTAAAAACATCTTTTCTGCATCTTTCAGTGATAGCTGCAAAGGAGATTCCTGTGCATGCAGGAGCCCGTAGATAGAAGAGAAAAATAAAATAATAATCAGCCTTTTCATTCTTACTTTTAATTTGCGGACAAAAGTAAGGCTCTCTCTTTGAAAGGCATTCTAAAGGTGATTATAATACACTTAGGTGAGATTAGAAAGTGGTTAGAAATAGGTTTGTTGCTCTGTATACAGAGTTTTTATTGATATATTGAAGCGATTATTATAAAGTGGATTATTTGCTTGGCAGTTAATTTTTTTTATGATAAAAAGGGTCAGCCTTCCCGGATAGATAAAATACTGTATTACAGTAATCTGATTGTATTAGGATTGATGCCGATAGATTTATTTTGCCCTGGTGCAGTATGGCGTTTCTTTTTCCTGGCAACGACTCTTAATATCTGGATATTCACAATCACCTGGTTTCGGATGGTTTGGATAACGTTTTGCTCTTCATTTGTTTTTGCCACTCTTTTGCCTTATCTTCGTCCGTCAAAAAGATGATGAAACAGAATAATAATTTATCCGCTAAATACCGGTATCTCTTCTTCGATCTGGATGGTACCGTTACTGATCCTATGCAGGGCATTACCCGCTCTGTAGACTATGCACTCAATCACTTCGGCATCGTTGTGAACGATCTTCGGGAATTGTGTCCTTTTATCGGCCCTCCGCTGAAAGACTCTTTTATAGAGTTTTATCAGTTTACGGAAGCACAGGCAGAGGAGGCAGTGAAAAAATACCGGGAACGGTATTCGGAGACAGGGCTTTATGAGAATGAGGTGTATCCCGGCATTGCCGAACTTCTGGAAAAGGCCCGTCAACAAGGATATCAGTTGATGATGGCAACTTCCAAACCGGATGTTTTTGCCCGGCTTATTTTGGAACATTTTCATTTGGACGGTTGTTTTTCTTTTGTAGGTGGCAGTGGTCTGGATGGCTCAAGGCATACGAAGGCAGAAGTGATAGAATATGTACTGCATGAAAACGGAATTACGGATCTGAACCGCGTGGTGATGATTGGTGACCGGAAGCATGATATCATAGGTGCAAAGGCGGTAGGCATTGATTCGATCGGTGTACTTTATGGATATGGTGACAGAGAGGAGCTGACGAAAGCCGGAGCTGATTATATTGTGGAGGAGATTGCAGACTTAGGAGAGCTTTTATTGAAGTAACAGAAAATAAACAGGAGGGAGTAATGGATACAAAAAGAACTGTTCTTGTGCGGGGCTTGCTGATGATGTGTCTGCTTTTAATATTGCCTTACGCAAGATCACAACATCCTTTGACAAAACAGCTTGACATCTTGTTGCAAGGAAAACAGGCAAAGGTAGGAGTGGCTGTTGTGTTTGAAGGGCGGGAGACATTCACTTACAACAATCCCCATCATTACCCTTTGATGAGTGTTTTTAAGTTTCATCAGGCATTGGCGGTGATGGATTATCTCGATACACGGCAGTTGCCTTTGGAAACAGAAATATATGTTCGTAAAGCAGATCTGCTGCCCGATACTTATAGTCCTTTGAGAGATGCCCGCCCCGAAGGAGAGTTTAATATCTCTGTGGGGGAATTATTGCGGTACAGTATATCGGAGAGTGATAATAACGCCTGTGATATTTTGCTTCGTTATATAGGTGGCACGGGAGTGGTCGATAAATATGTTCGCACGTTGGGTATAGAAGATTTTAAGATTGAGGCAAATGAAGAGAAGCTGAATGAAGCTTTTGAATATCAATATCTCAACTGGACTACGCCGTTTGCAGCCGTTCAGGTGATGGAGAAGTTTCGTACAGAAACATTGTTTCGGCATTCCGGATATAAAGAGTATTTAGAGAAGTTAATGATAGGAACTGTTACAGGAAACGATAAGTTAAAAGCCGGATTACCCCGGGAGGTTGTATTGGGGCATAAGACGGGTTCTTCCGGCAGAAACAAATCGGGGCTGAAAGCGGGAGATAATGACATGGGATTTGTCCGTTTGCCCGATGGGAGGCAATATAGTATAGCAGTGTTTGTAACAGATTCCAGAGAAGATGACAAAACGAATGCAACTCTTATTTCCGAGATATCCCGAAAGGTATATGAATATTACAATGCACCCAAAGAGCGAAAAATTCCTTATACCAGCGAACAGAATTTTGCCGATACCATCCCTTTTGAATTTTCTCAGAATCGTATTTTAATTTCCGCTTCAGTGAATGGTACTGAGCGGAAATTTCTTTTTGATACCGGTGCTTCCTCTTTGCTTCTGAATAAAGAGTTGTTAAGTGGCGAAGATACTTATAGGGGAGATAGTGCACGTGATGCCAACGGCGTACGTATTGCTGTAAACATGGCAGATGTAAGGGAGTTGCGTTTAGGAAAACTGCATTTCAATCATTATCCGGCTACTCTTTGGGATATGAATGAGAATAGTCTTTTCAACTGTGAAGGAGTAGACGGGCTGATAGGAAGTGAGATTTTGCAGAATTTATCGGTTAAGATAGATACCAGAAACCAACGGCTGATCCTGACAGACAGGAAAAATCATTTTAAGGCAGAGAAAGGAAAACGAAGACGGATGAAGGTGATAGCAAACTGCCCCCTTTTGGATATAAAGCCATTCCGTAGATTGCAGGAGACCGGAGTACCTTTTGATACGGGAGCTCCGGAACTTTATGACCTCTGCGATGAGGTATTTATTCTATTGAAGAATCGTATGCCTAAAAAGATAGAACGGTGTGTGACGGACTGTGCTTATGGAGCTTCTTCTATTGGCATAACAGGTGCTGGCCGGGATACTTTGCGTTATCGTTTGAGGTTTGACTGGATGAAGATCGGTCCGGTCACTTTCAGGAATTTGATGACAGAAACACATACAGGGGTTACTTCGCGTGTCGGAGCCGGTTTGCTTAACTATGGGCAGATGATTCTTGATTTTCCCCGAAAGCAATATCTTTTCATGCCGTATGACGGTATTTCGTCAGTAATACTGTCTGATACCGGTGGTTCCGGCATTTCATTTATCCCCGAAGAAGGCCGGATCAAAATCGGGTTGGTGTGGGAAAACTCAAAGGCCTACCGGATAGGAGTACGAAGAGGATTCGTTGTAAAAGAGGTCAATGGATATAATGTAGAAGACGACTTTTGTGCTTTGTTGAAACTACGTAGTTCGCGTGCTAAGTCACTCAAGGCAGTCGATTTGCAAGGAAAAGAGCAACTTTTCCTGTTTTCTGAAGAATAATTCTTATCTTTCGGAGGTAAAATAAGGGATTTTTGTTGATGTGGAAATGAGTTAATAAACTTGATTATGGAAACTACAGTGTTGATTACAGCTTTCATCCTCATTGGGCTCGGGGTACTCGTAAAGCGCTTCCCGATTCTTATTGCAGGATATAATACAATGTCTAAAGAAGAGAAAGAAAATGTAGATGTCAAAGGATTGTCTACTTTTATGTGTTATAGTCTGGTGGGAATGGGAACCGTACCTTTACTTACTTATTATGCCTGTCTTGGGGTAGGGCATGCAGACTGGGCCAGTTATTGCATTCTTCTGCCTATACTCTATATTCCGTATCTGATAATCAAGGCAAATAAATTTGATCATAATCCTCCCAAGAAAAGTACGAAGTATGTGGTTGCTATTAGTGTGCTTACTATTGCGGTGATTGCTGCATTTATAGCATATGGTATGAATCCGGCAACTATAAAGATAAAGGAGGATAAGCTGATTTTTACGGGAATGTATGGTACATCCAGAACCCTGGAAGAGATAACCGGGATTTGTTTGATAGACTCTCTTCCCGATATCGGGCTTCGTCTTAATGGACTTTCTATAGGTGGTATAAGTAAAGGGTGGTTCAAGCTGAAAGACGGAGGCAACTGTCTGTTATTACTCTCTTCGCACAGCAAACCCTATATCATGTTTAAGGAGAATACAGGTAAGGAGATATTCTTTAATTCGAAGAACAGTGAAATCACAGAAGCTTTGTATAAGGAGTTGAAGAAGTGGATCCATTAAAAGTAGGTGATAAGGTTTGTAAACAGGGGCATAAATTAACAATGTTAATGCCTTTTCGGAATCCTATTTCTCATACCGATAGAAGTACGTACTTTTAAGATGTAAGAATACGTATTTTACCACGGAAAAAGTACGTATTTAATTGCCCATTAAGTACGTACTTTGGGTGTTTTAAAGTACGTACTTTTGCTTCCAATAAATAGTATTCTAAAACGCTGAAAATGAATGATGTGTTTCCTTCTCTTTAATCTTTTTCCTGTTGCCCTCTTTTTTATCTTCGTTTTAGCAAACCCACTTGCTTATTATTTTGGCAACTATCTTTTATAAACATCTCTCCCTGTTATCGCCTGCTGAACCTTCCCGTGCGGGAAGCACAAAAAATCCTCCCCGGCAAGCCGGAGAGGACCTTATAGTTTTAATCCCATTTTGGTGAATTTGCTTACTATTATTCAGCAGCTTCAGTAGCAGGAGCCTCTTCTGCCGGAGCAACAGCTTCTTCTGCAGGTGCTTCAGCAGCAGCCTTTTCAGCAGCTTCAGCCGCTTTCTTTTCTGCCAATGCTTTCGCTTTTGCTTCGTTTACTTTCTTTTCAGCTTCTAAACGTGCTTTTGCTTCTGCTTTTTTAGCTTCATCTTCTTTAGCTTTCAGAGTAGCAAGTCCTGTCTGCTTGTTGTTTTTCCAAGCTTCGAATTTTGCTTCAGCTTCAGCTTCGCCAAATGCACCTTTAGCTACACCGCCAAGGAGATGTTTCTTCATGTAAACACCTTCGCGAGAAAGGATGTTGCGTACAGTATCGGTAGGTTGTGCACCTTTCAATACCCATGCCAATGCAGCGTCGAAATTCAAATCTACTGTAGCAGGATTGGTGTTCGGGTTGTAAGTACCAATCTTCTCAATAAATTTACCATCACGTGGTGCTCTGCTGTCTGCAATTACAATTGAATAAAACGCGTAACTTTTACGTCCGTGTCTTTGCAATCTGATTTTGGTTGCCATTTTAAATAAATGTTTTTAATTAATGATTTGAATTAATGCTACTAACTCGTAATAGCGGGCGCAAAGATACGGTTTTAGTTTGAACTGGCAAAGTATCTTACTGATTATTTGCAATATGCGGATTCTGATGTAGGGCTGTATTTATCTTTTTTGATATTCCTGTGGTGTCATTCCCGTTCTTCTCTTGAAGAATTTGCAAAAGAAAGAGGGATTGGGGAAATTCAATTCATCAGCAATTTGATAAACCATTAAGTTACTATGTTTTAGTAAGACTTGAGCTTCGAGCGTGACGGCCTGATTAATCCATTCCATTACCGTCTGTTGGCTTACTTGTCGTATGACGGTATTCAGATAACGAGGGGTAAGGCAGAGTTTATCTGCATAGAAACTTACGGTACGTTCTTTTTTATTGTACTCGTTGACCAGAGCAATAAACCGGCGGAATAATTCTTCCTGGTGTGAGGGCGATTGGTTAATGCTGCTTTGGTTCTTTTTTTGTATATACCTTATATTATATAGAAGCGCTGTAAGCAGATGCTGTACTACTTCTTTCCGGAAAGTGGATTCTTGTACTGTTTCCCAGATCAGTGAGAAGTACATTCCCATTTCGTCCCATTCTTTATTCGTCAGTTTTATCACGATACCCTGTTTCATATATGAATCGGTCAGATCTTCTCTGTGGGGAACAGGCAAAAAAATGTTACTTGCTACAATCACTTGAAAATCATAGTCGGGGGAAAAGCTTATCACCTGAATGATGGAGTCCGGTGGGGTGATAATTATCATTTCCGGAAAAGCATCGTATTCTATCAGATTGACTGATATACGGGCTCTTCCTCGTAAGGCGCGGATAATCCGTCCCTCTTTGGTACGGTAGGGTTGTCCTATTTTAAAGAGATAGCTATCTAATCCGGCAAAACTAATGACGATACCAAAATCGGGATTTATATACCTATACTCATTGTTACGTGCAATTTGGGTATGTTTTAGTAAGTCGAGTGTCAGTTCGAGAGGCTTATTCTTTTCTTCCATAACAGACAGGAGTTGTTGTATTTTTCACAAAGATACAATATGAAGATAAGACTACATTGTAATCTACAGGTGAATTTTATTCAAATCTGTTCATTATCGAACTAATGGGACATCATTGCAAACTATTGGAACCTGGTTGCATGTTCTATTTACCTATCTTTGCAGAAAAGAAATTAATAGAGAAGAAGAATATGAAACGAATGATTCTTTCATTATCATTTCTGCTGGCTGTATCGTGTATGTACGGACAGATAACTTTGGAAGAGTGTCGGCAGAAAACGCAGGACAACTATCCGTTAGTGAGGCAGTATGGTCTTATAGAAAAAACTAAAGAGTATAATCTGAATAATGCTTCGAAAGGATATCTGCCGCAGTTTGCCCTTTCGGCAAAGGCCAGTTATCAGAGTGATGTGACCGAACTTCCTGTAAAAATTCCCGGAATAGATATTAAAAGTCAGCCCAAGGATCAGTATCAGGTGATGTTAGAGCTGAAACAGAACATTTGGGATGGTGGAGAGATACATACTAAAAAAGAGATGACCCTTGCGTCTTCTGATGTGGAACGGGAGAAGTTGAATGTAGAGATGTATGCTCTGAATGAGAGAGTAGATCAATTGTATTTCAGTATTCTCTTGTTGGATGAACAGCTTATACAAAATCAGCTTTTGCAAGACGAACTGGAGCGTAGTTTCCGGCAGATCAGTGCTTATATGGAGAATGGAATAGCCAGTCAGTCTGATCTTGATGCTGTAAAAGTGGAACAGTTGAATACCCGGCAGAAGCGGGTGGAGCTTTCCGCTTCGAGACAGGCCTATGTACAGATGCTGGCATTACTGACAGGGGAGGATCTGACGGAAAATACCACGTTGAAGAAACCTGTGGAAAGTGAGGTATCTCCTTTGGGAGATATACGTCGTCCGGAATTGATATGGTTTGATGCACAAAATCAACGTTTGCAAATACAGGAAGAAGCATTGAAAACAGGTTATATGCCTCGTTTCGGACTTTTTGTACAGGGAGCTTATGGCAATCCCGGATTGAATATGCTGAAAGATGAGTTTTCTCCTTTTTATGTAGCAGGAGTACGGTTGTCGTGGAACTTCGGGAGTTTATATACATTGCGAAATGATAAAAAACTGATATCGACCAATAAGCAGCAATTGCAAAACAACCGGGATGTCTTTCTTTTTAATACCCGCCTGCAAGCTACCCAACAAAACAGTGGTATTGTTTCTATGCGGAAACAGATGCAGGATGATGAAGAGATTATTCGTCTGCGCACTAATATCCGTCTGGCAGCTGAAGCAAAAGTGGCAAACGGTACACTGACTGTTACGGATCTGTTACGTGAGATTACTTCAGAGAGTATGGCACGGCAGACCAAAGCTCTACACGAAATTCAATTGCTGATGAATATCTGGAAACTAAAATATACCATTAATTTATAAAATAGCCCTGTTATGAAACGAATGAAATTTATAGGATTTTCTTCCCTACTGTTTATAGCTGCTGCTTGTGGAAGCGGTAGTCCCGATTATGATGCTACCGGAACATTTGAAACAACCGAAGTACTCGTGTCTTCCGAAGCAACCGGTAAATTATTGAGTCTGGAAGTAGAAGAAGGCACACCTGTAAAAGCCGGTCAGCAGGTGGGACTTGTAGATACTGTTCAGCTTTATCTGAAGAAGATACAATTGGAAGCTAATGTGAAGTCGGTAGAAGATCAGCGACCTGATATCCTGAAACAGGTAGCTGCTTTAAAAGAACAGATTGTCACTGCCGAACGTGAGAAACGTCGTGTTGAAAATCTGTTGAAGGCGGGAGCTGCCAATCAAAAACAACTGGATGATGCGGATGCACATCTTTCTGTACTTCAACGGCAATTGATTGCCCAGGGTTCAACCTTGCTCAACAGCCGGCAAAGCCTTACGTGGCAAAGTTCTTCAGTAGGTATTCAGGTGGCACAGATAGAAGATCAATTAATGAAATGCCATATTACATCTCCTCTTAATGGGATGGTTCTTGCCAAATATGCCGAAGCCGGTGAGCTGGCTACTATGGGGAAACCCTTGTTTAAAGTGGCGGATATGGAACAGATGTATATTCGTGCCTATATAACCTCTGAACAGCTTTCACAGGTGAAACTTGGACAGAAGGCGACTGTATTTTCAGACTACGGCAATGATACCCGAAAAGAGTATCCGGGAGTTGTTACCTGGATATCTGACCGTTCGGAATTTACCCCTAAGACCATCCTTACTAAAGATGAGCGTGCTAATTTAGTATATGCAGTGAAGATATCCGTGAAGAATGACGGGTACTTGAAAATAGGGATGTATGGAGGAGTTTGTTTTAATTGAAAATGGAAAGTTGAAAGTTGAAAATGAGAGTTGAAAGTTGTGGGAAATAGAAAAAGTTAGGAGATGGAGATGGAAGTAGTGGTAGATAATATAAGCAAACGTTATGGGAAGGTGGAGGCGCTTCGTGGAGTTTCTTTTGCTGTGAAACCCGGTGAACTTTTTGGACTTATTGGTCCGGACGGAGCAGGGAAGAGTACACTGTTTCGTATACTTACTACTTTATTGCTTGCCGATGAAGGTACGGCTACTGTAGGTGGAGCGGATGTGGTGAAAGATTATAAAGAGATTCGCCGGAAAGTAGGTTATATGCCCGGTGGGTTTTCACTTTACCAGGACCTGACGGTGGAAGAGAACCTGAACTTTTTTGCTACCGTTTTTCACGCTACAATAGAAGAAAATTATGATTTGGTGAAGGATATCTATCAGCAGATAGAACCTTTTAAGAAACGTCGTGCAGGAGCATTGTCGGGGGGAATGAAACAGAAACTTGCATTAAGCTGTGCTTTGATTCATAAACCGGATATTCTTTTTCTGGATGAACCTACTACCGGAGTCGATCCTGTTTCCCGCAAAGAGTTTTGGGAAATGCTGCGTCGTCTCAAAGAGCAGGGTATTACTATTATAGCCTCTACGCCTATCATGGATGAAGCCCGTCAGTGTGACCGGATCGCATTTATCAACGAAGGACAAATACATGGCATTGATACTCCGGAATGTATCCTTCGGGAATTTGCCCATATCCTGTGTCCACCGGGATTGGAACGGGAGGAGTTGCGTCATAAAGGCGAAACTGTTATCGAAGTTGATAACCTCTGTAAGCGTTTTGGTACGTTTACCGCTGTAGATCATATCTCGTTTCAGGTAAATCGTGGTGAAATTTTTGGTTTCCTGGGCGCCAATGGTGCCGGAAAGACAACTGCTATGCGTATGCTTTGCGGACTAAGTAAACCGACTTCCGGCAGTGGTAGGGTAGCCGGATTTGATCTTTTCACTCAGTCTGAAGAAATTAAGAAAAATATAGGCTATATGAGTCAGAAGTTTTCTTTGTACGAGGATCTTAAAGTCTGGGAAAACATTCGCCTCTTTGCCGGTATATATGGTATGAAAGAGAGGGAGATAGCTAATAAAACCGATGAGTTATTGGAACGTCTTGGTTTTACTGCCGAACGTGAGACGCTTGTGAAAAGCCTCCCCCTGGGATGGAAACAAAAACTGGCCTTTTCAGTCTCTATTTTTCATGAACCGAAGATTGTTTTTTTAGATGAGCCGACCGGAGGAGTAGATCCTGCCACCCGCCGTCAATTCTGGGAACTCATTTATCAGGCTGCCGACCGTGGTATAACCGTCTTTGTTACCACCCATTATATGGATGAGGCTGAGTATTGTGACCGTGTTTCTATTATGGTGGATGGACGTATTGAAGCTCTTGATACTCCCCGTGAACTCAAAGAGAAGTTCCATGCGCAAACAATGGATGACGTATTTCAACAATTGGCTCGTAAGGCCGTTCGTAAAGCAGATTAAATTATGAAACAGTTTTTTGCCTTTGTAAGAAAAGAATTTTATCATATTTTCCGTGACCGGAGAACGATGCTAATCCTTTTGGGTATGCCTGTCGTTCAGATTATCCTCTTTGGTTTTGCTATCTCTACAGAGGTGAAAAATGTGCGGGTGGTGGTGCTTGATCCCAGTAATGATGTGATGACTCGTCGTATTGTAGACCGTATCGGTGCCAGCGAATACTTTAGGATGGAGCGCATGATACACTCTCCGGAAGAGTTGGAAGCGATTTTTCGTGAAGGAGATGCCGATCTGGCTATTGTATTCAGTACCCGTTTTGCTGATGGCATTTATAGCGGTGACTCACAAATACAGCTTGTGGCCGATGCTACTGATCCCAATATGGCAACTACCCGAACGAACTATGCTGCCGGTATCATTGCTTCCGTACAGCAGGAAATGCTGCCTCCGGGCGTGTCGGTTGCCACTATTGTGCCGGATGTGAAATTGCTCTATAATCCGCAGATGAAGAGTACTTATAATTTTGTACCTGGTGTGATGGGGCTTATACTTATGCTGATTTGTGCGATGATGACTTCTATTTCGATTGTTCGTGAGAAGGAAACCGGTACGATGGAAATTTTGCTGGTCTCTCCGGTGAAACCGCTTTTCGTTATTTTGTCAAAGGCAGTACCTTATTTTGTATTGTCGTTCATCAACCTGTTCACTATTCTGTTGCTGTCAGTTTATGTACTGCATGTGCCGGTAGCAGGCAGCCTGTTTTGGTTGATAACGGTGTCTTTGTTATTTATATTCGTGTCGTTGGCATTAGGGCTACTCATCTCTTCTGTGACACGGACACAGGTGGCTGCCATGCTTGCTTCGGGGTTGATACTGATGATGCCGACAATGATTCTTTCCGGTATGATTTTTCCTATAGAGAGTATGCCGTTGGTGTTGCAGATTATTTCTGATATATTGCCTGCCCGTTGGTATATTCAGGCTGTTCGTAAACTGATGATTGAAGGGGTGGATATTACGCTGGTTTTGAAAGAAGTAGGCATTCTGGCATTAATGGCAGCAGTACTGATAACGATTAGTTTTAAAAAGTTTAAAAATAGATTGGAATGATAGATCAACCAGGGAGAATTAACCAATATAATTAACCAACTAAAACGTGCCAGCCAATTGGTACATTATCACATTGGCATATTGACACATTATTGAATATGATAAAGTTTCTCATAGAAAAAGAATTCAAGCAGTTGTTTCGCAACTCCTTTCTTCCGCGTCTCATACTTGTTTTTCCTTGTATGATTATGATTCTGATGCCTTGGGCTATGAATCTGGAGATACGGAATGTTTCTCTCAATATTGTAGACAATGATCATTCTGTTACTTCTCGCCGGTTGGTTGATAAGATTTCCGCTTCTACTTATTTTCGTCTGACAGCGCTTCCTGATTCCTATGATGAGGCGTTAAAGAACGTGGAAGCTGGTGATGCCGATATTATTCTTGAAATCCCGCGTGATTTTGAAAAGGATTGTACTGTAGGACGTAGTCCTCACGTTCTCATTGCTGCTAATGCAGTGAATGGTACCAAGGGTGGTCTTGGCGGCTCTTATCTATCTAATATCATTCAAAGTTATGCTTCTGAAGTAGTGGCGCTTCCCGTACGGGGAGATACGCCGGGCGATGTAAGTGGCATGGCGAATTCCCAACTTTCAACTCCCAACTCTCAACCTTCAACTAACTATACAACTCTCAACTTATTCAATCCTAACCTTAATTATAAATTGTTCATGATCCCGGCCCTTATGGTAATGTTGCTTACCCTTATTTGTGGCTTTTTGCCTGCTCTCAACATTGTCAGTGAGAAGGAAGTTGGTACTATTGAGCAAATAAATGTTACGCCAGTAGGTAAATTTACTTTTATTCTGGCAAAGCTCTTTCCGTATTGGCTCATTGGTTTTGTGGTACTTACCATTTGTTTCATTCTGGCCTGGTTACTTTACGGTATCTTGCCTGTCGGACATTTTCTTGTAATTTACTTTTTCGCTATTCTTTTCGTCCTTTCCATGTCCGGATTGGGACTGGTTATCTCCAATCATTCTGCTACCATGCAACAAGCTATGTTCGTTATGTGGTTTTGTATGCTAATTCTTATTCTTATGAGTGGGTTGTTTACTCCTATTAGCAGTATGCCGGAGTGGGCGCAGGCGATTACTATCTTCAATCCGTTGAAGTATTTAATGCAGGTAATGTGTATGGTTTATCTGAAGGGGAGTGGTTTTACAGATATGTTACCACAATTGGGAGCATTATTGGCATTTGTTTTATTTTTTAATGTATGGGCTGTACGAAGCTATCGAAAGAGGGCGTAGGTTTCACTTGTTTTGTTTAAGAAGTATGATTAAAAAAAGAGGGTACCCCTTGAATGAAGTGTATCCTCTTTTTATTTAATTCTATAGTAAAATTTGTCTTATAATTATTTTATCTCGATGGTTCTTTCAGGTTTCTTAATCTCTTCTTCGCTAAGCTTTGGAAGTTCAATGGCAAGAACACCATTTTCAACCTGAGCTGAAATCTTTTCTTTGTCTACATTATCAGGCAAAATCATTGTTTGCTGGAACTTAGAGTATGAGAACTCACGACGCAGATAGCGACCGTCTTTCTTTTCTTCCTTGTTCTCTGTTTTTTTCTCCATAGAAATAACAAGATTATTATCTTCATCGATACGGATGTTGAAATCTTCCTTCGTCATACCCGGAGCAGCCACTTCTACTTTGTATTCTTTTTCTGATTCGATTACATTAATAGCGGGTGCAGTAGCATTTGCTTTTACCATCCATTCATTATCAAAGAAATCGTTAAAAATACTTGGTAACCAGTTCTG
>ERZ894240.872-NODE-872-length-23836-cov-74.549598_pt1 | contig 23836 bp, 18 predicted proteins | sample MGYA00380298_ERZ894240 | MGnify/ENA primary metagenome ERZ894240 (study PRJEB32331, sample SAMN06328419) | human gut metagenome | biome: human gut microbiome; feature: stool | host: Homo sapiens | collected 2014-06-27 ... | reverse complement strand
CATTTAGCTGATATTAGGAGTATTAAAAATAAATTATCCCTAACATCAAGTTGACATAGTTTGGAAATGAATATTAGAAGTTCTTAGTGAAATGCAGTTAAGAAAATGCAACGTGTTTGAACGAGCTTGCGAGTAAGTTTTGCATTTTCAACGGAATGAACGTTAGAAATTCTTTATTCATTGACACGGAGACAACTTGATGTTAAAAAGAAAATTAAATAACTTAACTTGACTAATAATCGTAAATAACAAAGGCACTTTGTCAAAACCTAACGATACATGAGAAAAAATAAACTTAACTAGGTAAATTAAAATTTATCCACCAGATACAAATGATAGAACTTCCACTTCTGCATTTTCTTTTATTTGAAACTCTTCCCAGTTATCTTTCTTTATGATATCATCATTAACTAAAACAACTGCCCCTTTTAAATCAATATTCCATTCATTTTCAAGAGAAGTCAAAAGTTCTTTTACTGAAAGTTCTTTTTCAAGAAGATGTTTTTTCCCATTTAATATAATCTCCATAAACTCCACCTCTTAGTCTAAGATATCGTTACATCTCTTCATTGGGCAAAGGTCTCCACACATAGTGCAAACCTCTTCTTCATGGATAGGAGCAGAGGAAGCTCTGTATGCTCTTGCTTTTTCAGGGTCAAGACATTCTTCAAACATTCCCGGCCAATTTAATGCCCCTCTATGTTTACTCATTCTGTGATCCCATTCAATAGCACCTTTAATTCCTTTAGCTATATCTGCTGCATGTCCAGCAATTCTTGATGCCATGATTCCCTCTTTCATATCTTCTAAAGTTGGTAATCTTAAATGTTCTGCTGGTGTTACATAACATAGGAAGTCTGCTCCCGCTGATGCTGCAATAGCTCCTCCAATAGCAGCTGTAATATGGTCATATCCTGGAGCAACGTCTGTTACTAATGGTCCTAATACATAGAAAGGAGCATTGTGACAAAGTTTTTTCTCAAGTTGCATATTTGCTACAATTTCATTCATAGGAACATGTCCAGGTCCTTCAATCATAACTTGTACATCTTTTTCCCATGCTCTTTTTGTAAGTTCTCCAAGTATTAAAAGTTCTTGAATTTGAGGTGCATCTGTTGCATCATGTATACTTCCTGGTCTTAGTCCATCTCCTAAACTTAGAGTAACATCATATTTTCTACAAATTTCAAGTAGTCTATCATAGTGTTCAAAGAATGGGTTTTCTTTATCGTTTAGTATCATCCATTGGAAAAGGATAGATCCCCCTCTACTTACTATTTTTGTTAATCTTTTATTATTTCTTAATCTATCAACACAAGTTCTATTTAATCCTGCATGAATAGTAAGGAAATCTATTCCGTCTATACAATGTTCTTCAACAACTCTGAAAAGATCTTCAACTGACATATCTTTAATATTTTTTCCAAGTTTTGCTACTGCATCATACATTGGAACTGTTCCTAACATAACTGTTGATTTTTCAACTAACTCTCTTCTAAATTTCTTAGTATCTCCAAATGTACTTAAATCCATTATTGCATCTGCTCCATATTCAATAGCTTTTGCAACTTTTACCATTTCTCCACAGTAGTCACAACAATCTTCAGATACACCTAAGTTTACATTAACTTTAGTTTTTGTTCCCTCTCCAACTGCTCTTGGATATAGGTTTTTATGATTAATATTTGCAGGAATTACAATTCTTCCTTGTGCAATTTTCTCCATCAGTTCTTCTTTTGACATATTTTCATCTCTTGCTACTATTTCCATCTCTTTTGTAAAGATCCCTTTTTTAGCAGCTTCCATTTGTGTTGAATACATATTATTCCTCCCTTTGATCTTTATAAATAAAAAAAGCCTTATACCACTTAGGTACAAGGCTTCAATTTTACTATACTTAATTTTTATCTTTTAGTAAAACAATCTTGCTTCCCTACGCTGGTACTATCCAGATCAGGTTCTAAGGGTCAGGTTATACCTTCTCAGCTTTTCAGCTCCCCTAGCAATCTTTTCTTTCTATTCTTTTTTTAGAATTATATATCTTTTAAAATTTTTTGTCAAATACTTTTTGTTAATCTACAGTTTACAAAGCCATTTTTAATTTAAAAATTGCCTCTGATTGTATCTGTCTTATTCTCTCTTTAGTAAGTTGCATTCTTTCTCCCAACTCCTCTAAAGTCATAATCTTTTCATTCATCAATCCATATCTAAAAATTAAAATCTCTTTCTCTCTTGGAGAAAGTACATTTAATTTTTTCATCAGATGTATACTGGCATTTTTCTTAATTAGATCATCTTCAAAAGTATCATTTGATAAGATATCACTACAATATTCAGCTATATTTCCATACATCTCATCACCAACGCTCATTTTATTTTCCAAAATATCTAAATATCTTTCTAGCTCTTTTGGTTTTATACTAAGTTTACTACAGATCTCCTCGTTAGTTGGAAAATTATCAAATTTTGTTTTATACTCTTGTATAAATTTACTTACTTTTGAAACACCGTCATATACATATGCTGGAAGACGAATTAAACCTCTATTAGAAGTTATATGTTTTAGTATGCTTTGTTTAATCCAAAAAGCTGCATATGTTGTAAAACGAAGATTTTTATCTGGATCAAATCTTTCTGCTGCTCTAATAAGACCCATATTTCCTTCTTGAATTATATCTAATAAAGGAATCCCAAGATTACTATATTTTTTAGCCATCTTTACAACAAGTTTTAAATTTGAAGTAACCAATTTTTCTTGAGCTTTTCTATCTCCAGACTTAGCTTTAAGAGCTATCTCCCTCTCCTCCTCTGGAGTTAAAAGAGGATACAAACCTATATCATTCATGTAAGTTGAAATTTCAGACATTTTCTCACCCCTACAAATCAAAATAAAAATAGTATTACAATTAAAACTAAGCCTACTCAAACTTATACTATTTTATACTGCAAATTTGTAGAAATTCCTTTATTAAAAATAAATAATTCAATATTATAAAATCTTCTATTTTAAATTATTAAAAGTATAGGAACTTACTATTTTTTTAATTCATGTAATTCTTTAATTAAAGCATCTCTTATATTAGAATATCTATCTTCTATTAAACGTTCATAATAAGTTTCTATATTTTCATCAGGTTTTTTATCTAAATTTTTAGGAATAAAATGACTGATTCTGCATACTTCATCAACTTGAGTTATATATTCATCTAATTTCATATTTGATATTTTTCCGTTAGCCTCTTTAGAGATTTTAGTTAAGTTTAAAACACTATTTAATATATGTTTTTTATCATTTCTTATTAGTTTTGTTGAATTTCCATCTATTTTTTTATCTGCTCCCAATGGTATTAAATGATGATCTTCTAATTTTAAATTTGTTTTAACAATCATTTCATCATATAATCTTCTTTTTTTATTTGATAATAAATCAAAAGGATTAGTACTTAATATATATGCTAAAATAGCTTTATTTATTGCTGAAGGTGCTTTTAAATTTTTTAAAGTTTCAAAGTCTGAATACTCATCAGTTGTTAGAACTTTATTTATTTTTTCATCACTTAATAACTCTATCACTTTTTCATTATCGCTATTGTTTTTGATAATCCAATCAGCTAACATTTTTAAATCTTCTATTGTTCTAATATTTTGCTTTTCTCTATATCTTCCAGTAAAAATAGAAACCCAATACCAATACTCAATCTTGTTCAAAGATTTTTCATCATTCCAAATTTCATCTTTATCTAATAAATAAGCTATTGGCAACAATATTAAATCATACGAAATATCTCCTAACTCTAACATTCCTAATCTTAAGTTACAAAAAGCCAAAGCTCTCAATAAACTTTTAATAACTTTTTCTGTTAATCTGTTTATTCCACTAGCCTCTACTTCAAAAATTTTTTCTCTTTTAATTATATCTAACTTTAGTTTTTCAAATTCGTCTCCAACATGATAAAAAATTGAAAGTAAATTTAAATATTGATTTTTAATTTTTTTACTTACTTCATCAGTATTCTTAATTAAGTTCATTTTTTCAGCATTCCACTTTTTTTCATTTTCAACTTGAAGAAACTTTGGTATACTTATTTCTTTTTGTAAATTTTCTCTTACTCTTTGAGCTAAAACTTTTTCATTAGGTTCTTTAGCTGCTTTTGCTACTATTAAATCAAAATTATCTAACGGAGTTCCTCCTTTATTAATAGTTTCAAATATTGCAATTCCTCTGCTAATTTCATTTTTTTGTATCTCTATCAAGCTAATTTGTTGCTTTAATAAACTTTCTAAAAAATTTATCATTTTTGTCTGCCAATTATAAGTAATTTTAAATTTTTCATTATTACATGTTTCGAAATCATCTATATTTTCCATCAAACATTCTTTAAATTCTTCAGAAAAATATTTGTTTATTTTTTCTTTTTTCTTTTCTAAATCTTTTTCATTTTCAATTTCTCTTATAATTTCATCTACTCTATCTATTGCTATTTTATTCAATATTTTTTCTTGTATTTTTTTACTGTTGATTAATCCATTTAAGGGAATTAACCCTCTTTCTACACAATTATTTATAAATTCTTTTTTAGGTGAAGAAAACGTATATCCATCTCCTATAATATTTGAAGGATGATACCATTCCGATTTCTTTGTTTTATTTACTTTAAATACTTCAATATTATTAATAACTTCTTGAGGAGTAAATTTTCTTAAATTCTCATCTTTAAACTCTAAATTTTCATATCCAAAAATATCTTCTGACTCTTCATCTGCTCTTTTAACTTTAATAAACCACATATTTCTAATTCTATCATATAATTTATTAAAATTTTCTTCCCAATTTTCATCAAAAAAATTATAAAAAATAAATTTTAAAGTACTCATTCTTTGTTGTCCATCTAATAGATAAAAGCAATCTTCCTTTGCTCCTTTTCCTTCTTCTGTAAAACACAATTTTCTATAATTAAAATCATTAGGATTTCCTTTTAATAATAGTATACTGCTAATTGGTAGTTCTACTAAAAATGTAGCTAACAACTCTTTCTGTTGTTCTTTATCCCATACAAAGTCTCTTTGAAAGTTTGGTAATATTATTTTTCCCTCTTCCTCTTCTTGAAATAGCTCTTTCAACTCTTTTAATTTCATCTTATCCTCCAATATTTTTATATATTTACGAATTTTCTCTTATATAATCTAAAGCTACCTTTAATTTATTAAGCTCATCATCAGTTGTAAAATAGCTAATACTTAATCTCACTGTTCCTGCTGGAAAAGTACCAAAAAACTCATGTGCATATGGTGAGCAATGCAACCCTGTCCTTACTGCAATATCCATATCACTTAACACCTGCCCTATCTCATCAGGTGCATACCCCTTAAATACACATGAAACAACACCAACTTGTTCTTTAACCTCTCTATAACCTACAATTTCGATATTCTCGTAGGTTTTCAACAATGAGATAAGTTTATTAAAAATTTCCTTTTCCCTTTTATAAATATTTTCTATTCCAATATTTTTCAACCACTTCAATGAGGCATTTAACCCTGATATTGCTAAAATATTGTGACTTCCCCCTTCATACTTTATAGGGAAAATATCTGGCATATTTTGATTTGCTGACTCCACTCCTGTTCCACCATAGATAAGAGGTTTTAGATCAATATCTTTCTTCATTACAACCCCTGACACTCCTAAAGGACCATAAAGTGTCTTATGTCCAGCAAAAACAACAGCGTCAATATTTTCATTTCCAACATTTAGATCTATCAATCCAGCTGTTTGGCACATATCAATAAAGTTAAAAGCACCATATTTTTTACTCTCTTCAACTATCTTCTCCACAGGAGCTACAATTCCAAAAACATTACTACTGTGGCTACAAATAATTACATCTGGATTCTCCTCTTTAAAATCAGCTTTTATCTGCTCAAGATCATACTCTATCTTTTCCTTATTAAAAGCTAATGTTTTTATTTTTAAACCATATCTATCTTTTAAGTGAAAAAGAGTTCTAGTAACTGCATTGTGCTCAAAAGGTGAAATATATACAATTGAATTTTCTTTCCATTCTCTCCCTTGTAAAACTAAGTTTATCCCCTCAGTAGCTGTACTTGTAAATACAACCCCCTTATTTTTACAATGAAGAATTTCTAATAATAGTTTTCTTGTTTCATCAACTAAGAAACTTGCCTTTGATGCTAGTTTATGTTGTCCTCTTCCTACATTTACCCCATTTTCTCTATAAAACTCATCCATAAAACTATATACTTCTTCAGGTTTAGGAAATGTAGTTGCTGAGTTATCAAAATATGCTACCATCTCAATCTCCCCCTAACAAAATTTCTCTAAAATATCTATTAATATCTGTCTTATCTCCTGTTCACTAATCGACTCTCCCATCTCATCTATTGAACTTAATAGATCATTATATAGAAGAGTAGCTCTCTTACTACAATCAGTTCTATCAAAAGTTTTTACCTGTTCAGTTCCGTTGATATCTGTAAAAGTGATTTTATATGAATTTTTTTCTTCCTTTGCTCCTATATTCACATCATTATCAAACTTTTCAACTCTCTCTTTTATCTCTACCAATTCAGATAAAAATCTTTCAACTGTATTTTTACTCCAATCCTCTAATCTTAATGAACTTACTATTCTTCCTAATTTAGATATAAATAGATTTTCATTGTTATCTGATTTTTCTATTAGTTCTAGCACCTTATTTTCACTTTTATTGAAGATATGCTCTTTAGTTTCAGTTTTCAATCCCTCTTCCCAATCTTTAACTACTGATATTAAAGAGATATCATTATTCCCCTTAAATATTCTCTTTATATCTACAATTAATCTCTCTTTTAAATCTTCAATTAGATTTTCAAAGTATTCTTTTGTATCTCTTATCTCTTTTAAAAGTTCACTATCTAAAGCACTATAATTAAAAATTTTAGGTAATCTTTCAAAAAGAAACTCTCTAGGATTGTCAAGCTCGTTTCTAAGTTCATTTAAAAAGTTTAACTTTTTCTTTTCTAACTCTCTATATTCACCATTTCCAATATATTGAGATTTTAGCTCCTTAGAGTATTTAGGGAGTGATAGATACCATTGTTTCATACTTGTAACTTGATTTTTTAAGTTGTTCAATCTATTTTTATCCCCAAAACTATACTCTTCAAATATCTTATATATCCCCTCTAAGTATAGGTTTTTCTCTTCACTCCAGTTCTCTATATATACAGAGTATTTTTCAGGATTTTTATTGATATTGCTCAATAATTCAGCATCTATCTTCTCCTCTCCCTCTTCTCCTTTTATAATTAAAGATTTTCTGTATTTATGAATTAAAACTGCTAAATATATAGGGATAACCCCTCTTTTTAACCCTATTGAATGTTCTGGAAGTATAATCTCATCATATAACTCCTTAAAAGATCTCCACTTAGAAAGAATTTTATGAGCAAAGAAATTATCAATAGTGTCTAAAAGATTTTTTAATTTTTTATCCTCTATTTCTAAATTGATCTCAAGTTGCTTGTATGGAGTTTCTCTTAAAATTCCACTATTTAAAAGCAGAGTTCTCATTATAGTTACATCTTGTCCAGTTCCTTTAAGTCCTAAATTCTCCTCTAGTTCACTTTCTAAAAGTTTAGCTACAACCTTATTCCTACTATTTAAAGTTGTAGTTGAAAGCATATTTTTATTTATTGTTTCATTATTTATTATTGGAGTATTAAAAAATATCTCTTCACAAATATTGGATAAAAGATTTGAAAGATGAGCCTTTCTATATATTTTTTTCTTCTCTCCATAGTGATAATAACTTGCCTCATCTCTCTCTGGACGTGCAAAAGAGTCTATATATGAGAATATAACCTCTTGTAGATCATTTAAAATCAGCTCATACTCCTCTTTTAAAACTATATCCTCTTCTACCTCTTTCAATAGTTCCACAATACTTTTATATTTATAAATAAGTTGCTTTATATTTTTAAATTTTTTAGGTAAAATAAATACAATTTGTTTATCCTCTTTTTCCTCTTTTAAAAACTTTTCCAACTCATCTATATCTTCTCTAGAGCCAGGAATAATACCAAAGACAACTCCATCACTATTTTTTAATTTCTCTTTAATCTTTAAGTAATTTCTATTATAGATATCCCCATTTTTTATAAATATAAAGTCAAAATATCTAACTATCTCATTTTCATCATTATATCTTGTAGGATAGAGATAATTATCATAAGGAATCTCATTTAATAACTCAATAAATGGAGTTTTTAAAAGATTTTTATTAATATACTTAGAAACCTCATTTTCAATATCTACTCCACTATTCTCTTTTATTTTTAGATAGTTATTACTTAATTTAAGATAAACTAGGCACTCTTTCTCTTTAAGATTATTTAAACTACTGATTATTTCATCAACAGAGTAGCTCCCTTTAAATATTTCAACTATTGTTTCCTCTGTTGGAGCTAATTTTTCAAATTGCTCTATTATATATATCAAAGCTATTGTTTTTAAAATCTTAGCCTCTAAAGAGTTATCATTAACTTTTCTTAATACTATTTTTAATAGCTTATATATCTTGTATATCTCACTATTATAATCTTCCTTTTTCAGTATCATATCAAAATAATCAAATATATAGTCTGGTGTTATCAAATTAAATCTATTTTCATCATTTGATTTTAGATACTCATTAAGTGTATATTTTTGTTCAGCTGATAAGAAAGTAAATAGGGTTCTTTCATTTTGAGCTATCTTTTCAGATAATCTTGGTAGAATAAATATTGAAATAGGGTGTAATGGATAACACTCTTTTATAAATTTAATATTGCTCTCTTCTAAAATATTTTTTATAAGATAGTTATTTTCTAAATTTTCAAAGTTCTCCCTATTCTCTTTTTTAAATTCTCTCCAAAATTTACTATCTTTCTTTATAACTTGAGAGATTATCTCATAAGTTTGTTCAAAATCATTTTGGATATTTACCTCTAAAAATCTTCCAGATACCCCTTGCCAAGCATCTATCATCTCTCTTGTAATATTTTTTGTAAGGTAGTTAGATAGCTCTTTGTGACTTATTAGCATTAGATGAAGTTGTAGATTACCACTTCTACTGCACTTCTCTGCAAAATCTTGAAGTAGCTTTATATCTTCCATATTTGTAGTTTCTATATTTCCCTCTAAATATTTGCTAAACTCATCATATACAACATAAATTCCAGAATACCCCCTGTTTTTTAAAGCAATAGCCACCTTTTCATAAGTTTCAACTATATTAGCTTTAAAAAATGGATTAAATCTACTTCCAGATGTCAATTGAGGATAGATATTTTCAAATAGTTTATAACTTTCTAAGTCAAAACTTCTTACCCTTTCAATAAATTCATCTATTGGAATATCTAATTTCTCTTTTAATCTTCCAAAAGTCTCTGGATACTCTTTTTCCCAAATCTCAATAGTTTCTATTACAGATAAAAAGTTTGTTTCAGGCATCAACTCATCTAAGCTCTCTTTTTTTAAAGTCTCCTCTAGAGAAAATAGAAAATCTTGCTTTAAACTATTTCCATTGTTATTTATAACTATTGGAAGTATCTTTTTATCACTTTCTAAATACTCAACAACACTATCGTAAAGATCCTCATTATACTCTTTTACCTTAGTTAATAAGTTTTCAAAAATCTCTTTATTCTTCTTAAATAGTAGAGATAAAATCACCAATACTAAGTGTGATTTTCCCTTTCCATAAGCTCCTACCAAGATTCTAGCTCTTTGGGTAGAAGATATATTTGTGCTTAACCATATCTCCTCTAGCAACTTAATCCCAGATATTGTCGGAATAAACTTTCTTATTTTTTCATCATCATAGAGATCAAAACCTATATTTATAGATGTTTGAAACTCCTTTAATGTCTCTATATTTTTCTTTCCCATTTATATTTCTCCACCTAATTATTTTTCATTGAATTGTAGTATTCACTTATACACTGTAAATAATCTATATCTTTTGTTACTCTAATTACATCAAGTCCAGCAGTTCTAACAACTTTGATATAATTTTTTCTCTCTAAAGAGTAAAGAAGTTTTAAAAGATTGATTATATCTAAATTAAATAGTTTTCCAATCCCTCTCTCCTCAGATAGAAGAGCAGATATCTTAATCTCTTTTTTATTTGGGTACTCATATAAGATCATAGCTAGTACTATCAAAGGATTTAGATTTTCTATTAATATTGGAGCTTTCTTATATATCTTCTCCTTTTTATTAACTATATCTATAAGATTTAGCTCTCCTAAAGGACAATCTATATTGTTTTCAGGGGTTACCTTTGTTGTAGAGCTTTTTATTCTAGGTATATAGGTATTTAAAAGACATGTACAATCATCTTCTAAAACTCTCTCTGACACCTCTCCCCCACCTTTGACATTGATATAATTTTTTAATTGTGTTTTTAACTCCTCTTTTGTAAACTCAATATTTTTAAAAACATTGAAGAAAAAATACCAAGTAGTTGAATTTTCACTATTAGTTGCTAAAAAATAGTGTAAAATTGCTAATGTTCCAAACTCCTCTATATATGGATCATTCTCATTGATTAAAACCCCTACCTCTGTTAGCTCCTGCATCTTCTTTCCTGACATCTTCTCTCTAGTAAGTCCCACAGCTTGTAACCAATATCTCAAAGATTTAACCATATTTGTTCCAAGTCCTAAAATATCACTAGGATTTTTTCCCATAAATACATAGGGATCTTTTAAAATATTTCTTATTCCTTTATTTAGCCAACCTTTTCTTATAAAAAAGGTCTCATGTCCTCTAAATTTCATCTTCTCCATTTTTTCTCCCAATATGCTCTAATTTTTTGTTTTCAAATATCTATCCATCAAGCAACCACCAACTAAATATTTTGGTGTTACACACATTTTGCATCTCTTACACTTGTTAGGGTTTATATGATACTCATCATATTTTATTGTGATAGCTCCAAATTTACACAGTGATTCACACTTTAAGCACTTTCTACAAGCATTGTATTTTTTTATTTGATAAGCTATCATTCTTTGAAGATCATCATGTTTCTCTACATTCATTGTTTTGATCTTTACAGAATACTCATACCCCTCTTGAACAAAGGGTTGTATAGATATAATAGGTATATTTGTTTTTATATCTACTATAACTCTCTCTTTAACTAATTTTCTTCCTAACTCTGGAGCATATCTTCCAAAAGGTAAAAATAGTTCATAAAACCATTCATCTATACTTTTATTTAATTGATAGATTTTTGCATGATCCTCAGCAGTACAATTTGCAAATCTGATTTTTACATCTTCAGCAGATTCTAAACCATTTCCCCCTTGTCTAGCTTTCCACTTTCCACTACTTACATAGATTTCAGGATCAGGTTTTCCTATCTTCTTAGCAAAAGAGATTAGAAACTCTTGCCATTTTTTACTCTTTTCAGGCATATAGATACTTGATAAAAATTGTGCTCTCTCATTGTTATTAGGGCAACACCAACAACCTACCCTGTCATATCCCAATCTATAAGCATCGTTAAAATCTATTTTCTCTCCTAAGATATATAGCCATATATCAATATCTTTCCAATAGAAGATAGGAGAGGCAACAGTTTGTTTATTTATCTTTATAGCATCAGCACTATTTTCCACCCTGTTATATTTACTTCTACTTACAGATTCACACTTTCTTATTCCATAAAATGTTAATACCTGTTTATCTTTATAGAGATTATTTAAAACCCTTGTAATAGGTCCTGTTTTAAACATAGAGCAACACCATCTCAACATTCTTGCTGGTGGTCCAATATCTTCACAAACTTTGTAAAAGTCTTGTTCTTTGTTCTTAGCTACTTTAAATATAGCTTTTCTATTCTCCTCTCTAAATCTCTTTACATACTCCATGGTCATAGGAAACTCGAGGGTAGTATCTCCAAATATATGCACTAAACTAGGCTCACTTAAAGCTCTTACTGCTAAATCAGCTGAAACTGTTGAGTCTTTTCCACCAGAAAATGAAAGTATTATATTTTCTAGAGGGTAATCTTTACTTGTTTCTTTTATAAATTCACATGCCTCTGTATATAGATAGTTAGCTCTATTTCTATTGGCAACTATAAATTTATCAATACATTTATCAAAAAATTCAGTTTTATTTAAAAAAGCGAATCTTCTATTACAAAATAGAAACTTTACTTATTTAAATAAAAGTATGATAAGGAGAGAGAAAATGGATATATTAACAGCTAAAGAAAATCTTTTTAAAATGAAACCTTTAACATATTTAGATGCTTTAGAAAGTAAAATTGAATTGATTAGAAATAGTAAAAAAATAGATTTGAATATATCTGGTGAGGATATAGAGATTATCAATAATGGAGGAAAATTTTATTTAAAACATTCTGCTACAACTTTAGATGATTTTAAAATTGCACAGGGAGAAAAGGAGTTGTAATATGAATGAAAAAGTGATGACAACAGATGAAGATTTAATATATTGGTGTGAAAATTGCAATATTCCAATAATAAAAAAACAAGGAGAGGATTTAACCTGTCCTTGTTGTGAATCAAATATTAAATATTTAACTACTGATATTCGCCCTGTTTTTCCAGAAGAGAGATTGTTAATAGAAATTTTATTAAATAAACCTCTTGAATTTTTAGAAAAAAGTGTTTGGGTATCAAATAATAGATACTATGTAAATGGAGAGGTATTTTCTATAACTTCTAAACATTATAAAAAATATACTCCAGAAGAGATAATATCACAATTGGAAAAGTTCGCTTTTTTAAATAAAAACGTACTCTTTAGTCTAAAAATTTTTTAATACTATATTAAACCATTTTTCATTTTTTCTATCTGCTCTTACATCTTCAGTTATAAACCATTGTAAAATTTTACTTTCAAACTCTTTTCCTATTTTTATAAATTTCTCATATATAAAACAACTGAATTTTCTTCCATCTTTCTCATAGTTTTTATCTCCATATTTAAAAGAAATATAAACTATCCCATCTTTTTTTAAACTTTTAAATATCTTTCTTAAAGTTTCTACTATCTCATCTTCATCTAAATGCAATAGTGATGCACATGCCCAAACACCAATAAACTCATCTTGATAATTTAATTCTCTCATATCTTGAATAATCACTTTTTGCCCAATATACTCACTAGCCCTCTTTCCAAGCTCCTCTGATATATCCATAGCCACCACTTTAAAACCACTTTCTAAAAAGTATTTTGAATCTCTTCCACTTCCACAACCTAAATCTAAGATTTTTCCTTTATTACATGGAAGATTTTTTAAAAATATATCATATAGTTTACTCATATTAGCTTTTACTGTTTGATTAAAAAATTCTTGAGCATTTTTATTGTAATAATCTTTTGTCATCACTCCTCCATATACTTTCTTCTAAAATAATTAACAACCCTATAATCTATTCTCTCTTTTATCTCCTCAAGAAGATAATTATTACTTTTAATTTCATTATATAGTAGAGAGTTTAAAATAAATCGTTTATTTTCATAAGTAAAGAACTCTATATTTTTTCCTTTTTCAGTAAGATATTTTATAGGATTATCCTCTGCTAATTTCTGATATTTTTTATCATCCATATCTAAGTGCCTTTTATTATTAAGATCTTTTTTATGTACCTCATCTAAATAAAAGTTTTTAAAATACTCCCCTATCTCCTTTAAATCAACCTCTTTCTTAAGATTATCAAACAGAGAAAGGAACAAAGGCATTTTATAGGATTTTGTCATAGATGTTGTTTCTAAAAATTTTAAAAAGCTAATTGTATTTTCTGAGTATCCTTTTTGTTCATCACTTAAAATCTCCATTTCTTTTTGAAAATTATGCCAACTTTTAAAAGTTTTTAGATACATATGAACAGGAATTTCTCCATAAGTATAAACTTCCATAATTGTAGGAATTTTTTCTAATTTTTCCATTAACTTTCTATAATCCTCTTTTATTAACTCTTCCTGTCTAAGATTTTTTCTCTTTAACTTTTCAAAATACTCAATAAGTTTAAAATCAAACTCTGCACTACAACCTGTTGGAAGTATAAAGTCTTTATCAGTAGTATTTATAACTCCTCTGTTTTTAGTGTAGTTCCCAGTAAGAAAAAGTGGCTTTAATTCAGCTCCCTTATAATTTCCTACAAAATCTAAAACCCTCAACTTATCTTTACCTTCATATTTTCTTAACCCTCTACCTAATTGCTGAATAAAAATAGTATACGATTGTGTAGGTCTTAAAAATAGCAGAGTATCAATACAAGGGATATCAACTCCTTCATTAAATATATCAACTGTAAAAATTATATCTATCTCTCTATTTTTAAACTTATTAATTATCTCCTGCCTTTTGACTATTGAGGTTTCTCCAATTATAACATCATTAGCTATACCCTTTTTCCTAAAAAAATTGCCTAATTCTATACAATGCTTTACACTAGCACAAAAACCAATAGTATGTTTTTTTCTAAATTCCATATATTTTTCATATACAAGTTGATGTCTTTTCTCTACAATCAAAGCATTTTCCAAAGATGTAATATCATATTTTCCGCTTCTCCAAGGTATAGGCTCATAATCTGTATCATCATAGATTCCAAAATATTCAAAGGGAGTTAACCAACCATTATTTATTCCAACAGTAAAATCACATTGATATGCAATATTATAATCACATAGTTTATATACATCCCCATTATCTCCTCTATCTGGAGTGGCAGTTAAACCTAATAAAAATTTAGGCTTAAAATAATTAAGAACCTTTAAATAACTTTTTGAACTACTATGATGAAACTCATCTACAATGATGTAATCAAAAGTTTCCTTTGAAAAATACTCTTCATTTAAGTAGTCATCTTTACTCAATGTAGATATACTAGCAAAAACTATATCTGAATCTTTGTTTTTTTCAATTCCTGTAAAATATCCATAACTTTTATTCTCTCTATAGACACTTTCAAAGGATCTCTTTGCTCCTCGTAGTATCTCATCTCTATGAGCTATAAATAAAATTCTATTAAAGCTCATAGTGTCAAAAACAGCTAGATAGGTTTTTCCTAAACCTGTGGCTACTACTACCATAGCCTTTTTATATCCCTCTTCACGAGTTTTTGACAACTCATAGAGGGCTGGTATTTGAAAATTTCTCGGCTCTATAATTGAATCTATTTTTTCACTTTCCTTTGGATCAAATAACTCTCCAAACTCATCTTTTCTATATCTTTTTTCATACTCTCTTAACCACTCTAAAGTGAGATCAAAACTATTTCTCTCATAGAGTTCTGAAAACTCCTCTAAAATCTCTTGTACTTCGCTATTTTCCTTAGAGATAAGGTGATAATTCCACTCTACTCCACTTATCAAAGCTGAATATGATATATTTGACGAGCCTATATATATTTCAAAATTATCATCTTTTTTAAATATATAACTTTTTGGATGAAAAGATTTGTTCAAAGGATTATCAAAAATTTTAACTCCACCTATATCTACTAATCTATATAGAGCGTTTGGCTCACTAACTTTCATATAGTCACTGGTTAAAATTTTTATCTTTTTCCCCTGCTCCTTAGCCTCTTTCAAATCTTTTATTAAAAGTTTCATTCCTGAATCTCTAATAAAAGAGACATTCATTATAATCTCATCTGAGTTTTTTATAGATTCTCTCAATGATTCATACATTGTTATTCTATTATTTGATATTAACCCATAACTTTCACCTTTTTATTTATAGCGTAGATTTTAAGCTTGTAATTGTTTATTTAATTATAGTATATATTATCTTGAATTACAATTAAATAAATTTTTAATGTCTAAAATAATAAACTCTTTTATTTTTACAATTTCTACACTTATTAAAAACATAGTCATACTTTTTTCTAGTCTTTAATCTAAATTTTAAAACAATACCTCTTAATTCATTATAATCTATTAAGAGGTATTATTTTATCCAATTTTATTTAACATCTATCATTTTACTAAATCCATTTAACAATTTTGTTTTAAACTTATCATCAAACTCCTCTTCTATTAAAACTTTTATATCAGCAACCATTCTCTTAAATAATCTTTCATCAATATCATATTTTTGTTCCTCTAGATTCTTAAATATCTTAATCATTGCAGTTAATGCCATATCTCTATTCGCTCTCTTTTGTTTTAAAGTCTGCAATAATCTTTCTAAAATAGCATTAATTGTAGACTCCTTTAAATAAAGCATCTCATCTGTATTAAATGTTTCTCCTATTCCATAAATATATGGATTGATTTCTAAACTTTCCACAGAAATTGTCAAGAAATTAGTTATTATCTTTTTATTATATTTACTAATTTTTGCTAAAGCTCTTGCTAAGTTTTCATGGTAGTTTCTAGCAGCAGATTTATCTAACAGTTTTTCAATCTCCTTCTCTTTATTAGTTTCTCCAATACGCTCTAGTGCAATGATTGCTTTTGTTATATTGTCTTTGTTATAGTTATTTAACATATACTCTAAACATAGCATATTTTCACAAGCTTTTACAAAGTTCTTCTTTCCATTAGTTGACATAGAATCATATATTTGACTTCCTAAATCAAATAATATCCCTTTTAATAGTCTATGGTTTTCTAATTTTCCTAACTCATCGATTATAGCATTTTCAAATTTTTCCTTATTTGTACTATTGATTATATCAGTTTTAGTTTGATCTATTTTAAATTTTGCATCATTAAATCTTGAATTTATATATGTAGTTTTCTTAACCCCGTTATATCTTTTTTTAATATCTTCAAGTATCACAGCAGAAGTTCTCAAAGTTTCCATTTCTGTTCCAATATTTAATTCCTTTGAATCAGTAGATACTATTTTACTAGCTTTTTCATTATTATTTGATTTTGTTGTTTCCATTATTACACTGATTCTTTCATATTGATTGTCTCCTACATATCCATTAAAATATAGGTTTTTATTTTCATCAATAGTTAGATTTAAAGTTATAGGTGTTCCTGGAGCATAAGTTTTATTTAATACAATTTTTCTAGTATTGATTTTTCTCATATGTGGAGAATCTGTTCTTGGCTCATTTCCTAAATATATTGGAAGTTCAATCTCTTTAGTATTTACAGGAATAACAAGATTTTCTAATTTTATATCTTTTATTGGAAGTTTAGTTCCCTCTTTAACTAAAAGTTTTGCATGTCCCTTAGTTAATCCTAGATTTATAGTTTCATTTACTATTACATTTCCTAAAGTTAATGGTGTTGAACTACTTTTGCTAGTTGAACTTTGATTATTTGTTATAAAATCTATCTCTTTTTCAAAATTCTTTAAATTATTTAATTCAACAATATTTTTCTTCTCTTTAACACTATCTAAAATAGATGGTGTATTTTGAATCTTCTCTAAAAAATTTACTTTCTCACTACAATATTGAAAAAATGCTGCTCCCTTAGCCACTGCCAAATCTGGATCATTTACAGTTATAGGATCTATATTAAATAGCTCCTTTATTCTATCTTTTATCAGATAAAATTTAGTCATTCCTCCATTTAAAACAACGGCATCTATTTTTAAATCATGTCCCCCTCTTTTATATTTAGCTAGAACATCTAAAACAGGAAATACTATATTTTTCATATCTTCATCAGATACAAGCTTTTCTATTCTATTTATATCATTTAAAGAGAGGTGTCTAGCTAATATAGGTTCGTATACTTTTTCTATATCACTTTTAGTAAGATAGTCTTCAAATTCCATTCCTTTGTATATGTCCATTTCAGAGATTTCAAATTCTTCATCATCAGAAACTTGAGATCCTGCAAATTTAGCATTGAAAACTTTATCACTTAACTCTAACTTTAAAAATTCTGCTCTACTCTCCATAAGTTGTGTAAGTTCATCTAAATCAACATCATCAAGAGAACAACCATTATATTCAATAAAGTCATCAACCAATTTTTTAGATAATACCTTATCAAAACTATCTCCCCCTATTTGTGTATATCTTCCAATAGCCAACTCATCTATTATTGGAAAATTGAACTCTTTATTATCATACACACAATATAGTGCTACATCTAAAGTTCCCCCTCCTAAATCAAATACTAAAACATTTTTCTTTTCTGAAAAGTCCAAAACATTTAAAGGTATCTCTTTATTAGAGATCATATTAGCAATATTATATATAACTGCCTTTGGTTCACTTAATAATATGTTTTCTAAATAATTTCCATTTTTGTCTTTTACATTTATCCCAGCAATTTCTGCAGCTTCTAAAGTTGCACGACGTTGATCAGGGTCAAAAGATGCTGGTATTGTTATTATCACATTTTTAGGAGTTTCAGCTAATGTCAACTTCTCTTTTATTCCTAAAACAAGATGATTTAATATTTTAGCTGAAACATCTTGAGGTCTTTTGTCATCTATTTTTTCATCTAAAGGTAGTGTTACAAGTTCTCCCATATAGTTTTTAACAGATTTCATAACGCTACCATATTTTTTACCAAACTGATTTTTTGCAAAATCCCCAATAATAGGATTATAGCAATTTTTTTTCATATCATATTTATAGTAAACTACAGAGGGCAAAGTCTCTTTTGCCTCTATCCCTCCTTCTCTCCCATATCTATTAATCTTACATACTTGTGTTGTAACCTTTTTATTACTGTCTACATATCCATAAGCTATTGCTGAGTTTGTTGTTCCTAAATCAATTCCATAATATAAATTTTCTGCCATTACTCTTTCACCTCTTCAACTTTTGGTATAGAAATAACTATATCTTCATATCTGTATCCAGGAGACACTATTTTTAATAGTTTTGTTTCCTCCCCTATAAATTCATCTCCAATATAATCCATCTCGTCGATATCATCTGCATCTCCTTCAAATATAGAGTTCACTTCTCTTATTGGAGTTATTCCTTGATCTTTTAAGAACTTAATAATATTCTTTACTGATATCAATATTCTATTTATATCTTGCGATGGTTTTTGTTCTCTATTCTTTCTAATATTTTTTAATGTCTCCTCTATTAAAGGCATTTTATCTAAAAAGTTCCCATATTGTGCTGAGTTTAATGCTACAAAGAAATCTTTTAATCTATCATTTATTGCATTATTTACCTCATCTTCCATTGTCTCCAAAGCTTCTTTATAGTTTCTTTCACATAGATTTAAACTGCTTTTTAATTGCTCGTTTTCAAGTTTTAAAGTTTCTAATGTTACATTACTAAGATTACTTTGAGAGATAAAAGAAGTTGAAACATTTAATTTTTTTATCTCATCTAATTTAGAAAATCTCTTTCTACTTTTTAAATTAAATTGAAAATCTAACTCTTTTTTAAGAGCAGCAATATAGTATTTTATATCTTCTGGTTTTATCTTACTTAATATTTCAATAGTATCATTATTAAAATTAAGATTATTATTTATAAATAATAGATTTAGCATACTAAAAGGTAGATATTTTTTCAAAGTATAGTTTTCATTCTCAAAGTTTTTATTGAATATATACTCCTCGTACTTTTCTTTAAATGCAAGATACTTCTCTTTGTCACCATCACACCCTTGTAAAAATAGATCTGTTAATTCTTTTGTTCTATCTAAGAAAATCTGTTTTCTCTCTATTGTATTTATCCCTAAATGCTTTTGAATTTTAAGTATCTGATCTATTCCAAAATCTTTTTCATCTGTTTCTCCTATTATCTCCTTAAAAAACTTTTTTCTAAATTTCATTATCTCATCTGGAGAAAAGGCATTGTTTAATGTATACATTAAAATATTTGTTTTTATATTCTCATTTTTTAAAAGAAGTTCAACCACCATTGTATATATTCTTACATTTATTCCTATCTTACTTTCCTCTAATTTGTTATTCTTAATATATCTTTTTGTTACATTCTTTAGTTCAAATTCATACTTCATATTTTCCTCCTCTAGTTAAAAATCATAAATCTCTTCATTTTTTACATACTCACAATTAAAATATCCCAGCTCCTCTAAATCTTTTACAAGATCATCTGTTTTGTTCTCCTCTGAATAGTGAGTTATTAAAGTTTTTTTAGGATTTAAACTTAAAATAAGTTCCTTTATCCCCTCATATGAACTATGTAGAGAATAGTTTAAGTTTAAAGAAACTATATTTTTAAGCTCAATACTATCTTTTAAACTTATATATATTGCATAACCATCTCCCCCCTTTTCTCCTCTATATAGATATATATTTTTATACTCTTTCTTATCTTCATCTTTTAAAATAGAAAGCATTTGATATACCTTTTCATCTACATATATTTTTATATTCTCACACTGTTTCTTTTCTAATTCCTCATTAATAAATATAGCTAGTTCCATTCCTTGATTTACATGATTAATTTTCAAATTAACTTTTTTGTATAGGTTTATATACTCTAAAACTTTTTTTATATGAGTCTCTCCAAGTTTCCAACTATCAACACTATTTTTCTTATGGGCATTTGTTGAATTGACTACCAAAAGATCTAGATTATCTATTACTGGCAACCTATATTTCTTAGTAAGTATCTGCTCTTTATCTGAAAAATCCCCAGTATATAATATATGTTTATCCTCTACCTCTAAATATGTCATTACAGCTCCAGGGATATGTCCACTTTCATAAAAAGTGAAACTATAATTTTTCTTTTCAATCTTTTTATTTATAGGATAGATTTCTAGCATATCCAAAGTTCTATCAACTGCAATATCTTCATAAATAGAGTATTGTGGTATTCCGCTATGCTTTTTTAATATATTCAACTGAATTTCAGTGAATTTTTTTGTATATTCTGTACATAAAATCTCTTTTTTCTCTATTAGCTTAGAAACTAATAGAGGTAATGCCCCGTTGTGATCATAATGAGCATGGGATAAGAATATTGCATCTACCTCATTAACTCCATCTATAAATGGTAGTTTTGAAAGTTCACTAAATGAGGGATATTTTTTTTTATTTACATATCTTATCCCTGCATCTAAAATAAAATTAACTCCATTGCAATGAAGATAGTAACAGGATCCACCTATCTCATTGCCACCACCTAAACTTACAAAAAAACTGTTCATATACTCTCCTTTCCTATATATTTTTTCCTCTTAATATCTCATTTCTTAAACATGCTTCTATATAAAGATCAGGATAAAGAATAACCTGTCCTAATTTATTGTATGTAACACCATTTTCAACATATATTCCAAATCTATCTTGAATTAAATTATATTTTTGACAATGCTCCTTTGTTCTACAAGCTTGATAATATGCTTTTATATTTTTTATCTCTTTCCCTTTAACTGAATAATATCTTTCGTTTTCAACATATACTCCATATTCCTTATACTCTTTCATAACGTCCTCCTTAGATATGCTTTCGTCCTGCTGCTTATGTAAGCAGTATACAAAAAAGTATTACCTTTTTTGGTAGCAATTTTTACCTTTTTTAAATTGGTATTGAATCTATCATCTCCGTTAAAAACTCTAGTAACATAAACAAGTACAATATAAAAAATATAATCTCCACTATAAATGAGTTAATCCTCTCAATTTTTTTGCCTCTATTAAATCTATTTTCTTTAAAACAATCTTCTATAAAAAAAGTAATAATTTTAAATAGAATTATTCCCTTTAAAAAAATTTTAAATAACTCTTTCATATCATCATTTAACAATTTTTTCTCCTCCCCTTTGTTTTTTCAATTATAGCTTTAAAAAATTACCTTTTTTTTATTTTTTCTAAAAAATAATCTTCCACTCTTTCTTTTATATATTAAAATGGTAATAGAAGTTAACTAAATGAAAGAGGTGGTTTTAGTGAAAAATATTCTAATAGCTACATGTGGAACTAGTATCTTGACTAACAATAGAGCTATCTTTCAAGATATTTTAGGAGAGAAAAAACTAAACGAAATATCTTTAGAGGAGTCTAAACTTATAAAAGAAAAAGTATTAGCTTTTTTAATGGAAAAAGATATGAGTGATAAAAAATGTGGGGCTGAATTAAATTCTACATACTATATTTTAGAAAAAGGATATTTTTCCAATGATACAATACATCTTATTGTTTCTGATTCAGAAGAGGGGATTCTTTCTGGAGAGATAATTAAAACTCTTCTTTTAGAAAAATTAAAAACTAATAATGTAATAATATCTAAAATAGAAAATCTAAATATCTCTAAAGAGTATGAATTTGCTAAAAAAGGGTTGAGAAATTTAGTTTCAAAAGTAACTCATATAATATCTGGGAATGAACATAATACAATTATTGCTCCAATTGGTGGTTTAAAAGCTCAAATATTTGTAGTAGGATTATTGGGACAACTTTTTAAAATCCCAGCTTATTACCTATATGAAAATAGCACTACTATAATTGAACTTCTCCCATTACCTATATCATTAGATATAAGTTTCTTTATGAGGAATCTTGATCTAATTTCTAAAATCAATAAAGCTGGAATGATTGAGAAAAAATATATCAATACATATTTACATCAAGAGCCAGAGTTAAGAAATATTCTTGATGAGGAGAAAATGGATGGTGAAAGTTGGATAGCTTTATCAACTCTTGGAACTATTGCTTTTGAAAAATTGATTCAAGATAGCTTATCATTTTTACCAAGAGATGCTAAAGAGGGTGAAAAGCAATGGGATATTCAATTTAAAAGAAATGAGAAACATTTAGAGAGAATGTTAAATTATTCTGATTGTTTAAAAGTGATAGATCTAATTTTAAATCTTCCTTATGTAAAAAAAGTATATATAGATTATTTCAATCCTGACAATAAAGGTGATATTATTAGAATAACAAACTCTAGTAATAATCTTGAAGGGGCAGCTCTAAGATTTGAAATCAATAGAAAGCAAGGAATAACAGGAGGAATGATATTCTTAACTGAAAATTCTGAGGAAAACTTAAATGCAGCTAAAATCGATATTATAGAAAAAATTAATAATTTATAGATTTTAAAATTTTAAAGTAGTTGCTATAATAAAAATTTAGTAGCTACTTTATTTTTTTATTCTTAACAACGATTTTCCAAAAAAAGTAATTTTTTTAAAATTTTTGTAAAATCAATATTATATAATACATTTATAAAAGCGAAGAAAAGGAGAAATTTATATGGATAAAAAATTAATTTTATTATTTTCACACAAATTAACACCTCAACAATTAAAAGATGCAGAGGAGAAACTTAATTGTAAAGAGATCGTATATCTAAATGAAGAACTATCTAAACTTTGGCAAAATATACTACCTGAAACAGATATTCAAGTTTTTAAAGATTTCTTAATGGAAAATGGAAATGTTTTAATACAGGGAGAATGGGGAACAGTATATAATATGGTGAATTTCGCTAAAGAAAAAAATATGATTCCTATATATTCAAGTACAGCGAGAAAAGTTGTAGAGGAGAAAAGTAGTTCAGAAAATCAAGTTATAAAAACATCTGTTTTTGAGCATAGAGGATTCTATAGATATTAAAATTTGCTTTTTTACAATTCTCTAATACTTTCTTTTAATAATAAAAAAACCTCTTTTGATATTTAACCAAATGAGGTTTTTTATTTTTATATTTCATAAAAACTAGAAATCAAATATATGCTTTAAAACTATCTCTTTCTTTTGTGAATATTTTATATCATATTTTTTATCTAATTTTAAATACTTAAAAAAATTATGATATTTAGTTAAAAAATTATTTAATATCTCATCATCTTTTTCATTGAAATCTTTTATAAAAATATCATTCCCACCAAAAAAATCATATTTATCTTTTAATATATATGGAGCTACTTCTTTTTCCC
>ERZ894240.857-NODE-857-length-24158-cov-9.250301_pt1 | contig 24158 bp, 24 predicted proteins | sample MGYA00380298_ERZ894240 | MGnify/ENA primary metagenome ERZ894240 (study PRJEB32331, sample SAMN06328419) | human gut metagenome | biome: human gut microbiome; feature: stool | host: Homo sapiens | collected 2014-06-27 ... | reverse complement strand
TTTTTTGACTTGCTCTTCAGAAATATTTAATTTTTTTAGAATATTAACTTGCTCTTCCGGTGGCTGTTCCATGAATGTCTTATCGACGATTCTTTTGGCAAGATATTCAAGCTTCCCCTCTATCGTTCCAACCTTTTTTATGGGAATTTTCATGACAGTGCATACATCGTCTATCAGTTCATCAATATCTATTCCTGCGGGCTCTATTCCACGAATTTTGCGTGCTCCATAAGCAATGTCAGAACTTGTCACATAACGAATTTCTTTTTCAAATTTTTGTGCAAGTGCTATCGGCATGGGACCGGATTGCCACATGGACAGCATTTCCTTTATTCCTTTATCGTCAGTAAATTATTTTTTACTTTTATTTAAAAAATATTCTTTTCTTTCTGAAAAAAATTGAAATATATTTGCACATTTTCCAATTCATACTATTTTTTATAGATGAATATTGATCGTCAAGATCATAAATTCGTGCTCCATGCAAAGCCAAAATAAATGGAGAATGAGTTGCAATAATGAATTGTGAATCACACCTGTAGGCTGCTGTTTCCAGCATACTTACTAACTCGATTTGAAATTTATAGGCGAAAGACTATTTTCAGGCTCATCAAGCAAATAAAGGGAATCAGGCCAAAAGGCACTTACGCCGCTTTAACGGTATCAAGCCTGAACACTTTTACTGGTTCCTTAAGAAATGCGAATGGCGCTTCAATGGAGGCAACCATAAACAACGCTAACTTAGTTAACTTATTGTGTAAAATAAGATAAATACTAGTCTTAGCTAGGACAGCCCCAAAGATAGTCTGGATTCCAAATTTCATGTTGTTTGTGACATGACGGACAGCCTGTTCTGCTTTCGTTCAGAATAGGTGTGGTAGTGATTACAGGGTACAGTTATTTTTAGTATCTTTTTTCTAATAATGGTACATTTTCTGCTGATAGAGATATGAACAGGATGATGATTTTGTAACTACTACTTTGTGTAGAGAATATAGAATCAAACTAGCCATTATGGTCAATATGTAAAAATTGTTAGTTTAAAATTTTAAAAATAATTATTTGTATTTTTCATAATCTTCCTTTGATATTTTTTCACTATTATAGAGTTCCTCTACAGACCATCCACGATTTTTAAGCTCATTTATGACTTCAAATTTATTTGAAGAAGATGTTTTTAAAGATTCAAATAGATCCCTCAATGGTACATCCTCTATTTTTTCTTGTTCTTGTTTAATAGAATTATCAGTTCTATTTATTGCTTCTGTCCCTATATGAATAATGGCTTTTCCTGCTAATATGCAAGCATCTAGAGTAAAATTCCCAACATTACGAAGGTATCCCATTCTACGATATTTTACACGTTGCTTCTCATCGAGTTTATTGTCACAATCTTTACATTCGTGTATGTCATATTTATCTTCGTCATCATTCGATGAATTGTAGGTTTTGTATATAACCTCTACTTCTTTATCGATAAGACATTTTACAATCCGATAATCTGCTTCCCATGTAACAATATTGTGTGCAGCTATACCAACAGCCGATGCAATTCCTGTTACCTGTGTGATGCCAGTGGGAATGAGTATTCCACCAACGAGTGCAGAACGGGATGATGTATATACTCGGCACTGCATTTCTCTTTCTTCAATTGATTTTTCAATTTCTTTTACTACTTTTGATATTCCATTTTTAATATTAATAATAGTAAAAGTCTTTTTTTGTTCTATGAGACATCCTAATATATTTTTAAAATCATCATACTCAATTTTTATCATATTTATACCATTATAAAAATAATAGTTGTTATCTATTTTTTTGATTATGTATCTGTCTTAAGCAGGCAATCATAATTGTTGCAGGTATAGTAACCCTGTATGCAGGGCCAGCTATATCTAATATTGTCCATGCACCTGTAACACATAATCCTATTGGTCCTGCAAAAATAGATAAAAGTCTACTTCCAAGTATGTTTGTAGTAACAATTATTCCACCACGTGATATCACTTGTCCAATTATAGAATCAAAGATTATAATCGCTAACCCTCTATATAAAATTAAACTATTACTTAAAGCAAATTGAAGTGCTATAATTACAGCTTCATGAGTATATTGACTGACATTTAGATCTAACTCATTAGATATTTCTTTAATCTGCTCTGTAGACATTTTATTTATTGATTCTACCAATATTTTTTGTAGCAAGAATCTTTCAATGTCTTCAGTTTTCGATTTTTTATTATAGTTAACTTTCATCTTGTCACACACGTCACAAAGAATCTCTTTATATGTGACACCTTTACCTTTTCTAAAAAGTGAAACAATAGAATTGGCACCAAATTTTTGATACTCTTCCGCTATCAAATCCCAATAGGCAGAATGATTCGGTGTATTTTTTATATAACGCACATCAGAGGTTATTTGTTCTGTAAATCTTTTCTTATTATCCTTATCGAACATCAATAAGTCCAGTAATGGTTCTAGCTCTTCATTGGAAAGTTCGCCAAGAAAATTTAAATCTTCATCATTTCTATAGCTCATCTCCATTATCCTTTTGAAAAATAAGAGCCTTTTTGTATTTTATTGATTTTAATTGTTATTTTATTTTAAAGTAATTATAATTGTAATAAAAATACATTTCAACCCTAAAATTCCTACCGTACCCTTTTTCATCCCAAAAAGGAGTACGATGTGGCAGAACGTGAAGTACAGCGACTCGCTAAAATACTTGGAAATTCCATCGTTGAGAGACGGAAAATTTTGGGTATGACGCAGATTGAACTTGCCAATCGCTTGGATATGGCTCCTGACGCCCTATCACGCATCGAAAACGGGTACGTCGCCCCCCGGTTCAACCGGATTGAAGAAATGGCGAAGGTTTTGGAGTGTTCCGTTGCGGAGCTTTTTCGAGAAAAAAACGATTCGCTGAGAGCACGAGCTGACAGTATTGCCGACATCATCAGCCCACTTCCGGCAGAAAAACAGGAAGAAGTAATCAGCCTCGTTTCCCATTTCGTCAGTATCCTAAGAAAATGACTTTTTGCTTATGAAATGATTTTAAATACATATTACCATTTTGAATCGGTAGTTTTTTCTTGAAAAAGACCTGTCCGGAAGACTCGGGCAGGTCTTTTTATGTTCAGGAGGAACAGATGGAATCATTTTGTTCGGATCAGATACGCGAGCTGGCGCAGGCACTCATCAAAGTTCAGGAACAACTCCAACCGGCAACCAAGGATGCCAACAATCCCTTTACCAAGAGCAAGTACGCCACTCTCAACAGCATCATGGACTCGTGCCGTGACGCCTTGCTTTCCAACGGCATCTGGCTCTGCCAGTATCCGGTTCCCACCGAGCCGGGATATCTTGGCTTGGTCACGAAGCTCACCCATGCGGAGTCGGGACAATGGCAGTCGAGCCTTGCCGTGGTTCCCCTGCCCAAGGCGGATCCTCAGGGAGTGGGCATCAGCATGACCTATATTCGCCGTTATGCGCTTTCAGCCATGCTCGGTATTGTTACGGAGGAGGATACGGACGGAGAGTTCACCCCAGACAAGCTGAATAGACCTCAGAAACAGAAAAACGCCGTAAACGCCTCACAGAGAGGCAAAACGACTCTGGATGATTCAGGACAAGCAAAAAAGATTTCATCCGCCTCAAATCGGACGTCAGAGGGACTTTCCCAATTGCCTCACTTGGATGGAGTTTCATACGAAATCGTATCGGCACAGGATGGTCGGGAGTGCATCCTTGCCACAGGAAACACGGCGGCGAAAAAGGAACAGCTTTCGGCGGCGGGGTTTCACTGGAACCCGCAACGAAAAATCTGGTGGAAGTATGCGGCGTAGCAGAAAGGGCCGTCCTTGATGGGGCGGCTCTTTCTGTTTCTGCTATCAGCACGGGAGAAATGGATGGACGGAACAATCAGAAATACGGGAGCGGAAGGGTTGCTAGAAATCCTCTGCTGTGGACTGGAACGGGATGCGGAACAGCGAAAGGCGAATCGGCTTGGGGATCGATCCCGGTATGTTGGGTTATCAGATATCGCCAGGATGCTGGACTGCCCACGGGCGGCACTGGCTGCCAAACTCTGCCTGCCTGAATACAAAAACGCTGGTGAAGCTCTCAAACATCAGCTGCTCCTCCAACGGGGGCACTGGTTCGAGACGGGCGTACACCAAGCTCTCATGGGATATGCCCTCTCTCCCTTGTCTCAACTGGAAATCGAGATTTCACACGAAGATGTGCCTATCAAGGCCCATCTGGATTTCACGCTCATCTCCACACAACCTCAACCCACAGTACGGATTCTGGAAGTCAAATCCACCGCAAGGCTGCCGGCAACGCTTTCTGGGAGCCATGCCATGCAGATCGGCGGTCAGACGGCATTGCTCAAAGCCTATTGGAATCTGCCCGTCTTTAACCTCGTGCAGGATACGGGGGAAGTCCTCCATCACAGAACGTTCTCTGAAATATGTAATGAATACCTTGGAGTATCCCTTCCTGATGCGTCAGCTTGTGACATTCAAGGTTGGATTCTCTGCCTCTCCATGTGCGATGCCAAAGCCTTTGGCCCGTTTCTTCCTGAAGATACGGATATCACCCGGTGTTTGGACATGGCTTTCGAGTTCTGGGAAACCATGATTGCGCTGAGAGACAACCTGCTGAACCTGAACACGATTCAAACGGTACAGGGGCTTTCCCCCCTGTGTCCATCGTGTCTTTGGAGGAAGGATTGTCCACACTTCAAAGGTTCTTCACATCCTGAGTGGGAGGATACCCTTGCACAGTTTATAGATCTGAAAACACAGAAAAAATCCATTGAAGCAGAGATCGGAGAATTGGAATCCCGTTTGAAAGCCGCCTACCAGCTTTCCCATACGGTGAGGGGAGAGTGGATCAACGCGGGAAACCATACGTTCCGGGTGATTCCACAGAACGGGAGAGTAACGCTGGATCGAAAACGGTTGAATGAGGAACTTGAAATACTGTTGGGAGGGCAGGAAGCCCAGATGCTCATAGCAAGGTGCGAAAAACAGGGAGACCCCTTTGAGAGGCTCTATGCGATTCGGATATGAAAGGCAGAGCTCCAGCTTGACAGTTCAATAAAAAGCACCTAATTTAAAGTATAAATAGATGCTAAAAAGAGGTCTAAAATGGAAACTATCCACGCAGACATGACAGTGAGCGTAACGGAACTGAAGCGAAATTTTGCGGGTATTCTTGCTTCTGCGCAGGGAAACCCTGTTGCCGTGTTGAATCATAACAAGGCGGAAGCCTACCTTATCCCCGCCCGGCATTACGAACAGCTTTTGAGCCGGTTGGAAGATGCCGAAGACAGAAAACTTGTCCTTGAGCGCAGTGATGGCCCGTTTGTCGAGGTATCACTGAATGAGCTATAAACTTCGGTTCCATGAGCAGGCCCTTAAAGAGTGGAAAAAACTTGGGACGACATTACAGGAGCAATTTAAAAAGAAACTCGCAGAACGATTGGAACAGCCACGGATTCCTTCCGCTGCTCTCTCAGGTATGTCTGATTGCTATAAAATCAAGCTGAAGGCGGCTGGTTATCGTCTTGTATACCGTGTTGAAGACGACATTATGTATGTTACCGTAATCGCTGTCGGGAAACGAGAGCGCAGCATCGTATACAGTACTGCACACAGTCACATGTAAGATAAGAAAAAAGATTTATCACATCCCGGTTTCTCTTCGGAGAAGCCGGGATTTTTTATTTTCAAAGGAGAAAACCATGAATCAGAATCTGTTCAAGGAATTGGCCTCCCTCGTTCCGGCGCAGCTCGATGCCGGACAGGTCTTCACGGGGACGCCAACAGGGAAGGCTGTCAACAGGATACCCAATGACTTATGGTAAAATGCGAAAAGCAGGGAGAACCCTTTGAGTGATTGCATACTGTTGAGGTATAAAACGGTTGAAACTCTTGACTGTGTACCTGGATAAACTATATATTAACAAAAAATATCAGGGAGTTGTTATGCCACTTTCACTAGAGGAAATGACTGCCGTCGCCATACGAAATCAGCATCTCATTTTGGCGGAGGAACTCAAAAAGGGGGTTCCGTTAAATTATCGGGATGAGCTGGGCAGGAATATTTTGGAGTATCCTGATGGGCATATTGAAATAACACAAAATGTTATTCCACCTTATATTCAGAATCAAATGAAGTCATGCAACCACGATTGATTTGCATCTGTGGTCCAAATGGTGCGGGGAAGAGTACCTATACTCGTACCGTAGCGACAATGGAAAATCTGCTGGTCATTGATCCAGATAAGCTTGCGGCTGATGGGTTGTCTCCGATTGCTGCCGGAAAAGCTGCTGCCAAAATGGCCCGCCTTTTTCTTGAAAATGGCGTATCTTTTGCTCGAGAATCTACTTTGACTTCACATTTTGATTTCATTTTGATGAGTGAGGCCAAGAAAAAGGGATATTCCATCGAATTGGTTTATATAGGGCTTGAATCTTCAGACCTAGCGTGGGCACGAGTCGCTTCGCGAGCCGCTCGTGGCGGGCATTCTGTCCCCTATGAAGATGTTATCCGCAGATTTGCACGAAGTTTGGAAAATTTGCCTAAAGCCATTGCATTGGCGGATAAAGCCACGATTTTGGATAATTCGACGCAAGGTTATAGACTTATTCAAGTAGCCAAGTAATCTTTCACACATAGGAAAACATAATCCCGGTTTCTCTTCGGAGAGACCGGGATTTTTTTGTTTTTGAACCTTTGAGAGGAGAATCATCATGAAATCACAGAAGATTATGGAACTGGAAACCCTTATGCCAACGGAAATGGATGCCGGACAGGTCTTCACGGGGACGCCAACAGGGAAGGCTGTCAAAGGCTACAAGGAAACGTGTTCGTACACCCCGTCCGTTGATCCAAGGTACATTTTTCATGAATCGGCACGGGATGTGGTCGTCTGGTTCATGCATGACCTTGATCCTCTGTATCTGTACGGCCCCACTGGATGCGGGAAGACGACGCTCATCAAGCAGCTTGCCGCACGGCTGAACTATCCCACATTTGAAGTCACCGGGCATGGACGATTGGAGTTTGCCGATCTGTGCGGCCATATTTCCCTGCAAAAAGGCAGTATGGTCTATGAGTACGGTCCATTGCCGCTTGCCATGCGGTACGGGGGAATTCTTTTGATCAATGAGGCGGATTTGCTTTCCCCTGAAGTTGCCGTTGGCCTCAACGGTGTTCTGGACGGTGCGCCTTTGTGTCTGCCGGAGAATGGAGGAGAGGTCATTTCCCCGCATGAAATGTTCCGAATCGCATGTACCGCGAACACCAACGGAGGCGGTGACGACACGGGGCTCTATCAGGGAGCCGTTCGCCAAAACCTTGCGCTGCTCGACAGGTACATGGCCTGCGAAGTCGGTTATCCCACGCCTGAAACGGAAAAGGAACTTCTGTTCCGGCAGTTCCCGAACCTTCCCGAACACGTCGCCTCGAACATGGTCAGTTTCGCCAATGAAGTTCGGAAACTCTTCATGGGCGATGCCGATTCCTATGAAAACACCATCGAAGTGACGCTTTCCACCAGAACCCTCATCCGTTGGGCCGATCTTGCCCTCAAGTTCCAGCCGCTGGCCAATCAGGGCATCGAGCCGCTTTCCTATGCGCTGGATCGTGCCCTCGCATTCAAAGCCACACGGCCAACGAGAGCGATGCTTCATGAACTTGTGCAGCGTATCTTTGCCGTAACATTCTAACCATAGAGAGGAAACTATGAATACAGCCATCCGTTCCGACATCAAAATTCTGGACAGCCTTGTGGCTCTGAACCTCAACATCAGCGTGTGGTCCGCCCGAAAGAAGATGTGCCTTGAAGACTTCGGCGGTGCGGAACTTCCCCCTGAAGACCTTGCCTCTTTGGGGAGCAAGCGTATCGCCGATCCCGACAGCCTCAAGATATTCACCACATTGAAGGCCCGTGCCTTCAACTACCTTGACCGTCATGGCATTCGTTTTATGTCCGGCTGGGCCATCCCGGAAGACAAGGCTGGGGACATCATTGACGAACTGATCCGGATCAGGGAAACGTTCCTTCACGAAAAGGAATCTTTCCTCGCCGATTACGACCAGTCCATCGAGAACTGGATTGTCAAACACTGCAAGTGGGGAAATATCATCCGGGAATCCACGGTAGGGCCGGACTACGTTCGTTCAAGGCTGTCCTTCTCGTGGCAGCTTTACAAGGTCTCGCCGCTCACCGAACACGATAATCCCAACGCCGTATGTGAATCCGGGCTGAATGAGGAAGTGGAAGGTCTTGCCGGAACGCTGTTCAACGAAATAGCCAGCTCAGCCAACGAGATATGGCAAAAGGTCTATGCCGGAAAGGACACGGTGACGCACAAGGCCCTTTCCCCGCTCAGGACCCTGCACCAAAAGCTCTGCGGGCTGACTTTCATCGAGCCTCACGTAGCTCCGGTAGCCAGCCTTATCCAGACCGCCATCAACAGCATACCCGCCAAGGGCAACATCACCGGAAAGGACATCCTCCTTTTGCAGGGCGTTGTCTCCATGCTCCGCGATCCGTCCTCAATGCTGCAACACAGCCAGAGGCTCATCGAAGGGCATTCCCCTCAGGACGTCATGAACGCGCTTCTCGCCAATGACGTATTCACCGTATGCCAACAATCCGCCATCCCTGAAGAAGTCCCCTTTGTGCCCGTCCCGCAAAACCATTCCGCAAATATCCCCAACATCGGACTGTGGTGAGCCATGCTCAGGACCAAAGACATCATGTCCTGTCTGCCTTTGTTGGCCTGTATTCTGGGAAAGCAATACAACATCACCGTGGAAATAGGAGGAACTACAGCCTATACGAATGGAAAAACGATCCATATACCCTCTCTTAAAATAGATACTGATGAAATGTATATCAATATGACAAGGGGATACGTTGACCACGAAGCGGCACATATTAGATACACAGACTTTCAACTGCTTCAGAAGGCCAATCTCACTAGATTGCAATTTCATCTTTTCAACATCATCGAAGACTGGAGGGTTGAAACACTGCTTGGAAAACACTTTCCGGGATGCAGAAAAAACTTCGATTTCATCATTGTGTATCTTTTTGGGAAAGAAAGACAAAAGGCCGGAAGCAACGCTCCGGCCTTTTTTGTTTTGGAGTACATCCTTTTGACTATAAGGAGTTGGAATAGTTCCGAAGTGGAAAAGAATAGGACACTTTCAAGAAAAGAGATGGTTACGGCCTGTCTGGGAATTGAAAAAGAACTGGATGCCTGTCTCAAAAAGATTCATGCAAACACACGGACGACACAGGATGCGATTGCCCATGCGCTGTTATTGGAATCCATCATCAAAAAATGGATACCCGAACAGCCGCAGGGGAGTACGTCTCAAATGGAAAAACGAAATGATCATCTCGATGGGGAACAGAGCGTCATTTCAGAAGAAAAAGAGGGGGCACAGGACGCTTATGAAGATTCTTTTCCCAAAACGATGGGAGCGGTTTTGAGGGAAAAGCTCTCGGCACAGGCGGAAGGCATGGACTCGGAACACTGGACGGTCGCCAAGATTCGCCCCGTTACGCCTGATGTCATCCCCCCGGATATGTTGAGAAGGACAGAACTGATTACGAGAGGATTGTCCATCAGGATTCAGGGACTCATGCAGTCGCTCTCCATGTCGGCTTCCTATCCTTCCACAAAGGGGAGGCTTAATACTGCAAAGTTGTACAGAATCAAAACGGAAAATCCGAAAATATTCATCCAACGGATGGAGTGCGTTGCCGTCAATACGAGTCTCCACATCCTGCTGGACGCTTCCGCCAGCATGTACGGCAAACCTATGGAACTTGCGACGGCATCCTGCCATGCCATTGCGTCGGCCTGTTCAGCCATCAAGGGGCTCAATATTGCCGTAACAGCCTTCAATGGAAATTATAGGGGGGATGTTGGTCTGGTCTATCCGCTGCTCAAGCATGGACATCCTGTTCATGCCCGCTTCAACCTCATGCCGAGCGGAGGAACGCCTCTCGCTCCCGCACTCTGGTGGGTCATGCAGCAACTTCTATTCGCTAAAGAACGGAGAAAAATGCTGTTCGTCCTGACGGATGGGCAACCCACCGATATGACCGCCACGAGAAAGGCACTTAAAATGGCGCACAAAATCGGTCTGGAAGTCTACGGGGTGGGAATATTGGATGGTAGTATCAACAACATTCTGCCTGATGCCAGCCGGGTTATCTACCAGCTGGAGGAACTTCCCGCCATGTTGTTTGAGCTGCTGCATGACGTTCTTACGAGGAAGAATGCTCATGTTTATAGGAAAACGTGCATGGAAGTGCCCAAGATGCGGCTATGTAGGCGTGCCCGATTCCACCAGATTGGGAGAAAGGCTTGGAACAGCCATAGGCGGAGCTATCGGAGGCTTTGTCGGGTACTGTGCCTTTGGCTCGTTCACTCAGTTTCCTGTTCCCAGAGCAGAAAATTACAGAGGGCTTGTCTCCGGCCTTCTGTTCGGAGCTTCGACGGGAAACCAGATAGGCCGTGTCCTTGATGCGTATCTGATTCATGTGTGTAGATGTCCTCGTTGTCAAAAAATCACTATATGTTAACAGATTAAATGGACAAGGCAGGTATTACGCCTGCCTTGTCACAAGGAGTTCTTATGGAAAAGCTTCTGTATTTTGTTGGTGGGATCATCGTCGGAAGTATTAGTACGCTGGCGGCTTTCGGGTTCTCGGAAGAGGAATTGGACGGAGTAGGGGGGGAGGATTTTGAACAGGAAAACCTAGAAATGAAGTAAGAGGAAAGCGAAAAATAAGATCGGTTATAGTTGATTTTACTGTGCCACAACGGTATAAAAAAACAACACGACCTAGCTTTTTTATTTTGTTAAAGTATTGTATTGCAGTGTGTTATAAGAACGGATAGTGCTGAAAACTTCGAGTCTCCCCTTCGGCACCATAAGAAAGCAAGCGGGCTGACAGAGCAATCTGTCAGCCCGTTTTTGTTGCGAGGTATCCTACTTGTACTTGGACAAAAGAATCTTGTTGCAAGCATAGAATCGAAGTAGCCCGCTCTCTTTGCAGTTTTCCAACTGTGCAAGCAGATCTTTCCCGATGCCTTTCGGAGGGCGCCTAATCTCCTCAAGCGCGAACAATTCTTTCACATGGAGAGACAATGCAGAAGCTATTTTTTCCAAGGTTGATAAAGTCGGATCGCTGAGGCCTCGTTCGATAGATTTGATGTGCCGCAAGGACAAACCGGATTTTTCCGCTAATTGTTCCTGTTTCAGTTTTCATGAGAGACGCAGCAAACGAATCGTTATCCCAAAAGATTTTTGACAGTTACCCATAGGCTCCTCCAATGGAGGAGAATAGCCTTGACCTGATAAGATTGTTAGCAACTACACTAGGTTTAACAGTCAGAAATAGAAAATATACATTCTATTTTCTCATTCATACCATGCCGTTCTTGAGTTTTGCCTTGCCGGGAAAGTTTCAATTCTTCCCTTGAGAAGCTTCTCAAAGGATTGACGGCTTTTCAGGATCGGGCTATTTTCATGCATATACATGGAGTTTCTATGGAGTCCCTCACGAAGGAATACGCTTCTCCTGTCTGCGTCTGTATGCAGCTCCGCAAAGCCGGGCGTGTTGTTACGCAGATTTACGATCGCTGCCTGCGTCCCGTGGGCATCCGGGGAACACAGTTTGCGCTGCTGAAACGGATCGCCTGTATGCGTCGGCCGTTCATCACGGATATCGGCAAGGTGCTGTGCATGGATCAGACCACGGCGACCCGGAATATCGGGCTGTTGGAGCGGGCGGGGTTTGTTGCCGTTGGCGTGCATCCTGACGATGCCCGGAAGAAGGTGGTGGAACTGACGCCGGAAGGGCAGGCCAAGCTGGAGGAAGCCTTTCCCCTGTGGGAAGAGGCGCAACGGGAAATCAGGGAATACCTCGGCGACGACAGGCTGGGGCATCTGTGCTCCCTGCTTCAGGTTCTGAGCGATTTCTCCAGCGAATGAAGTTTCTCCTGCTCCATGTACATCCTCAATAAAGGATAAAGGAGGCTTTTTATGAACGTACTGCTCATCAACGGCAGCCCGCACAAGAAGGGCTGCACCTACACCGCTCTCAGCGAAGTGGCAGGACAGCTTGAGAAAAACGGCATCGGCTCGAATATCGTGCACATCGGCTCGAAGCCCATTCGGGGCTGTATCGCGTGCGGCGCTTGCCGGGAAACCGGGCTGTGCGTATTTGACGACGATCCGGTCAACGAGTGCTCAGGGCTCTTGAAGGCGGCGGATGGCCTTATCGTGGGATCGCCCGTCTACTATGCGGCTCCCAACGGCGCGCTGTGCGCTTTCTTGGATCGCCTGTTCTATATGAAAAGCGGAGCCTACGCCTACAAGCCCGCTGCCGCCGTGGTCAGCTGCCGCCGTGGCGGGGCCAGCGCGGCTTTTGATCGTCTGAACAAATATTTTACCATTTCCTGTATGCCCATCGTGTCCTCGCAGTACTGGAACTCCGTGCACGGCAACACGCCGGAGGAAGTGAGGCAGGACAAGGAGGGTTTGCAGATCATGCGGACCCTGGGCGACAACATGGCGTGGCTGCTCAAGTGCATTGAGGCCGCCAAGGGGACCGTGCCCTATCCGGTGCGGGAGCCGTGGACACCCACGAATTTCATCCGTTAGGCTAAACCGCAAACACGACGACGGGTTCGCGCAAGCGGCTCCTCGATACGGGCCCGCATTCCTCGGAGTGCGGGCTCTGCCGTCATGAAAGCGAAACAGAGGTATGCTTTTGTGGCTCCCGGCTGGAATAGAATGCCGTCCTCTGCGGGATGATGATTTTTCGGGAGCACGGCGGACAAATGGCGAGGCGGATTGGAGCGCTTCTCAAGATATCGTTTGCCGTCTGGGAAAAAGAACGCTACTGGATTTTAACACGTCAACGTTACGATTCTGTGACAATGCCGGTATGATAGGTTCCCCAAGGGGAACCGCCCGGGACAAGAGGGAAAGGGGCGGCACATGGCGGAGAAAGAACGCGCTTCTCGGCAGGTCATCGTTATTTCATTGATCACGGCGGCCTGTTTGATCGGCGACTCGATGCTGTACATCGTGCTGCCCATCTGTTTCGCTCAGGCCGGGCTGTCCTCCTTATGGGAAGTGGGGATTATCCTGTCGGTCAACCGGCTGGTGCGGCTCCCGCTCAATCCGATGGTAGGCTGGCTGTACCGCCATATCAGTGATCGGACCGGCATTTTCATCGCCACGGTACTCGCCACCATCACCACCTTCAGTTACGCCTTTGCGGACGGCTTTGCCGTCTGGCTTCTTCTGCGCTGCCTGTGGGGTATCGCATGGACACTGTTGCGGCTTGGCGGCTTCTATTGCATCCTGAATGTATCGTCCGACGATAATCGCGGCTATTTCATGGGGTTGTATAACGGTCTGTACCGGATCGGCAGTCTGGCGGGGATGCTCCTCGGCGGGATTTTCGCGGACTGGCTCGGTTTTTCCGTGACGTGCATGTTATTCGGCGCGTGTACCGCCGTGACTATTGTTCTCGGGTTCATCTGTGTGCCGCGCGGAAACAGCGGCGTCCCGGCCGGAACGCAAGCCGAGGAGCGGTCTTTGACGTGGCTGTGGAAGGACGGCACGGTCCTGTGGGTCATGGCGACGGGGCTTGTCGTGGCGCTTATCTATCAAGGCCTGTACGCCTCCACGCTCAGCGAGCTCATCCGTATCCATTTCGGGAGCAGCGTTACCCTGCTTGGCGGGGTGGCCGTGGGCGCGGCAACGCTCGGGGGCGTCCTGCAAGCTATCCGCTGGGGGTGGGAGCCGTGGCTGGCCCCGGGGATCGGCGTATTGTCCGATCGCCGCTTCGGTCGGCGATCCATGATGGTGGTCTCGCTGGCGTTCGGGGTGGTCGTGTTCGGGCTCGTCGCCTTGCGCTTGCCCCTGCCGCTGTGGCTTGCCGTGTTGATCGGCATCCAGCTCACGGGGACGTCACTGACTACGATAGCCGATTCCGTGGCTTCGGATACGGCGTCCGTGCGGGGAGGGCGGGTATTTATGATGTGGTACTCGTTCGCCGTGGATCTCGGCGCGGCCCTCGGGCCGATCCTCGCCTACCTGCTCAATGACATGTGGGGGATGGATACGGCTTACGCGGGCACGGCGGTCCTTCTGCTGATCCTTGCCGTGAAGTGGTACTGGTCGGCTCCGCTGCTCAAACCCTTTGTCCGGCGCTTTGCCTGATGGGAAATGCGCCTTCCGGCGCGCGGCCGTTTTCATGGTTTTGGGGCTCGGCGCTTCCCGTGAAATCCCTTTCTTGCCGATAGATTCCACTGCATATCAATAATATACAATCCCGCTTCCGTTTTGTCCGGAGCGGGATTTTTTGTATGCGTTTGGGGCGCGTACATTGTTATTATTTAGGATTTATTACTTTTTTCTGTTTTGTAGCACAATCTCCGCACAACCGTCTCTCCTTTTCTCCACGATCGACAAAAAGCGGACACGCCCGCGTCACACGGCTCCTCCACTATGCGCCCAACGACAAGTGAGGAGTTCAACATGATCCACATAGATACTCTCAGCAAAACGTTTTCAGGCGGGAAGGGGCTTGACCGGGTCAGCCTGCACATCAAGCCCGGCGAAATGGTCGCGCTCATCGGCTCGTCCGGTTCCGGAAAATCGACCCTGATGCGCCATATCGCGGGGCTCATGCCCGGCGACGCCGACGGCGGGCGGATCGAGGTCGCGCAGCACCTCATCCAGGACAGGGGCGTGATCAGCCGCGACATCCGAACCATGCGGGCGGAAATCGGCATGGTCTTCCAGCAGTTCAATCTGGTGGATCGCATGTCCGTTTTGCGCAACGTCATGCTCGGCGCGCTGTCGCGCACGGCGCTGTGGCGCAGCCTGCTGGGCTTCTTCCATGAAGAGGACGCCCGGCTTGCCTACAAGGCGCTGGCCCGCGTCGGCATCATGGAAAAGGCGCATCAGCGCACCTCCAACCTCTCCGGAGGGCAGCAGCAGCGCGCCGCCATTGCCCGCGCCCTTGTGCAGCGCGCCCGCGTCCTGCTGGCGGACGAGCCCATTGCCTCGCTCGATCCGGAATCGTCCCGCAACGTTATGGAAACGCTGCGCGATCTGAACCAGAAGGACGGGCTCACCGTGCTCGTGACCCTGCATCAGGTCGACTACGCGCTGTCCTTCTGCCCCCGAACCATCGCCTTGAAGCATGGCCGGGTCGTGTACGACGGGCCGAGCGCGGAACTGACCCCCGCCTTCCTCAAGCGGCTCTACGGTACGGAATGCGACTCCCTGTTCGCCCGCCAGGAAAGCGACATCCGGCGGAATCCGCCCCTGACGCAGGTTCAAGTGGCCTAACCCTCAACAACAAGGATTTGCCATGTTTTCACGTTTCCTGATCGCCGTTGCGGCGGCGGCCGTCGTCCTTGGCGGTTCCGTTTGTGCCAAGGCTGCGGAAGTCCTGAACTTCGGCATCATCTCCACGGAATCCTCCCAGAACCTCAAACAGTTGTGGGACCCCTTCCTCGCCGACATGGAAAAGGCCACCGGCTTCAAGGTCAAGGCGTTCTTCGCTTCGGACTACGCCGGGATCATTGAGGGGATGCGCTTCAAAAAGGTCGATCTCTGCTGGATCGGCAACAAGGGCGCCATCCAGATGGTGGACCGTTCCGACGGTTCCGTTTTCGCCCAAACCACGGCGGCGGACGGTACGGACGGCTACTACTCCTTGCTTGTGGTGAACAAGGAGAGTCCGCTCAAGAGCGTGGACGACGTGCTCAAGAACGCGGCTGGGCTTCGTTTCAGCAACGGCGATCCCAACTCTACCTCCGGGTTCCTCGTGCCCGGCTACTACGTGTTCGCCAAGAACAACGTCGACCCGAAGAAAATTTTCAAGAACGTGGTTGCCGCCAACCATGAGTCCAACGCGCTCGCCGTCGCCAACAGGCAGGTGGATGTGGCGACTTGCAACAACGAAGCCATCGGCCGCCTCGAAATCGCCCACCCTGAAAAGGCCGCGCAGATCCGCGAAATCTGGCGCTCGCCGCTCATCCCGAGCGATCCGCTGGTGTGGCGCAACAGCCTTCCCGAAAGCACGAAAAAGAAGATCGCCGATTTCATCTTCGGGTACGGCGTGAAGGGTGATGTGGCCCACGCCAAGGCCATCCTCGAAAAGCTCCAGTGGGGGCCGTTCAAGCCTTCGACCAACGCCCAGCTGGTTCCTCTCCGTCAGCTCGAACTGTTCCGCGAAAAGAGCAAGCTGCAGGCCAATGCCGAGATGCCTGCGGCGGAAAAGGCCGAGCGCATCAAGAAGATAGACGAAGCCCTCGACAGGTTGTCCCTGTAATACGCCTCGGCGGCGCGGAGGTTCCCGCGCCGCTTTTTCCCGGCGGGCCCGTACCGCCGGTTTTCCGAAAGGATTGCCATGAGTTCCGAATTTGCTCTGTCCCCTCCGCGCAAACGCCCTATGGAACTGCTGCGCCTCGTGGGTTGGGCCGTCGCGCTGGCGTTTCTCGTCTGGTCGTGGCGGGGGGCGGAAATGCGCCCCATGACCCTGATTACCGAGTCGGGCAACATCCTCACGCTGATTAAAGACTTCTTCCCGCCCGACTTCACGGACTGGCGGCTGTACGCCACGGAAATGGTCGTCACCCTGCAAGTCGCCATCTGGGGCACGCTGCTCGCCGTGGTCTGTGCCGTGCCGCTCGGCATCCTGTCTTCCGACAACATCGTGCCGTGGTGGGTCTACCATCCCGTGCGCCGCCTCATGGACGCCGCCCGCGCCATCAATGAAATGGTGTTCGCCATGCTGTTCGTGGTCGCCGTGGGCCTTGGCCCCTTCGCGGGCGTGCTGGCGCTGTGGGTACATACCACGGGCGTCCTCGCCAAGCTGTTCTCCGAGGCCGTGGAAGCCATCGAGCCGAGCCCGGTCGAAGGCGTGCGCTCCACGGGGGCCTCCTTCCTTGAGGAAGTCGTATACGGCGTCATCCCGCAGGTTTTCCCGCTGTGGATCTCCTATTCGCTGTACCGCTTCGAGTCCAACGTGCGCTCCGCCACCGTCGTGGGTATGGTCGGCGCGGGCGGCATCGGCATGGTGCTGTGGGAGCTGATCCGCAGCTTCGCCTTTGAGCAGACCTGCGCCGTCATGGCCCTCATCGTGCTGGTCGTGGTGGTCTTCGACATGCTCTCGCAGCAGCTGCGGAAGAGGGTGCTGTAATGCCCGCCCGCTATGCCGTGTACTACGCGCCTTCGGCGGGCGATGCCCTGCATCAGGCGGTGACCCCGCTGCTGGGCCGTGATGCCCTCGGGGGCCTGAATGTGCCGCAGGCGACGCCTCCGGGCGTGGATCCCGTTTTCTGGAAGGCGGTCACCCGCGTTCCCGCCCATTACGGATTGCACGCGACGCTCAAGGCGCCTTTCGAACTCCGCCATTCGGGAATGGACAGCCAGCTGTTGCGCTCCACGGGTGAAGTGGCGTCCCGCTTCCTTCCCTTTGTAATTCCGTCCCTGTCCCTCGCCTATCTGGGCAAGGAGGAAAAAGGCTTTTATGCGCTCGTTCCCTCGACGAAATGCTCTCTGCTGTCCTTTCTGGAGCGCGCCTGTGTGATGGTTCTGGATGCCTTCCGGGCTCCCCTGAAAACCGAGGATGTGGCCCGGCGCGGCCATCTGTCCCTTGAGGAACGCAGCAACCTGTATATGTGGGGCTACCACCGCGTCCTTGATTCGTTCCAGTTCCACATCACGCTGACCGACGGCATTGCCGACGCGGGATTGCGTGCGCTTGTGGGCGCGGGCCTGCGCAAGGCGCTGGAAGGCGTGCTGGACGCTCCGCTCCGTATCGATGCCCTGACCCTTTTCAAACAGGAAAACCGCAACCGGCCCTTTTCCGCCGTGGCGCGGCTTCCGTTCGCCAACGTACAGACTGCACAGGAAACAGCATGATGTCTCTCACCGTTCGACAAGAAAGGATGCGGCTGTTGGCCCTCGCATCCGTGGAGCGTCTCGAAGCGGGGCTCTCCGCCATTACGCCGCCGGATTACGAGGTAGTCCGCGGGCCGGAAACCGGGCTGGTCATGATCCGGGGCCGTGTGGGCAACACCGGCGACGCCTTCAATATGGGCGAAGCGCTTGCGACGCGCTGCGTGGTCTCGTTGAAGGACGGCTGCCTCGGGTATGCGTGGATTCTGGGCGAGGATGCCCGCCGCGCCGAGCTTGCCGCCCTGTACGACGCCCTATGGCAGCGGGACGGCTATGCGGAACCCCTTGATCGGGAACTGCTCCCCGCGCTGGAAGCGGAACGCGCCCGCCGGGTGCGGGAGGATGCCGCCGCCGTCGAGCCTACCCGCGTTGATTTCTTTACGCTTGTCCGAGGAGAAGACTGATGCTGGCCTTTTCCCAACCCGTATTCGATATGCAGCGGGTGTTCCGCGTTGTGCTCGATGCCATGTCCCGTCCCGCGCGGCTTTGCCGCCTGCCCGTATTCCCGCAGTCCGTGCCGGACGGCCTTTCGCCCGTGCTGGCGGATCTTGCCCTGACCCTGTGCGACGGCGAATCTCCGCTCTGGCTTTCTCCGGGCCTGCGGAAGGATGAAACGACAACGTGGCTCCGTTTCCACTGCGGCTGTCCGATCGTCGAAGAGGCGGACAAGGCGGCCTTCGCGCTGGTGGCGGACGCTTCCGAACTGCCGCCCCTGTCCGCTTTCGCGCAGGGCGTTCCCGCTTACCCTGACCGTTCCGCAACCGTCTTGCTTGCCGGTCTGGCCTTTGATGCGGGAACCCGTTTCCGTGGTTCCGGCCCCGGCATCTGCGGGGAAAGTACCTTCACCTGCACGTTGCCCGAAGATTTTGCGGAGCGGTGGCGCGAGAATACGTCGGGCTTCCCGCTCGGCGTGGACATGCTGCTGTGCGGCGCCGACGGCGTGGCCGGTCTGCCGCGCACCACGCGCCTTGAACGTCTGCCTCAGGAGAGTGCGTCATGTATGTAGCGGTCAAAGGTGGGGAAAAGGCCATTTCCGCCGCCCATGAACTCCTCCGCCGGGAAGGGCGGGGCGACCCCTCCGTCCCCGATCTGGGGATCGAACAGCTGATCGGGCAGTTGCGGCTTGCCGTGGACCGGGTCATGGCCGAAGGCTCACTGTATGACCGGGATCTCGCCGCGCTGGCCATCAAGCAGGCGCAGGGCGATTTGCTCGAAGCCGTATTCCTCGTCCGTGCCTACCGGACCACGCTTCCCCGGTTCGGCAGTTCGCTTGCCGTGGACACGTCAGCCATGCGCGTGCTGCGGCGCATTTCCGCCACATGGAAGGATCTCCCCGGCGGACAGATCCTTGGTGCGACGTTCGACTACACGCACCGCCTGCTGGATCGCACCCTCTCCCGCGCTGAAGCCGGAGCCGCCGGATCTTCCCCTCTTCCAGTAGAACCCGATACGGATTCCCCGCTCGGCGGGCCGTTGCCGCGTGCGCTCGACGCGCTGGTTGCGGAAGGGCTGCTCGAACGGCCCGAGCCGTCGGAGGGCGATGCCTGCCGCGACATCACCCGCCATCCTCTGGAACTGCCCGCCGATGCCCCGGCGGATCGCGGCGTGCGCCTTCAGGCGCTGGCCCGCGCCGACGAAGGGTTTCTGCTCGGCATGGCCTACTCCACGCAGCGCGGCTTCGGCGCTGTGCATCCCTTCACCGGAGAACTGCGCCGGGGATGGGTGGAAGTGTCTTTTTTCTCCGAAGAGCTCGGCTTCGATGTCGTTATCGGCGAAATCGAGCTGACCGAATGCGAAACCGTGAGCCGCTACACCGGGACGGCCCGCCCGCCGTGCTTCACGCGGGGCTACGGGCTGGTTTTCGGCAACAACGAGCGCAAGGCGCTGTCCATGTCCATCACGGATCGCGCCCTCCGTGCCAAGGAACTGGACGAACCCGTCGTCGGCCCGGCGCAGAATCCCGAATTCGTGCTCCTGCACGGCGACAACGTGGACGCCTCGGGTTTTGTCCAGCACATCAAGCTGCCGCATTACGTGGACTTTCAGGCCGATCTTTCCCTTATCCGCGGCTTGCGCGCCAAGCGGCAGAACGACAAGGATATCTAGATGCCACAGACCGACGTTTGCGCGGACGCGCCGCTTGAGGGCTATGCGTTCGCCTATCTTGACGAAACGACCAAACGCATGATCCGGCGGGGGCTCCTCAAGGCCGTTGCCATCCCCGGCTATCAGGTGCCGTTCGCCAGCCGCGAGATGCCCATGCCCTGCGGATGGGGGACCGGCGGGATTCAGGTTACCGCGAGCATCCTCGGCAGGGACGACGTGCTCAAGGTCATCGATCAGGGCTCCGACGACACCACCAACGCCGTGTCCATCCGGGATTTCTTCCGCAAGACCACCGGCGTCGCCACCACGACCCATACGGACGAGGCCACCATCATCCAGACCCGACACCGCATCCCCGAGCAGCCGCTCACCGAGTCGCAGATCATGGTGTATCAGGTGCCGCTGCCGGAGCCGCTGCGCTGGCTTGAGCCGAGCGAGCAGGAAACCCGCACTCTCCACGCGCTGGAGGAATACGGGATCATGAACGTCAAGCTGTACGAGGACATCGTGCGCCACGGGACCATCGCCACGGGCTTCGATTACCCCGTGCGCGTGGCCGGGCGGTACATCATGAGCCCTTCGCCCATCCCGCGTTTCGACAACCCCAAGATGCACCAGTGCCCGGCGTTGCAGCTCTTCGGGGCTGGGCGCGAAAAGCGGCTGTACGCCATCCCGCCGTATACCGACGTGGAAAGCCTCGATTTCGAGGATTACCCCTTTACCGTGCAGTCGTGGGACGAGGCCTGCGCCATCTGCGGCTCCACGGACACCTATCTGGATGAAGTCATCCTCGACGATCAGGGGAACCGCATGTTCGTATGTTCCGATACCGACTGTTGCGCCCGCCGCGCCGCCGAACGGGACGGGCAGGGAGGCGCGCAATGAAAGACTGGAACGCCGCCCCCATCCTGTCGGCCCGGAACCTGACCCGCCGTTACGGGGAGCATATCGGCTGCCGTGACGTCTCCTTCGACCTCTGGCCCGGCGAAGTGCTCGGCATCGTGGGCGAATCCGGGTCGGGCAAAAGTACGCTCCTGAACATGCTTTCGGGACGCATGGAACCGACCTCCGGAACGATCGCCTACCGCGACGCCGCCGGGCGTGAGCGGAACATCCACGCGCTGCCGGAAGGCGAAAAGCGCCGCCTCCTGCGTTCCGAACTCGGATTCGTGCACCAGCGCCCCTCGGACGGCCTGCGTATGCAGGTCAGCGCCGGGGCGAACATCGGCGAACGGCTGATGGCCGAAGGCGCGCGACATTACGGCACGTTGCGCGGCAGGGCCCTGCAGTGGCTGGAGCGGGTGGAGATCGACGCCGGGCGCATCGACGACAAGCCCGCCCTCTATTCCGGGGGAATGCAGCAGCGCCTGCAAATCGCCCGGAACCTCGTCACGTCGCCGCGTCTGGTGTTCATGGACGAGCCCACCGGCGGCCTTGACGTGTCCGTACAGGCCCGTCTGCTCGACCTCTTGCGCCATCTCGTGCTGGACATGGATCTGGCGGTCATCCTCGTCACCCACGATCTCGCCGTGGCCCGCCTGCTCTCGCACCGGCTCATGGTCATGTACCGTGGGGAGGTCGTGGAAACGGGGCTCACCGATCAGGTGCTCGACGATCCGCATCACGCCTACACGCAACTCCTCGTCTCTTCCATCCTGCAAGGGTAAGCCATGAACACTCCCATCATCGAAGTCCGAAACCTGAGCAAGACCTTTGTGCTGCACCAGCAGGGCGGGGTGGCGATCGAGGCCCTTTCCGGGATCAGCTTTTCCGTGGACGCGGGCGAGTGCGTCGCCCTGCACGGGCCGTCCGGCGCGGGCAAGTCCACGCTCCTGCGCGCCCTCTACGGCAACTACCTCCCCACGGGCGGCTCCATCTGGGTCCGCTGCGGCGGGGAGGATGTGGACATCACCAGCGCCGCTCCCCGGACCGTCATCCGGCTGCGGCGGGGCTGCATCAGTTATGTCAGCCAGTTCCTGCGGGTTATCCCCCGCGTGAGCACGCTGGATCTGGTCGCGGAGCCGCTGCTTGAGGCGGGCGAAGGGCAGGCCGCCGCCCGCAGCCGCGCCGAAGGGCTGCTTGCCCGGCTGAACCTGCCCGAACGCCTGTGGCACATCGCGCCCGCCACGTTTTCCGGCGGCGAGCAGCAGCGGGTGAACATCGCGCGCGGCTTCATCCGCCCGTCCCCCATTCTCCTGCTCGACGAGCCCACGGCCTCGCTGGACGGCGCGAACCGGCAGGTGGTCATCGATCTGATCCGCGAAGCGCGCGGGAACGGGGCCGCCATCGTGGGCATTTTCCACGACGACGTGGCCCGCGAAGCCGTGGCCGACCGCACCATCCCCGTCAGGCGCCCGTAACCTTTTTTCATCAAGAGCATACAGCCATGAACGAAACCGTATTCACCAACGCCAGGCTGATCACCCCCGACGCGGTTGTCGAAGGCACCCTCGTCGTCCGCGACGGGCGCATCGTCTCTCTCGACAACGGCGCGAGCTCGCTCGCGGAACGCATCGATCTGGAAGGCGACTACCTGATGCCCGGCCTTGTGGAGCTTCACACCGACAACCTCGAAAAGCATTTCATCCCGCGCCCCAAAGTGCTCTGGCCTCAGGGCGTGCCCGCCTTTTTTGCCCATGACGCCCAGATCATCGCGTCCGGGATCACGACCGTTTTTGACGCCCTGTCCGTGGGCGAGTACCACGACAAAGGCCGTATCGCCATGCTCGGCAAGGCCGTAGGCGCGCTGAACAGTTGCCGCTCCACCGGGAAGCTCCGGTCCGAACACCTGCTGCACCTGCGCTGTGAAGTGGCCGATCCCCGGATGCAGGATCTTTTTTTCCCGCTGTCCGATACGCCCGCGCTCAGCCTCGTGTCGCTCATGGACCACACGCCGGGCCAGCGCCAGTGGCGCGATACCTCTTCCTACCGCACCTATTACAGCAACATCGCCTCGTGGACGGATGAGGAGTTCGAGCAGGTCGTCGAACGCCTTCAGACCGCGCGCGACGGCTGCGCGGAGGACAATGCCGCGTCCGTTATGGCTTTCTGCCGGGAGCGAGGCCTGCCGATGGCGAGCCACGACGACACGCTTGTGGAACACGTTGAAGAAGCCCTCGGCAACGGCATCGCCATCAGCGAGTTCCCCACGACGATGGAGGCGGCGCGCCATGCCTCCGAAAACGGTATGCTCGTGCTCATGGGAGCGCCCAACGTGGTGCGCGGCGGGTCGCACTCGGGGAATATCTCCGCGCTGGAGATCGCGCAGGCGGGGTATCTGGGGAGCCTCTCCTCGGACTATGTGCCCGTCAGCCTTCTTGAAGCGGCGTTTGCCCTCAGCGAAGGCGGGTATATGTCCCTTCCGGCTGCGGTGGGGCTCGTGACCGCCAATCCCGCCGAAGCCGTGGGCCTCACGGATCGCGGCAGCCTCGAAGTGGGGCGGCGGGCGGATCTCGTGCGCGTGAGCATGGTTGAGGGGCAGCCCGTGGTTCGGAATGTCTGGCGGGAAGGCGCGGAGGTTTTCTGATGCGGCAGGGCCAGCTTGTTTACGTCATGGGCGCTTCGGGCTCGGGCAAGGACAGCCTGCTGCAGGCCTTGCGTCCCCGTTTGCGGGGGGTCCCGGTGGCCTTCGCCCGGCGGTACATCACGCGGCCCCTCTCTGCTAAGGGCGAACGCCATATCGCCGTTTCCCCGGAAAGGTTCGCGGCTATGGCGGCGTCCGGGGAGTTCGTGATGGACTGGCGAAGCCACGGCCTCCGGTACGGCATCGGGAAAGGCGTAGAAACAACTCTCGCCCACGGAGGCGTGGTGCTTATGAACGGCTCGCGGGAGTATCTGCCCGAAGCGCTCCGCCGTTTCCCCAGCCTCGTCCCCGTGCTTGTGGAAGTGGACGCTTCCGTACTTCGGGCGCGTCTGCTGGCGCGGGGCCGGGAGCCGGGCGGGGATATTGAGGAGCGCATTGCCCGGGCTTCGATGCCTGCTGAATATCCGGACGGGGTGCTCCGTATCGATAACTC
>ERZ894240.835-NODE-835-length-24862-cov-95.729713_pt1 | contig 24862 bp, 25 predicted proteins | sample MGYA00380298_ERZ894240 | MGnify/ENA primary metagenome ERZ894240 (study PRJEB32331, sample SAMN06328419) | human gut metagenome | biome: human gut microbiome; feature: stool | host: Homo sapiens | collected 2014-06-27 ... | reverse complement strand
GTTCATTTTTTTAACTTGAGTCTCAAATTTTAATTTATAGCTGAGTAGTTACAAAAATTAATTTATGATAACCTCTTTTTATTCTAAATCTTTTCAGGTTTAGCTACAACAATATTTTTTTCATTTATATATGTAACAAATCCTGGCTTTCCACCTTTTGGCTTATTTATATATCTTTTTTGAGTATAGTCAACGCTGATTTTATCCCCAGTACTACTCTTAGAATAGAAAGCAGCTACTTCTGCTCCTTTCATAAGCATCTCATCTGTCACTAAACTTGCCTTTATAATAACATGTGATCCTGGAATATTTTTTGAGTGTAGCCAAATATCATTTTTTTCAGCTACTTTAAAAGTAAGGTTGTCATTTTCAATATTGTTTCTTCCATATAAAATTCTATAATCTTCAAACTCAAGAACTCCATATCCTATCTCTTTATTGACTTTTTTCTTGTTGCCTTTCTTTTGCTGAACTTTTAAATATCCTTGTGCAACTAACTCTTCTTGAATCAATTTTAAGTTATTAGTATCATCACTACTATCGATAAAAAGTTTAACACTGTTTAGATACTCTAACTCCTCATTAATCTCTTTATTTCTTCTAGCATTAGCCTCCATTCCTCTTTTTAACTTATTATACTTCTTATATGTTCTTTCAAGGTTTTCTTGTGGAGAAAATTGAGGTTCTAAAGGTATTTCAATCTCTCTATTGTTGTAGAAATCATAAGTTTTTAAACTTGTCATACCTTTTTTTATAGAGTATATTGAGGCAGCTAAAATATCTCCTAGCTCCTTATATTTTTCAAAATCACTTTTCTCTTTAGCCTCAGCCTTTAAAATAGAAAGGATTTTATTATTTTTCTTTACTTTTTTATTAATATTATCTAAAAGTCTTGTTTTTAAAGTATCAAAAGAACTAGATAGATTTTCAGTGTTAATATAGTAGTTTATAACTTCTCTAAAACTATCAAATTCCAATACTTCATCATATTTTTCCTTTGGAATAATATTTAAAACTGTTCCTAAAACAATTCTTTTATTATTTAAAAATATTTTTGGTGATAGAGGGGTATCTAATATATTTTTAAAATCACAATAATCTTTTATATTAGAAACTGTCAGTTTTCCAATTCCCTCTACATTTTTAAGAAGAGTTTTTTCTTCTACAAATCTATTAAACTCCTCTGCTCCTACCTCAATAGGAGATATTTTTTCATCTATTACAGGTTGTTCATATTGTAATCCTGGGAACATAGCTCTCAATCTATTCTCTTCAAGTGAGAAACGTTTTAATAGATCAACTATCTTATTTTCCCCATCAACTAAAATAAAGTTAGAATATTTTCCCATAATTTCAAAAATTATAGAGTAGTTCTTCACTTCTCCAAGCTCATTTATCCTAGCAAATTTAAATACCAATATTCTATCAAAACCAAGTTGCTCTACATCTGTCAACATAGCATTTAATAGATGTTTTCTCATATTAGCTGCAAGTCCTGTGCTATTTTCTAAAACTCCCTCTTTAGAGTTTGAAATATAGCAGATAGGAAAAGTAGGGTTACAAGAGAAAACTAACTCTGTTTTTCCAAAGAAAACTGATAGTGATGTTTCGGTATTTTTTGTTATCTTATTTATTTTTTTCCCTGTAAGTTCTCTTTTTAATTCATCTTTTATCTTATTCAGTGATATTCCATCAATGTAAAACATATGCACTCCTATGTTAATTAATCTTTTTTAATTCCAATAAGATTTTTAGCATCAAGAATATCAAGTACTAAAAGTTCTCCATCATTTTTCTTTAAAATAAAGTTATCTTTATTATCACTTTCCATGATCTCAATAACTGTAAAGTTTTCAACTCCGTGACTAGCAAAATAGTTTTGAACTATTGGAGTTCCTTTAATTTCAACTATTGATACTCTACTTCCAACAGGGAAATCAGTAATTACAAGTGGTCTAAAATCATTTGTTTTCTTTTTCAAAGAATCAAGGATAATTTCAAATACACTTATAAAATGTTCTAACTCCTCTTTTGGAATATTTTCTGTGATACTTGACATAATCATTTTATGATAGTTGTTATGGTATGTTAAAGCACTAGCTCCTTTAGGAGTAAGTGAAACAAAAACCTTTCTTCTATCTGAATTTGATCTAACTCTAGCTATAAATCCTTTTTCTGTAAGTTTAGAAACAGCAACAGTAGCTGTTCCCATTGTAATTCCAATCTTATCTGACAACTCATTCATAGTTAATGATTCTTGCCCTATTGCCTCTATCAAATGAAGTTCTGTATGAGTAAGACATTTTATCCCTCTTTTTAGAGCCATATCTTCACTTTTAAAAAATAGTTTATAGAAGTTCCCCAATAATTCATCTACCTTTTTAATATTTGCACTCATATTTTACCCTCTCTTTAATAAATTTATTCTTTCCTCATAATCTCCTGAAAATACATAAGAACCAGCAACAAATATATTTGCTCCAGCCTCGATACATTGTCCAATAGTATCCGCTGTAATTCCTCCATCAACTTGAATATCTACATCTTGACTCAATGCTCTTACATCTTTTATCTTTTCAACTGCACTTGGTATAAATTTTTGTCCTCCAAATCCTGGATTTACACTCATAACAAGTACCATATCAATATCATTGATAATATATTTTAATACATCAACTGGAGTGGCAGGGTTTAAAGATACTCCTGCTTTTATTCCATGAGCTTTAATTTGTTGAATAACTCTGTGAAGATGTAGTGTAGATTCAGCATGAACAGTTATTAAGTCTGCTCCAGCTTTTACGAAGTCATCAATATATCTTTCAGGTCTATCTATCATTAAGTGTACATCAAAAACAAGTTTAGTTCTATTTCTTACAGCTTTTACAACAGGAGCTCCAAAAGTGATGTTTGGTACGAAAATTCCATCCATAACATCTATATGTACATAGTCTGCACCTGCTCTATCTATTGCCTCAATCTCTTCCCCTAATCTGCTAAAATCTGCTGATAATATTGAAGGAGCTATTTTAATATTTTTATTCATATTTATTCCACCTCTCATTTTTAAGTTTTTCATATATTCTTTTATAAAATTCATATCTAGTTTGTGGGATCAATCCCTCTTCTACTCTACTTTTAATTATACAACCTGGCTCATTCAAATGCAAACAGTTATGGAATTTACAGCTTTCTTCCACTGCAAATTCTGGAAAAAGTCCAATCAATTCTTGAGCATCTTTAATATCTGGAAGTTCAATTGATGAGAAACCTGGAGTATCAATAATATATCCTCCATCTTTTAGTGGTAAAAGATTTGTATCTTTTGTTGTGTGTTTTCCTCTCTTTAATCTCTTGCTTGTCTCTCCAGTTTCAAGTTTTTTAGCATTTTGTAGAAGATTTATAATACTTGATTTTCCTACTCCACTAGGACCTCCAAAAGCTGTTATCTTATCTTTAATAAAAGCCTTTAGTTCTTCAATTCCAATATTTTCCCTTTCTGATACAAGAAAATATGGTATATTTAACTGATTTAAAAACTCTAAATTCTTTTTAATATCCTCAATCTCTTCCTCTGTCAATAAGTCTATCTTATTTACAACAATAATTGGAGATATTTTGTAGTAGAATCCTCTAAGAATTAGAATATTTAATCTTTCATAATCTATTGCAGGATCTTTTCCAGCAAATTGTATTACTAAATAATCTATATTTGCCACTAAAGGTCTTTCAACTAGATTTTTTCTTTTTTCTACCTTTATAATAGCATTGTCCTCAGATATCTCAACTATATCCCCTACAACGCAATTTTGTTTGTCATCTTTTCTTTTTAAAATTCCTCTAAGTTTACATTCATATACTTGTTCATCAACTTTTACATAATAAAAACCTTGTATCTTATTTATAACAATACCTTTTATTTTTACCCCTCCATACTACTTAATTCTATTTACAGTAATATCTATCTCTGTTCCTGCTGGAACTTTTCTTCCTGAAACTATACTTGTTTCGATAACAACACCATCTGGTATTTCTGCTAATGTTACATAATTAATCTTTCCTACAAGCAGTGAACTTTCACTTAAAAGAATTTCAGCATCATTTACATCAACTCCAATAATATCTGGCATTTTTGTTTCCATCATCTGCTCTGAACTATTTATAAGGAAAGAGATTTTTTGTCCTTTCTTTAAAAGAGTATCTGTAGCTGGATCAGTAGCAATAACTTCATTATATGGAAGAGCTGCCTTTGTTGAAGCTACTCTATCAACTATTAATCCTTTTTGTTCAGCTATAGCTTTTGCATCAAGAAAGTTCATTCCCACAAGTTGTGGTACCTCTACTAGAGCCTCTCCTTTGCTCACCCAAACCTTAATATTTCTATTTTTCTTTACAATACTATCAGGCTCAGGTTCTTGCATAAATATTTCTCCTACTGGAAGATCTGAAAACTCATCTCCCATATTTCTAATATTTAGATTATTATCAGTTAGAAGTTCTTCAGCCTCTTCAAGAGTAAAGCTCTTTAAATCTGGTACTTTGTAATATGTTTCATTAAAATATGATTTCTCAAATATTTTTAATGAAAAAAAAGCTGCCACACCTAGAGCTACAACTGTAATAAAAGAGAAAAAAATTAACTTTTTATTCATTTATTCCTCCTCAAAAAATTCAATTTATATACTATTTGATGATAACATATGACATAGAAAATATCAATAAGCTTTTAAAATAATATATTTTGAAATTTTTAATATATTTTTAATTTTATATTTTTATATAACTGTATAAATATTATATATTAAGTATTTTCCATTTTTATATTATTATAAGATTTTTTTGTCAATATAAGTTAATATATCCTTTAAAATTCTTTTTAATATATTATATCATAATTATAGAAATTTTCAGTTAAATATTCTTTAATAGAATAAATTAAAGTATTAAAAAAATATTTAATAATAAATTAAAATTTTTTAAAAACAAGATTTTAAAATCTAATCAATAAATTCTTGCTAAAAAATGTGGTAGATGATAAAATAATATTGAATGAATTTTTATAAAGGTGATTGTTTTATCACTTTTTTTAGGAGGAAAAATGGATTATACTATTGAAACATTAATACCAAGAGAAAAGGTTGAACAAAGAATTAAAGAGCTTGCTTGTGAAATTACAAAAGATTATGAAGGAAAAGAAGTTGTAGTTCTTGGACTTTTAAAAGGATCTGTTGTTTTTATGAGCGATCTTATTAAAGAATTAGATTTACCTCTTACTATTGATTTTATGAACGTATCTAGTTATGGAAATGGAACTAGTACAACTGGTGTTGTAAAAATATTAAAAGATGTTGATCAAGAACTTAAAGATAAAGATGTTATAATTGTTGAAGATATCATTGATACAGGACTTACTTTAAGCTATGTAAAAGAATTTATCAAAGCTAAAGGAACAAAAAGTGTTAAAGTTTGTACTCTTTTAGATAAACCTGAAAGAAGAAAAGTTGAAATGAAGGGAGATTATGTAGGATTTGAAATTCCTGATGAGTTTGTTGTAGGTTATGGACTTGACTATGCTCAAAAACATAGAAATCTTCCATTTGTTGGAATAGTTGTAAAAAAATAATCGGAGGAAAATAATGTCCTTTAAACATAAAAAGAAATTTGGTCAAAACTTTTTGACAGATCAGAGAGAAGTATTAAGAAAAATTATGGAAGTATCAGATGTTAAAGCTGAAGATACAGTATTAGAGATAGGACCAGGAGAAGGGGCATTGACAGCTCTACTTTTAGATACTGCTAAAAAAGTTGTCACTGTTGAAATAGATAGAGATCTTGAAAAGATATTGAGAAAGAAATTTGACTCTAACCCTAAGTATACTCTAGTTATGAATGATGTATTAGAAACTAATTTAAAAGATTATGTTGGAGAGGGAACAAAGGTTGTTGCCAATATACCTTACTATATCACATCTCCTATTATCAATAAATTAATTGAAAATAGAGATGTGATTGATGAGATATACATCATGGTACAAAAAGAGGTAGCAGAGAGAATTTGTGCTAAAAAAGGAAAAGAAAGAAGTGTTCTTACTCTAGCAATAGAATATTTTGGAGAAGCTGAATATCTTTTCACTATTCCAAAAGAGTTTTTTACTCCTATTCCTAAAGTAGATTCTGCTTTTATGTCTATTAAGCTTTACAAAGATGAAAGATATAGCAAACTAGTAGATGAAGATTGTTTCTTTAAATATGTAAAGGCTGCCTTTGCTAACAAGAGAAAAAATCTATTAAACAATTTCACATCTTTGGGAAAATCTAAAGATGAGTTGAGAGAGATTTTAGCTCAAGCTAATATCGCTGAAACAGAGAGAGCTGAAAATCTTTCTATTGATGATTTTTTAAATTTAATTGCTATATTTGAAAAAAAATAAGCTGCAATTTAAGAAAGCAGGCTGACAATTTAGTCAGCCTTGTTTTAAATTTTAAGATGGAGGAAAAATGCTAGGAAGTTATGAGTTTCTGATTCAAAGCAGAAAAGAAGATATTGACTTTATAAATAAAGTTGTAGAGGCCTATGAGGGAGCTGGGGTTGTAAGAACTGTAGATCCTCAAAAAGGGCTTATAAATATAATTACTACATATGATTTTAAAGATTTTATAAAATTTGTTATAGAGGATTTAAGAAAATATGATGTAGTAGCTGAAATTATAGAAGAGGGAGCTTGGAAAGGTTCTCTATATATTAATAAATAATATTTAGTGGAGGAAAAGATGGAAAAATTAGAAAAATTAATCAACTATATTATAAAAGAGCTTGTAGATACTAAAGATGCTGTAATGATAGATTATGATGCTATTGATGATACTATCACTTTTAAAGTAAGTGTTGCTAAAGGAGAAATGGGAAAAATAATCGGTAAAAATGGACTTACAGCTAATGCAATTAGAGGAGTTATGCAAGCTGCTGGAGTTAAAGATAAACTAAATGTAAATGTTGAATTTTTAGACTAGGAGGATTGATTGATGGAGCTTTTTACAGTTGGTAAAATATCTGGAACTCATCATCTTAAAGGAGCTGTAAAAATTATAGCTAATGTGTCAGATGCTGAGATCTTAGTTGGAAATAAAGTTATTATTGATATTCAAGGGGAACAAAAAATACTTACTATCACAAGTGTAAGTCCTCTTGTTGGAAATAAATGGACAGTTGAATTTCAAGAGATAACTAATAAAACTGATGCTGGAAAGTTAAAAAATGGACTTATAAAAGTTAGAAGAGATATTTTAGGAATAGCTGAAGATGAATATCTATTAAACGATCTTATGGATATGGAAGTTGTAGATATGAAAAATAATGAAACTATAGGAAGAGTAACTGATATTTTTGAAACTGCTGCTCACGATATTCTTGTAGTTGAAGATGAAAAAAGTGAAGCTATGATTCCAGATATTGATGAGTTTGTTAAAAAGATAGATTTTGATAAAAGAACTATCTATGTTGAGCTTATTGATGGAATGAGAGAGATGAAAGGAAAAAAATATCAGCAAGATGATGGAATAGAAGATGAGGAGTAATTTATGAAAATAAATATTTTAACTCTATTTCCAGAGATGTTCAGAGGATTTACAGGAGAGAGCATAATAAAGAGAGCTTTGGAAAAAAATCTTTTAGAGATAAATGTAATCAATATTAGAGATTTTTGTTATGATAAGCATAAACAAGCTGATGACAAGGTTTTTGGTGGAGGGGCAGGAATGCTAATGAAGCCAGAACCACTTATTAGAGCATTAAATACACTTGGAGGAAAAGTTATATATACTTCACCTCAAGGTGTTAGATTTGATCAAAAGTTAGCAATAGAACTTTCTCAAGAGGAGGAGATCACTATAATTGCTGGACACTATGAGGGAATTGATGAGAGAGTAGTGGAAAGTAGAGTTGATTTAGAAGTATCTATTGGGGATTTTGTTTTAACTGGTGGGGAGTTACCTGCTATGGTGATGACAGATTGTATTGCTAGACTTGTTCCTGGAGCTATTAAGCAGGAATCTTATGAAAATGACTCTTTTTTTAATGGACTTTTAGATTATCCAAACTACACAAGACCTGAAGAGTATGAGGGAATGAAAGTGCCAGAGGTTTTATTGTCTGGACACCATAAAAATATAGAGATTTGGAGAAAAAAAGAGAGTTTAAAGAGAACTTATTTAAGAAGACCAGATCTTTTAAAGGGGAGAGAGTTTGATAAGTTAGAGAAAAAACTTTTAAACGAGATAAAAGAGGAATTAAAAAAGGAGAATAAATAATGATTTATAAACTTGGAGAATATATCCCAAAAATTGGAAAGAATAATTATATTGCTGAAAGTGCAAGTGTAATTGGAAAAGTTGAAACAGGAGAGAATGTATCAATTTGGTTTTCTGCTGTTTTAAGAGGAGATATGAGCTTAATTAAAATTGGTAATGGCTCAAATGTTCAAGATAATTCAACTTTACATGGAGATACAGATTTTCCTACAACAATAGGAGAGAGAGTTACTATTGGGCATAACTGTGTTGTGCATGGTTGTACAGTAGGAGATAACTCAATAATTGGAATGGGAAGTATTATTTTAAATGGAAGTGTTATTCCTAAAAATTGTATCGTATCTGCTGGTTCTGTGGTGAATAGTAAATTGAAAGCAGAGGAAGGGGATCTTATAGCAGGTTCTCCAGCTAGAGTTATAAAGAAACTTTCTGAAAAACATTGGGAATATTTAGAATATGCAAGTGGAGTTTATCTTGCAAAAATAGATAGATTTAAAAATCAATTAGAAGAGATTAAATTAGAAGAAAAATAAATTTAAAGAAGGGATTATATAAAATGAGAGATAAAATATACTTAGGATTAGTTCACTATCCTGTTTACAATAAAAATAATGATGTTGTATGTACTTCTGTTACAAACTTTGATATCCACGATATTTCAAGAAGTTGTAGAACTTATGATGTAAAAGGATACCGTTTAATTGTTCCAGTAGATGCACAAAAAATGCTTACTGAAAGAATCATAGGTTATTGGCAAGAGGGTACAGGAGGACAATTTAACAAGGATAGAGAAAATGCCTTTGCTATAACTAGAGTTATGGACAGTATTGAAAAGGTAATTGAAGAGATTGAAGAGAAAGAGGGGCAAAAACCAGTTATCATTACTACTTCAGCAAGAATATTCCCTAATACTGTAAGCTATAAAACAATGTCAGATATGATATTTGAAGATGACAGACCATACTTATTATTATTTGGTACTGGTTGGGGGCTTACAGATGAAGTAATGGATATGTCAAACTATATTCTTGAGCCAATTAGAGGAAATACAAAATATAATCATCTTTCTGTAAGAGCTGCTGTGGCTATTATACTTGATAGACTTTTAGGAGAAAGATAATTAAAAATACAGTTCTGGAGGGAAAATGAGTAGAAATGAGATAAGGATCAAACCTCAAGATGGTATTTTCAGACAGATGGGAATAGAAAATGTAAGTATTAATGAGATTATTTTTTATGAAAGAAATAAGAAGATGAAATTTATGTGTTCTGTTCCTAGTGTCAAAGATCTCAAAGAACTGGATATAATTTATGAAAATATCAAAAAGAATTTTGGAAAAGAACTTGAGGTTGACTTTAAAGTAGAATATACAAAAAGTGAGATTATGAGAGAGGAGCTTGTGACAATAGTAGAAAAGGCTATAATTAGATTAAAAGCTAGAAATGCTATTTCCAAATCCTTTCTTTATTTTTACAGAATAAGAATTGAGGAAGCTATCATTGATATTGAATTAAATGATAAAACTTCCATTGAGATTCTTCTTCAATCTAAAATAGATGAGAAACTTGAAAATATTTTAGAAAACTATGGAATATTTAATTTTAAAGTTAAATTTGTTCATGGGGACTTTTCAAAGGAGCTTACAGAGGTTGAGGCTCAAAAACAGAAAGAGATGATAACTCTATCAGCTAAGATAGATTCTGAAAATAAAGCTACTGCTGCTAATAAACCACAAAAATCAAATGAGATCTATGTAAAACAAGGTGGCTTTCAAAAACAAAGTTATTCTAGTAATAAAACTAAGGAGATTAAGGGAAATAGTATTTCTTTAACTGAGTTTTTCGAACTTTATGAGGATGAATTATGTGTAGTTGAAGGTGAGGTATTCTCTATTGAAAGTAGAGATATTAGAAATGAAAAAATCTTGCTTACAATAAGATTAACTGACGAAGTTACTTCTCTAACTTCAAAGGTTTTCTGTGATAAAGATAAGCCTGTGGAAGTATCTGTTGGAGATTTTATAAAGATTAGTGGTAAAAAGCAAATTGATAGATACTCTGATAATGAAGAGGTAATAATGATAAACTCTATCAATAAGTTAGAAAAAACAAAAACTAAAAAAGAAGACAGAGCAGAAGTTAAGATGGTAGAACTTCACACTCACAGTAAGATGAGTGAGATGGTGGGAGTTGAAGATATAGGAGACCTTATAAAACGTGCTATCTCTTATGGACATAAGGCTATGGCTATCACAGATTACTCTGTTGTTCATGCTTTCCCATTTGCATATAAAGCAGCTAAAGGAAAGGATTTTAAAGCTATCCTAGGTTGTGAAATGTATATGGTTGATGATACTTTGCCTATGGTAAGAGATTGTAAAACTGGTGCTATTGAAGATACTACCTTTGTTGTTTTCGACTTAGAAACATTTGGACTTAATAGCCATAAAAATGAGATTATTGAGATAGGTGCTATTAAACTAAAGGGAACTAGAATTATTGATACATTTAGTTCATTTGTTAATCCTAATAAGATTATTCCTAAAAAAATATCAGAACTTACTCATATAACTCAAGATATGGTGGACAATGCTCCAACCATTGAAGATGTACTGCCTAAATTTTTAGAATTCACCAAAGATGCTGTAATGGTAGCTCACAACTCAGCTTTTGATATGGGATTTATTAGAAGAGAGGCTAAAAAATATCTGGGAATAGATTATAAACCTGCTGTAATAGATACTTTACAAATGGCAAGAGATCTATATCCAGATTTAAAAGGATACAATCTTGATAGATTAAATAAAACTTTTAAACTTTCTCTTGAAAATCATCATAGAGCTATTGATGATGCTCAATCAACAGCCAAGCTTTTCATTATGTTTTTAGAGAAATATATTGAAAATGGAGTAGTTAATGTTGAGGATATGAATGGAGCTTTTCCTTTAAATATTCAAAAACAAGCTACTAGAAATATTGTAGTAATTGCTAAAAATTTAACTGGATTACAAAATCTATATAGATTGGTTTCAGAAGCTCATATAGATTATTATGGAAGTAAAAAACCAAGAGTTCTTAAAAGTCGTGTAGATAAATTAAGAGATGGATTAATAGTTGGAAGTTCTTTAACTAGTCATTTCTCAAATGATGGAGAATTAGCTGAATACTATATGAGATATGATCTTGAAAATGTAGAAAAAAATATAGATTTCTATGACTATATAGAACTTTTGCCTAGAGCTACCTATGCTGAACTTTATGAAGAAGATGGAACAGGAACAATATCATCTTTTGAGCAGATTGAGGATATGAATAGATATTTCTACAATCTTGCTAAAGAGAGAGGAAAGTTAGTAACTGCCAGTTCAAATGTTCACTATAATAATGAGGAAGATTATAAGATAAGAAGTATTCTTCTTTATGGTAGTGGAAATGTATTTAGAGAAAATCAATATAAAACAGATAATAAATTTTACTTTAGAACAACTGATGAAATGTTAGATGAATTTAGTTATTTAGGAGAAGAGGTAGCTAATGAGATAGTTATTAAAAATACCAATGCCATAGCTGACATGGTTGAGGTAATTAAGCCAGTACCTGATGGTTTTTACCCACCTAAAATTGATAATGCAGAGAATATAGTTAAAGAGATGACATATGAAAAAGCATATCGTATCTATGGAAACCCACTTCCAGAGATTGTTAAAGCTAGACTTGAAAGAGAGCTAGGAGCAATTATAGGAAATGGATTCTCAGTACTTTATCTATCAGCACAAAAACTTGTTAAAAAATCTTTAGATAGTGGATATCTAGTAGGTTCGAGGGGTTCAGTAGGTTCATCTTTAGTTGCATTTATGATGGGAATCACAGAAGTTAATGCCCTTTATCCTCACTACATCTGTACTAACCCTGAATGTAAAAATTCAGAGTTTATAGAGAGAGAAGGGGTAGGTATCGACTTACCTGAGAAGATTTGTCCTAAGTGTGGACAACCATATAAACGTGATGGATACTCAATTCCATTTGAAGTATTTATGGGATTTAATGGAGAAAAAGTACCTGATATTGACCTTAACTTTTCTGGAGAGTATCAATCGGAAATTCACAGATATTGTGAGCAACTTTTCGGAAAAGAGAATGTATTTAAAGCTGGAACAATATCAACTTTAGCAGAGAAAAATGCTGAAGGTTATGTAAAAAAATATTTTGAAGATCATGAATTAAAGAATAATAGAGCTGAAATTATAAGACTAGCTAAAAAAGTTGAGGGAGCAAAGAAAACTACTGGACAGCACCCTGGAGGAATGGTTGTTGTACCTCGTGATCACAATATATATGAGTTTTGTCCTGTGCAAAAGCCTGCAAATGATATAACAAATGACTCTATCACAACTCACTTTGATTATCATGTTATGGACGAACAGCTTGTAAAACTTGATATACTTGGACATGACGACCCTACTACAATAAAGATGCTACAAGAGTATACAGGAGTAGATATTTACTCTATACCTATTGCAGATCCTGAAACTCTGAAAATATTTTCTAGTACTGAATCATTGGGAATCACTCCTGAAGATATAAACTCAGTTGTAGGAACTTTCGGAGTGCCAGAGTTTGGAACACCTTTTGTTAGACAGATGTTAATTGATACAATGCCAAAAACATTTGCTGAGCTTGTAAGAATTTCAGGACTTTCACATGGTACAGATGTATGGTTAAACAACGCTCAAGAGTTTATTAGACAAAAGAAAGCAACTCTGTCACAAGTTATTACAGTACGTGATGACATTATGAACTATTTGATTGACCAAGGTATTGAAAAAGGAACCGCATTTAAAATAATGGAGTTTGTAAGAAAGGGAAGACCATCAAAAGATCCTGAAGGTTGGCAAAAATTCTCTGATCTTATGAAAGAGCATAATGTTGCTGAATGGTATATAGAATCATGTAGAAGAATAAAATATATGTTCCCTAAGGGACATGCTGTTGCTTATGTTATGATGGCAATGAGAATAGCTTACTTTAAAGTTCATTATCCACTTGCTTTTTATGCTGCATATCTTTCAAGAAAGGCTGAGGACTTTGATTTTGATATTATGGGAAATCCTGAAAGTGCTAAAAATCATCTTGAAGTACTTTCAAAAGAACCTAAGCTAGATGTTAAGAAAAAAGCTGAAATGGCTATTTGTGAGATTATAGTTGAAATGTATGCAAGAGGATTCCAATTCCTACCTATTGATATTTATAAATCAGGGGGAACTAAGTTTATAATTGAAGATGGCAAGATAAGAATACCATTGATTGGGCTTAGTGGACTTGGAGGAGCTGTAATTGATAATATTTTAAAAGAGAGAGAATTAGATAAATTTTTATCTTATGAGGATCTGAAAAGAAGAACTAAAGTATCTCAAACAATAGTAGAAAAATTAAAATCTATAAATGCAGTAGATTCTTTAAGTGAGACAAATCAGATCTCATTGTTTTAGGAGGGAAAATGTTAACTGAGAAAAAAGAGACAATGGGAGCTCTTTTAGTGTGTCTTGCTGCGACTTTATGGGGATTTGACTCAATTGTCTTAACCCCAAACCTTTTTAAATTAAGTGTACCTTATGTTGTGTTTATGGTGCATTTACTTCCTTTTGTGGGAATGACTCTACTTTTTGGAAAGGAAGAGTTAAAAAATATAAAGAAATTAGATGGAAAAGATTTGACTTATTTCTTTTTAGTAGCTCTATTTGGAGGAAGTCTGGGAACACTTTCAATAGTAAAAGCTCTATTTCTAGTAAACTTTGATCATCTTACAGTAGTTACACTACTTCAAAAACTACAACCTGTATTCGCTGTAATTCTTGCTTGGATAGTTTTAAAAGAAAAGATTACAAAACAATTTGTTTTTTGGGCTATCTTAGCTTTAATTGGAGGATATTTTCTTACTTTTGAATTTAACACTCCACAAATGGCATATAATGGAAATATGCTTTTAGCTTGTGGATACTCTCTATTAGCAGCTTTTTCCTTTGGAAGTGCAACAGTTTTTGGAAAGAGAATATTGAAAAATGCCTCTTTTAGAACTGCACTATATTTAAGATATAGCTTTACAACTTTAATTATGTTTGTAATAAATATATTTAGTGGAACTTTAGCAAATATTCACACTACACAGCCTTTCCATTGGTTTATATTTATTGTAATAGGGCTTACAAGTGGAAGTGGAGCTATTCTTCTTTACTATAAAGGACTTAGATATATTCCAGCTAATGTAGCAACAATATGTGAACTTTGTTTCCCAGTTTCAAGTATACTTTTTGACTTTATCTTCAATGGTAAATTTTTATCTGGAATTCAAGTAGTAAGTACTATTGTGATGTTATTTTCTATATATAAAATTACTCAAAGTCAACGGAATAATTAAAATTTTAAAACATTAGTAAAATACATTGTAAATTTTTTAAAGTTATGGTATAAAGGATATAACGTGTATTTTTAAGGAGGCTTTAAAATGACTAAAAAAGAATTTGTTGATTTATATTTTGAAAAGGGAGAATTTGCAACTAAAGCTGATGCTGAAAGAAAAGCTGCTGCATTTCTTGCTGTATTAGAAGAAGGATTAGTAAAAGGAGAAGAAATTACTTTCTTAGGATTTGGAAAATTTGAAGTTACTGAAAGAGCTGCTAGAACTTGTAGAAATCCTCAAACTGGTGAAGAAATGACAGTTGAAGCTAAAAAAGTTGTTAAATTCAAACCTGGAAAAGGATTATCTGAAGCTGTAAACAAATAATAAAAGTTTAAGTAAACTTAGTAAGAAAAATATTTTAATAGGAGCTGTTACAAATCTAATATTGATATGTACAGCTCTTTTTTTATGATTAAAATTTTTGAAAAGCTCTAAAAAATTTGATTTTAGCTAATTAAAATAGTAAAATTATATTAAATCGCTATAATTAAAAAGGGGAAGATAATATGAAATTAACAGATGCACAAAAAGAGATAGTTAATTATGATCAATTGGGGACGCTGATTGTAAAGGGAACTGCTGGAAGTGGGAAAAGCTTAGTAGGATTACATAGAATTAATTATTTTTTTAATAGAAAAAATTCATCTTTATTTCCAGAGGAAAAAGAGTGTAAAGTACTTGTTGTTGCTTTTAACAAGGTTATGATTTATCAACTTCAACACTCTTTTGAAGAGATAAGAAATAGTGATGTTAAAATGAGAGATGTTAAATTTATCAATATAGATAAGATAATGAGTAGTGCAAGTTCAAAGGCAGCTTTAGAAAAAAATTATCAGATAATTTTTAATGATTTTGAAACAAAATTAGCTATAAATTTATTTAATACTCAGAGAAATAAATATTCAAATGAGTTTATTTTAGATGAATTTAATTGGATAAGAAATAATCTTATAACTACTAAACAAGAGTATTTTGATATAGTTAGATTAGGAAGAGGAAAAAAAAGATTAAATAAAGAAGACAGAGAATATATTTGGGGACTATTAAAAAAATATAGAGAGAGAATGGTATCTCAAAATAAGATCGATTATCTTGATGCTTGTATTTTAGCCTTAAGAAAAAATAATTTTTCAAATTTTCTAGATTATAATCATATTATTGTTGATGAAGCCCAAGATTTAAGTAAATTAAAACTAATGTTTATTACAGGAATAAATAAGTTAAATTTAGAAAAAGCTGAAAACTCTTTGATGTTTTTATATGATTCTTCTCAAAGTGTATATGATGAATCTTGGTTAGGATATGGAAGACCTTTTTCTTCAATAGGTTTAAATGTAAAGAAAATAAAAAAGTTAGAAGTAAGTTATAGAACTACAAGACAGATACATCAAGCTGCTAATAGCTTAATTTCATATTACAAAGACCAAAATCCAGATAAAGAAACTGAATTGAATCCAGTTTTTGCAGGAAATGAAGAAGGTATCAATCCCATAACTTTTAGATTTAATAATAAGGAAGATGAAATAGAAACATTTGTAGCTATAATAAAAAATTTAGCTAAAAAAGGTTATGATTATAAAGATATTATGATAGTTGCTTTTACAAATAATGATCTAAAAGAGTTAGATAATTTTTTATTTAGAGAGAGAATACCAGCACATATTTTAACTGGTGATGGAATAGAAAAAAATAGAATAAAATTAAGTGGTAATAAGATAAAATTGTTATCTGTTAACAATGCAAAGGGGCTTGAAAGTAAGATTGTATTCATTTTTAATACGGAAGCTTTATCCTATATAAATAAAAATGAGGAAAAAGATGAAAATGAAGTTCAAATAAGAAATACAAAAAAATTGTATACTGCAATGACAAGAGCTCAAGAACTGCTTTTTATATCTGAAGATGAAAAATATATAGATAAGATAGATGAAAAATATTTAACAAAAATAGATGATTATCATAATTTAGATATAGATTCATATTTGGCAGCAGATTTAGATGCAAATGATTTTTTAATAAATGCAAATAAAACAGATAGATTTAGTAAGATTAGACAAGCATATAAAGCTCAAGCTGAAGAAGAAGAAAAAATAGTAAAAGCAAGTGAAGTAAAAGTACAAGAAAGTTTAATTAGACTTTTAACTAATAATAATAGTGACTTAAGAGGAAAAATAGAAGATACTTTTAAAGACTTAGATACAAGATATAAAAAGATGATTTTAGAGGCAGAACTTTTATATTTTGCATATAAATCTAATTTTCTAAATGGCTCTTTAGTATATATTGCATATGCCAAAATAATTGAGCATATGCTAAGAGAATTTCTAGAAATTCAAGATAAAGCAGAAAAAAAATTAACTCTAGGTGGTATAATTTGTCAAATAAAAAGTATAAGAGGAATGAAGAATATTTTTTATAATATCTGTTATATAGACTTATTATATAATAGAAACGATGCTACTCATAATGAACTTAAAGATGATAGGCAAGTAGAAGTAATAAGAAAATATCTAATTGAAGAAGAGGGAGTATTAAAATTAAGAGATGCTATTCATGAAGAATTGAGCTTAGTTCAAGAGGAGATAAAAAAAGAGGGAAATTTAGTAAACAACTATACAATAGTTACTTTTAATCAGAAAGAATACTGTTCTTATCTACTTGATAATGATGATTTAGTTATTTATAAAAAGAAACTTCCTGAAGGAAAATATAAATTAACAGGACATTATATAAGTAAAAGTGGAAAAAAATATTACAGAATAGATCATTATGAAAAAATAAATTAAAAAATTGAACCTCCCTAAAAAACTTGATTTTACTTGATTAAAGTAGTAAAATAAAAAAGATATTTTTATTTTTAGGGAGGATTTTTATATATGTTAAGCTTTATTATTAACCATATTGCTGATGGAATAATCTATCTATTTATGGCAATACTTTTTTACTTTGGAGTTATTAAAAAAGATAAAGGTGTATTATGTGCTAACTTTATAGCAACTCTGGGAATGATAGGAACATTTTGGGGAATATACTGGGGATTACAAGATTTTAATGCTGAAAATATAACAGATAGTATTCCAACTTTATTAGAGGGAATGAAGACAGCCTTTATGACATCTTTAGTTGGAATGGGAGTGTCGTTACTTTTAAAATCCATTAACTCTTTTAGAAAAAATGATGAAAATGAGATTGATAAAGATTCAACAGAGGAACTTTTAAAAGAGATTTTAAAAAGAGATACTCAACAAGCAACAAAATTAAATAGTACATTAGAAAAGTTAGTAAATTATTCATATAATATAAATAACCATTTGATAGATCTTTATACTACAATTTCTACAAATGTAAATCATACAAAAACAATTGCTGATGAAATAGTTAAAATAGAAACTCATCAAAAAAATTTATCTGTTCAAATAGCTGAAATAGAGAAAAACCTAAAGAAAAGTAATGATTTAAATTTGATAAATTATGAAAAGATAATTAATTATTCATATGATATAAATAACTATTTAAAAAACATATCAACTTCAATTTCAAAAGAGTTAGAAAATGCTAAAAATATAGTTGCTACTATAAATAGTATAGCTACTCAACAAGGGAATATTGAAGCAGGAGTAACAAAAATCTCTAATGGAATATCTAATATTGATAGAAATATAGAAAATTTAAATCTAAATGTAGAAGAGAAAGGTAAGGCAGTTAAAGAAAGTTTAGTTAATATAGAAATCAATCAAAATTACTTACAAGGTACAATTGATAATTATGCTAAAAAAGCTGATATTAATATAGAAGATCTAATAAATGGATTAAACTCTTTTGCTGAAAGAAATGATATTCATAATCAAGAGTTAATTGGAGAGTTTAGAGATTTTGCTAAAACAATGGCAGAAAATAATAATAAAGCATTTATTCAAGCTTTAAATGAAAGTATGAAAGATTTAAATAATCAATTGACAGAACAATTTGGAGAAAACTTTAAAGAGTTAAATAGAGCAGTATTTAAGTTAGTTGAATGGCAAGAAAATTATAAAAATACAGTAATTGAAGTAACTGAAACTCAAAAAATGATATTTACAGGAATAGATAAAATGAAAGATGATATTAATAGTTTTGCAGATACAGGGGCAAAAATAGTTATAATTGCAGAAAATTTAAATGATACAATAAATAATACAAATAAACAATCTGCTGAATTAAATACTCATTTAACTTCAATGGTAGAACTAAATAAAACTGCTACAGAATTAATTCCTAATCTATTAACAATAAATAATAGAATAGCTGAAGATGTAGAGATATTTAAAAATTCTCTAGTTACGATTACTAATGGAGTAACAAATTCAACAATAGAACTATCTAAAATGTCAGATGAAGTTATCAAAGAATCTAAAAATGCAACTAATATCTATTTAGAAAATATAAATCTAGCTGTTCAAGATACAATAAATCATTTAAAAGAGATTAATAATACCTTAGAGACAACAGGAGTAGAGATAACTACTAAAACAACACAGCAAATTACAACTTTAAATGAAGAGTTAGCGGAAGAATTAAGAAATAATGTAACTAATATAAATAGATCATTGGAAGTTGCTTTAAATGAATCATTAACTTCTTTAGGAACTCAGTTAGCTACATTATCTAATAAATTTGTAAAAGATTATGAACCTTTAACAGAAAGATTGAAAGATATTGTTAATATTGCAAGAGGTATTGAATAATGAGAAAAATAAAAGATGATAGTAATATAGGAAGCAATATAGCTGACTTAATGTCTGGATTAATGATTATATTCCTATTTATTTCTGTTTCATACATGATAGAGGTATCAAAAGAAAAAGATAGTATGAAAAAAATAGCAGGAAAATTCCAAGTTGTTAAATATAGTATTTATACAGAATTACTTGAAGAGTTTAAAGATGAATTAAAAGTATGGAATGCAGAGATAGATAAAGAAACTTTATCAGTTAGATTTAAAGAACCAGATGTATTTTTTAAAACTGGAGAAAAAGATTTAAATGATAATTTTAAGAAAATACTAGATGATTTTTTTCCTAGATACATAACAGTTTTATCTAAAAAAGAATTTAAATCTGAAATAGAAGAGATTAGAATAGAAGGACATACATCTTCTGAATGGGCTGGTTGGAGTACTCCATTAGAGTCATATTTTAAAAATATGGAACTATCTCAAGCTAGAACTAGAAGTGTTTTAGAATATGTTATGAAATTAAATTCCATGAAAAAGTATAGAACTTTTCTAATAGAAAAAGTTACAGCAAATGGATTGTCATACAGTCAAAGAGTTATAGAAAATGGAAAAGAAAATTTTAAAAAATCAAGAAGAGTAGAGTTTAAAATAAGAACAACAGCTGAGAAACATATTGATGAGATTTTAGGTGAAAAAAATGAAATTAATTGATTTTGAAAAATTTCCTTTATTTGTTGAATTAAGAAAAAATATGGGAATAACAGCTGATGAAAAAATAGTACTTAACATAAAAACAAATATAGAAACTATTTGGAATGAGATAAAAAAGGGAACAGAAATAGATAAAGAATTAATTAAAGTTCATGATGACGAAACTCTTGGAATTAAAGGTTCTGAAGAAAGAATAATTGTATATATTAAAGAACAATATTTTTATCCCAATGAAAAAGAGAAAGAATATAAATTTCATATAGCTTGGTGTAAAACTTTAGAGAGCATGTATGAAGGAAAACATTATAATAGATATGTAGCTGTTCAAAAGGAAGAACCAGAATTTCTTGTAGATCTAATTAATAGAGAAACAGGAGAGATAACTAAAAACGTAACAAAAAGAATGTCTGTTTGTAAAAACTGTTTAACAGTATTGAATTATAAAGGTTATGCCCGTGCAAATTTTACAAAGAAAAAGGAGATCTATGAAAATTTTTCTTTAAAAGAGTTTTTAGATACTTACAAAAAAAGTGCTATTTTTGTAGATCCTATAAATATTAACAAAAAATAAAAAATGGCTGTGCAAATTGATAATTTTAATTATTAATTTGTTCAGCTTTTTTTATTTTTTATGAACAAATCCATCTTTTAATTTTCAATGATATTTTAATAATAATTTTAATTTTTCTCTAGCTAACTTATAATAATTTTTATACTTTCATTTCAAAAATATATACCTTTATTTTTGTTTTATTATAAATTTAAAATCCCACTCAAACTATCAAATAAAAAAAGAGTTTGTTTTTTTATTTGCTTTTTATTAAAAATAAAGTATAACTATATTATAAAAATAATACTGGAGGAAATAATGCTAGAAGCAATAGAAAAAAAATTAGGAAAAATTCACTTACTTTATGAAAATATTTATTTTCCTGATATTAATTTAACTTTTGACATATATTGGATAGAAGCAACTGAAAAAAAACCTTTTATAACTTTGATAACTGTTGGAATGAGTTCAAAACCAATGAATATATCTGATGAAACTAAAGCTTATTGTGAACTTATGATCTCATTACCTTTAAATTTTGATTTAGATAATAAAGAAAATAGATGGGTAGTTACTGAATTAATAAATAGAGCTTACTATCCTTTTATCTATTTTAACTATTATTATAATGGTTGTATTGAAAATAATTTTATGCCATTTTCTGAAAATATAGATTTTAGTGGTTTTTTATTACTCTCTCCTAAAGGAAAAAATATCAAATTTCTTAACAAAGTTATAAATCTTTACCAATTAATTCCAATATATGAAGAGGAATATAATTATATACTAAAAAATGGTTTTAATAATTTTAAAAAATTTCTTGAAAAAGAAAAAATAAATCTCTCACCAGTCGTTGATATTTCAAGAAAAAGAATGATATTTTACACAAGTGAAGATCTACAATATAAATATCAATGTATGGATTGTGATAAATGGCATCTACTAAGCTTTGAAAATAAAGAACTTAATGTGGATAAAATAAATGTTTATAATCATATGGCTATTTATCTTAGATGGGCTTTAGAAAATGATTTACTGAATCACTCTTTTTTAGTAAAATATGCAAGAGAATTAAAAGAAAGTAAACAAGATAATCCTAATCTCAAATGTGATTTAAGATATCTTTTAAAAGATAAATTAAATGGAATTTTAAAATTAACTTATTTTAATGAAATAGGAATACAGTTTTCAAAATATTTTTATTACTATGAAAATTGTAGTTGTGATGATAATTTTTACCCTATTGTTATAGAAAATTATGTAAAAAAAATTTTAGGAGAAAAAAACTATTATTCTGAAGAACTAAAAAGAGAAGCTCTTTTATTTATAGAATTTAATGAAAAATATTATCAAGATATAAAAAAAATTATTGATAAAAAATTTAAAGAGTGGAGAAAAAATAATTAACTTTTATATTTCTCTACTCTATTTATTTAATTAACATTATTAGTATTTTTTAATTTTTACAAAAATATTCAATATATGTTTAAAATAAATAAAACTTTAATCAACTTTTTACTTTTTATAGTTGTCTTTTCTTGGAAAACATTGTAATATTATATATAGAGTATAAAGAAAATTAATAATTATTGGGGTTGATTTATCATGAAAGTTTTAAATAAAATGTTGCTAAACTGGATTTATATGCTCTGCTTCTTAGGAGGATATATAAATGCTATTTCTATTGTAAAATATTCCTATACTGTTTCACATTTTACAGGTCATATTTCAAAAGCTGCAATTAATATGATTAGTGGAAATTTCTTAGAAGTGTTAAAAATTATCTCTATAGTTTTTGCCTTTATAATAGGAACCACAATATCTGGATATCTAGTTGAAGGTAGGGAATTTAACTTAAAAAGAAGATATGGTTATGCCTCTGTAATATTAGGATTAGGTCTTATGTTAATGTATACTTTTGCTTATGATACTATTCTTTTCTTCTACTACCTTCCCTTTATGATTGGAGTAGAGAATGGACTTTTTGTTTCATATAAAGGAGTTGTAGTTAGAACTTCTCATATTACTGGAAGTTTAACAGATGCTGGAGTGTATATAGGACACTATTTAAAAGGAAAAAAAGAAGATAAATGGAAAATATATTTTTGTGTCTTCACTATTGTTTCTTTTATGCTTGGAGGTTTCTTTGGAATAGAAGCTTATAATATATTTCATAAAGAAGCTTTTTTAGTAGCTTCTTTTGGATATCTTTTAGTAGGGCTAGAATATTTTATTATAAGACAAAGATATAGAAAAATTGCTGAATATCCTGATTCAAAATTATATTAATCAAAAAGGAGTATAAAAAATTATGGAAAAATATGTTGTTACAAAAAGTGAAAAAGAAAGTTATCTAGAAAAATTCCCAGTTCTCCAATGTGAACATGCTTTTGGAATTGATTACGATGATTATATATCAATAAAGTGTAAAAAAATCATGGGAACTTGTACATATAGAAATAGTTTAAAAACTGAATTTATGAACTGTAAATTTTTAAAAAAATAAAAATTTAAAAAAATACTTGATTTTTTCTTCAAATAGAAGTATACTCAACACAAGATAAAAATTAAATTAAAAGGAGGTTGAATATATGTTATTACTACTTAACTTATTATTACTGTTATCACTACTGCTCTTCATGCTTAAAACTGAATACAGAAATAATATTGTTAGGGTATGGAATAATTATATTCTTCGTCTTTTATCTGAATACAGTTCAAAAGAAGCTAATTTTAGCTATTTTTAGTATAGGTTTATTTGTGTTATCTAAAAATAGGAGAATTAGTTTATTTGAGTAATAGTTTGATTGATAGGCAACCTTAACAGGTTGTCTTTTTTTTATAAAAAAATAAATGTAAATAACAATTAAGGGGGAATAATTATGAAAAAAATTAATATGTTTGTTGTTGGAGCTATGATGTTAATAGGTGGTTGTGGTAAATCTGGAGAGATGACTAAGCCTGAAACTATAAAAATTGGAGGAATGGCACCATTAACAGGAGCTTTAGCAATTTATGGAGTTACAACTACTAATGGAGCAGAACTTGCAGTTAAAGAGATAAATGAAAATGGTGGAATTTTAGGTAAAAAAATAGAGTATATAATGCTTGATACTAAGGGAGATTCTACTGAAGCTGTTATGGCATACAATAAATTAGTTGATGAAAAGGTAGCAGGAATAATTGGGGAGATCACTTCAAAGCCTACTTTAGCAGTGGCAGAGGTTGCTGTTCAAGATAACATGCCTTTAATTACGCCTACTGGAACTCAAGTTGATATTACAGAAGCTGGACCTAATGTATTTAGAGTTTGTTTTACTAATCCATACCAAGGAAAAGTTTTAGCAATCACTTCTAAAGAAAGATTAGGAGCAGATACAGTAGCTGTTATGTTAAATAACTCCAGTGACTACTCTGATGGAATAACTAAAGCATTTATTGAAGAATCTGAAAAATTAGGTATGAAAGTTATGGGAGTAGAAGGATATTCAGATGGAGATAAAGATTTTAGACCTCAACTTACTAAATTGGCAGCTATGAATCCTGATGTTGTTCTTATTCCTGAGTACTATGAACAAGCAGCTTTAATCGCTACACAAGCTAGAGAAGTTGGAGTTAAATCAATATTTGTAGGTTCTGATGGTTGGGACGGAATAGCTAAAACTCTTGATAAAAGTTCTTATTCTGCAATAGAAAACTCATATTTCACTAATCACTTCTCAATGGAAGATCAATCTGAAAAGATTCAAAATTTCTTAAAAGATTATAGAGAAACATATAAAGAAGATCCATCTGCTTTCTCTGCATTAGGATATGATGCTATTTACATGATGAAATCTGCTATTGAAAAAGCTGGAACTACTGATAAACAAAAAGTTGTAGATGCTTTAAAAGGAATTGAATATGATGGTATAACTGGATATTTAACTTTTGATGATCATAATAATCCTGTAAAAGCAGTTACTGTTTTAAAAATAGAAAATGGTAAATATATTTTTGATTCTAAAGTTAAATAGAGTTTAAACATAAAAAGACAAATAATATAGTTAAACTTTACTATTTTTAAAGTACTAAAAAATAGCGCGATTGTTCATCGCGCTTTTCTTTTGTATAATATACTTATGAA
>ERZ894240.832-NODE-832-length-24999-cov-15.176114_pt1 | contig 24999 bp, 31 predicted proteins | sample MGYA00380298_ERZ894240 | MGnify/ENA primary metagenome ERZ894240 (study PRJEB32331, sample SAMN06328419) | human gut metagenome | biome: human gut microbiome; feature: stool | host: Homo sapiens | collected 2014-06-27 ... | reverse complement strand
AAAACAACTTTAAAAAGTTTATTATTAACAAAAATATTTAAATTCTTGATTTTGATATCCCATTCAATATCTTTTTTTAGCTCTAAAAATTCAAATTTTTCAATGCTTTCATTTAATAAATTTAAAAAGTTACACTCCTCTTTATCTAATTTTTTTTCTAAAGATGAAAGTTTAGAAATGAGAAGTAAGTCGTTAACTAAGGATGTCATCTCTCTACTTTCCTTTAGCAAGACTCTATAGTAATCTTTTTTTATTTTTTCATCAGTAATAGTTCCATTGAGTAATGCTTGTGCATGAGTATTTATAACTGTGATTGGAGTTTTTAATTCATGGGATGCATTAGAAACAAAACTGTTTAGATTATCAATAGAGGAGGAAATACTTTTAGACATAATATTTATATTTTTTCCTAGCTCATTTAATTCGTCAGTAGTATTAATATTTACATCTTCAGAAAAATCTAAATTGGTAATTTGTTTAGCCACTCTATTTAACTCAAAAATATTTTTAGTAATTTTTTTAGCAAAAAATCTGCACAGAAAAATACTTAAAATCATTGTTAGAAAAAATGTTATTAAATGTAATGAATATACCTCATGTCTATGACTACTCATAACAGATAGAGAGGTTGTAACAAAAAGTAGCTCTCCATTAGGGAGTTCTTCTTTATAAACAAGCAACATTATATTAGAAAAAGGTAATTTTTTTATATGAAATCCATCTTCAAGTTGAGTAAAGTATTTATCTTCATAGTTATAATAAGTATCATCTTTATCATAGATATCAGTGTCATTTTCTGAGAGAATATACAGATTAATACCCTCTTTGTTTTTTAGTTCAGAAGCATAATCTTTAAAAATATATTCATCTATTGAAAGCTTTTTAGCGTTATTTACAATTTCTAATATCTCACTTTTTTTTCTATCAATATAGAAAGAATCAGCTAAGAAAGTACTGAAAAGATAGCTTACTGTAACAGTGAAAATAATTAAAAATATAGAGAAAATAAATATTTTTTGAAAAAGATTAATTTTTATTTTCATCAAAACTATACCCCATTCCTCTTATTGTTTTAAGTAAGAAACTATAATCTCCTAGTTTTTTACGTATTCTTTTGACTAGAGTATCCACTACTCTATCATCTCCTTCAAAATCAAATCCCCAAATTTCGTTTAAAAGGTAATCTCTTGAAAATATGATTCCTTTATTTTTTATCATATATTCTAAAAATTGTATCTCTCTTCTAGTAAGCTCGCTATTTTCTCCATTGATAGTAATCTCACCCTTTTTTATATCAAAAGAAAAATTTTCAAACTTGTAGATATTATTATCATCTAACTTTAAAAGTTTTTTTACTTTTAGTAATAAAATTTTAAGGTTAAAAGGTTTAGTAATATAATCATCAGCTCCAATACTTAAACCATTATATTCATCACTGTCAGAATCTCTGGCTGTCATCATAATTATCGGTATATTAGAAGTTTCACGTATCTCTTTGCATACTTCCCAACCTAATTTTTTAGGTAGATTTATATCAAGTAGTATTAAATCAGGTTTTTCATTATAAAATTTATCTACACCATTCTCACCATCAAATGCTTTAATTATTTCAAATCCCTCTTGTGAAAAAGTATCTTCAAGAACTTGAGCAAGAGATTTTTCATCTTCTATAATTAAAATTTTTCTCTTCATAATAATCTCCTTTGTATTAGAGTAAAATAATATAGATTATAGCATAAAAAAAGAAGGTGACAAAGCACCTTCTAAAAATTTTTAATTAGTTTTGACTAGCTGTTAGCATGAAAGGAACTACTTGTTTCTTTCTAGAAACTACTCCCTCTAACCAAGCTGTTTTATTTTCTAATTTTACATTGAAAGCTTTCTCAACTAACTCTGGGCATTTTCCAACAGTTAATACATAAGAACCAGCTTTTATAATATCAGTTATTACTAATACAAATAAATCGTAGTTAGATTTTTCACTCATAGAGTTCATAGCAGCTTCTAATTCAGCTTGAGTATTTAAAAGTCCAGCAACATCAACAGTATTAACTTGAGCAACTGCTACTTTTTTACCATTCATATCAAACTCTTTCATATCTATTGTAATAATCTCTTCTGGAGTTTTATCAGATAATGAAGTTCCTTCTATTAATAACTTCATTCCATAATCTTCATAATTTTCCTCTCCACAGATTTTAGAAAGCTCTTTTACAGCTTCTACATCTTCTGGTGTGCAAGTAGGAGATTTAAATAATAATGTATCAGATATGATAGCACTCATCATAAGCCCAGCAGCTTTTTTAGATGGAGTGATTCCAGCTTGTTTAAATAGTCTATAGATTAGAGTACAAGTACATCCAACTGTATCAGCAGTTATTTTTAATGGCTCATCAGTAGTTAGAGCAAATTTGTGGTGGTCTACTACTTCTAATATTTTAGCAGATTCAATTCCATCAGCTGTTTGAGCTTTTTCGTTATGGTCAACTAAGATAACCTCTTTTTTTCCATTTTCATCAGCATTTACATTCTCTATAAATAGAGGTGCTTCTGCTCCAAAATGGTTTAAAGCAAATTGAGTTTCTTTACTAACATTTCCTAATCTACAAGGGATAACATTTACACCTTGAGCATTTTTTAACTCAGCAAAAGATATAGCTGAACATATAGAATCAGTATCTGGATTTTTGTGTCCAAAAACAAGAATTTGTTTCATAAGTCCTCCTTAAAAAAATATATATTTACTTACATATCATACCATTTTTTTTAGAATTTAGGAATAGGAAATTTATAAAAAACTTTAGACAAAATTAAAGAAATTATATTATAATTACATTGTAAAGTTTAATTGAGAGGAGAAATATTGTGGAAAAATATATAAAAGAGTTGAGAGAAAAGATAAAAAAATATAGTGATTACTACTATACAAATAATGAAAGTTTAATATCTGATGTAGAGTTTGATAAGTTGTTAGTTGAGTTAAAGGAGTTAGAAGAAAAATATCCAGAGTATAAGGAAAAAAACTCTCCTACAGAAATAGTAGGAGCTACAAGTCTTAAAGAAACAAAGTTTCAAAAGGTAGCCCATAAAAAACCTATGTTAAGTTTATCTAACTCATATAATGAGGGAGATATATCTGATTTTATAGAGAGAGTAAAAAAACTTTTACCAGAAGAGAAAAACTTAGCCTATGCTTTAGAGTTAAAATTAGACGGTTTATCCTTAAGTATTCAATATGAAGAGGGAAAACTTGTAAGAGCCGTAACAAGAGGAGATGGAACAGTAGGAGAAGATGTTACAGAAAATATTTTGGAGATAGAATCTATCCCTAAAATTTTAAAAGAGAAAGTAAGCATAGAGATAAGGGGAGAAGTGGTATTACCTCTATCTAAGTTTGAAGAGTTAAATAAAAAAAGAATGGAAAATGGGGAAGAAGTTTTTGCTAATCCAAGAAATGCTGCTGCTGGAACTTTAAGACAATTAGATTCAAGTATTATAAAGGAAAGAGGATTGGATGCCTATTTTTATTTTTTAGTAGATGCTCAAAACTATGGAGTGAAAACTCATAGTGAAAGTATAGAATATCTTGCTAAACTCGGAATAAAGACAACAGGAGTATGTGAGGTATTGAAAAACTCTTCTGAACTTATATCTAGAATTGAGTATTGGGGAGAAAAGAGAGAAAGTTTAGATTATGAAACAGATGGAATGGTAATAAAAGTGGACAATATAGAGCTATGGGATAAGTTAGGAAATACTACTAAAAGCCCTAGATGGGCAATAGCTTTTAAATTCCCAGCTAAACAAGTTACAACAAAGATATTAGGAGTTACTTGGCAAGTGGGAAGAACAGGTAAAGTTACTCCAGTAGCAGAGCTTGAAGAGGTAGAGTTATCAGGAAGTAGAGTAAAAAGAGCAAGTTTACATAACTATCAAGAGATAGAGAGAAAAGATATCAGAATAGGTGATAGTGTATTTATAGAAAAAGCTGCAGAGATAATACCTCAAGTAGTAAAGGCTATAAAGGAGTTAAGAGATGGAAATGAGATAATAATAAAAGAGCCTACTCATTGTCCAATATGTAATACAAAGGTAGAAAGAGAAGAGGGACAGGTAGATATCAGGTGTCCAAATATAAGTTGTCCAGGAAAAATAGAGGGAGAATTGATCTATTTTGTATCTCGTGATGCTATGAATATAGCTGGTTTTGGTAGTAAAATAGTAGAAAATATGTTAAGACTTGGATTTATAAAAAATATTGTAGATATATATGAGTTAAAAAATCATAGAGAAGAATTAGAAAAACTAGAAAAAATGGGTAAAAAAAGTGTGGATAATCTTCTTACAGCTATTGAAAATAGTAAAACAAGAGAGTATTCAAAAGTTTTATGTGCTTTAGGAATACCTTTTGTAGGTAAAACTTCAGCAAAACTTTTAGCTGATTCAAGTGGGAATATTGATAAACTTATGAGTATGAGTGTAGAGGAACTAATGGAGATAGAAGGAATAGGAGATAAGATGGCACAAGCTATCTTTGATTTCTTTAGAGATGAAGAGAAGAAAAAGCTTATAGAGGGGTTAAAAGCACATGGACTTACTTTCATTCAAGAGAGAAAAGAGGAGTTACCAGCTGAAGAGAAAGTATTCACAGGAAAAACATTTTTATTTACAGGAACATTACAAAATTTCACAAGAAATGAAATAAAAGAAGAGATAGAAAAACTTGGTGGGAAAAATCTTTCTGCTGTAAGCAAAAATTTAGATTATTTAATAGTGGGAGAAAAGGCAGGAAGTAAGCTAAAGAAAGCTCAAGAGTTAGGAACTGTAAAGATAATAACAGAAGAGGAGTTTATGAAAATCTGTGGAAAAAAGAGTTAAAAAATATACCTTTATTTGACTAATAACTCATTTTATGGTAGCATATAGTCTGAAGAAGTGTATTTAAAAAAATTAAAGAGAGGAACATCAATGATAGGAAATATTTTTAAAAAGATTTTTGGAACTAAAAATGATAGAGAAGTAAAAAGAATTAGAAAAATAGTTGCTGCTATCAATTCTTTAGAGCCAGATTTTGAAAAATTAACAGATGAACAATTAAGAGAAAAAACAGCAATTTTTAAGGAGAGATTAGCTCAAGGAGAAACTTTAGATGATATTATGGTAGAGGCATTTGCTACTGTAAGAGAGGCATCAAAAAGAGTACTTGGTATGAGACATTATGATGTACAACTTATTGGAGGAATTGTACTTCATGAAGGAAAAATAACAGAGATGAAAACTGGAGAGGGAAAAACTTTGGTTGCTACTTGTCCAGTGTACCTAAATGCTTTAGCAGGAAAGGGAGTTCATGTTATCACAGTAAATGACTATCTTGCTGCTAGAGATAGAGAGATGATGGGTAGATTATACTCTTTCTTGGGACTTACTTCTGGAGTTATTTTAAATGGTATTTCCGGAGAGGAGAGAAAGGCTGCTTATAATTGTGATATCACATATGGTACTAACTCTGAATTTGGATTTGACTATTTAAGAGATAATATGGTAGGAAGCTTAGAAGAAAAAGTACAAAGACCACTTAACTACTGTATAGTTGACGAGGTTGATTCTATTCTTATAGACGAAGCAAGAACACCACTTATTATTTCTGGAGCAGCAGAAGACTCTACTAAATGGTATCAAATCTTCTATCAAGTAGTTTCTATGTTAAATAGAAGTTATGAAACAGAGGGAATAAAAGATGTAAAATTAAAGAAAGAGTTACCAGCTGAAAAGTTTGGAGATTATGAAGTAGATGAAAAAGCAAAAAATATAGTTTTAACTGAAAAAGGTATAGCTAAAGTAGAAAAATTCTTAAAATTAGAAAATCTATATTCTCCAGAAAATGTAGAGTTAACTCACTATTTAAATCAAGCTTTAAAAGCTAAAGAGTTATTTAAAAGAGATAGAGATTATCTTGTAAGAGAGGGACAAGTAATAATCATAGATGAATTTACTGGAAGAGCTATGGAAGGAAGAAGATATTCAGATGGACTTCACCAAGCGATAGAAGCTAAAGAGGGAGTACACATAGCTGGAGAAAACCAAACTCTTGCAACTATAACATTACAAAACTATTTTAGAATGTATAATAAACTTTCTGGTATGACTGGTACAGCTGAAACAGAAGCAGCAGAATTTGTACATACTTATGGATTGCAAATAGTAGTTATACCAACAAATAAACCAGTACAAAGAATAGACCATGCTGACTTAGTTTATAAGACACGTAAAGAGAAGATAGAGGCTATTATAAAAAGAATAGAAGAGTTACATGCTAAAGGTCAACCTGTGCTTGTAGGTACTATTTCTATTAAAAGTTCGGAGGAATTATCTGAGCTATTAAAAGCTAGGGGAATAAAACATAATGTATTAAATGCTAAATACCATGCAAAAGAAGCTGAGATAGTTGCTCAAGCTGGAAGATTTGGAGCTGTAACTATTGCTACAAACATGGCAGGTAGAGGAACGGATATTATGTTAGGAGGAAATCCAGAGTTCTTAGCTGTGGCAGAGGTAGGAAGTAGAGAAGCTGAAAATTATGATGAAGTATTGAAAAAATATGAGGTTCAATGTAAGGAAGAGGGAGAAAAGGTAAAATCAATAGGTGGACTTTTTATACTTGGTACTGAAAGACATGAATCAAGAAGAATAGATAATCAATTAAGAGGAAGAGCAGGAAGACAGGGAGACCCAGGAGCATCTGAATTCTATCTATCATTAGAAGATGATCTAATGAGATTATTTGGATCAGATAGAGTAAAAACTGTAATGGAAAAATTAGGACTTCCAGAGGGAGAACCTATAACTCATCCAATGATAAATAAAGCTATTGCAAATGCTCAAACTAAGATAGAGTCAAGAAACTTTGGAATCAGAAAAAATCTATTAGAGTATGATGATGTAATGAATAAACAAAGAACTGCTATCTATGATAGTAGAAATGAAGCAATGGCTAAGGAAGATTTAAAAGATAGTATTATTAAGATGTTACATGAAGTTATCTACTCTCAGGTAGCAAAGAGATTTGTGGGAGAATACAAAGAAGATTGGGATATGTCAGGTCTTGCTGAATACTTAAGAGATAACTATGGTTATATTATAGAAGATATGACAGAGTATAAATCTATGAGTATAGAAGATTATAGCAAAAAAATCTTTGATGCTATCTGTGCTCAATATGATGAAAAAGAGTCTAAAGTTGGAAGAGATTTAATGAGAAGACTTGAAAAATACATTTTATTTGAAGTAATTGATGCTAGATGGAGAGAACACTTAAAAGCTTTAGATGGATTAAAAGAGGGAATTTATTTAAGAGCTTATGGTCAAAAAAATCCAGTTGTAGAATATAAGCTAGTATCAGGAGAACTTTATGAGCAAATGGTAGAAACTATAAAAGAGCAAGCTACTTCTTTCTTATTTAAAGTAATAATAAAAAATCATGAAGAGGAAGAGGTAAATATGAAAGATGAAAATGAGAGTGTAGAGTATACTTCTGAAGATGAAAATGGTGTGGAAGTAGAAGAAGGAGAATTAACACCAGATTCTCCTTGTCCTTGTGGAAGTGGAAAAAAATATAAAAATTGTTGTGGAAGAGTATAAGGAGGCTAATAATGAAAAAAATAGTAGCAGGACTTTTTGTAGTGGCTTTACTTGCTTCATGTAGTTCGTTGGAGAAAGGAGCTTCATTAGAAAAAAAATACTCTATTACTAAGGAGTCAGCAAAAGAGTGGGACAAAACAATAATACAAGTTGTAGAGGGAGAATCTTTGATAGAGGATTGGTATGGAAATGAAAATCCAATTATCTATTTAAGAAAAACTGGAAAGATGAGTGAAAAAGACTTCAATTTCTTAACTTCATTAGAGAAAAAAGATGCAACAACTATTACAGATGAAGAGTATAGTGATTTCTTAGACTTAGTAAATAAATACAATAAAAAATTACCGAGAAAGTTTTATTTAGCTGATGAAAATCTAAAAAATCCTAAAGGACTTGTTGATAGAATGGTAAGAGAATCATTTGTAAAAATGGAAAATCCATCTAACCATATAAAAAATGTAGTAGCAACTCAAGAAGAGTGGGAGCAAATAGTAGCTTTTTCTCAACAAAATGACTTATCAGAAAAAGATACTAAAAAATTAAGAAAGATTTTAAATAAATTTATAAAGAGAAATGAGTTCTATGATGAAAGAGCTTGGTACAATAGAGAGATATCAGATAGAGTTATAAAAATTACAAATATAGATGCTAAGGAAAATACAACTTCATTAGAGCAAAATAATGTAAATGCTAAAGCATTATATATAGCATATCCAGAATATTTTTCTACTTTAGATAAATGGGATGATTAATTAAGATAAAAAAGTTAAGGGGGAGAGGAGGAATTTTTTCTCTCCTTTTACTATTTAAAGGAGAATTTTATGGAAGTAGATATGCATATTCATACTATAGAGTCAGATGGAACTTATACTCCAGAGGAGATTATAGTTAGAGCAATAAAAAATAATGTAATAGCTTTAGCAATAACAGACCATGATACTGTATCTGGAGTGGAGAAAGGAAAAGAGATAGCTGATAAATATGGAATGGAGTTTATAAAAGGTATAGAGATATCTTGTAATGAAGATAATTTAGAGATACATATATTGGGATATTTTTTAAACTTAGATGATAAAAAGTTTTTGTCAGAGTTAGACGAATTGGAAAAGGCTAGAGATAAAAGAAATAGAAAAATTATAGAAAAATTTGAAAAAATTGGTATAATAATAGATATAGAGGAACTTAAGAGTTTTGCTCCTGGTAAAATTATAAGTCGATTACACTTTGCTAATTATCTTTTAGAAAAAGGTATAGTTAGCAGTAAAAATGAAGCCTTTAGCAAATATTTAGGAAATGGTGGTCTAACTTATGTTCCTAAAGAGAGTTTTCCACCAGAAAGAGCTGTAAGAATGATAAAAGAAAATGGTGGTTTTGTATCTCTAGCACATCCTAAATTAATTACTTTAAATGATGAAGTATTGAATAATCTCATTGTAAGATTGAAAGAGTGTGGATTAGATGCCCTTGAAACTCAGTATAGTTCATTTACAAAATTAGAAAAGCAAAAATATAAAAGACTTGCTAAAAAATATGGTTTACTAATAACTGGTGGTTCTGATTTTCATGGTGAAAATAGAGAGGGAGTAGATTTAGGAGATGCAGGATTGGAGTACTCTCAGTTTGAAAAAATTAAAAAATATTTAAAAAGATAGAGGAGGATAATTATGATAATAGTAACTGGTGCAGCTGGAATGATAGGAAGTGCAATGGTATGGAAACTTAATGAGATGGGAAGAAATGACATTATTGTTGTAGATAAACTAAGAACAGAGGAAAAATGGTTAAATCTTAGAAAGAGAGATTATGCTGATTGGGTAGATAGAGATGAGTTATTTAATTGGCTAGCTAATCCAGCAAATGCTGGAAAAATAACTGGAGTAGTTCATATGGGAGCTTGTTCCGCCACTACCGAAAGAGATGGAGATTTCTTAATGGAGAATAACTATGGATATAGTAAAAAGTTATGGGATTTTTGTGCTGCTAGACAAATACCATATGTATATGCTTCATCAGCAGCTACTTATGGAGCTGGAGAGCTAGGATATAATGATGATGTAACTCCAGAGGAACTAAAAAAATTACAACCATTAAATAAATATGGATACTCTAAAAAAATATTTGATGACTGGGCTTTTAAACAAAGTATAGCTCCAAAACAATGGTGTGGACTTAAGTTCTTCAACGTATATGGACCGCAAGAGTACCATAAAGGAAGAATGGCTTCTATGGTATTCCACACATTTAATCAGTATAGAGATAATGGTGGAGTAAAACTTTTTAAATCTCATAAAGAGGGATTTAAAGATGGAGAACAACTTAGAGATTTTGTCTATTTAAAAGATGTAGTAGATGTAATGTATTTCTTATTAACTGAAAAAGTAGAATCTGGAGTATATAATATAGGAACAGGAGAAGCGAGAAGTTTCTTAGATTTATCTATGGCAACTATGAGAGCTGCTTCTAATAATCCAGAATTAAAAGTGGAAGATGTAGTGGAATTTATTCCTATGCCTGAAGATTTAAGAGGAAGATATCAATATTTTACACAAGCTTCAATGGAAAAATTAAAGAGAACTGGATACACTAAGAAGTTTACTTCATTAGAAGAGGGAGTAAAAGATTATGTTCAAAACTATTTAGCTAAAGAAGACTCGTACTTATAAGGTGGTAGGTAGATGAATCCTTTTTTAATAGTTGTAATACTTGGAATTGTAGAGGGAATGACGGAGTTTCTTCCTGTAAGTAGTACTGGTCATATGATTTTAGTAGAGAAGTTTATAGGAAATGGAAATCTCTCTAAAAATTTTATGGAAAGTTTCCTAATAATTGTTCAACTTGGAGCTATTTTAGCAGTTGTTATATATTTTTGGAAGGATTTAACTCCTTTTGTAAAGGAAAAAAATCAGTTTATTTCAAGAATTAGATTGTGGACAAAAGTTATAATAGGTGTTTTGCCTGCTGCAATTATAGGATTATTATTAGATGACTATATATCAGCATATTTTATGGATAATGTTTTTGTAGTAGCAACAACATTGATCTTTTATGGAATAATTCTTATATTAATAGAAAAATATTACAAAACTGCTGGAAAAATAGATACATTAGGAAAATTAAGTTATAAATTAGCTTTTATAATAGGATTTTTTCAATGTTTAGCAATGATACCAGGAACATCTAGATCAGGCTCTACAATAATAGGAAGTTTACTTTTAGGACTTTCTAGAGGAGTAGCTACAGAGTTTTCTTTTTTCTTGGCTATACCTACAATGTTTGGAGCTACACTTTTAAAACTTATAAAAAATGGTATGAATTATTCAACACAGGAATGGCGACTTATAGGAGTAGGAACAATAGTTTCTTTTTTAGTAGCATACTTAGTTATAAAATGGTTTATGAGTTATATAAAGAAAAAAGATTTTGTATTTTTTGGAGTATATAGAATAATCTTAGGAATTTTAGTTTTAATAGCTTTATTTATTTAAAAATATGGGGGATGGTACAATTTAAATTTTGTAACAGCCTCCTATATTTTTTAATTATATTGAAGTATATAAAAAATAAATAAAAACAACTGTAATTATTTTGAACTATTTTAAGAGTTATGATATAATATAGATTGTTAGAAAAATAGTATTTTAAAAAACTAAAAGTTGAGAAGGGAGGGAAAGATGAGATACCCTATTGATTTACATATACATACTAGTGTTAATCCTCATGCATATAGTACTTTGGAAGAAAATATAAGAAGTGCTACTGAAAAAAATATGAAAGTAATAGCTATAACAAATCATGGACCAGCATTACAAGATTCTCCTCATTGGTGGAGTTTGGTAAACATGAGAGTTATTCCTGAGTATGTAGGAGACTTAAGAGTTTTAAAGGGCGTAGAAACAAATATAATAGATGAAAATGGAAATTTTGATATAAATCAAAGAATATATGATATTATGGATATAATTTTATGTGGACTTCATACTATTGAAGCCTATGGAGAGCCAGGATATAGCTTAAAAAATACAGAGGCTGTAATCAATATGATTAGAAGTCAAAAAGTAGATATTATGGTACATTTAGGGAATCCACAATTTCCATTGGAATATGAATTAGTAGTAAAGGAAGCAGTAAAAGCTGGAGTAGCTATTGAGATAAATAATTCATCATTAAAAGGTTCTAGAAAAGGTTCAAGGGAAAATTGTAAAAAAATATTAGAGTTTTGTAAAAAACATAATGCCTTAGTAGCTTTAGGAACAGATTCACATATTTCTTATGATATAGGAGAATTCCAAGAAGCTGAAAAATTAATTTCTGAGGTAGATTATCCTGTTGAAAAAATTATAAATTATTCAATAGAGAATCTTGAAGAGTTTTTAAAAAATAGAAAAAATAAGAGAGTAAAAAGAATTTAAAAAACATGTGTAATTTAACTCTTTACTAATAAGCTTACACATGTTATAATTTATCTAGATTTCATTTAGGAGGTAAATTATAACATGGTAAAAATAGGAGATTTAGAGATAAAAGTACCAATAATTCAAGGTGGAATGGCTATTAGAGTTTCTATGGCAAAATTAGCTGCAGCTGTAGCCAATGAAGGTGGAGTAGGAGTAATAGCAGGAACAACTTTATCTACTGATGAATTAAAAGCAGAAATAAAAAAAGCAAGAGATATGATTACTAATGAAGGTGGAGCTTTAGCAGTAAATATAATGTTTGCTGTTACTAATTTCATGGATTTAGTAAAAGCTTCAATAGAAGCTGGAATAGATATAATTATATTTGGAGCTGGATTTTCAAGAGATATATTTGAAGTAGTAAAAGGAACAGGAGTAAAAGTAATTCCAATTGTATCTACATTAAAGCTTGCAAAAATCTCTCAAAAACTTGGAGCAGATGCAATAGTTGTAGAGGGTGGAAATGCAGGAGGACACTTAGGAACAAATTTAGATTCTTGGGATATAATGGAAGAGATTACTAAAAATATAGATATACCTGTATTTGGAGCTGGAGGAGTAATTACTCCAGAAGATGCAGAAAGAATGCTTTCACTTGGAGTAGATGGTGTACAAATGGGAAGTAGATTTGTAGCATCAGAAGAGTGTGAGGTAGACGATTTCTTTAAAAATATGTATGTGAATGCCAAAGAGGGGGATATAGTGGAGATGATGAGTTCTGCCGGATTACCAGCTAATGCCATCATCAGTCCTTTTGTTCAAAAAATATTAGATGATAATCCAGATAAACCAACACATTGTGTAAAATGTTTAAAAAAATGTACATATAAATTTTGTGTAAATGAAAGATTAGTAAGGGGTCATAACGGAGATTATGAAGGTGGAATTTTCTTTGCAGGAAAGGATGCATGGAAAATTAATGAAATTCTTTCTGTACATGAAATATTCAATAGATTTAAAAAAGTATTTAAAGAATAAGAGAGTAATTAGGAGGATTTATGGAAAATAACAAAATCTGTAAACTACTGGGAATAAAATACCCAATATTTCAAGGAGCTATGGCTTGGATAGCTAATGGAAATTTAGCAGGGCATGTATCTAAAGATGGAGGATTAGGAATAATTGCTGGTGGAGGTATGCCAGTAGATATTTTGAGAGAAGAGATAAGAAAAGTAAAATCTATTACTTCTAATCCATTTGGTGTAAACTTAATGCTTATGATGGCTGATGTTGAAAAGCAAATAGAGGTATGTATAGAAGAGGGAGTACCAGTAGTAACAACAGGTGCAGGAAATCCAGGGCCTTATATGGAGAGATTAAAAGCAGCAGGAATAAAAGTAATTCCAGTAGTTGCTTCAGTAGCACTTGCTAAAAGAATGGAGAAAATAGGAGCAGATGCAGTAATAGCTGAAGGAATGGAAGGAGGAGGACACATAGGAACTCTAACTACTATGTCATTAGTGCCTCAAGTAGTAGAAGCTGTAAACATTCCAGTAATAGCAGCTGGTGGTATAGCTGGTGGAAAACAATTTTTAGCTGCACTTTCACTAGGAGCAGATGGAATCCAAGTAGGGACAAAATTCTTAGTAGCTAATGAATGTACAGTACATGAAAACTATAAAAAAGTAATCTTAAAAGCTAAGGATAGATCAACTGTTTCAACAGGAAACTATACTGGACATCCTGTAAGAGTTATTGAAAATAAATTTGCTAAACAAATATTAGAGATGGAAAAAGTAGGAACTCCTAAAGAAGAGATAGAAAAATTAGGAACAGGTAGATTAAGACTTGCTGTTGTAGATGGAGATGTTGAAAATGGAAGTGTTATGGCAGGACAAGTAGCAGCAATGGTTAATGAACCTATGAGTACAAAAGAGATATTAGAAGGATTTATGAGAGAGCTAGAAGAAGAAAAAGTAAAGCTAGCTGAAAGAATGAATTCTTGGAAATAGAATGTTAATTTAAAGTAAAGAAGGAAAAGAGCTAAATAAGGATTAGTATCTTTTCCTTTTTTATATATTATGGTATAATTGTAGTATAAAAATAAGTTAGGGATAAAGGAGAAAAACTATGAAAATTAAAGCTATAGCCCTTGATTTAGATGGAACACTCCTTACATCTGATAAAAAAATATCTGATATAAATAAAGAGGTCTTGAAATACTTAGAAAATAAAGGAGTAAAAATATTTATTGTTACAGGAAGAACATATATCTCAGCAAAACCTTTTGCACAAGAATTGGGAATAGATAGTTCTATAATTGCTTATAATGGAGCAAAGGTTATAAATTATAAAAATGATGAACTTATTTTTAATTTGCCACTAGAAGAGAAATATTCAAAAAAAATTATAAAGATGGCAAAAGAGAAGGGTTTTCATGTTAATTTATACCAAAATAATAAATGGTTTGTTGAAGAGTTAGATAATGATGAAACTAGACACTATGCTAATCATACAGGTCTTACTCCTGTGAAAAAATCTTTTGATAGTTTTGATGATTATTCTATGACTAAAATAACAATACAAAATATGGAAAACTCAAAAGAGTTTAATGAGTTTTGTGATGAGATAAAAGATGTTTTAGGAAATGATGTTTATACTGCTAAATCTCAATCTTTTTTATTTGAAGTCTTAAATAAAAAAGTAAATAAAGGATTAGTTTTAGAAAAAGTATTAAAATCATATGGAATCTCAACAGAAGAGTGTGTAGCTTTTGGAGATGCCAATAATGATTTAGAGATGTTGACTACAGTAAAATATGGTGTAGCTATGGGAAACTCTGATATAGAATTGAAAAGACAAGTAAACTATGTAACTGACACTAATGATAACAATGGTGTAGCAAAATTTTTAAAAAAATATTTCTTTTGACACATTTTTGAATTTATGATAAAATTTATAAATATAAAAATTAAAATTTTAAAGTTTTCAACAGGGTATCAGCCCGTTTATTTTAAATATGGAGGTTAAAATGAAAGAAAATAGTATTATTATACTAGACTTTGGTTCTCAATACAATCAATTGATTGCTAGAAGAGTCAGAGAAATGGGTGTTTATGCTGAAGTTGTTCCTTATTTCGAGCCTTTAGACAAAATACTTGCTAGAAAGCCTAAGGGAATTATCTTATCAGGAGGACCTGCTTCTGTATATTTAGAAGGAGCTCCAACAATAAGTAAAGAATTATATCAACAGGGGATTCCAGTATTAGGTATTTGCTATGGAATGCAAATCACTACTCACTTAATGGGAGGAGAGGTAGCTAGAGCTGATAAACAAGAGTTTGGTAAAGCTGAGTTAATAATTGATGATGTAAACAGTCCATTATTCCAAAATGTACCAAATAACTCTAAAGTTTGGATGAGTCATAATGACCATGTAACAAAAATGGCACCTGGATTTGTTCAAATCGGACATACAGATTCATGTGTAGCGGCTACTTACAACAAGGATATCAATACTTATTGTATCCAATTCCATGCTGAAGTTACTCATTCAGAGTATGGAACTCAAATCCTTAGAAACTTTGTATTTAATGTAGCTGGTTGTGAACAAAACTGGTCTATGGGTAACTACATAGAAGAAACTATAAAAAATATTAGAGAGACAGTAGGAGATAAGAAAGTATTATTAGGACTTTCTGGAGGAGTTGACTCATCAGTAGCTGCCACTTTAATTCATAAAGCTATAGGAGATCAACTAACTTGTATCTTTGTTGATACTGGACTTTTAAGAAAAGATGAAGCTAAAAAAGTAATGGAAGTATATGGAGAAAACTTCCATATGAATATAAAATGTGTAGATGCAGAAGAGAGATTCCTTTCTAAATTAGCAGGGGTATCTGATCCAGAATCTAAAAGAAAAATAATAGGAAAAGAGTTTATTGAAGTGTTTGATGAAGAAGCAGCAAAACTTACTGATGTAGAATTTCTAGCTCAAGGAACTATTTATCCGGATGTTATTGAATCTATGTCTGTAAAAGGACCTTCTATGACAATTAAGTCACATCATAATGTAGGTGGACTTCCTGAAGATATGAAATTTAAACTTCTTGAGCCATTAAGAGAACTTTTCAAAGATGAAGTAAGAAAAGTTGGAAGAGAGTTGGGAATTCCTGATCATATGGTTGATAGACATCCATTCCCAGGACCTGGACTTGGAATTAGAATCTTAGGAGAAGTTAGCAAAGAAAAAGCTGATATTTTAAGAGAAGCTGATGATATATTTATTGAAGAATTAAGAAAAGCTGATTTATATAATAAAGTAAGCCAAGCTTTCGTAGTGCTATTACCAGTAAAATCAGTAGGAGTAATGGGAGACGAGAGAACTTATGAGTATACAGCTGTTTTAAGATCTGCTAATACAATAGATTTTATGACTGCTACTTGGTCTCATTTACCATTTGATTTCTTAGAAAGAGTATCTAATAGAATTTTAAATGAAGTTAAAGGAATTAACAGATTAACTTACGATATCTCTTCTAAGCCACCTGCAACAATAGAGTGGGAATAGTTTTCACTTTCTTTTCAAACCTTGATAATACAAGAGTTTGTGAGAGATAAAAAATTCTCGTGGTGCTAAAATGGTGCTAAAATTTTAAAAGTTAAAGAGGAGTGTTTAAAGCTCCTCTTTTTTTCTATTTAATATATTTAGTAATTTATCTCCAGCACTTTGATATAAGTGAGTGTAAGTATCAAGGGTAGTTTGTAATTTTTCGTGTCCTAACCTTTTACTAATAGTTAGAGCATCTATTCCGTGATGGAAAAGATAAGATGCGTGAGAGTGTCTTAAATCGTGAAGCCTTATCCTCTTTACTCCAGCTTTTTTACTATAATTTTTCATATCGTGTTCAAATCTATATTTTGTACATTCAAAAAGTCTTGTAGTTTTTTTAGGTTTATAAAGAGTAGAAATATATTTTTCTATAATTTTTGCCAGCTCATCAGAGATAAAAATTTTTCTTTTACTCTTAGGAGTTTTTGGAAGAGTGATAACATCTTCTCCAGATAATCTTTGGTAACTTTTATTTATATTAATAATTTTTTTATTAAGGTCAATATCTCCAACATTAAGAGCTAATAATTCCCCTATTCTCATTCCTGTCCAGAATAAAATATTAAATCCTGTATAACTTAAAGGTTTATGTTTTAAAGTTTCAATAAATTTTTCAAACTCATCAACTTCCCAAATCTCCATTTCCTCTCCATTTTTTTTACCAATAGTTCCAGCTCTATGACAAGGATTACACCTCATATCGTGATATTTTACTGCATAGTTAAATATAGCTGTTAATTGATTATTTATATATTTTAAATATGTAGGGGCTGGAGGATTCCCTGTTCTAGTAACCTCATTTAAAAGTTTATTTTGCCAAGCTCTTACTTTAGCTGGGGTAATATCTTCAAGAGATAATTTAGAAAAGAATGGAAGTATTTTTGTTTCAAATGTAATTTTTTTAGCTTTTAAAGTAGTTATTCTTATTCTTGAAGCTAAATCTTCAAAATACAACTCATATAAACTTTGAAAAGACATTTCAGTATTAAATTCTATCTTAGCTAAAAATTCTCTCTCCCACTCTTGAGCTTCTTTCTTAGTTGTAAATCCTCTCTTATGTTTTCTTCTCTTTTCTCCTTGATAATTTTTATAGTAGAAAAAAACTTCCCAAGTTTTTTTATCTTTTTCTTTAAAAACAGCCACTAAGAAACCTCCTCAATTTTAAATCTTTCTAGCAAATATTTTCTATTAGTTTTTCCTCTTAATGTCATAAATCCTTTTTTTTCAAGTTCTGTATTAAGATTTTTTATAATATCATAAGCCTTAGTAATTCCAACTTGACAAATCTCTGATACTTCCTTAGCTCCTATAAATTCAGTTTTTAATTTCATTCTATCAACTCCCAATTTTATTAAAAATGTTACTCTTAAAATAAAGCTTCTTTAGAGTTCTCTTCTCTCCACTTATTAGCCAACTCTTTATAATTTCTATAAAATTCAGTTTTAGATATTCCAAGTTTTTTTATTAGTTCAATATTTTTTATTTTGTAGTTTATCCTACAAAGTTCTTGGAGAAGAGAGATTTTTTTCTCTCTCTTTTTCTCACAAGACTTGTATCTCATACCTTTCTTTCTCTTTCTCATCAGTCATCTACTCCACCCACTTTGCTATAAGTTGTATTAAATAATTTTCCTTTCCACAATCTTGACATCTATAAATTTCTTCAGCTTCACTTTCCTCTTCTATGATAAATCCATTTTCATCTAAACTATCTTTATAGTGTCTTTCAAACTTAACTTTTCCACCACATTCTTTACATATCCATTTTCCCATTTTATTCTCTCCAATCCTTTTTTATATCTTGTATTTTAATTATCTCAAATGTTTTTCCTGTATATAAACTATTTCCAATTTGACTATCAATCAATTCTTCAAGTTCTTTTACTGTCATATTTTTATCTATTTGAAAATATTTCTCTTCTTTTTGACAGCCCTCTGGATGATTTTCTCCAAAGTAATTATAAGTATTTATTTTTAAAACTAACACTATTTATCATTCTCCTTTTTTTATTTTCTTATACTAACCTAGCCTGTTGATGTGTGATGTGTAGATATTTTCCTCCAACTTTCTTTTTTATCTCCAATCTCTCTCCCCACTCAGCTATCAAACTTGGAATCATAGCTCTAAATCTTCCTTTGCTATAAAATAGCTCTCTCATTTTGATATAGATGCAAGGCTCTCCCTTATACTCTCCCAGCTCTCTTACTTCTGCTATATATTGAACTGTATAACCTGTATTATTTTGGTTAAAAAATTCCTTTTGAATTATATTTCCCATTTATTTCACCTCTTTAATAAATACTAACCAATGAGTTTTAGCTCTTTTATTTCCAAAAAGTGGCCGAACATTTGTTAGTTTTAAAATTTCTGATAATTTTATTTGTTCCTCATTCCATTTGAATACTAAAATCCCATAAGGTTCTAATACTCTAAAGCACTCCTCAAATCCTTTTTTTATATCAACTTTCCAATTTTGACTAAGTCTACCATATTTCTTTTTTAACCAGCTATTTTCTCCAACTCTTGATAAATGAGGTGGGTCAAATACTACTAACTTGAATGAATTATCTTTAAATGGTATTTCTCTAAAATCGGCCACAATATCTGGTTTTATTTCTAATTTACGACCATCACATAAAATATCTTCAAGTTCTCTTATATCCATATAAATAGTATCTTCTCTATTTTTATCAAACCAAAACATTTTACTTCCACAACAAACATCTAATATTTTTTTATTTTTTTTCAATTTTTTATCTCCCAAATTATAAATTTTAATTTATTGTGGGGGTCGCCCTGTTCTCCTACTCTCATTGATAGCGAGATGAGGAAGTGAGAGCTAGAAACAGACCTCCCCCCCAGCTAATTGTGAAAACTACCGCCCTCGTTCCTCGGTTGCTTGGAGTGTCCTCTCACTCTTTGCACCTGTTGTGATAGCTCCTTATCGTTGCGAGTACACTCGGATAGGCTGGGGTGTAGTTGCTCAATATTTTTTTCTTTCTCTTTTTTCTTGAGCCTTACAGCTATATTCTCGTGGGGTTATTTCCCCCACTCTTCTGTATATTTCAATATGAACTCTATAAAATCAGATGCTCTCTCCTGTGAGCAATCAGAAAGAGAGAATGACGGAACACTATTTTGATGGCAATATATTATTATGAGTATCTCCCTTGCTTCCTCTGGTGTATATTTAGTTAAGTCTGCATAGTTTCTTACTAGTACAAAAATATATCTTCTTTGTTTGTCCGTTATTCTCTCCATTCTCTCTACTCCTTTAACTATTTAATATCTTTTTGATTTTCTTGTATTCTCTCTTGGTTAGTTCCTCCAGTTTCTTTTTATAGTTTTTCTCTACATATTTTTCTATATCATTTCCCAGAGTATCAGCTATTTTTTTCAAATCCTGTATATCTTTTTTACTCACTATCTGGTTAGAAGTTACTATTCTATCGTGTAGGTATATAAGGTCTTTTAAATCTAAGTTTCCTAGATTATTTGTCCTATATTTTTTTAGTATCTCTCCTATGTCCTCTTGTGTACACATTTCAACTATTGATTTACAGATTTTATTTTTTTCTTGTATCTGGAGTTGCTTTTCTATCTCTTCTAGCTCTTCTAAGCTCATCAGCGAAAAGTCTCTTTCCTCAAACTCATCTCTATTTTTCTCATCTATCATATTATTGATTGAGTTTATAATCTGTTGTTTCTTGGCTCTCAATACTTCCTCATAGCTTGCAACCTCTCCTCCAGCTATTCCAATTCCTAATATCCCCAAGGCTCTACCGATTGCAGAGGTTTCACAGTTTTCCACGTGTGAGGTTTCATTTACTTTTACTTTCTCCCCCTCTTTTCTCTCCTCTCTCTTCTCCATAGCTGTTCCCATACTCTTTACCACTCCCTCGGCATCTCTGATAATTGCCCTTGCTATTGCTATATCTTCATCTATTCTTAGCCACTCCACCTCTATTGCCCAGCCCTTGTACTCCTCACTGGTGCGAAAGTGTCGGATTCTCTCCGACACCTGCACATAATCTTGACCTTTTATTTTTATAGTTTTTAAATCCATAGACCACCACCCCATCTTTCACTATATGAGCTGATAGAGTTAGTGATATGTTTGTAGACTTCCTTATACTCTGACACCTTTACTTTACCACCATATCCAACATTTTTATATTTCCCACTGTAACTTATAAGAGTATTATCTTCTACTAGCTTCCACTCATTTATTAGACCTTTAGATTTTAAATAGTCCATCTCTCTTATTAACTCTTCAAAATTTCTATCAGATTTTTTATATAGTTTTAATTGTGTCATTTTAACCACCATTCCATTTTTTTATTAATAGTTTTTAAAATATTTTTCCAATCTTCAATTTTGATTACGTCATAGTAACAGAAACAACCAATTTGTCCAATATATCCTATCTCTCCGTTTTTGATTTCCCACCTGTCAATCAATCCTTGAGCTTCTAATAGTTCTAACTCCTCTAACATTTCTTTTTCTAATATCATAAAACCACCTCGCCTTTAGTTTTTAGCAAGTCCCCCACAAGATTGGGGGATATGCTCAAGACTAAATTCTAAGTTGTCTTTCCCAATAGATTCTTTCTTGGTGTTCTCTCTCTGCTATGGCTTCTCTTTCCTCTTCGTCTTTTTCTCTGATAGCTTCCTCCAAATCTTTTATAGCTTCATCAAGTGTAAGCTCTAAAGTTTCTCCATAATATTCCCAATCAAATGGTTTAAGATTTACTACCATTTCACAACCATATACAGATACCACCACTTTGAAATAATCCTGTAAAGGCTCATACTCTTTCATCAACTTTAATATCTCTCTTATTTTTTCATCTATTGTCATAAACACCACTCCTTTTATTTGTAACCTTATTATGTTACACTTTAGGTAAAAAAATATATGCTATCTATCCTTTTTCTTTATTGTAACATATTTATATTACAAAGTCAAGCTTTCTTTTTACTTTTATTTTTGCTAAAAATGTAGTATAATAGAATATAAATAAAAAAATCTACTTGAGAGAGGAGGGGGAAAAATGACATTTGGAGAAGTATTAAAAAAAATTAGAACTGATAAACAGATGAGCTTGAGAGATTTAGGAAAAGAATTAGACTTAAGTTTTACTTTTGTTGATAAAGTAGAAAAAGGAATATCTCCAGCAAGTGAAAATTTTCTTGAAAAAGTTTTAGAGTGTTTCCCTCTACACAGAAAAGAATTAATTGAAGCATATACAAAAGATTATATCCCAGCTGTTGTTATTGACGAATTAAAGAAAAAAGATGAAGTTATAACTCAAGCTATTAAAAATATAGATGTTGAAACAGTTTTTAAATTATTTTTTGAAAAATTAAGTGTAGAAGATAGAAAAGAATTATTGACGAATATCTTAGATAAATTTGAAATAAAAAGTTACAAACAAGGAACTATTGAAGAGGATAGAGAAGAGATAGAGTTAATAAGAGAAAAGATAAAAGAATTGAAATAGCTATGTTAGTTTAGAGAGTGAAGAATCACTCTCTTTTTTTATTGCTAACTTGAGAAAAATTCAGCTCACAAAAAAGGAAACCTAAGAGGAACACCACCTTATTACACGACGAAGTCGCCATATCTTTTTGATAAGTATGCCGAGAGCTAGGCAACCTATGGAGAAAATAAAGTGAATAGCTCGTTTTTTAACGGCACTCTTTCAGCTAGAGGTCAGAGTTTTAAATCTTAGAGACCTAAATTTATAATAATAAGAAAATTTTTATTAGGAAAATTAATTGAGAATAGGAATTTAATAGGTAAACTTAAAAGAAAATATAGTAAATAAAAAATTTTGTTGAAATCGTACACTATATATGTTACAATAAAATTGTAGAATAAAAAGTGTACAAAATAGGAGGGGAAAATGAAACTAGAAATTATTTATAATGTGATTGAAAATGAGATTCAAGAGAAATATAACACAAAGGTTGAATGTGCAAAAGATATGGGAATGTCTAAACAAAGATTACATCATATTTTAAAGAAAATAAAAACTAATAGTGAAGTTTCATTTAAAAGAGTTGATAATATTTTAGATTTTTTAGGATATGAGATAGAAATAAAAAAAAGAGGCTAACCCCTTTTAGTGAAAAGATTATTTAATAGTTCTAAAATTTCAATAGTTTCTTTAGTTGTTGTAGTTGTAGCTGTATCATTCTTATTCATAAAATCAGCCCCCATTTATAAATAATAAGTTATACATATCTATATATTTTTATTAATAAAATTATACTAGATAAGATTTAAAAAATCAAGCATAATTTACAAAATTTGTTTTAATATTTTATAAAAAGTTAAAAAAAAGGTTAAAATTTTAATCTGGAAAGGAGTAGAGAGATGGAAAAACCTAATTACTATGGAATAATACCAGCCACTGTAAGATATGATAAGAGATTAAAACCTATGGAAAAGATACTATATTCTGAAATTACAGCTCTTGCAAATACGCAAGGATTTTGTTTTGCTTCTAACTCTTATTTTGGAAAACTCTATGAAGTTCATAAAAATACTGTTGGTATTTGGATAAATAATCTAGTAGAGTGTGGATATTTAAAAGTAAAGATGATTTATAAAGAAAATTCTAAGGAAGTATTGGAAAGAAGATTATATATTGTAGATTTAAAAGAAGTTCCTCTCTCTACTCCTGTACAAGAAGAAAAAATTTTAGAAGAGGAAAGGGAAGAGAGAGCCTCTATCAATAAAAATATTGATACCCTATCAACGAAATCATTGACACCCTATCAACAAAAAAATGGATACCCTACCAATGAAATCATTGAGGGTAATACTACTAGTGTTAATATTATAAATGAGAATATTACAAGTAATAATACTACTACTAAGTTAGATAATCTAAATAAGATAGAGGAAGAAGAAACTAGTACAAAGAGTAGTAGTAGTTTTGTTTTGGAAAATTCTCTTAAAGAAAATAGAGATAATAAGGAGCTAGAGAAAGAGATTAATACTAGTAGAATAGTTTGTACTCTCTTTGAGTATGGAGTAAAAGAGGAAACTATAAAGAATATTATAAAACTTAATGTTACAGTGGAGAGAGTTAAGGAAGTTTTAAAATCTGCCAAGGAAAAAAGCTGGGGAGATGGAGCAATATATAAGGCTCTTAAAGAAAATTGGGTAGTAGAGGAGAAAAGAGCGAGTATATCTGATGAGGAGATAGAGGATAAGAAAAAGTGGTTAAAATATTTTGCTGGGCTGGATAGTGGAACTCGTGGAGAAATCTTGGAGATTATAAAACCAATTCCATTAGAGAAGCTAGAGAAAAATAAAAAGAGGTTGGCACGAACTGAAACTATATTTGAGTTTAAGCAGGAATTACGGAGATTAGGAAAATAAAAAAGACCCCGTAGGGTATGAGGTCAGAATTATCTGTACTTTCTCACTAACCATACAATAATGAGAATAAGTAATCCACCTAGAAGAATTACTCCTCCATCAAGATTGATAGTTAGATTTTGAATTGTTACAGTCATTTCTGTACCTCCTTAGATTGTATGTTCTACTGCCTATAAAGTTCGTTACTCTTTATAGACATGAAATAAGCCTCCACCGAAGTGAAAGCTTAGTTCATAACGAATTTACATACAATCTAAGTTACCCGTACGGGTTTCTAGGTACTTTAATTATAACAGAATTTTAGCAAAAAGTCAAAGGGAGATGAAAGTATGGAGAGAAAAAATTTTAAAAAAATTACTAGGGAAAATTTAAAAACTTGTAGGGAGATAGTTTTGTCAAAAGGGGATTGTATGGGGATAGAGTGTGAAACTTGTCTTTTCTCTAGTGAGAATACAAAACTAAATTGTGGAGGAAGTAGTACAGAAACTTTGGCACTTTGTAAGGAAGCTTTGGAAAAGTTTGGAGAGAAGAGAAAAACTAAAATAAGACATCATCATATCACTAGAAATGAGATGAAAAAGTTTTATACTTATCTCAAGCAGAAATATGGAGTAGCTGGAGAGAAAACCAATGACTTAAATAGTTATGATAAACTTGATGAAGCTATTACTAAAACTATTGATGATATTGTGAGAAAAGCTTTAAGAGAGCAGAAAGAGAAAGCACTATTAAGGATTAATTCTTTATAACCATTTTGTTGACGTCAACAAAACGTTATTAAATTGTTATAACTATTTTGCTAATATTGGTAAAATGATAGAGGAGATGAGAAAATGAGCAATGAGGAATATATTTTTAAAAAGTTGGAGAATCTCTCTTCTGTGGATAAGATTTTGAGTGATAAGATAGTAAAATCTCTAGGGAAAGAGTGGGCAACTCCTAAAGAGGTAGCTGATTATC
>ERZ894240.826-NODE-826-length-25278-cov-9.372517_pt1 | contig 25278 bp, 18 predicted proteins | sample MGYA00380298_ERZ894240 | MGnify/ENA primary metagenome ERZ894240 (study PRJEB32331, sample SAMN06328419) | human gut metagenome | biome: human gut microbiome; feature: stool | host: Homo sapiens | collected 2014-06-27 ... | reverse complement strand
CTTTCGTGTTTATCGAATCCCTGTTCGCAGTGTTCCCTTTTATCTTATAAAAAGATAAGGCCGTCGCTTCACCGGTTTTCTCAAACAGGGTACGACTGGCGGCACCGGGGTCAAAGAAGAGCGGTTCCGTGTCCGGCGCAAGCCGGATGCGGAACCGCTCTTCTTTGACCTTGAGGGGGTCCGGGGGAAATCATTTCCCCCGGCGGGGTCAAGGGGCAGAGCCCCTTGCCGCCGGAGGCATTCCCTATTCTTCGGCCTTCGCTTTCTGGTGCTCGGCGATGACCTTGTCGACGATGGGCTGCGGGGCTTCTTCGTAGTGGTCGAATTCCATCGTGAAGACGCCCTGGCCGCCTGTGATGGAGCGAAGATCCGGCGCGTAGCGTAGCACTTCGCTCATGGGGATGTGAGCCTTGATTTCCGTGATGCCGACCTGAGAGTCGGAACCGAGCACCTTGCCGCGACGCGAGGAGAGGTCGCCGATGACGTCGCCCATGTACTCGTCCGGGACGGAAACGCAGAGCAGCACGATGGGTTCGAGCAGAACGGGTTTCAGGGACTCGATGGCTTTCTTGAAGGCCAGCGAACCGGCCACCTTGAAGGCCATTTCCGAGGAGTCGACCGTGTGGTAGCTGCCGTCATAGAGGCGGACCTTGAAGTCCACGACCGGGCAGCCGGCGATGAAGCCGCGGGCCGCGCTTTCCTGAACGCCCTTGTCGATGGCGGGGATGTAGTTGCGCGGGATGGCGCCGCCGACGATGGCGTCTTCGAACACGTAGCCGGAACCGCGCGGCAAGCCTTCCATTTCGATCCAGCAGTCGCCGAACTGGCCGCGTCCGCCGCTCTGCTTCTTGTGGCGGCCTTGCACCTGTACCTTGCCGCGAACGGTTTCACGGTAGGGGACCTTGGGCGTCTTGAGCAGGATTTCCACCTTGTAGCGGCGTTTGGCGCGCTCGACGGCGGTTTCGATGTGGAGCTGGCCCATGCCCGAAAGCAGGATGTCGCCGGATTCCTCGTCGCGGCTCAGCTTCAAGGTCACGTCCTCATCCAACAGCTTTTGGACGGCGGCGTACACCTTGTCTTCGTCGCCCTTTTCCTTCGGCGCGAGGGCGAAAGTAATGAGCTGCGGGGCGAGCTGCGGCATGGCGACCGCGAAGGGGGCTTTGTCGTCGCTGAGCGTGTCGCCCGTGCGGGTATTTTTCAGCTTGCCCACCGCAATGATCGCGCCGGGGCCGAGCACATCCTTGCAGGGAGTCTGCGTTTTGCCGTCAAGATAGAGGAGGGTGCCGAGGCGTTCGGATTCCTCGGTACGCATGTTCTTGAGCGTCGATTCGGAGCTGATGGTGCCGGAGAGCACGCGCACCATGTTGAGCTGGCCGGAGAACGGGTCCGCAATGGTCTTGAAGACGAAGCCGCAAGCCGGGCCTTCGTCGCTGGAGGCGCGTTCGTTGCCGTCGGCGTCGAGGAAGGCCGGACGTTCGAGCGGCGAGGGGAAGAGGCGGGCGATGGCGTCGAGCAGTTCGCGCCCGCCCTTGTTTTCGAGCGAGGAGCCCACCACGACCGGGACAAGGCTGGCGTTGAGCACGCCCTTGCGCAGGCCGGAGGCGAGGTCTTCTTCGGAAAGGGAACCTTCCTCAAGGTATTTCTCCATCAGCTCTTCGTCGGACTCGGCGATGTTTTCGACGGTGGTGTCGTGCAGGAGCGCCGCTTCGTCCGCGATGGCGTCGGGGATGAGGGCTTCGGTCACGGCGCCGTTTTCGCCGAACATAAGGGCCTTGCCGCCGAGGATGTCCACGACGCCGGTAAACACGCCGTCAGTCATGACCGGCATGTACAGGGTAACGGGCTTCATGCCGAGCACCGAGGAAAGGCCGTTGAAGGCCATATCGAAGTCGGCGCGGTCGCGATCCATTTTATTGATGAACACGAAGGACGGCAGTCCGGCTTCGCGCACGGCGTTCCAGATGCGGCGGGTGAGGGGGCGCACGCCGTCGACGGCATCGATGACGAGGACGGCCGCGTCGACGCCCATCAGCAGGTAGGGAAGGTCACCGGTAAAGTTGGTGTCGCCGGGGACGTCCATGAGGAAGTGGCGGTCCTTGTTCCAGAGGAAAGTGGCGAATCCGGGCTGGATGGAGCCGCGGCGCTTGATTTCTTCCGGTTCGTAATCAAGAGTGGTCGTGCCTTCTTCAATGGCTCCCAGACGGTTGATGACGCCGCTCTGGAAGAGCAGCATTTCCGCCAGTGAGGTTTTTCCGCAGCCGCCTGTACCGATCAGGGCGTAGGTTCGCTGGCTATCCAAGGCTTTGGACATAGTCCTCTCCTGCTTCTGTGGGTGTTACCAGTTCCTTCCGGGTCACCCCGGAGGGAGTGCCGTTATGTTCCCCGCGCAACGGGGCACGGGAAATAAGGATCTCCGTGAGGCCCCGCGCACGGCGGGCCCGCTTTCGATCTGTTCTTACCGTTTGTCATAGGGAGTAGTCTCTATAGATGTCAAGGGGGTCTTTTCCCCCGCGTGGTTGCTGTGTTTTTTTCCGGGCTGCGGGACCGTAGCCCGGTGCTTGTGTCTTTTTGTGCAAATAAGGGTACGGACGCGCGGGGCGGACCCCGGGCATCATTGACAGCCGGTGCGAAACGGGTAGTATTTCGGCTTCAATGGGAAAACGTCTTTTTCCCTGAACCGTGTGAGGGATGTTTTGACTGCTGCACCTCGGGCCAAGAAAAGCCTTGGCCAACATTTTTTGAAAGACGCCAAAACCTCGGCCCGCATCGTGGATCTTCTGCGGATCGGGCCGGAGGACCGGGTGTTGGAAATCGGCCCCGGTCCGGGCGCCATCACCGGCATCATCCACGAGCGGGGCCCCGCCGAGTTCCGCCTCATCGAAAAGGACAGCTATTGGGCTGCCCATCATGCCGAGCTGGAACGCCCTGCCCCCGCCGTGCAGGTGCTCAATGCCGACGCTCTGGCCTTCCCTTGGGAGTCGCTGGAAGGCCCGTGGAAAATCATCAGCAACCTGCCTTATAATGTCGGTTCGCCGCTCATGTGGGATATCGTGTCCCGGACGCCGGACCTGACGCGGGCGGTGTTCATGGTGCAGAAGGAAGTGGCCGAGCGGCTGTACGCCAAGCCGGGGACCAAGGACTACGGCGCGCTGTCGGTCTGGATCCAGAGCTATGTCCGGGTCGAGTGGGGCTTTGTGGTCGGGCCCGGTGCGTTCAATCCGCCTCCGAAGGTGGATTCCGCCGTGGTCACGTTCATCCCCCTGCCTCGGGAACGGCATCCCGCGGACCCGAAGGCCCTTTCCTCCATACTGAAGCTTTGTTTCCAGTTGCGGCGCAAGCAGCTGCAATCGATCCTCCGGCGTGCGGGCAGGGACGACACCGCCGCCGCGCTTGAGCGGCTGGGTATCGCCCCGGAAGCGCGTCCCGAGACGCTCACGCCGGAACAGTTTCAACAGCTTGCCGGAATTTTTGGACGTTCGGGGTGTTGACTTCCCCGAAAAAACATGATTGACCAAAAGAACGGCTGAGCCAAGTTTTGCCCCAATAAATGCCCCATGATCAGAGGGCGTTGTGCCGGATAAAAGGTGCTGCCCTGTGACGTCGGGCGCGATTGCGGAGCGGGTCGTGGTGGTGTACCATGTCCTGCCGTCCGTGGTCCGAAACGAGCAGAAGGAGTCGATGATGACCAAGGCAGATCTCGTCGCGCAGATTGCGGCCCGGGCCAACATGACCAAAGCGGCTGCGGAACGTTCCCTCAATGCCATGCTGGAATCCGTCCAGGAAATGCTGGCGGAAGACGGCAAGCTCACCTTGACCGGTTTCGGCACATTCGTTGCGGAAACGCGTCAGGAACGTCAGGGACGCAACCCCCGTACCGGAGATGTCATCACCATCGCGGCCTCCAAGGTGGTGCGGTTCCGTCCCGGAAAGATGCTCAAGGATGCGCTAAACAAGTAAGGAGAAAGCAGATGTTGCACGGCGAAACGATCCACAGCCCCCTTCCTCAGGACATTCCGTGGTGGTCCCCCGATTTCGCGGTCTTCTTTGGGGTGCTCTACCTCGTGCTGTTCGTGATCGGCACCGGCGTGGGCTATGTGATCCTGCGCTCGATCTGGGACACCTGCCGGGGCGGCTGCGGTTGCCACGGTGAGGAGCACCCGGCGGAAAGTCATTAGGGCTTGCCTTTTTTCGGAAAGTCGTCTATCTTCCCCTTTCTGTCTTCAGGCCGGGTGTTTTTTGTCGCCCTCCTTGGAGAGTATTTCGCAAAGAGGGGGTGATGACCAATGCCCGGAGTCTTTCTGAACGAAGACGACTACAACTTCGATATCGCTCTGCGCCGCTTCAAGAAGCAGGTGGAAAAGGCTGGCATTTTGTCTGAAATGAAGAAGCGCCAGCACTTCGAAAAGCCGAGCGTCATGCGCAAGAAGAAAAAGGCCGCCGCCCGCAAGCGTCTGCTGAAGAAAATGCGTAAGATGAACGCCGCTTAGTCCTTTCCGTTTCTTCGTCCTCCCGGATGCGGAAACGGAAAGACAAGGGGTTTGGAACGCTCCATCGTTTTGACGGGAGTGCATCCCGTCCTTTTTGGCGGGGCTCCTCCCGCAGACGAGCGGAGCGTTTCCGTGTTTGTCCCGCTTGTCTTTCCGGCAACCGGGACGGACGATCTCGTAGGCGATAGAGGTGGATACACGGGAAGTCCTTTCGGCTTTCCGTGTTTTTTCAATCATCATCTCCCGGGAATTATCATGTCTCTGACAACGCGTATCGAGCAGGACTACATTGCCGCCTACAAGGCCAAGGATGCCCTGCGCTTGGGTGTGCTGCGCCTTTTGAAGACGGCGGTGAAGAACCTGCAGGTGGAACTCATGCGGCCCGTCACCGACGAAGAGCTTGCCACCGTCGTCCAGAAGCAGGCCAAACAGCGTCAGGACTCCATCGAGCAGTTCACGGCGGCCAATCGGCCCGATCTCGCCGAGAAGGAAGCCGCGGAACTTTCCATTTTGAAGGATTACCTTCCCGAGCCGCTTTCCGAGGAAGAACTGGCCGCGGCCATCGACGCCGCCATCGCCGCGCTTGGCGTGACCAACATGTCCGGCATGGGCAAGGTCATCCAGTCCGTGATGGGCGACTATAAAGGCCGTGTGGACGGCAAGGCCGTCAGCGCCGCAGTCAAGGCGCGCCTGAGCTAGCCCCCCGCGCGGGACGCCGCGCCGGGAGGAAGTGAGTTTGCATGGATAGCCGTACGATAAAGGCTCTTGAATTCGGCAAGGTGCTGGAGCATCTTGCCGGCTTGTGTGTATCCGAGGCCGGCCGCAGGGTCAGTCTCGGCCTTTTCCCGTTGCGCGATGCGGACGCCGTCAACGCCGCGCATACCCTGTTCGACGAAGTGCGCACGTGGTCCGCGCACAGCGGCTTCCGCCTGTCCGATTTTCCGGATCTCGAGGGGCTTTTCCCCCATCTGGAAAAGGCCGCCGTGTCCCCGTCCTCCGCACCGCTCGACGCCGACGCGCTGTGGGCGCTCCGCGAAACCCTGCTCCAGGGCCGCAAGGCCGCCCAGTCCATCAATGAAAACGGCGCCATGTGGCCTTCATTGCGGGATCTCGTGGCCTCCATGCCCCTGCCTGAGATGACCCTTTCGGCCCTGTCCCGGTGCCTCGGCGATGACGGGCTCATCAAGGACGAAAGCTCCCCCGAACTGATGCTCGTGCGCGGCGAATTGCGCCGCCTGCACCTCATGTGCCTGCGTAAGGTCAAGGATTTCGCTGTCCAGTACAACATCGCCCAGTACCTTCAGGATGACTACATGACGCTGGCGTCGGACCGTTACGTCCTGCCGCTCAAGTCGAATTTCAAGGGCCGCATTCAGGGCATCATCCACGATTACTCCAATACCGGCGAAACCTGCTATTTCGAGCCTCTGTTCCTCGTGGAGCAGAACAACCGCCTGCAAGAGCTCAAGCGCGAGGAACGCGAGGAAGAGCGCAAAGTGTTGCGTTACCTTACGGGCATCGTGCAGAACGAATTGCCGTTCATCCGTTCGGCTTGGGACCTGCTGGTCCGGCTGGACGTGGAGCTTGCCAAATGCGGGCTGGCGGCCTTGTTCGACGGCGCGTGCGCTACGATCAGCCCCGGCGGGGAAGATGCGCCGTTATCCCTGCTCGGCGCGCGTCACCCGCTTCTCGCGCTCGATCCGCAGATCCGCAAGCAGGGCGGCCCGCATCCGGTGGACCTCATTTTCCGGCCCACGGATCGCGCGCTCGTCATCAGCGGCGGCAACGCGGGCGGCAAGACCGTATGCCTCAAGACGCTCGGTTTGCTGGCGATCATGACGCTCGCCGGATTGCCGGTCCCGGTGGCGAAGGGTTCCGTCATCCCGTGGTGGACGTCGATCCACGCGTTCATCGGCGACGAGCAGAGCCTTGATGATCATCTTTCCACGTTTACGGCGCAGATCCGGCATCTCGGCAACGCATGGGAAGCCACGGATCGCCGCACGCTCATCCTGCTCGACGAGTTCGGCGCCGGCACCGACCCCGCGCAAGGGGCCGCGCTGGCTCAGGCCGTGCTCGACGGCCTCCTCGAACGCGGGGCGCATGTGGTGGCCGCGACGCATTTTCCGGCCCTGAAAACCTACGCGCTGACCCGTGAGGGCGTGCGTGCCGCTTCGGTGCTGTTCGATCCGGGCACGAAAAAGCCGCTGTTCCGGCTGGCCTACGATCAGGTCGGCGCGAGTCAGGCGCTGGACGTGGCCCGCGAGCACGGGCTCCCCGAATCGGTATTGCGCCGTGCGGAACAGTATTTGTTGCTGGACGGTCAGGATATGACGGCGGTGATGGATCGCCTGAACGCCTTGGCCGCCAAGCGCGAAGGCGAACTTGATGCGCTCAAGGCCGAGCAGCAGCGTACCCGCGAAAAGCGCAAGGCCGTGCAGGAGCGTTTCGAGCGTGAGCGTGAACGCCTCATCAAAGACGTGCGCGAGCTGTCCGCCAAGGTCATGAAGGACTGGCAGGAAGGCAAGGCCGGGCACAAGCAGGCCCTCAAGGAGCTTGCCAAGGTCCGTGCCGAACTGCACGTTTCTCCGGAACAGGAAGAGGCGGCGGCCCCGGCGTTCGACATTGCGGAACTCAAGCCGGGCCAGCATGTGATGCACCGTCCCTGGAACAAGAAAGCCGTGGTGCGCGAAGTCGACGCCAGGCAGAACCGGGTCAAGCTGGACATGAACGGCGTGACCTTGTGGGCCGATGCCGCGTTGCTCGGCCCCGCCGATGCGCCGCAGCAGCAGGCCAAGCCGAAGTCCGGCGTGCTGGTGCGGACGACCGCCGGAAGCGCTCCCGAAATGTCGCTCCTTCGGCTGGATCTGCGCGGCAAGCGGGCGGATCAGGCTCTCGGCGAACTCTCGCAGTACCTCGACCGGGCGCTGCTGTCCGGGCGCGAGGGTGTGGAAATCGTTCACGGTCGCGGTACGGGGGTCCTTCGCAAGGAAGTGCACGCGTTCTTGAAGACCTTCCCCGGTATAGCCTCGTTCGCGCTGGCCCCTGAGGATCAAGGGGGTGACGGCGTGACGATTGTTACTTTTAAGTAAGTTTGAGAAATGGAGGGGGACCCCCTTCCCCTCAAGCGTATTCCCCTCTTTGAAACTTTATAAAAAGAAGAAAGGGTTTGACTGCGGTAGATCCTGCTTTATATGAGAAGGACTGCGGAAACGGCGTGAGATTTTTGAGAGTCCCGATTGAGGCGTGCTCCAAGATGAGGGGCGCGGGGAAGTCTTCCCCGGACAAAGCCGGAGGGACCGGCCTGGCTGATGCGGAGGCCGCGAGCACTGGATAATGAGCTTTACGGGCATCGGCGCCATGCGCCCCTTGCCGCCGGAGGCGTACGGGAGCGTATGGGACGGAACGCAAGAGCCATTCAGGAAATCAAGGCGCGCTTGAATCTGGTGGACATTGCCCGACGGTACGTGGACCTGAAACGCAATGGGCCTCGCTGGGTAGCGCCTTGTCCTTTTCACCAGGAAACCAAGCCCTCGTTTTCCATCAACGAGGAAGAAGGTTTTTTTTATTGTTTCGGTTGTCAGGCTTCCGGAGATTTGTTCGATTTTTACGGGCAGATCAACGGGCTGGATTTCAAGGAAACGCTTGAACAGCTCGCGGAAGAGGCTGGCGTCACGCTGGAACGCGGGCCGCAGAAGCACGACGGCCAGCCTGCCGGACAAACCATGTCCAAACGGCGGCAGCTGCTGAAAATCCATGAGATCGCGGCGGCGCATTTCACGGAGAACCTCTCAGGCCGGGACGGCGCGGAATGCCGGGACTACATGGCCCGGAGAGGGATTTCGGAAGATGTGGCGAAACTCTTCGGGCTTGGCTGGAGCCGCCGGGACTGGCAGTCGCTCGCGGAAGTGCTGCGGCGGGCCGGATTCAGCGAATCGATGGGCGTGGAGGCCGCGCTGCTCGGCAAGAGCGAGCGGGGCAGGGCGTATGACCGTTTCCGCGGGCGGTTGATGTTTCCCATCCGCAGCCTTTCGGGGAACGTCATCGCGTTTGGCGGGCGCATCATCGCCAACGAGGACGAAGCCAAATACATCAACAGCAGTGATTCGCAGTTATACAAAAAAGGCGAACACTTGTACGGACTGCAACAGGCCCGGCGCGCCATTGCGACGGGAAAGCCCGCCATGTTGACGGAAGGTTACATGGACGTGGTGACGCTGCACCAGTTCGGCTACTCCAGTGCGGTGGGCGTGCTCGGTACGGCGTTCACCCCGGAACAGGTGAAACGGATTTCAGGGTTTACGTCGCACGTGGAGCTGCTTTTCGACGGCGACGGGCCGGGCCGCAAGGCCGCGCTCCGTGCGTGCGAGATGCTGTTGACGCGGGGGCTGTCCTGTAAAGTCGTCCTTTTTCCGGAGGGCGAGGACATCGACAGCCTGTTACGGACGCAGGGAACGGACATTTTTGAGGATTTGCGCAGGAATGCGCCGGAGGGCATGGCCTTCTGCGTGCGTTGCCTGCGCGATATGGCCCCGCGGGAAGCCGTGGACTGGGCGCGCGAGTTTCTCAGGCAGGTTGAACTGCCCGAACTCGTCAGCCGTTTCGCGTCCACATTGAGCACCGGCTTGGGGCTGGCGGAAAGCGAGTTGCGCGAGCGGATCATTGAGAGCCGCGGCGCGCGGGCGCTTCCGCGCAACGCGGGCGGCCAGGAGACCCAGCCGCCCGTGCGGACGAATCCCAGAGACAGGGAAATCATGACCTTTGCGGTCCGGTATCCCTCCTCTCTGCCCCGCCTTCGGGAGCTTGGGGCCCATCTGGTTCTGAGCGCCGCGTGGGCGCGGGATCTTTGGCAAAAACTTGAAGAGTACCCTGTGGATGAAGTGGTGCAGCATCTTGACCCCAGGGAAAAGCGTTTCTGGATCCGGTGTCGCACCGGGGACGTGCCCCCTCTCGACAACGAAGAGGGTGAATTCGGCGCAATCCGCACCATGCTTGATACGTTGCATTTGACCGCGCAATCGGCCTCGGTTTCGGCCGCATTGCGTCAGGGAGCCGGCGCAGGCAATTTTGAGGCCGATTTGGAATATTTGCGCGCCCTTCAGGAAACGTTGGAGAGGACTCATGGGGAACAACATTAAAGATATCCAGCAGATCAAGAGCCTCATCGCCAAAGGCAAGGAGATGGGCTTCCTCACGTTCGAGGAAGTGAACAAGGCTGTCCCGCTGGAAATGAATACACCCGAGCAGTTCGAGGAGATCATCGGGATCTTCGATCAGCTCGAAATCGCCATTGTGGATCTGGAAAAGGACGGCAAGAAAATCCCCGTCACCTCGGCTGAAACGGACGGAGAGCAGTCCGAAGAACGCCTTGAACTGGTGGACAACGAAGACGCCGCCGACTTTTCCTCCCGCAGCACGGACCCGGTCCGTATGTACCTGCGCGAAATGGGCGCGGTGCCGCTGCTTGATCGTGACGGCGAAGTTACCATCGCCAAGAAAATCGAGCAGGGCGAGCAGGATGTCCTGTACGCGCTCGTGGAAGTCCCGGTCGCGGTGGAAGAACTCATCAACGTGGGCGAAGACCTCAAGCTCAACCGCATCAAACTGAAGGATGTGGTCAAGACCATTGAGGAAGACGACCCTACTGAAGACGAGATGAACCAGCGCACCCGCGTTATCCTGCTGCTGGAGGAAATCCGCCAGACATTCAAGAAAAAACGCAAAATCTACGCCAAGCTGGACGAATGCTGTACGCTGGAGCGCCGCGTGACCGCCATTCAGAAGGAAATCATGGCGTTCAAGGAAGAAATCGTCACGCGTCTGCGCGACATCAAGCTGGAAAAGACGCTCATCGACCGGATCATCGAGACGGTGGAAGACTACGTCCGCCAGATGCGCAACTGTCAGCGCGACCTGTCGGCGTACCTCCTGTCCACGGGCAAGAACCAGGAAGAAATCAAGGACCTGTTCCGCAAGCTCGATTCCCGCGACATCAGCCCCGTGCTCGCCGCCAAGGAATTGAACATGAGCGTGGACGAGCTGTTCTCCTACAAGGAAATGATCCTTGGGAAGATCGAAATCCTCCAGCGCCTTCAGGAAAAATGCTGCCACAATGTGAGCGATCTTGAGGAAGTGCTCTGGCGCATCAAGCGCGGCAACAACGCCGCCATGCGCGCCAAACAGGAGCTCATCCGCTCGAACCTGCGCCTTGTGGTCAGCATCGCCAAAAAGTACACGAACCGCGGCTTGCAGTTCCTCGACCTGATTCAGGAAGGCAACATCGGCCTGATGAAGGCCGTGGACAAGTTCGAGTATCAGCGCGGCTACAAGTTCTCGACCTATGCCACATGGTGGATCCGTCAGGCCATTACCCGCGCCATCGCGGATCAGGCCCGCACCATCCGTATCCCGGTGCATATGATCGAAACGATCAACAAGCTCATCCGGACCTCCCGCTATCTTGTCCAGGAACTCGGGCGCGACCCGACTCCGGAGGAAATCGCGGACCGCATGGAATATCCTGTGGACAAGGTCAAGAAAGTGCTCAAGATCGCCAAGGAACCCATTTCCCTCGAAACTCCCATCGGCGACGAGGAAGATTCGAGCCTTGGGGATTTCATCGAGGACAAGAAGGCCGTCGCGCCCGCCGAAGAGGTGGTCAATACCAAGCTCTCCGAACAGATCGCGTCCGTGCTGGCGGATCTGACGCCGCGTGAGGAGCAGGTGCTCCGCAAGCGTTTCGGCATCGGCGAAAAGTCCGACCATACCCTCGAAGAAGTGGGCAAGCTGTTCAACGTAACCCGTGAACGTATCCGCCAGATTGAAGCCAAGGCGCTCCGTAAGCTCCGCCATCCCGTGCGCAGTCAGGTTCTGCGTTCTTTCTACGATAGCTGATAAAAAAATCGGGGATGGGACCCCTTAGAAAAGGTTTCCCATCCCCGGATGCTTCCTTTCACCTCTTTGGCCTTGTCAGGGAAAGAGGAAAAAGCCTCCCGGTTTTATTCGCCGGGGGGCTTTTTGTTTGAGCGAGAAGTCAACGAGGCGGAGCGGTTCCGTCGATTTCTTCGATACGGCGTTTTATTGTGACCATAAGGTCAGATACTAGCTGCAACTCTCGAATGATAGTGGCATGCTTGCAAGTGAGCCTCGGAGATCGTCGGGCGATTTCCACAGCTTTTCGGGCAAATTCGGGTTCAGCTATGAAAAGCGCCAAAAACGCCTTGCCCGTTTCTATCCATTGCTGTTCTGCGTCAATTTTCGGGCGTTCCTTATACATAACCTATTGTAGCGCATTATACTGCGTAACACAAGTACCGATTTCGCGGTTATGTTCCGGTATTATGGATAAAATGACCTTTGCGAAGCCGTTTGGTGATATGCTGAAAGAAAAACGCAAGTTACGTGGCCTTTCCCAGATGGGGCTGGCCATGAAGTCAGGGCGTTCTCTTCGTTGCATCCAATACCTTGAGGCGGGCACACAAGAGCCGACTTTGTCCACGCTGTATGCGATCGCTCATGCGCTGGATCTCCGGGTTATGGATTTGATCGAGGCGTTGCCTGAGGAATTGAACGATATGTACAACTAGTCCGTCTAACGATGATTCCGGAATGTCACAAACTGTTTCCTGTTGTTAACAACGGGGGCATGGGCTTTTGGGCTTCCATGCGGCGGAATATGGCAAGTATTCCGTGAGTGGCGCATCAAGAGGTCTGCCTGCTGTATGGCATTTGCTTATGCATGAAAAAAGGCCCGCTAGGGGCCTCTTGGAAACTGCTTGCCTTAAATGACGTCGAAGCGTTCAAACCTCATCATCAGCCCGGCCCGGCCTTGTGTTGCCGACCGGAGGTCTGTGGAGAAGCCGAAGAGCTTGCTGAGGGGGGCAAGGCCCTGCACAAGCTTGAGCCCCGCGTGGTCGAGGATGTTTTCAACTTTCCCGCCGCGCGTGCCGAACAGGCTGATGGCGGGGCCGAGGTTGGCTTCCGGCGCGGAGATTTCCACAAACATAAGCGGCTCCAGCGTCGTGACCTGTGCGGCTTCAAGGGCGGAGCGCAAGGCGATGCCCGCAGCCATATGGTAGCCCGCGACCGTGGAGCCGTCACGCCGGGGCATGGCGGTGATTTCGACGTCCGCGTCCTGAAGGGGGTAACCGGTAACGGGATCGGACTGGAGCGCGTTTTCCACGCCCTGCCTGACAGCATCGACGAAGGCGGCGGGCAGGATGGCCGTATCGATGGCGAACCGGATCTGGTTGCCCGAACCGCGTTCACGCGGGGCGATGGACAGGGCGACTTCGCCGATGTGCGTTTCCTTGCCGAGCTCGCGGTCGAATATGCCGGTCGCGGATGCCGTGCGCTTCGGCGTTTCGCGGCGGATGACCTGAGGCTGGCCCACGCGGGGCGCGATGCCGTATTCGCGGCGGATGCGCTCAAGGATTACATCAAGATGGAGCTCGCCCATGCCGGACACGATGCGGTGGCCGGACCCTTCGTCGATGGCGACGGTCAGGGTCGGATCTTCAAGGGAGAAGCGGTCGAGGGCTTCGTCGAGGGCTTTGCCTTCGTCGGCGTTGCGGGGCTCGATGGCGAGGGAGATGACGGGCTGGTAGGCTTCGATGGACTCCAGCAGCAGTTTGGAGCCGGGAGCGCCGACGGTATCGCCGGTGCGCGCCGAGCGCAGGCCGATGACCGCCACGATGTCCCCGGCTTTGGCGGCGTCCACCTGCTCACGGCGATCGGCGTGGAGGCGGTAGAGCCGCGAGATGCGTTCGTCGGCGCGCCGGGTGACGTTGCGGCAGGGATCGCCCTCTTTCAATGTCCCGGCATACAGGCGGACAAGGGCCAGCTTGCGCCCTCCATCCATCATGACCTTGAACACCAGCCCTGTGAAGGGCAGGGCGGGATCGCAGGGAATGGTGCCGTCGGTCCCGTCTTCAGGGTTGTGGGCCGTGACGGGCGGCAGATCGGCGGGTGCGGGCAGGTAGGCGATCACGGCGTCGAGAAGCGGCTGGACGCCGGTGTTTTTGAGCGCCGAACCGCTGAGGACAGGCGTCACGCGGCGGGCCAGCGTAGCCCGGCGGATGGCGCTGCGGATGTCCGTTTCCGTGTATTCGCCGCCGAGATATTGTTCAAGAAACGTATCGTCGTTTTCGGCCAGCCGCTCCAGCATCTGCTCGCGCCACGGAGCGGCCAGTTCCGCATCCGCTTCGGTGAGGGGCGAACGGGTCCATGTCTGCCCTTGATCGGACTCGTCAAAATCAAGCCGCTCCAGGGTCACGAGATCAATGACGCCCTGAAACGTCTCCGCCGCGCCCACGGGAATGACGACGGGCAGCGGGTTCGCGCCGAGCCGGGTCTGCATGGATTTGAGCACGGCGGAGAAGTCCGCGCCGATCCGGTCCATCTTATTGACGAAGGCGAGCTTCGGCACGCCGAAGTGTTCCGACTGCCGCCAGACCGTTTCCGATTGCGGCTCCACGCCGCCCACGGCGCAGAAGACGCCGACCGCGCCGTCGAGTACGCGGAGCGAGCGTTCCACTTCGATGGTAAAGTCAACGTGGCCGGGCGTATCGATGATGTTGACGGTCGTTCCGTTCCATTCGCAGGTCGTGCAGGCCGAGGTGATGGTGATGCCCCGCTCTTGTTCCTCGGGCAGGTAGTCCATGGTGGCCGTGCCGTCGTGGACCTCGCCCATGCGGTGGATTTTACGGGTATAGAACAGCATCCTCTCGGAGAGGGTGGTTTTCCCCGCATCGATATGCGCGATGACGCCGATGTTGCGCACAGCCTGTGTCATGGAAAGCTCCTCGTTGAAATAGGAATTAGGAAATGGCTGTAGGAAGCACGGGATGGGTGCCGTTCACTCTTAAAAAGGGGCTTGCTGGGAAACTTGTCAAGCATAGCCCAAATCATGTTTTTCCGCTCCATGTAATTCTTAGAACGTCCCCATGCAAGAAGAACTATATCCGCATTGCTAATAGCCTTTTGAATAATATGATCATTTAACGGGCCAACAGCTTTTTCTCCACCATGAAAATCATGTTTTTGAACTAAAGCATAGAGGTTGACGACCGTTATTATTCCTATTGGGCCTGTTTCTGGAGGGCATTTTTCAAAAAAAAGAGTTTCGAGAAATTGGATACTTTTATCGGAAACGTGTTCATCGGCATCGCTCGGGTTTTGCATAATAACACAGAGTTTTTTCCCTGTACTGTCAGCTGTGATTTCCAGAAGATAACGAAACAAGCGATCTTCTGAAAAGCAGGCATTACAGGAAACTCCGGGTCTATGACGGAAAACTGGCATGATTTTACACCTGTTTTTCTAACGTACAGCTCAGTTCCAATCGCTCATTCATGAAAAAGTCCGGCGGCAAACCGGTGTGCAGCCAGCAGCCTTCCAATCCCGCCCCGAGGACAAGCGGCGTGTCTTCTCCGATGATAATCTGGCCGGCATAAACGACGTCAGCGCCGTCATCGGCGGGCAGGGCGTCCGGGTGGGCCCACAGAACCGCCGTGTCGGGCAGGGCGGTGCGTTCGATGCGCGGGGCTCGGTCACTCCAGACGGGACAGGGACATTCCGGAAGAGGGGCTTTCCCGAAGCGCAGGATACGCCCTCGTCCTGGAAGTTCGCGCAGGAGCGGGGCCGGATCCCGCATGGCAAAGACCTGTTCCACTCCGGTGAGCTCCAGCGCGGCGAACAGGCCGGACGGGGCTGTTTCCGCACCCGTCCAGACGGCGAAAACCGGCTCCACGCCAGCCAGACGCGCGGGCATGATCGCCGCCGCAAGGCGTACCGCCGAAGCGTAGCCTTCGCCTATGAGGAGCACGGCCCACGGCGCCGTTTCCCGCGTGCGGGCGAAACCGAACCCGGCCGCGGCGTTTTCGGAGGTTATGGTCAGGCGGGAGGGCGGGGCCGGATACGTCGCCTCGGCCAACGCGAGTGTTGTCTTGATCCAGCTCCGGTGCGCAGCGGACGTTTCCTCATAGGCTCCGGCAAGCCGCTCGTCGGGTACGCGGCAGGCTTCTATGGCAGGTGAAAAAGGCATAGCTTTCTCCTTAGAGCGGATTGGCTTTGAAAGGTTTCGGAGGCTTTGGGGGAGGAGGCTTTTTCTGGAGGAACAGTCCTTCTCCAAAACTGCCAGCGTGGCCCGCGCGCGTCCTTCTCTTCCTTTCCGAGGGCCTTCGTGCTTACCGAATCCCTGTCTCCTCTGGCGCAGGCTGTCTTTGGGATGACCACACTTCAAAGGTACAATGCTCCCAAAATTTTCTCTGGCAGCATCTTTTTCTTTTCTCAAAACGGACCGGCTTGTTCAAGCCTTATTCACTCCCCCAGTTGTCTTGAAGCCATGCTTTCTTTTCCCTGCATTCTCCCCATGCAGGCAGACAAAAAAAGAGGGACTCGCACGTCCCTTCGTTCATACAACGGTACCCCCTCCGCGCAGCCTCCCCACCGGCCGTCTTGGGAAGGAAAGAGAGGGGATTGGGGATGGGAAAGGGAACCCTATCTCCGGGTTCCCTTTCCCATCCCAAAACATGATTTTCAGTCAATTCCGCGCCACGGCGGCGGGAAGCGTTCCCAGCTGCTGGCGCATATACAGCTTCATGAGCTCGGCGATGGCGTCATCGCGCTTGAGCGTGCCGGGGTACGCGCCGTTGTCGAGCACGGTACGGAAAGCCTTTTCGTCCAGCGGGTCGGCGTTCTGCTTGGCGAGATGGGTACCAAAGCTGGAAAGCTGCGCGCGCAGCTCCGTGTCGTTCATCGCTTTGAGCTCGGAATACTTGGCGGCGATGGCATCGGAAGAGGGCAGGCGGGGCGATTCCATCACCTGACGCAGGCCGGAGGTGAACCGTTTCAGGCCCGCCGTAATGTGGGAAACCTTCACCACGTTGGAGCCCTTCCAGCCCGCCTTCGCCCACTTGAAGATGGAGACGTCCACCTTGCCGCTGCCGGGCGCGCTTTCCATGAACACGGATATGCTGGCGGAGCCGTAAAGATAAGTCTCCGCCCAACCGAGCATGGCCAGATTGGTCCCTTTTTCCGGGGTGTACACATAGGTCCAGTCCTTGTCGTTGCCGACAATGGCCCCGCGCAGGCCCACGGAAGATTGGCCGGGCATCACGGATACGGATATGAGCGCCGTGCGGCCCTTGTAGTCGGCGAGCACGAACAGCCGGTTCAGCTTGTAGGAATAGTAGCATCCGCTGGACGTGTCGGGCGTCGTTTCCTCATATTCCACGCCTCGGGTCACGATGGGGGCGGCGGGAGGATAGGCCGCGTCGGTGAGGGCGGCGTTGTCCTTCAGGATGGGGCTGCCGGGCATCCATGCGTTACGGCGCACGGCGGAGGGGTAAATGGCCTCGCCGGGGATGGAGGGATCGAGCATGTACTCGACAAGCTTGCGGAGCGGGACGTTGAGTGTTTCCTTGAGATACGCGCCGGAACCCTGCGGGCGGGCCTCAGGGCGAACCTTGTTGGCCGCTTGCTTGTTGGTGGCGACGAAATCAAGGACGGCGTTTACGGTCGCGGCGTCGGGGTCGGCTTTGCCTTGCGGGGCATCGGCAAGCAGGGTGGACAGCGCGGTTTCGAGCGCGGGAGGAAGCGTCCCGTTTTTCTGCTCCTCGGCTTGCGCGGGCAACGCCGTGAGGAGCGCGAAGCAGAAACAGATGAAAAGGCGTTTGAAGATGGATAGGGGCATGATGCTCTCTGGCTGTATAGGGTTGTAAAACGATATGGTTGGATTTGCGTAAAGGTAAGCAAGTCTCTCTGAGGCGTCAACGGGTTGATTTCTTTTTTTGTTTGACCGCGTTACAGCCATGCGAAAATGGATGTCACGAAGATGGGGACGGCGATGGTGAGCACCATGCCCGAGAAGATCCCAAGGATGGTGTTCCGTTCGCCCGATGTACGGATAATGGCGGGCAAACAGGTATCGCTGGCGGCCCCGGCGGCGGAAAGCGGCCCGAGGCCGCCGAAGACCCGGGCGAACAGGGGGGCGAACAGCAAGGTGACGAGTTCCCTGACCATATTGGAAATAAGCGCCATCGAACCGAGGCTGACGTCGGCGAGCTGGTTGATGAGCATACTCGACAGGCTGTAGTAACCGAATCCGGCTGCCACGGCCATCACGTCCCGGAAGCTCATGTCCAGCATGGTCCATGCCGCCACGCCGCCGAGGAACGTCCCGACGATGATCATCAGGGGGACGAGCACGACCCAGCCTTTGAGATCCCGCAGGATGCGCCAAGCCCGGGAATCGAAGCCGAGGCTCATGCCCACGGCGGCGAGCATGGCGTATACGGCGAGATTGCTGGCCTCGTGGACAAGGCCGAGCCAGTCGGCGGGCAGGAGGTCGAGCCTGCCCCCGAGCACGCCGAAGCTGAAAAAGAACAGGACGATGATGGATTCCTTCACTGTGCCGCCCCTTCGTCCTTCGCGGTACGGGAAACGGCGTAGCGCCCCACATGGCGGTTCATGATCGGCTCGAGGAGGCGCGCGCCGATGAGGCTCCCCGCCACGCAGCACAGGCTGATGAAGATGCCGCGCGCGCCGATGGTGTCCATCTGCGACATGAGGCGGTCGTCGGCGCCGAGCGCGAGGCCGAGCAGGAGCAGAAGGATGCGGACGGACCACGTGAGCACCTGATCGGTGATCTTGATGACGAGGGGCTTCCTGCGGAGGAGGAAACCCACGGGAACCCCGAGGATAAGACAACCCATTTCCACGATCATGAGGCGATTTCTCCTTTATCACTACGAAAAAGCTGATTATCATACCTGACGCGCTGTTAAGGGTCAATAATGCCGGCGGGGGCTCCGTACCCTTTCGTTGACCCTTTCCGCCGCCGCCTGTATAGGTCATACACATGACTTATGATGCCGCGCCGGACCCTTCGGCCCGGCAGGGACGGAAAACGGTGAATGAATCTCAGGATACGCCCCTTTCGGAGGGGAGCTGGCAGCCTTTTTTGACGGTAAACGCCTGCGGGCGGGACTGGACGCTGGAACGCGCCGCCGACATGGAAGCCCTGTGGGAGTCCATGACCGAGTTTACGGAAGACGAGCGCCTGCCTTACTGGACGGAGCTTTGGCCTTCCAGCCTTGTGCTTGCCGACTGGCTGTACCAGCGGCGCGAGAGCCTGCGCGGCCAGCCCTGCCTTGATCTCGGATGCGGGATCGGCCTGACGGCGCTGGTGGCCCAATGGCTCGGCGCGAACGTCATCGGTATGGACTATGAGCCGGAAGCCCTGCGTTTCGCGCGGCGCAACGCGGAGCACAACGCCGTGCCCCAGCCGCTCTGGACGGTCATGGACTGGCGCAAGCCCGCGGTGAAACGCCGGAGCCTGCGGTTCATCTGGGGCGGGGACATCATGTATGAGCAGCGTTTCGCCGCGCCCGTGCTGGATTTTCTGGAGTATGCGCTTGCGGAGGGCGGCGCGGCGTGGGTCGCCGAACCCAGCCGGGGCCGTTTACGATACCTTCCGTTCCATGCTCGTCAACCGCCGCTGGGCGGGGCGCTGCGTCTGGGAAAAGAACATAGAGGCCCTGTATCCGCAGGAGCGGCCCGTTCCTGTGCGGATCTGGGAAATTCACCGATAGAGGGTGCGACAATGGGAGAAACGGTTCGTTTCGGCGTTTCGTTGGATAGCGATCTGCTTGAGAAGTTTGATGCCCTGTGCGAACGGCAGGGATGCCCAAGCCGTTCCGAGGCGTTGCGCGACATCATCCGTGACGCGCTGGTGCAGGATTCGCTGCATTCCGAGACCGCGGACGCGGCGGGCGTGCTGAGCCTGATTTACGATCACCATGTCCGGGATCTGTCCCGCAAGCTGACGGAACGGCAGCACGACGCGCACGGGCTTATCGTGACGACGCTTCATGTGCATCTGGATCATCATAATTGCTTGGAGATTTTGGTGCTCAAAGGCAAGGCCGGGGAACTCCGCGAGCTTGCGGATCAGCTTCGCTCCATCCGCGGCGTCACGCACGGGACTTTTTCGATCACCACTATCGGTGCGGATTTGCCGTAGTTAGGATATATCGGGGGAAGGGGAGGGTGCCTTTCTGAAGAAGGGCTTCCCTCTCCCCTCCCCAAACCCCATCCCTCTCCCTCCCAAGACTTTCGGCCTTATCGAATCCCTTCTGTCGGCTTTCCCGTGCGGGTACAGGCTGAACCTGTAAATTGCATCAGTATCTGGTGCGTTCCCTTCAAGAGACATGGCGAGAATCAATCGCCATTTTTTTTGTCGGGAAAACAGGAGAAGGACGGCTGCCTTCAGGTACAAAGAAGCGGCTCCATATCCGGCTTGTACCGGACATGGAGCCGCTTCATCATGTTTTGAAGGGAACCGAGAGCTTCATGCCGTCAGACGGCGAAACGAGGCGGGCGGTCTCTTTGACGCCTTCTTCTAACGTTCCCGGACGCACTCGGGGCGGAGCACATCGCGGACGCGCAATTCGAAATCGGTCAGCGTACAGTTCTTGCCGTCCTCATACGGGCCGCACCACGGCACCTCAATATCCTGCCTCAAGACCTCGCCCTTCATGGCGGGATCGTGCAGCGTATCCAGCGACTGCCCGATCATCCGGGCCCGGAGCTGATAAACGTCGTTTTGCAGCCACAGCGTCAGCACCAGCGCGCTTGCCGGGGGAATTTCATCGGGCGCATAGCCGGGGAGCTGCCAATGCAGGCCGAGCATACCGCCGATGTTCGCAATATTCGTATCGTGCCCAACGAACACCACAACCTTCGCCTTGTTGACGGCGGGATCGGCATACCGGCCCGTAAGCGCGTTCGCCATATCCAGCAGCAATTCGCTTCCGCGCCCGGCGGCCACGGAAGGCGCGCGGTTCACGGCGTCGAAGACCGTGCTGTGCACCGGGAGCAGGCGTTGCAACGCCCCCTTGTCCACGGCTCCCCATCCGGCGGGATGATCCCACTGGCCATACTCCAGCAGCATGATTTCCGCCGCGCTTGAAGCCGTCCCCAGCTTGCCGTCGAGGTGGACCGTGCGGTTGTCCTTGGCAAGCGTCAGGCGCGTGGGCACGTCCGCTACCGTACACCCTTCGGGCAGTTGATGCTTGCGGCAAAATTCGGGAGACGCGGGGCCAAGGATGGCCGCCAATTCACTTATGGGGCCCGAGAGCGACTGCTCAAGCCCCCCAATCGCGCCGACGGGAATTTCCTTGCGAACAACGGAGGGATCGAGCGCGCAATATCCGGCCTCCAACGGATGGAACAGCGGATCGGGATGGTCCGTCTCGTTCACGATAGGCTTGAACCCGCACCCCGGAGCCAGCCCCTCGAGCACGGCCTCTCCCGTGACCCGCGTACGCTGATCCCGATCGGCACGGACGGCTATCGTCCCGGCCTCCGGGCAACCTTTTGAGGGCAGTAAACCGGCCTCGCGTAAAAACGCCGCCTCCTGTTCCCACATCGCGGTGACCAGCTTGGCCCCGCGCGGGGTCAGCTCGCCGCGCTTCACGGGCCACTCGGGCCAGTCCTTGCGGCTCCAGCTCTCAAGCGTTTCGGAAGATTGCGTGGGCGAGCGGACCCCATGCCGCGACAACACCACCATCTTCAAAAGTTTTGCATCACCGCCACCCTGCTCCGCCGCTCCGCCCTCCGGCGCGGTTGCGGCAAGCAACGCGCACAGCGCCAATATGGACAGTCCCCATTTCATGGTTATCCTCCTTTTTCAGGGCAGGCTACGCGTATTTCCAGTCTGTAACCACCCCATGATAACCCGCATCCTTCCGCCGAACGGAGGCCATCCCTCCGAGGCCCGCCTCTTTTCCAAGGAGTCCACGCTATGACGAAACGGTTCATTCCGGTATTGGTCGCCTGTCTCTTCCTCATGGTGGGCACGGCGCAGGCCGCCACCTCCCTTGCATTTCCCCCTCCCGATACCAAGGGGGGAAAGCCGCTCATGCAAACGCTCAGCGGACGGGCGACAAACCGCTCGTTCACCGCCAAGCCGCTTTCCGACAAACTGCTCGGCGATTTGCTCTGGGCCGCGTACGGCGTGAACCGCCCCAACGGAAAACGGACCATCCCCACGGCCCAGAACCGGCAGGATCTTGAAATCTACGTCCTCCGCAGCGACGGAGCATGGCTCTACGACGCCCCGAAACACAGCCTCGAACAGGTCAGCTCCTCCGACCTGCGCAACTTCCTCGCCGGGCAGGGCTTTGTCCGCGAAGCCCCAGTAGGGCTGGTTTACGTCACCGACACCCAGAAAAACAGCAAAGAGCTTTTCGCGGCCATGCATACGGGTTCCGCCTACCAGAACGTGGGCTTGTTCTGCGCCTCCGTGGGGCTGCACAACGTCGTCCGCGCTTCCTACGACGCCGAAGGCCTCGCTTCAGCCCTCGGCCTCCCCAAATCCAAGCATATCCTGATTTCCCAAAGCATCGGATGGGGCGAATAGAAAAAAGCATCCCATAATGAACGGCAAAGAAAAGAGCCTGAACGAAACACCGTTCAGGCTCTTTTTTTCAAGATCCGCCCCTTCCCCCCGGAAGGGGCTCCCTCCGCGCGGCCTCCCCGACAATCAAAAATCTTGGGAAGGTGAAGGATGGGGTTTCTTCCCGTTTCCCTCATTTTCCTCTGTCCCGTCCGCCTTCCTTTCTCTCACCTCGCCGCTCTTTCCCGTACGCTGATCGCACTCCTCGTTGACGACCTGTACCCATGTGTCGAGCCCGGCCTGAATATGATCGGGAATACGGAACGGCCCGGGCGCGGGCTCGTCAATCAGCGCCCTGATACGCGCGGCGAGATCCTCGGCGTCGCCGGGATCGGGGGTGACGTGCTCCTGCGGCAGAAACACGCTGGAACCGTTGGCGGTTGTGGACAACACCTTGAGCCCGCAGGCCAACGCCTCAAGCACCGCGTTGGAACAGGCGTCATAAAACGAAGGCAGGACGAACAGATCCATTGCCCGGTACAACGCGGGCATGTCCTCCACCTTGCCGAGAAAATGGATACGCCCGGCCACGCCGAGCTTTTTCGCAAGCCGCTGGTAGGGCTCGGAATCCCGCCCCCCGGCGATGAACAGATGCACAGTCTCGGGAAGCATCGCCACGGAACGGATGAGAACCCCCGTGCCCTTGAGGGCGAAATTGCTGGTCGCGGTGGCGATGGCGACATGATTGTTGTCGATGTTCAGGGCGATGCGCGAAAGCAGCTTCTGCTCGGGCGTCGGCGGCGTGAAGCGGGAAAGATCCGGCAGATTGTAGATGACCTCCGGCACGGGGATGCCGGGATACGCCTTTTGCGTCCAGTGGCGCACCGCGTCGGACACGCAGATGATCCGGCAGCCGCTGCGGTACTGGTGGTTGTCGATGATCCGGGTCAGCCAGTTGGAGGGCAGCAGGCGACGGCGCAGGTGCTTGAACCAACGGGAAAAACCGGCGGGCCATGCCTTCTCGGAAAGCTCCCAGAAGGTTTTCTGCGGGCCGCCGCCCACGCGCATCATGTCCTGATTCCACGTCTTGCCGAGGCTGATAACCAGATCGTAGTTGCCGTGCTTGCGCACCTGCTCGGCCCGGATAAGAAACCAGAGCATCTTGATGAACTTCAATCCGCCGGGGCGTCCGACGATATGCGTCCGCACGCCGACCGGCGGCAGACACTCGGAACGGGCGCAGATGAATTCCACCTCGTGTTCGCTGTTGCGGGTTTCCGCCAGCGCTTCGGCAAGGCGGAAGGCAAACTGTTCGACGCCTCCGTAACGGCTGAGACGGGGCAGGATGAGGGCGATTCGTGCCATGATGTTCTGAGCGCGAGGGCGCGGGAAAAAGGGTTGGCGGGACCGTCCCGTTGTACCCTTCAAGCCGGGAAAAGCAAAGGGAGCGCACAAGGTTTTCATGCCGCCCCCGCTGGGGCCGAGAATCAGCCTTTCCTTCCGGTTTTCCCTGCCTTATACTACCGGGCATGTTCGATCTTACACTCCCCGCGCGCACGCCGCTGCCGCAACCGCCGTTCTTGCCCACCACCCGCGCCGAAATGGACGCCATCGGGTGGGATTCCCTTGATATACTCCTTGTCACGGGCGACGCCTACGTGGATCATCCTTCCTTCGGCGTGCCCCTGCTCGGCCGCTGGCTGGTCGGACACGGCTACCGCGTGGGCATCGTGGCCCAGCCGCGCTGGAAGGACGAGGGGCAGGGCATCGCCGACCTCGCCCGCATGGGCCGCCCCCGCCTATTCGCCGGGGTGAGCGCCGGGGCGCTGGATTCCATGCTGGCGCACTACACGGCGTTCCGCAAAAAACGCCACGATGACGCCTACACGCCCGGCGGCGAAGCCGGATCGCGCCCCAACCGCGCCGTCATCGTCTACGCGGGGCTGATCCGCAAGGCATTCCCCGGCCTGCCCCTGCTCGCCGGAGGCATCGAAGCCTCGCTCCGCCGCATCACCCATTACGATTTTTGGGCCGACAGCCTGCGCCGTTCCATCTTGTTCGACGCCCGGCTGGACATCCTTTCCTGCGGCATGGGCGAGCGCGCCCTCCTCGACGTCGCCCGGCGGCTCGACGCCGTGGCCGAACTCGTGGGCGATCTGTCCGTGCTGGAGCCCGTGGATGGGGAGCTATGGCCGGACCTCTGGGCCGGGATTCCCGGTACGGCGCGGCTCGTCAAAACAGCCTCCATCCCCTCCGGTGCCGAGGAGCTGGACGGCCTTGAGCTTGTCCGCCTGCCCTCGCACGACGAGATGCTTGCCGTGCCCCGCGCCTATCTGGACGGGACCGTCCGGCTTGAGCGCGAGACCCACCAGTCCCGCCGCATCCTCGCGCAGCCCAACGGCGACCGCACGGTCCTCCTCATGCCGCCCGCCGCGCCCCTGACCACCGAAGAACTGGACGGCCTGTACGCCCTGCCGTTCTCGCGGCGTCCGCATCCTTCCTACAAGGAACCGATCCCGGCGGTGGAAATGATCGCCACGAGCATCACCACCCATCGCGGCTGCGGGGGCGGGTGCTCGTTCTGCTCGCTGGCCCTCCATCAGGGCCGCCGCATCGCCTCCCGTTCCGAAGCGTCCATCCTCGACGAGGCAAAACGCATTGCCGCCATGCCGCGCGGCGGTTCCATTTCCGACGTGGGCGGCCCGAGCGCGAATATGTGGGGCGCGGCCTGCCGCCTCGATCCTTCCAAGTGCCGACGCGACAGCTGCATGTATCCGTCCATCTGCAAAGGCTTTTCCGTGGATCAGCGCGCCTGCATCGATCTCCTCCGCGACGTGCAGGCCACGCCCGGCGTGAAGCATGTCCGGGTTGCCAGCGGCGTGCGCTTCGATCTCGCGCTCAAGGATGCCACCGCGCTTGCGGCCTATACCGGCGAGTTCACCGGCGGGCAGCTCAAAATCGCGCCCGAGCATTGCGTGCCCGATGTCCTCGACCTCATGCGCAAGCCCGGCATGAAGCCCTTTGAAGCCTTCCTCGAAGCCTTTGTCCGTTACTCCGAAGCCCACGGCAAGGAACAGTACGTCATCCCCTACCTCATGAGCGCCTTTCCCGGCTGTACCGACGCGCACATGCGCCAGCTCGGGGACTGGCTCGCGGCCCGGAACTGGTCGCCCCGTCAGGTGCAGTGCTTCATCCCCACGCCGGGCACGGTGGCGACGGCCATGTATTACGCCCGCTGTACCCCGGACGGTGCGCCCATTTATGTGGCCCGGACGGATGAAGAGCGCCGCCGCCAGCACGAGATCCTGCTCGGCAGGCCCTCCGGCCAGCGCCCCCGCACGCAGGGGCAGGGACAGGGCAACAGGAAAGCTTTTGTGGAGAGGGGCAGGA
>ERZ894240.814-NODE-814-length-25654-cov-9.427907_pt1 | contig 25654 bp, 17 predicted proteins | sample MGYA00380298_ERZ894240 | MGnify/ENA primary metagenome ERZ894240 (study PRJEB32331, sample SAMN06328419) | human gut metagenome | biome: human gut microbiome; feature: stool | host: Homo sapiens | collected 2014-06-27 ... | reverse complement strand
CAACATTAAAAGTGTTGTGCTCTACCTGCTGAGCTAGCGAATCAATCCTTATTGCTGTTAAGCGGGTGCAAAGATAGAGGGATTTTTTTAACTGCCAAAGAAAATCTAATATTTTTTCTTATCTTTGTACCAAATTACATTTTACACATTATTATATAATATGGCAACAGTAGACGATAAAAAGATTATTTTCTCAATGGTGGGAGTGAGTAAATCCTTCCAGAATAATAAACAGGTTTTAAAAAATATTTACCTATCCTTCTTCTATGGAGCAAAGATTGGTATCATTGGTCTCAACGGATCGGGTAAATCGACTTTGCTGAAGATTATTGCCGGACTGGAAAAATCCTATCAGGGTGAGGTAGTCTTTTCACCGGGGTATTCGGTAGGTTATCTGGCTCAGGAACCCTATCTGGATAATACGAAAACGGTGAAAGAAATCGTAATGGAAGGGGTACAACCCATTGTTGATGCGCTGAATGAATACGAAGAGATCAACCAGAAGTTTGGTTTGCCCGAGTATTATGAAGACCAGGATAAAATGGATCTGCTCTTTGCCCGTCAGGGAGAATTACAGGATATTATTGATGCTACTGATGCCTGGAATCTGGATAGTAAGTTGGAACGTGCTATGGATGCTCTTCGCTGTCCACCGGAAGATCAATTAGTAGAAAATCTGTCAGGTGGTGAACGCCGTCGTGTAGCACTTTGTCGTCTGTTGCTACAGAAGCCGGATATCCTTCTTCTTGATGAGCCTACCAACCACCTTGATGCTGAGTCTATCGATTGGCTTGAACAGCATTTGCAACAATATGAGGGTACGGTAATTGCCGTAACGCATGACCGTTACTTCCTTGATCATGTAGCCGGATGGATTCTTGAATTGGACCGTGGTGAAGGCATCCCCTGGAAAGGTAACTACTCCAGCTGGCTTGAACAGAAGACCAAACGTATGGAGATGGAAGAGAAGACTGCAAGCAAACGTCGTAAAACACTTGAGCGTGAGCTGGATTGGGTACGTATGGCTCCTAAAGCCCGTCAGGCTAAAGGTAAAGCTCGTCTGAATTCTTATGATAAGCTGCTGAATGAGGATGTAAAAGAGAAAGAAGAGAAACTTGAGATATTTATTCCCAATGGTCCTCGTTTGGGAAATAAGGTGATCGAAGCCAAACATGTGGCTAAGGCTTATGGTGATAAGTTACTCTTTGATGATCTTAATTTCATGCTTCCTCCTAATGGTATTGTAGGTATTATCGGTCCTAATGGTGCAGGTAAGACCACCCTTTTCCGTCTGATAATGGGGCTTGATGCCGTGGATAAAGGTGAGTTTGAAGTAGGAGAGACTGTAAAGGTAGCCTATGTAGATCAGCAACATAAAGATATTGATCCTAATAAGACCGTTTACCAGGTTATTTCCGGTGGTACGGAATTGATTCGTATGGGTGGGCGTGATATCAATGCACGTGCTTATCTTTCACGTTTTAATTTCTCCGGTGCCGATCAGGAAAAACTTTGTGGAATGCTTTCAGGTGGTGAGCGTAATCGTTTGCACCTTGCTATTGCATTGAAAGAAGAGGGTAATGTACTTCTTCTTGATGAACCTACCAATGATATTGATGTGAATACGCTTCGTGCACTTGAAGAAGGCCTTGAAGACTTTGCAGGATGTGCCGTTGTTATTTCGCATGACCGTTGGTTTCTCGATCGTATCTGTACTCACATTCTTGCTTTTGAAGGAGATTCAAATGTGTTCTATTTTGAAGGTTCATATTCGGAGTATGAAGAGAATAAACAGAAGCGATTAGGCAATGAAGAACCCAAACGTGTTCGTTATAGAAAGCTCGTTAATGACTGATATTTATGATATTCTGAAAGCTTTCTAAAGCTTTCAGTTTCAAATGGGAAGCTCCGTAGTTTTACTGCGGAGCTTCTCGTGTTTTATAATGCAATAAAATGTTTGTTACTCTTAAAAATCGACATGAAAATGTAATGTGATTTTAAATCTTATTAATTATATTTGCACTTCAAAACATTTATTAATTAACAAATTCTATTAACTAACAAACAGAATTTATGAGAAGACATCTAATTCATTTCCTGCTGGTTGCAATACTGACAGTTTGCTCTGCTGCTACTGCCTTTGCACAGACTACAGTGAAAGGTCAAGTTGTTGATGCTGAAACCGGTGACCCATTGATTGGGGCAGCCGTAACAGTTGTTGGTACTACACAAGGTAGTGTGACTGACGTTAACGGTAATTTTACAATAGAGTTGAAAACTCTAAAAGCCGTTTTGCTATTTAAGTATATCGGTTATTTGGATGTAGAAAAGAAAATTAATCACTCCGGAGTTGTCAATTTAGGAGTTGTAAAAATGGAAACCGATGCAGTTGGACTTGACGAGGTTAGTGTTATTGCTTCCATTATTCGTTCAGATAGACAGACTCCAGTACCTATCTCTAATATTAAGTTAGGAACTATTGAAGAGATGTTGAGTAATCAGGAATTTCCGGAATTGTTGAAATCTACTCCCTCCGTATATGTAACCAGAGATAGTGGTGGATATGGAGACTCTCGTATTAATGTGCGTGGGTTTGATTCATCTAACCTTGGCGTTTTGATAAATGGAGTACCTATTAACGGTATGGAAAATGGAAAAGTATATTGGTCTAATTGGTCAGGTTTGTCAGATGTTACTCAGTTTATCCAGGTACAACGTGGATTAGGTGCTTCAAAGTTAGGTATATCTTCAGTGGGAGGTACTATGAATATGGTAACTAAAAGTACTGAGAGTAAAAAGGGAGGTTCGGCATATGTAGGTGTTGGCAATGATGGATATCGTAAATATGCGGTAACACTGTCTACAGGAATGCTTGACAATGGTTGGGCATTTACCTTCTCTGGGGCTTTAAATACAGGTGATGGTTATATTAGAGGGACAAATTATGAAGGCTGGACCTACTTTGGAAATATTTCAAAGAAAATAAATGATAGCCATAAACTTTCTTTAACTGCTTTTGGTGCTCCTCAATGGCACAATCAACGTGCAACGAAGCACTATATTGAAGATTATAAAAATAGTCCGGATGGTGGACGTTATAGTAATGGTTATGGCTATCTGAATGGAGCGTTAACTGGCGCTGGATACGGATATAATTACTACCACAAACCACAAGTTTCATTGAATCATTATTGGACTATTAATGCTAATTCTTCGTTGACTACTTCCGCTTATGCTTCTTTAGCACGTGGGGGCGGGCGCAGAGTAGCTGGGAATAAGACTAATTGGCTGACTATCGACTATAATACAGGATGTCCGCAGGCAGGTGCTATGCTGACTCCGGATGGATTATTTGATTATGATGCTGTATTGAAAGCTAATGCAGAGTCTGAACATGGTTCTCAGGTGGCTTTTACTAATGTTGTAAATTCTCATGACTGGTATGGTTTGCTTTCTTCATATAGAAATGATTTGACTGAAAAAATTACTTTAACTGCAGGTTTTGATGGACGTTATTATAAAGGATACCACACAGAAATAATTGATAATCTTTTGGGAGGAGATTATTTTTTGGAAAATCAATCAGCAAGTAAGAAACTGTATTATCGTCCTGCAAATGCTGTATTGAAAGTTGGCGATAAGATTAATTATGATAATATAGGTGAAATATTTTGGGCTGGAGTTTTTGCACAAGGTGAATATAATACTGAAAAATGGTCTGCTTTTTTGTCAGCTTCCTTAACGGGAGAGGTTTATAAATATCATAATCCGGGAGGAGCTCCTATTGATGGTAAAACAGTATCTGAAGCTAAAACTTTCCTTCCGTGGAGCACAAAAGCTGGTTTTAACTACAAATTTAATGAAAACCATAATGTTTTTGTAAATGGAGGTTATTTTACTCGTGCACCATTTATGAATGCTGTTTTTGCCAATTATAATATTTTACCTGTAAAAGGTGTTTCATATGAAAAGATTGGTACATTTGAATTAGGATATGGGTTTAATAATGAATATTTCAATGTAACACTGAATGGATATTATACAAAGTGGATGGACAAATCAATGTCAAGAACCATTAATAATGAGAAAATCAATATAACTGGTGTTGATGCTATTCATGCAGGTATTGAATTGGAAGCTACTTATAAGCCTTGTTCTAGTCTTGATATAAGAGGTATGTTCTCATGGGGGGATTGGACTTGGGCAGATGATGTGCATTTTCAGTTATATGATGAAGCACAGAATCCTATTGGAAAGGAGGAAAGTGCATATATAAAAAATGTACATGTTGGTAATTCTGCTCAGATGACAGCTTCTTTAGGGGCTACTTGGGAGATGGTAAAAGGGTTGAAATTGAATGCTGTTTATAACTTTGCAGGTAAGAATTTTGCAGATTTTGATCCTCAAAATCGGACAAATCCTAAAGATACTGGAGTTGACTCATGGAAACTTCCTAATTATTACACCATTGATCTTGGACTGAGTTATCGTTTTGAGATAGTAAAAGGTGTTTCTGCCACTATGTATGCGAACGTAAATAATCTGACTGACGTTGAATATATTGCTGATGCAAAAGATGGTGATAAGCATGATATGAAGACTGCATTGGTATTCTATGGCTTTGGAAGAACATGGTCTACTGGTTTTAGAGTAAACTTTTAAGATTTTAAATATTAATAGTTATAAAGATGATTATGAATAAAAAACATACAATCTTGGGTGCCTTTCTTTTGTTGGGATTGGTAGCCTGTGATCCGATGAATGACATCTATAATGAAATTGATGAAAGTCAAGGTCCTGTAGTCAAGTCTGGAGAATATACATTGGTTGCAGCCGATTATACAAGTATAAGTAAACTTGTGCTTGCTGAAGAAAATATTACGGCAGAAAAGAAAGCTGCTGCAAATGCAGTTAAATCTACTAATACATTGAATGAATTAGTAAAAGCAGAGGATTATATTCCAGCGCTTCTTGCCAAATCATATGCTGATTGGGGTAAGAAATCAACTGTAAAAGTTACATATGCCTATCAGGATGCATTGCCTGAAACGGTTCTTGAGATGTCTAAAACAGAAACTTATGAACTGAAAGATGATGCTTATGCTTTTGTATGGGGTGATGAAACTGTAGTGAACTTTCTGACTCCAAAAAAATCTCCTGTTGAGTATCTTCCTAAAGTATTGACTAATGTTAAAACAAATGCAAAGAAGGGAGACTTAGTATTGGTTGATTATAAATACGATACCGAAGAACCTACAATTGAAGTTGGAGATGATCTGTATCAACAAGAATTTGAATCATTGGATGTTCACGATAGTAAAGCTACGGGTACAATCAACGGTAATGTAGAAGGTTGGCAGGTAATAAATGCATCTGGTACTAAAAATTGGGTTGGTAAGTTTTACAATGATAATCGTTACGTACAATGTTCTGCTTTTGGTGCTACCGGAGATAATGTATCTTGGTTAGTTGGTCCTAAAACAAACATCGTTGATGGTGCATCTTTGACTTTCGATGCAAAGATTGGCTACCATGTAGGCGACGCTTTACATGTGATGGTTTCTACTACTTATGACGGAACTGCCAATTTAAAAGATGAGGACTGGGAAGATATTACCTCTGCTTTCAAATTTCAGAATGCAGGTAACAACTACACTGAATGGTATTCACCTGGGATGGCTGATCTGAGTAAATATGCAGGCAAAGGATTATATATTGCATTTAAGTATGTAGGCTCTGCTACGATTACTTCCACTTATCAGCTTGATAATGTTTCTATCTCCACTACTCGTATGGCCCCTACGCATGAAAAGCCATTTAATGCTATGTATCAGTTTGATGGTGTAGATTGGAAACCGTTTAACAAAAAGGATGTACTTATATTGACACCAGAAGATTATGCTGCTATGGGGATAACAGATTTTGGGTCTTCTAAGTTACCAGAGAATTATCTACCAGCATATTTGGCTAAAATGTTACCTTATGCACAGATAGGTGACGTAAAGACCCTTGTTTATAAAAATTACGATAGTGGAAGTAAAACTGTTGTAGCTGAAGCTGCTGAATATAAGCTGGGTAGTGATAAAGTATGGGCCAAAAATACAGCAGTGGTTGATATTACTTCGCAATTTGTGAATGTTGGTAATGGAAAATGGATCTACGATCCTTCTATCTATTATGTGATATCTAAAGGTGATGGTAATTTGCAACGTATTGTTGACTATGTGAAAGAAACCAATTCTACTTATGTAGATAGTTATGGTACAGCTGAATACTATTATGGTGCAAGCGAATATCAAGGTAATTTTAACTTTAAAGTTTCTGACCGTGTGGATAGATATGGTAAAGATCCTGAATTAGCAAAAATTACAGATGTCGAAGAACAAGCTGCCTTTATGTTTAAACGTGCTGCCGAAGGTTTATGTATTATGCTTAAGGGGATGTATCCCGATGCAAAGAGTGATATAGATGGTATTACATTGGATTATTATGTAACATTCTCAGTGTATCTTAATCCTGCAGAATCTGGTACAAGAAATAACTATACTATGCAGTTTAATTATGATGGTTCAAACTTTATACATGTAGGTGATGTTGTAAAGGTTGAATAAAATCGATTAGCCTTCTAAAAAAAAGTACAGGGTTGTTATCGGAAACGGACAACTCTGTACTTTTTTATATCTTCATTCTCATCAACACTGGTTTATGATCGCTATAATCCACTTCCGGAGAGAAATAATCCAACCCTTCAAAGTCTTTTGTGTGTAGGATATAGTCAATCCTCAACAGTTTCTTGAAATAGCGGAAAGTGTACATATATCCATGTCCACAGGTTTGAAAGCCATCTTTTAGTTTATCACCTTTCATGGTGCGATATGTATAGGATGAAGGCAGTGAGTTGAAGTCACCGCATACCAGTGTAGGGTAGGGGGAAGCGGTTATCATCCTATGCAGTTTTGCTGCTTGAGCAGCACGTTTCACAAAATTCTCTTCCAGTCCTGCTGCCAGTTTATGAATTGCATTTTCAGTACCAGTGGTATTCTCTGTAGCGAGTTCTTTTTCTAAAATACGTTTGTTACTGCTCACCTCTGTTGTCTGGAGATGGTTATTGAAGATACGGATTGTTTTTCCATTCACATTGATATCGCATTGCATACTACAATTTCTGCTGTCCGGATGCGTGATAAGTACAGTATTTTGGATGGGAAACTTGCTGAACAGAGCTACTTGCAAAATGGACGTTCCGTCTGTTGGTTTGGGTATAGAATAGTAGGGCCATGCAGAAAGGACCTGCTTTACACTATCCTCATTGAACTCACGGTTACTGCCAAATTCCTGCATACACAGGATATCTGCACCTTGTTCCTCCATGAAGCGGGCTATCTCTTTACAGGAATATCCGGTCTGATCTCCATTAAAAGCATCTACGTTGTAGGTAACGAGAGTTAGTGATGCTTTAGCTGTATTCGGAGAAGAGAACTGAATAATCCGGTTCAGGTATGCCCAGTTGCCAAGGATGGCGATAAGGGGGATAAGTAACCATATACGGAGCCGTGTGGTCCAATAGATAAGTAAGATAAGATTTATCAGCAACAATACCGGCAATGCAAGGCCTATAAAGGCAAAGCCAATGTATTTGTCCGGAGATGCGTAACCGGAGAAAGCTCCTGCCAGAGTTATACCTGCCAGTATAAAGGTTATTACAATTGATATGCAATAAAATAGTTTGAATACAGCTCTTTTTCCCATAATTGTTTAATTGACAGTTGACAGTTGATAATTGACAGTTGACGGTTGACAGTTGCTATGCAGTATGACGGTGCTACTCATCTCTTCTGAGAGGGGGGACTTTTGGAAAATTTTTGTGGTGTAATTATTTTTTTTCTTCTCAATTTGTTTAGAAGATTGCACTGTGCGTTTATATGTCATTGTAATTATGGAGCAGCCTCCTCTCGAGTAATTGGTTACGTTTCCCCCCCTGCATAGTAACTGTCAATTGTCAACTGTCAATTGTCAACTCTTTAAGTATTTCTTTATAATTGTTTTTAATTTCTCTTGTGCTATCGGCTTTGGGATAAACTCTGTACATCCTGCATCCGCAGCGGCATTCCTGTCATATTCATAAGCAAATGCACTTTGCATGATGATAGGTACATCCGGAGATAGTTCACGAATGATCTTGGTAGCCTCCAATCCATTCAGGTTGGGCATTTTGATATCCATTAATATTAGATCCGGTTTTACTTCTTCAAACATCATTACTACTTCCATACCATCTCGTGCACGTGTCAGATTATAATTCTTTTTCAGTATTGCATTCAGCAGATCATAGTTACTGTCCGTATCTTCAGCAATGAGAATGGTTGGCATGTCTGTTCCTTTATCTACATTGCCGGGTTGTAATTCTACGGTAGCTGTGTTATTTTCCGTATTTGTAGGTAAAGACTCTTTTGCCAGTGTAGATGGTTCTGTTTCCACATTGAATTTTGCAGGTAGCCAAAAAGTGAATGTTGTTCCTTTTCCTATTTCTGAGGTTACGGAGATCTCTCCGCCCAGCCGTTCAATGATTGTCTTGCAGATAGAAAGGCCGAGTCCCGTTCCTTGTGCCGTATTATTCAGTTTCATAAAGCGTTCAAACACTTTGTTCACTTTATCTGCTGCGATGCCTGTTCCTGTATCCGTCACATGAAAGATCACCTTTTCTCCTTCTTGTCGGTATCCGTAACTGATACTCCCTTCTGTTGTAAACTTTAAGGCATTTCCTATCAGATTGGACAATACCTGGAAGATACGATTCTTGTCAGAGTCAATAATAGTTGTTTCATTTGAAGGTTCATACAGTAGTTGTACACCTTGCGGAGTACGAAACACATGTGCATCATGAATCTCCTTACATAATCCATTTAACCTTACAGGAGCGTAAGTAAATTCTACAATACCCGATTCTATTTTTGATAAGTCCAATATCTCATTGATCAGTTGAAGTAACCGTTCATTGTTGGCATCTACAATGGTATAGTACTCTTGTCTTTCGTCAGCATTCTCACTTTCTGCTATGAGGCGTGAGAATCCTACGATGGCATTTAGTGGGGTACGTATTTCGTGACTCATGTTTGCCAGAAAAGCCGACTTCATATTATCCGATGTTTCTGCTTTTTCTTTAGAAATCATCAACTCCCGCTTCATCAGTTCCAACTGTGTGATGTCCCATTCAATACTGATGACAACCGGTGAAAAGTCTTTCCCTTCTACCTTTATCTTCTGTTTATCCAGGATAATCAGATTTCCATTCTTATCTTTTTCTTCCGTCACCCAGTGTTTGCATTTTCCGGTGGCAGCAACCTCCATATCTTCTTTTCGCTTCTGCTCGGTCACCTCTTGAGGATAGTAGTCAAAATCAGTCATACCGGTGATTTCGTTCTCAAAACTCATATCCCGGTTATATGACTCCCGGTTACGGTATATATAGCAGAAATCGCTATTTACATCTTTGACCACAATGCCTGCCGGCAGATTTTCCATCGTGGTATCCATGATACTGTTCAGGCGTTTTATCTGCGATTCGTAATGCAGACGTTCTGTGATATCATGTGTGAATGACCAGTAGCTACTTTCCCCTTCGTCACTTGTCACGTGATACATTGTTCCCTCAAAGGCTAATATCTTCTTGTTACCGGGTATCGGCTGATACGCGATGAAGTTACAGTAACCTCCTTCATTTATTTGCTTATACCTCTGTTGCCAGTCTTCGGCTGTGTTTATATCACCGGCCAGTTCATAGATCTTATACAGGTTTAATTTATCTTCTTCCGATATTCCGTGATTCTCTTTGAATAATCTGTTGGCGAATATCAGTGTGCCATCTTTCCGGGCAGCAAAAATACTTTCTTTGGCATTGTTGATAGCATGTGTAAGCGTATTTATATCATTCCGATGGCGTTGTATATCCGTCACATTTTGTACATATCCTTCCATGTAAAATGTCCCATCGGACAGTTCTTCCCGGGTGTACGTTTGTATTCTCAGATAATATACTTCGCCATCATAGTTAATGCGGTAGCTTGTGCTATTTTCATTCATTTCTTTCTCATTATTCTCCAGCCACTTAGCAAAAAGACTTTTGTCTTCCTCTACTATCATCTCATAGTAACGTTCGATTGGAATAGAGCGTTGTGCTTCTCCACAGAGGATACCTGTGTATCCCCAGTAATAGAACATCCGTTCTTTACTGACGTATTTCCATTGTCCGATCTGGGCAGCCTTTTGAATCTCTCTTAATTCATGATTGGTGCGTTCCAGCTGTAGTTTCACATTGCTTCGAGCCGTGATATCCCGATATTGGCAAAGTACTTTATCCTCATAAGGATACATGATACATTTGAAGTAATACGTTCCCTCTGCCAATTCTAATTTATAGTTTTTGCTAACACTTTTTTGTTTGTCTATAACCTGCCGGAAAATCGGGACCAGCTTCTGACGGGTATACAGAGGCAATAAATCAAATATGTTTTTTCCCAATAGTTTCTCTTCCTGCAGAAACCAAAGATTACTGTGTGTATCAATGTCTACGCAAGTCCCATCCTGATCTACCAGTATCATTGTATCAGCTGTGATTTGCAGTATTTTTTTGGCGTTCTGCGCGTCATGCAATGTTCTGTCCATATGGTATTATGATTTATGGTTTATGATTCATGAATTATGAGAGGATGTTGAATTATGATTTATGAGGATTTATTTCCCTCTTTTAGCCTTTTCCCACGCACCGGTTCCACGTTTTTTCCTCAGATATCCTATTCCCTTCAGTACATTGACGTTCATAAAAAGAAAATAATAAGGAATAAACAGCAGTTTGTTTTTTATCTGTCGTGTTGACAGGTAATACCCCCAAAGTCCCAGAATGTAGAACAATATCTGAAGAATCAGAATCGTTCCGTAGATCTCACACGAAGCTCCCATACACAGTAATAGCGCATTGAGTGGCAATAACAGAAACAACAGTATGGGAGTGAGCGACCATCGTAGTACCCGGTGCGATACATATTGGAAACTCAGTATCCCATAGCGGAACGGATTCAGCAACGGGCGCAGTCTCCAGATAGATTGCAGACCTCCGGCGGCAATGCGTACTTTTCGTTTTTCTTCTTCGTGCATATCTGCCGATCCGCTTTCGATAGCGTATGCTTCTGTACAATAAGCGATTGTATATCCTTGCATGGCAATACGCAGTGAGAGGATGAAGTCGTCCAGTAATGTATCCTGCTCCATCTCTTCAAACAATTTCCGGCGTACGGCAAACAGTTCTCCAGCAGCTCCTATGGTCGAGTACAGTCGTGCATCCAAGGCTTTCAGGGTTGATTCGTATTTCCAGTAGATACCTTCTCCTCCGGCAGCTGCACCATCCCGTGTTTGTACGGCAATTCGTTTCTCTCCGGCCACACAGCCTACGCGTGTATCCTCAAACGCCAATACGATTTCGCGGATAGCCTCCTGGTTTACCATCGTATTGGCATCAGTAAACACTACAATAGGCGTGTTTACCAACTTCATACCCCGGTTCATCGCAGCAGTTTTTCCTTGTCGTTCGGGTTGGAACAGTACGGTGGCTTTTCCTTCCCAACGAGTGCGTAGCTGTTCGTTTGTTCCGTCATTACTACCATCTGTCACCCATACGATGTGTAGTTTATCCTCTGGATAGTCCAGTTCGAGAGAATTTTTCATCTTTTCGTCCACCACCTCTTCTTCGTTGAAAGCAGTGATAAAGAGCGTTACTTCGGGCAGTGTACTGTCTTCGGGCAGTTTTCGCTTTATTGGTTTTACAAAAAGCTCTTTCAGCTTTACGAGCAGGTAAAGAACGATACCATAGCCCAGATACGTGTAGAACACAATGAAGAGGGCTATCCAAAAGATGATTTCAATCCAAAGAGTATTCATATAGTAAGTATCTTTATTTTATTCTGTTGAGTAATTCTGTTTTCTTCTGTGAATCTTTAAGCATATTCACAAAATAAAGAGCATCTGCTTTGTTGGAAGCATTACTCTTATCATTTTCGTATTGTTCCACAAAATGTGTGGCATGTTCTGTCAGATACTTCCGGCAGTCTATGTTTAACATTAGTTTATCTTCAAAGTCAGCATATGACAGTCCGCTAACGGCGTTATCTGTTTCGATAGAAACAATATCCTGTTTCTTCAGACCTGTCAGATTGACGGTGACAGACGGGTAATAGAAGTATTGTCCGCTTGGTAGGTCAACGGTTAGTTTCAGGGTCGTTTCGTCTATAACTTCTATTTGCGGAGCGGCCCCATGAGTACGGTAGTAATTATATTCATAATACTCTTCCTGAGAAGGGAACCACATGGAGTCGTCTCCGTCTTTACCATAATTGTCATTGAGCCAAAGCAGGAAGTTTACCCAGCCAGAGTCTGTTCCGTGTACTCCGATATAAATAGCCATTCTTTCTTCTTTAGGCTTTTGGAGTTGTTCTTCGATCAAGGGTTTAAAGTAGTTGGGAGAATCGTTAAACCAGCGTTCGATTAACACATTGTGTAAATCGTCTGTCACTTTAAAAGGGTACAGTTTGACTGTTCCTGCCTGTGCTACCATGGTTTGTATGGGAGGATATTCAAGTGCTGCGGTTACGTATGCCTTATTATCATCTGGTTCAGCGAGAGTTTTACAACCTCTTCCATTGAGATATTTCAATATGCTGTCCTGTGCGTTAGGATACTGTCTTAGTAGTATTTCTGCATTTTTTTCATTATTTACAGCAAGATTGTGGAAAGCGATTCCCACACCATAGTTAGTCATCTCTTTTACATCTGTCCAAGTTAGACCTTTCTTCATATAGAAACGATAAAATTCTTTTTTATATCCTGGCTTTACACTTGTCTTCTCGTTCATCCAATTCCATTCGGGAGAAAGTGTAGTAGTGAAGGCAAATCGTATTTCATTACCTGTACCGTCTGTACTTCCCAATGTTTTACCTAAAAAATAACTATCGGGGGGTAAATCTTTTCCCGCTAGATGTGGAGCATGGTAATAGTAACTCCGTGATAAAGGTTTGCCGTTAATAGCTGCCCATGTACTACTATATGCAGCTTGCTTGCAATCGTCTTGAGTGAGCATGAATAACCATGATTTGTTGTATTTTAAATGAGGTATTTCAGCCCTGATAGCATTTTTGTTAATTTTACTATGAGTGTAAACTATAATTTCAGCTACCGTGTTTTTTGTTTCGTAATTGTATGGATAAGTGTATGAAAATTGTATTGGATATTGTCCGTCTTTAACTGATAAATCGATCTGTTTTATACAAGAAAATGTGAATATTGACAACCAACAAAATGTCAATATATATAAATATTTTTTTTTCATAATATACATTATCACGTTTTTTTATGGATTTATTAGATTGTCATCTTCATCTTTATATACCTCTTTTTTACTAAAAATCCCACCGATTCCCTTCAGAGCATGTATAGCGCGTACTTTAAAGCTATTCAGTAGTGATCCATCAGCGCTGATAGTACCGTATCCTGTCACAGCACGTGCTTTGCGTTTACGCACAAATGCTATTTTCCCATATTTTTTTAATCCCAGCGCCAGAGAACCGTCTTCACCGCGCCGTATGTCTGTGCGTATACCTACCTTACGGGCATAATCTGTACGATATGCAAAAACCAATCCTCGTACACTTAATTCTGGGCGTTTGAAAGATTGCAAATACAAATGTACATCTCTTGCAAACTCATAGAGTTTAAGATTTAACCAAGAGTGATCTTTGTCAGGAATGTAGCTCCATAATGAACTTACTGCCACTACACCCGGTTTTTCCAATGCCTTTACCATCGTTTCTACATAATAAGGAGGGTATAGGGTATCAGAGTCTATATTAATGTGATACTTCCCTCGTGCATTATTTAATCCACAGAGTCTGGCAAAACCACAACTATGCTGGCTTTCTGTATGATATGGTACTCCTGTAGCTTGGTATATTTCTGCTGTACGGTCTGTAGATTCATTGTCTACTCCAATGATTTCTACCGGATATTTACATTTCATTTCGCTCAGTGACCAAAGGCATGCCAACAGGCGTTTTTCCTCGTTGTAACCAATCAAGGATACTGTAATTACTGGTTGAGTGCTTTGCAGTTTTGCTAATTTATTGCGCACTTCGTCAATAACAGCTTGTGGGGCATCTGCAAATGGTTTTTCGTAAACCTGCAAATATTTGGTATACCATTTCATATATATTTATTTTACTACAGTTTCAAATATTTTTTTCCATTGGAGTGCTATGTTCTCTATTTTGAATCGTTTCACATTATCATGAGCTTTTTGTCCCATTTGCTTCCGTGTTTTTTCATTATCAATGAGATAACTTATTTTATCTGCCAGTCCATGAATATCTCCGTTTTCTACTAACAGACCGTCTATCCCATCTTCTATGATATCCCGTGGTCCACATGGACAAGTAAATGATACCGGAGGTACACCGCATATCATGGCTTCAGTAATTACCATTCCGAAACCTTCAAAGCGGGATGAAAGTACGAATATGGAGCTTTCACAATATTTGTCTATAATGTTCTGTACGCTATGCTCCAATATACAGGTTGAACTTACTCCAAGATTATTTATCTGTTTTTGCAGTTCCTCCCTCATACCATCTCCATAGATACGTAGTTTCCAGTCTGGATGTTTTTCTGATACGATTTTCCAAGCAGGGATCAATCTGTCGAATCCTTTCTGAGGCATATATCTTCCAACAGCAATCACTTGCTTGTTGTTACAGTTCGACTGTTTACCGGGAACAAAAGATAGCGGATTGTGAATAACTTCCACATTTGTAAGTTCTGTCCATTCCAATGCATCTTCATGGCTCAGTACAATGAATTTCTTCAGTGGTTTTAGCTTTCGGATCAGTTGCTTCATCCATATTTGTTTTATCAGTCTCCTCATAAATATTGGAACTGCTCTATGGTTGAATTCCCTATAATTGGATTTGTTGAAGTGGATTTCCCCTATTTTGACACTTCCGTCCGTCATCTTATTGATGAAGTTTATATCGCGTCTGAGCAATGAAATTGTTATATCTGGCTTTATCTCGTTTAGACACTTATTTAGTTTTTTTTTAAACAGGCGTTGTTTACGGAAGTATTCACTGATACGCTGATAGACAGGGGCCCCGTAGAGGTGATCATAATTTATATCTAACTGGTGGACTGTGATATTTGGATGCAATGCATAGTATGGCTTTTTATCTCCCCCATCTGTTAATATAATATGTATTTCATAACCAAATACTTCGGTGAAATAATTGGCTTTCAGCGTTAAAACTCGTTCCATTCCGCTTGGGTAATAGAGTGAAGGAATACAATAAGCTATTTTTAGTTTTCCGTTCATTTCTCAAACAACTTATGCAGTTTTTTACTGAACTGCTCAATGTTATTCTTTTGGCCAAATTCCAGTGCATTTTTTCCATATTCTGTCACTAGTCCGGGATTTTCTTTGAACTGCATCATTGCTCTTTTCAAATCTTCCACATTGCTTGCTTTGTATACAAATCCTAAACGGTTGTTGCGGACAATATCTCTGTAAGCGGTGTTATCGGCTACTATTACAGGCATACCCAAGGCTATAGCATCCACAAAACTTGTCATTCCTATGGCTGCCAATGGTTGCTCATCGGCAGGGGTAGGAATGACTAAAACCGAGCAATTATTCAGTAGCTTCACCATTCTGGTGTCATCCGGCTTGTTTTGATAGAATATTTTGATATAAGCACATTTGTCATTGTAGTTGTGGGGTAAACCCTGTTCATCTGACACAATAATTGTTTGATTACCTGTTTGTTCAGCTGCCGCTACCAGTGATTCATGGTCACGCCGGGTTTTTCCATTGCTGATGAAGATAAGTTCTTTTTGTTCTTTGTCGCAATTTGGCGTTGGGGCCAGTTTTTGATAAAAGGCAAGATCTGGTCCCCACTGCATGAATTCCAGCATAGATGCCTTTTTAGGTATTGCTTTTTGCATCGCTTCGCAGGCAAAACGGCTGATAAATATCAGATGGTCAAAGCGCTCCATTTTTATGCGTAACGGAAATGGAGGATGATAAAATATAGCTACTAATTGGGGACGAAATAAGCCCCATTGCTTCATCACACCTAAAAAATCGACCGTAAAGTCTGCACCACCATATACCAAATCGTACTTCTTTGCCTGTCGATATAGTTTCAGCCAGAGTGGAAATAAGGATAGTAATTTGAGTATTTTGTTTTTGTGCCCTTTAGGAGTCACAAGCATATAATCTACTTGATATTCTCCTGTTTCGATTAGTTCGCTTGTACCAAATTGGTGATGACTGGCAGAGTTTCCGTCAAGATAAGATTTTCTGGATTTAGCCATATCATAGTTATTGACAAACAGTATGCGCTTCATATGCTTTTCTTCTTTGTTTATTCAATTATTTTTCTTTTTTGAATATCTCATCAACCACTTTTTGCATTTGTACTTTCCATGACAAGTGTGTAACTGAATTTCTGATGTTTGATGTCTTCCATTCCTTGTTTTTATAGAAGTTGATTAACTGTTGGATATCAACAGGGGTTTCGTCAGCTGGTATTTTTAATACATATGGTTGATGGTCAAAGTCACTATCAGTTTCGGAGTAGATAAAAGGAATGCCACGTGCAGCATATTCTCTGTTTTTCAGCGTTTTAATATGGATAATACCACTACGATGACGCCCTAGACTACCTATGCCTACATCTGCCCATTCAAAAAGCTGGTTTAGCTCTTCTCCATGTCGGTTTCCATATAAGGTGACGTATGGTTCCAACTGATTATTTTTTATTGCCGGAAGTATTTCCTGACGTTCGCGTTCTCCGCTCAGATCACCTACGATGTGAAAATAAACTTTATATTCGGGAGAAGTCTTGTAATACGCTGCCAATCCTTGTATTACACGGTCAAAACCGTGCCAGTAATGTACCTCGGCTACTCCCATTAAGTGCAGCTCGCAAATTGTGTCATTACAGTTATTCTTTATGGGTATGGCATCAAAGTCTATACCGTTGGATATACGAATCGTGTGTCCTCCGAAAATAGCCGGAGCATCCGAGAAAGTTATAATAGCATTTAGTTTTTGCGCCAGCCGATTACGGAAACATTTGTCAATGAGCAAGTCTAATTTCATTCGGGGGGTTACATATTCTTGATCATAGGGATATGTAGGTACTTCCATAACTACTTTAGCCTCTTGCTGTTGTAACTTGTGTACAAGGTTGATAGTAAATGGATTAGCGTTATGGTATGAACGAATGTATACAAAATCAATTTTCTCTCGAAGGGCATAACTGGTGATGGGTTTGAAACATAATCTTTTTTTCATTTTACCCCATGTACCTTTACCAAAGTCTGCAATTATTTCTCCATTAACAAACCATATTTTTCGTCCGTCGGGCATAATATCGTAGTAGCACACACGTACATCGGCCCCACACTCACGCAATGCCTTCACTTGATAGCGAATTTTCTTGCTGATGCCATTGGCTTCATCAAATCCGTGAAAGATAAGAAACAATATTTTCATTGTTTGCTTTGTTACTTGTTTGTATCGTTTATTTTTTTCTTAGTTTTCCGACCAGCCCGCGTGCTTTTCTTATCAGATTATATTCGTGTGTGGTCTGTATGTACAGCCCAAAGATAAGGAAACTTATAATACTTTTCAATAGTAGCGTGAAAAAAATGTTGTTCCCCTCTGTAAGGTAGTGTAGCGGTAGCAGGGTGGCAGCAATAAGCATACTCACAATAATAGGTGATACGAATTGTCGCAACAGTGTCCACATGCTTCGTTTGAGTGTGATGCGGTACATCTGCCAGTAACATTGGATGAAGTTGATACAAAATGTAATGACAATGCACCATGCCACTGCTTCGAGTGTGCCAAACCAAAAAATGCCCAGCAACATACCACTTACGTTGAGCACGGACGAGAATAATCCGCAGATAAACAGGCTACGCGTATCTCCCGCTGCTTGAAAGATACTTCCGGACGAGGATAGGATAATCTGTACTCCCACCGAGAGGGTGAGAATACGGAATACAGGTACAGAGGGTAACCACTGATCTCCGAAAATGATAAGGGTAACTTCTTTGGCAGTGAAAAACAACAATACGCTGAGTGGCATTCCGATAAAAGCAAGCAAGCGCATGATACGTTCGTAGGCAGAGCCGAGGCGTTGCAGATCATTTTGATAATCACTGAAAATAGGATGCATTACCGGTGTAATCACTTGCGTGATATTCTGAAGCGGAAGCATCATCAACCGGTAGGATTTTTCATAATAACCCAGCTGAGACATACCCATGTACTTGCCAATTAATAGCTTGTCCAGGTTTCTGCTGAAGTAGTTGATGACATTGAACAGGAATTGATAGGCAGAGTAGGAAAATATTTTGCGAATGGCTTTCAATCCCAACGTCAGTGAGGCGCGCTGTGGATAGCGTTTAATTGATATACCGAATATCAGTATGCTGGAAAGAATCGGACTGATAATTAATGCATACAGTCCGGCACCACTCAGAGCAGCGATGACTGCAGCTGCGCCACTCGCCACTTGTATGCCGAAACTACGCAGGGCAATGAACTTAAACTCTTTATTTTTATAAAACAGTGCATTGGGCACTATGTTGGCAGAGGCAAAAAAGAGGTTGACACAGAGCAATTGGCACAGGATACGCAAGATTGGGCTGTCATAATAGGCAGCAATGGGCCACGAGGCGGCAAAGAAGAGTACGGATAGCCCTATTCCCATCCAGAGGGTGAATGAAAAGATGCCTGACAGTTCATGTTCGGTCAGTGTTTTATCTTGTATAATGGCAGGGGAGATGCCCATATCAGTAAAGATACCGAAGAAGGCGATGATGACTGTAGCGATGGCAACTATACCAAAATCGTCCGGTGAGAGGAGGCGTGCCAATACTCCGGCCACCACAAGGGAAATGATGATTCCGCTGTATTTGGCGAGAGCGGTGTAGAATACGCCGGAGAAAAGCTGTTGTTTGAGATTACTTGCCATAGAACTATTTTTTTCTTTTCATCATTAGTACTGCCAGTGTGCGTGGTGTGACATATTTTCTGTATTTCGTCAGGCAGAGGATGAGTAGTTTGATTCGTTGTTGTAGTGGTAGTGCATGTGCCTGCCATACAGCAGCATCGAACATCTGAGAGAGAAAACGATGGATTGTTTTCTGGATTTCATGGCTCTGTTTCTGGCCAAATTTATTCAATTCATGTACAACAGTTAGGTAGCTTGACATATTTTTCCAGGCGAAACGGCTAGTCATAATAGAGCTCGGACGTAGTCTGCGATGAAAGAGATTTCGCTTAATAAATCCTACATTTTGAGCCTGCAAATAGAGTAATGAAGTGAATAGTTGGTCTTCATGCAGAATATGTGGATAGAATTTTAATGCATGTTTCTGCAAAAATGAGCGACGGATAAAATTGAGACACGGAGAAGGGGTAAACTGATGTTTTTTCACCTGAATGCTTAGCATTTCACATCCTCCATAAGTTTTGTCTTCCAATTCTTTTGTGTGCGAATAGGTTAATGCTGGCAGATTTTCAGTTATTTCCTCACAAAAATTCTCGGCGTCAAAAAAAACAAAATCCAAATGTTCTGTTTCACATTTTTGATAACAAAGCTCAAGCGCATTGGTTTCGAGTCGGTCATCACTATCCATAAAATAGATGTACTGTCCTTTTGCATATTCCATTCCTGTATTTCGGGTTACAGATGGCCCTTGATTCTTTTGTCTGTATACCTGTATCCGATGATCCTGTTCTGCTAACTGGTGTAATATGTCAGGGCTTCTATCTGTTGAACCATCATCCACGATGATTATCTCCAGTTCATATAGTGTTTGCTGACAGATACTTTCTATTGCTAATTGTATGTATTTTTCTGTGTTATATACAGGGATGATTACACTAACCTTCGGAGTATCGTTTTCTGTATTTGTTTGCTTCATTTTAAATATATATAATAAGTAAGCAAATGTAGATAGAAATAGCCTTACTACCAAATTCCTATTTATAATTTTCCGGTTATGTTCACCAACTCGTTATACTCTTCCAGTTTCATCGCTACAGACATTACTACTGATCTGCAGGCATCTGCTATTATCATCTTCTGGGTAACTATATTAAATTTGCTCAATATTGATCATACATGAGCAAAATGGCTTTGTGTTTTCTATGGCACACGGATGAAACAGATAAGACGGATGACAACGGATCTTTTTATTTTATTTATTGGTAATCAGGGAAAAAGAAAATCTGATCCGTTGTCATCTGTTCGATCTGTCTTATCCCGTGTGCCATAAAAATAGAATGCAGTTTGATTCAAATCTGATCAGCTTTGAATAAATTAAAAAAAACAGCCTGAGAATTTTTAGAAATATATTGTATTGTAATAAATTAATCAATTTTTATTAAGTGCCCAATATAAGCTCTTGCTTTTCTGTAGAATAATATTGTACACTCTTATTATGCAAGAATGTACAATATTGACATATAAAAGTGTACAATATTGTATAGCAAAAGTGTACACTTTTATAAGCGTTGATTATCAGTTGATTACAGGCGGATTATCTTGCGAAGTAATTGAAATAGTGCATGTTCCTCAATGTCTTTTTGTCCTGATATTTTTCCTATTTACTTTTCTGTTGTCTAATCTTTCTGTCATTTATATAAAATGGAGTTTGGAAGGTGGATTTTTGGTATTGTATAACTGGATTTGCTCTAATTAAAGTTGATTGGTTGATATATCGGTTGGAGTGGCAGGCAAAGTACGTATTTAACTATATGTTAATTAGTATACTTTACTTATGAAAAGTACGTATTTTTATATGTATAAAGTACGTATTTTTGTAAATATAAAAATGGTAGTTAAGAAACGTTGTTAATAATGTTAATTCGTTATTGGATATGCGATCATGTTGCATAGTGCTTCTCAATTCTCTCTTCTTCCTTCATTCCCATGTTCTGTATGTATGAACTTCTTGTTTGCTCCTTTTAATTTGAACAGATTACCTATCATGATGAATGCCAGTGCCGGTATTCTCATGAGGGCTTTCAAAAGCCTGGTAGTCATTAATTCTGCAGGTACAGGAACAATCATCGCTACTACCTGTACAAATGAAAGTATCCACCACTTTACACTCATAGCAGGATTAACTATTGTGGTCAGTAATGTAAAACCAAAGACAGCTGCCAATTGTACCAGTCGTGGCGGAAGCATCCACTGTAATATCTTATCACAATAATCGTAGTTACCTTGCATCAGTGCCTTCGGAAAATCGGGCAATGATGCACGTAGAGCACCAAACTGAGCAGCTATCCAACGGCGGCGTTGATTGCTGATGGCTTCTTGTCGTTGTGTTTTCTCATCGTATACAGGCAGATCAGATATGTAGGCTATGTGCCCGTGGTTCTCTTTCAGTATCAATGCTTCCAACTCTTTGTCCTCACCTGCTGTTTTCAGTTGCAACACATAGCGGCGGAAATTTTCTTCAGCTATCACCATTCCCGAACCGGATAGAGCAGCAGAGAGACGCACGGCATTGTGTCCACTTCGGAAAAATCCATTGTTGATTTCTTCACTCACGGCATCGAGCAGTGCGATATTAGTAGTGAGATTCTTACTGGTACGATGTGCCTGCAAAGCGATGAAACCTTGTGCGTAAGCTTGATTAATACGGGTTAGAAAGCAAGAGACAGTAGTATTGTCGGCATCCATAATAACAATTGCATCGTACTCTCCGGCAGGTATCTCTTGCATGGCGAATTTCATTGCTTTGGCTTTTGAACTATCCGTATAAGTAGCTTCCAGGACTGTTACTCCAAGACTACGCAAAGCATCATTTGTTTGTGGTTGCATATGGTCTGAGATAACGAGGACATCGTAGAATTCTGAAGGATAGTCTTGTTCCAGGAAACTACTGACAGAATCTACAATAACCCGATCTTCTTTGTAGGCGGGAAAGAGCACAAGGAAGCGGCATTGCTCCTGTGGTATGAACTTTTTGTCAATAAGATGCGACTGGAAACGCGAAGCAATGGCAAAGAAAAAAAGATAGCCAACACACAGTGCCAGTGGAATGAATAGTATCCAGTCAATAAGAGTAATCAGGGCATTCATAGGTCAGTTTTTTTATTCGGTAAAGAGAAAAAGGCAAACACGCCTCTCCAAACAGCGGATGCCAGATCTACACGATGTTTGAGAAGATAGACGAGACTGTTTTTTCCGGCGGCTATTGTCATCTGGTAGAGTATAGACAGTAAGCAGCGCATTCCTGTGAAATTACGCCAGGCATAGAGCAGACGGTTGCGCGTAAGGTAGAATGTACGCAGGGGACTTTGCTGCCCGGTACTTTGGCTCTCTTTATGAAAGACGGTACAGTGGGGTTCGTACCATAACGTATATCCGGCACGGGTCATGGCAGTGCACCAGTCCAACTCTTCATAATAGAGAAAATAAATCTCGGGCATGAGTCCCGTGCGGTCTATAACTTCACGTTTGATAAGCATAGCAGCTCCATGCAGGTAAGGACTGGGGTGTGGAATCTCAAAGCTTCCGTCATCCGGATACCCCATACCGATCGGTTCATTACGCATTGTGATACTACTCAATTGCGTATATCCGGCAAATTGAATGTGCTGCGGCGGAAAGGCAAATCGTATCTTGGGAGATACAGCGCCGATTTGAAAATCGCTTTCCAATCGGTCAATAAGCGCTTGTATTCCGTCTGATTCAAAATAAGTGTCGTTGTTGATAAGAAACAAATATCTGCCATGAGCTATTTTTAATCCCAGATTGTTGCCTCCAGAGAAACCTAAATTTTGCTGGTTACGCACGGTGATGACGGTAGGGTAGTGTGCTTTAATGATAGCTGCTTCATCTTCCCAGGAAGCGTTATCTACAACGATGATCTCATAGGATACCGAGTGGATAGTCTTATGGATAGAATCAATAAGTCCACACGTGTCTGTTATACCATTATAACAAACTGTAATGAATGATAGTAAAGGAGCGTTATTCATGTTCATCAGAACCATTGTTCTTTTTTCTTTTTTTTTTCTGCCTTTCTTCCTCTAACATTACTTTATCTATGTAAGGGCCAGCGAAGCAAAGGGCAAAACCGGTGTAAACTACAATGGAGTTGGGATATTGCATCACATCATTGGCATAAGCAGCTACAAAGAAACCCGCATTCATACAAAGCCACGCAGCGAGTAATCCTCGTAAGCGTTTATTTGCTATTTTGAATAGTAACACCCAGCTACACCAAGCAAAGAGTACACCATGTACGGTAAGGTAGAGTACTAAACCTACAATTCCGGTTTCTACCCATACAGATACCAACCAGGAGTCGGGTGGATAAGGCATTAATTCTTTTGGTTCAAAGCGCTCACCTTTAGAAAGACCAATACCGTAGCCTAAAGGGCGGTCGATCATTAATTCTTTCATCTTCTTTCTATTCTCTACACGTACCAGATAGGATGCATCCTCCGTAGGACGGAAAGCTGTTCGCATTTTACGAATATATTGATTACTATTACCAATATTGGTGAAATAAAAAAATGAGAATGCTCCAATAATAACAATAATGCTAATAGTGATATTTTTCCAGTTTTTGGAGACAAATACATACATAAGGATTCCTGCAAGAGGAACGGCCATTGCTGCACGTGTTCCAGATATTCCCATACAATAAATTGCCCCTATTGCTATAATAATATAATATAATTTCATCCATGCCCGACGGACAAAAAAGGCAGATATGGCAAAGGTTGTAGCTGCCATAGCTGTATGAACACCATAGTTGGCCGCATCAGAAAAGAAGGAAAAATAGCGGATACCAGACCAGATAATGTGCGTACGGTACCCACCTAAAACAAAGAGAAAATAGCGATCACGATCACTGAAACCATGATTCTTTTGCCAATATCCTTTTAATGTAGCTATTAAAATAAAAACAGACCAGATAAATAATATACTTTCTATACCTTTACGATCGCGGATAGAAATAGGAATAATTATAGATAAAAGCAGAGGGTATAGCCAATAATGTGTAACTCCTATATTCCATGCTTCTTGTACATTATTAGGATTTGCAATTTCAAGTATATAAAATGTACCTGCAATTGCAAAAATATACATCATCCCATTTTTAGCACGAGACATGTCAAAGTCACTTGATGAACAACGTATTACTATCACCAAGGTCATGACAAGTACCAAGATTAACGTGAAAGCACCTGTTTTTACATCAGTAAACATATTGGCTACTATCAATAGAAATTGAAGAGCAAATAGTACATAAAAACTGTGCTCAGAGTAATTAACTTTTGGATTATATAGACTATCTTTGTTATTATTAATCATCTTCTTCTTCAGTAGCAGGAACACTTTGTCGTTTTTTCTTCCATGTATTTTTCCATTGAATGAAATTTTCAGTCAAAATGAACTGTGATAAACGATACAGCAATTGACGCAATGGGGTATAAGGAGGAAGCATACCTGTAAAGTTTTCCAAATCATATCTTGGAGCACGATTCAAACAAAGATAAGGTTTATTTCCAATTTGTATTTCAAGTCTCTGTAACAATATCTTGTCGATTGTTTTCCAACCATAGTTTGCAGAAACAATCATTAGATTTAATTGAGCGTCACAAAGCAATGGTGTCGGAATATTGGTCTGACTTAATGCGGGGTGTTCTACAATCAGAATATCTTCATTTGCATGTGTGTATAATTCATTAATACTATTCGCTAATAGATATTGGGAAGAACCTGATTCGAAATCGACATCATTGGTAAGTCGGCGTACATTAATTCCAATGCTTTTCCAATATTCTGCAAGACATTTTGCTATATGTGCTTTTTCTTCATCTTCGCATACACTGAGAAGGTTGAGTACATAAGGATTACCCTTTTCACGGTTTGTAAAGAAGCGAAATATACTATTGCTTAAAGAATGGGTTGAAATAGCTTCATAAGTTTTATTATAAGCTGATTGCTTATTTTTCGGGAAACCTCCTAGAATTGGACAACCTGTAAGTTTGCGTGTACGAACAGAATCGCGTAAAGTACGATCTATAAATTCTATCAATAAGAAAAAACTTGTTAATATCAAAAAGCTGATAATACAAGTCATAATGACAATTTTTTTTCGGTTAGTAGAACTAGGAGAAAGAGGGTATCCTGGTGGATTGAGTACTTTAAGGGCAGCTGAAGTCATTTCGATATTTTTTTTGCGCATTAAGGCCTCATTATAGCTTTGTAAATTAGTGAGATAACTTTGCTCAGAAAAACTTATAACGCGCTCTTTACGTTTGATGGTTGTACCCACTGGTGCATAAAATATATATTTATCCTTAAGGTCATTCCTACTTTTTTTAACTATTTCATATTCCGCTTTGGCTTTTTCATAAAGCAAGGTTTGATCAAGCCATTGTTCGATTATATTAGTTCGGACAAGGCCAGTTCTTGTGTATTTCTCGCCTATGTATTGGTTAGAAATATCAGATAACCTTAATTCCGCAGCACTTTAGTTTAACTATTTTTATAAGTTCCTGAGCAAC
>ERZ894240.812-NODE-812-length-25758-cov-12.919309_pt1 | contig 25758 bp, 10 predicted proteins | sample MGYA00380298_ERZ894240 | MGnify/ENA primary metagenome ERZ894240 (study PRJEB32331, sample SAMN06328419) | human gut metagenome | biome: human gut microbiome; feature: stool | host: Homo sapiens | collected 2014-06-27 ... | reverse complement strand
CTTATTCAGACTCTCAAAGATATTTGGCTAAACACAGGTTTTTGCAAGTGCCCCAAAGTTGATGCTTGATTCTTTTTCATTAGCTACAAAGATAATGCAAACCGAGAGTAGAATAAAATGAGCTTGTTCATTTTTTATGCCAAGGTGCATCTTATCTTCGCTTTTTGGCAAAAATAGGAAAAACAATTCTGTCCTCCAATATAATCATATTGTTTATATCGGTATCCTCTTTTATATCGCTAAGATTCTGAGAAACAAATGTATGATTCTTTATTAAAAATCAGCATATAACTTTATTAGTCGGCTAAAGTCCTATTCATTCTGATTTAGAGCAACCCTATTGCTGCATTATATTTAGCCAGGCTTGTGCTTTTGTGTATTGCTTTCCATGCTTTACGACCAATTTGTGGCTCAAGATATTCCCAGAAAGTTTTCATTTTGTTGAGTAATTGATCTTCACCGCCTTCAAGTCGTTCTTCATAACGGGCAAATACGATCTTGTGCATTTTGTATAGTTTCTCTTTCATATCCTCGGTGGAAAGGGACTTTTTCTCTTTATATTCGATGGCTAAAGCCGGATTCATCAGTAACCCTCTTCCAATCATAATTCCGGATAGAGTAGGAAAGCTATCGTGGATGCGTTCTATATCCTCAACATTGCTTATATCTCCATTATAAATCAAAGGGTGGCGACAAACTTCTGCAAAGGCGGCAAATCCTTTCAGATCGACATCTCCTTTATATTGCTGCTTTCCCAATCGTGGATGCATGGTGATATGTTTCAATGGATATACATTCAATATGGGGGCTAACTTCAGACACTCTTCAGCATTTTCCCATCCTAAACGCATCTTTACAGAGAAACTTATCTCCGGATGTCTTTGGGTAATTTCTAATAGTTTCTCTACTTCTTCGGGAAAAGGAAGGATACCGGAACCGTTGTGACGTTTGGCTAACATAGGAAACGGACACCCCATATTTATATCTACTTCCTTATATCCTCTTTCGGTGAAAAGGGATAAAATGGTCTCGGCTTTTTCTTCCTCATGTCCGATAAGTTGGGGTATCAGGTGAGGGACTTCGTTATTTCCCGGTTCTATATCCCGAACATCCCTATTCCGGAACGCTCCTTTGTCGAGCCGGATAAAAGGGGGATAATAAGTATCTATTCCACCAAAGATTACGGAATGCGCGTTACGATAGATCGCGTCGGTGTATCCTTGTAACGGGGCAAAATGAATTGGAAGTGTTTCTGGCATACAATATTTTTTAGGAAGCAAAAGTAAGGGTAATATTTCTCATTGTCAACTATAAAATGAAAAAGCCTCATTCTTTGTTTTGGGGAAGAATGAGGCTTAGAGATATAAAATTGATTAAGGTAGAAAAATATCAGAATTCTTGTTGTTATGTTATACTGATATACCTTTTGCTACAAAGGTACGAAGAAGTAATTTAGATTCTAACTGATTAAAGTTATGCTTTTCAGACTTTGAACAAAATTAGACTTATAATGTACAAATTGAGTGAAGTAAAAGTCTGCTGACCCACTATATTTGTTCTTATAAACATAATCTAATCTTAAAATGATATGAGAAACATTTACTCCTTTTTTATTGTTGCTTTTTTCTCTCTACAGATGAATGCGCAAACTTATAACTTCGAAACCGAAATCCCAAGTGTATTTGAGTTCCCGGATTTGGGGCAAATTATGTTATCAGTAGAGAAAGCAAAAGAAGGAAAGTCATCTTTGCTATGGGAGTGGAGTGGTACTTCCATATTAAGAATAACAGATACTAAGAACTTGAATGATGCCAATAACTCTTTTTCCAATCGGGGGGGAGTTACTTTTTGGATTTATAATGAAAAGAGTCGAACGACTCCATTGCTTATCCGTTTTGTAGATGACGCCAATAATGTATGCTATCAATTTGACTTTAATCTTACTTATACGGGATGGAAAGCGTGTTGGATGGCTTTTATTAACATGAAAGATGCTTTGGGTGAACCTGCGAAAAAAGTGACCGGAGTCAATCTGACAATGGAATTGGTTGCTCCGGAAGATGATGAAGACAGCCGCTTTTTCATTGACCGATTCAAAATATTTAAACCTCTGAATGCACAAACCATGCCAGATGCACAAATACCGGAGAATAATGTTGTGGTAAACGGTGGTACTCCTACGCATTGGGGAAGATTGTGGGAATGGGAAATGTTGGAATATGACACTCCTCTCCCGGAAACTGTAACGACTGCGGAAAAGGCAGATATTGAGAAGGTACGTCAGAATGTTAAGATTGCTTATAAAATGAGTGCCTATGATGCTACCACACTCATTGAAACACTAAAAAAAGAAGGGATTGGCGCTCAAGGAGTAGTTGGTGTTAAACCTTTGGTAACTAAAACAGATCCTCAATATAATAAAGTGACTGAATATAATCTGACTGATCTTACTACCATTTTATATAGGCTATCAAGGGCTTGGTGGGGTAGTAAAAATGAAGAAGCGAAGGTTATGTTTATTGAGGTAATGAAATGGGCTATGGATCAAGGTTTTTTTATTGGTAGTTGTATGGGGGGGAATGATCATTATGGTTACGAAATCCGTAATGCATTCATTGCTTCTTTATGGATGAAAGAGCCATTGCGTGAGGCGGGGATACTTGACGATGTTGCTAAGACAATAGCTTATTGGAGTGGGCTTCCGGAAACAAGGCAACCTTATGAATTAGAACGTGGTGAACTGGCTGACTCATGGAATACATTATTGGTGGGACGGCTGTGCGCAGCGTTATTATATGAAACGGACGCGGAACAGTTGAGGGCTTTACGTTCATTATATCGTTGGATAGGTCAGTCATTATGTATTACTCCAGGAACAATTGGTGGCATCAAACCAGACTTTTCCGGTTTTCATCATGGAGGGCATTATCCAGCTTATTCTGTTCCCGGATATGCTTCGGTTGGAGAAGTTATTGGATTCGGATATGATACTCAGTTTGAGATTTGCCAGGAAGGGAAAGAAGTATTTAAAGAAGCATTGATGGCTGTCGGCCGTTATTCTAATCAGGTAGATTGGGGGATTGGGCTGTGTGGGCGACATCCGCTCAATCCGACGAATCAGATTAGTGCAAAGGCACAGTTGGCATTTGCACATCTTGCCCGTGCATTCACTCCTGTTGATAGAGAACTTGCTTCCGAATTTTTGAGGATCAATCAGAATACAAATTCTCCTTTTATTAAAGAGTTTACTGATATGGGTGTTGTAAAGTCATCTCCTTCGGGTTTTTTCCCTTATAACTGGTCGTGCTTTGGAGTATTTAGAAATGATAATTGGATGTTAAGCATAAAAGGGTATAATAAATGGGTATGGGGGGCTGAAATTTATACGAGTGCTAATCGTTACGGTCGTTATCAGAGTTATGGGTCCACCCAGATCATTGTGGGTTCTGAAATAGATAGCCGTTGGGAACAGCCTGGCTGGGATTGGAATCGCTTGCCTGGAACTACTACTATCCATCTGCCTTTTGAGAGATTGAACAGTCCGTCTAGTGGTACATTAATGCAAAGATCTACTGAGACATTCTCCGGAGCAACAGAGTTAATGGGAAAATATGGAATGTTTGCCACTAAGATTAAAGAAGCTACTACTCCTACTTTTACTCCTTCTTTTGTCGCTAGAAAATCTGTATTTTGTGTTGCCAACAGAGCAGTTTGTATTGGGACAGGTATTTATAATAAACAGACGAATCCGTCTTATGTATATCCTACGGAAACGACTCTTTTTCAACAAAAATTAAATCAAGATAGTGAATCTTTTTTGTGGGATGGGACACATATTGTAGAATTCCCTTATCGACAGGAAGAAGTTACTACTGGAGTTACTATTCTCTCTGATTTGACGGGCAATTTTTATCGTATAGAAGGTGGACAAGATGTGGTTTTATTAAAACAAGAACAAGAGTCCCGGAATGATGAGACTAAAACTGTAACCAAGGGTAAGTTTGCGACTGCTTATATTAATCATGGAATAGATCCGAACAATGTAGATTATGAGTATATGATTACTGTACAAGCTACTGAGGAAGATAAAGCGGGGATGGATACTAAGCCTTATATCATACTGAAGAAAGATAATATAGCTCATATTGTTGAAGATAAACAGGAAAAGGTGGTAGGTTATGCTTTATTTGAATCATATGATAATTCGGAAGATCGTTTCATTCTATCATCAACAGGTGAGACATTGATAATGTTACAGTATAAAGAAACAGATGTATTATCATTGAGTATTTGTGACCCCAATATCAATATAGGAGATGATTCATACACAACTATTAATCTTTCTGTTCCTGTCGAAAAGAAGATTATTCTTCATGGAAAATGGACCTTAAATACTCCTCATCCACAAGTTAGTCTGTTAATTTCAGAGCAAGATGATACTACTGTTCTTTTTGTATCTTGTGTGAATGGATTTCCTGTTAATTTAAAGTTGAACAAGCAGTTGTATACTTCTATATATGAGGAGCGGTCCGGGACAATTCTTACAGTAGAAGGAGAGATGTTGATAATTTCCGGAGAAGAAGTCGGGAAGATTAGCGTTTATAACATGCAAGGTGTTTGTATCAAACATCTTTTAAAGAACGAAAAGAACTTGAAATGTACTTTGCCAAAAGGCTTTTATATTGTTAATATGCAGTTCTCAACGGGATGTAAAATGTGTAAGGTGTTGATATAACTGTATTTGGGTGCTGTTGCGTTATAGGTTATCTTTTCTTGTACGAAAGTAGATGTATTACGTATTATTTTGTACCTTGTATTGTTTGCGTATACCTACATTTGTATCGTCAACAGAGCTATTGGTAAAAGTAGAGGCGGATTTACTTAAATTTAATTATAAATATATGAAAACAAAATTTTTATTGTACAACTTTATTCTATTACTTGTTAGCGCATTTTCTGTGCTGCTGACTGGATGTGAAGATACACCCGATTTGCAACAAGTTTCTTTGATAGAGGTGACTAATGTTACTGCGAATTCGGCTGAGTGTAAAGTGACTGTTAACCTTAATAACTCTTCTAAAATCACCGAAAGAGGTGTAATCTATGACAATAAAGAATGGAAACAACAAGAAGTTATAACAGATACAAGTACTGGTGACGGAACATTTACCATTAAATTGGAAAATTTACTACCAGGTACTATTTACGGTGCCAGAGGATATGCAAAAAACAGTGAAGGAGTAGTATATAGTACAATATATTCATTTAAAACTCCTCTTAAAGAGGGTACAATGACCGATAGAGAGGGAAATGAATATAAAACAATCTGTATCGGAAAACAAGAATGGATGGCAGAGAATCTGAGAACTGCTACTTATAATAATGGTACAGCCATTCAGAATGTAACAGCTGCCAGTGCCTGGCAAGGTAACACATTGGGAGCTTACTGTGTTTATAGCAATACTGCTGCTAATAAAGAAATCTATGGTAGTTTATATAATTGGTATGCGGTGAACAAGCGTGCTTCTTCTGGTAGTGAGGAAACGCTGTTGGCTCCCGAGGGCTGGCGTGTTCCTTCAATGGATGACTGGAATACTTTGATGAATCATCTTATCTCCCAGCAGTACGGTTATGGTGGGGTAGAAGAAAACCTTATTGGTAAGGCGATGGCAAGTACTACACTATGGAATGAGAGTGCAACGGAAGGTGCGGTAGGATATGAAATGAATACTAATAATACTGCCCTGTTTAATATTCTTCCTTCCGGATATCGTACTAATAGAGGTACTTACAGTCGGTTAGGGGAAAAAGCCTATTTCTGGACAACTTCTATGATTGGAACAAATGCGGCTTATGTCATGCTTTCTTATGATAATGCCGGTTTGGTAATAGATGATACAGAGCTGAATGCTTCCGGTGGTTATGTAAGAGCTGGAGGATTTGCGGTACGTTGTATGAGAGATGTTGAATAAAGATAACTTTAAATAATTGGAAAAAACACATAATAATATGAATAAGAAATTCAATATTCTGATGGATATGAAGAAATCGCAGGAAATGCTTATGAAGCGTTGGAGCGGATTGTTCTTTATGCTGCTTTTGTCTGTATCCGTATTTGCTCAAAATATTACGGTCTCGGGTACAATAGTAGATGTAAATAAAGAACCGGTTATCGGTGCTACTGTACTTGTAAAAGGAACGACTAATGGAACTATCACTGATTTTGATGGTAATTACACTCTCTTAAATGTGCCTGCCCAAGCCACATTGAGTCTTTCTTATATCGGGTATCGTTCACAAGAGATTGCAGTGAGTGGGCGTACTACTATTAGTGCTGTACTTGAAGAAGATTCCAAGCAATTGGACGAAGTTGTCGTAGTAGGTTATGGTGTACAGCGTAGAAGTGACCTTACCGGATCTGTAGCTTCCGTAAAAGCAGAAGATGCTCTTCGGACCATGCCATCTTCCAATATCACAGATGCATTGCAGGGACGTATGGCAGGTGTATCTATTGTTTCTGGTTCCGGCCAGCCGGGCGAAGGAAGTACAATTCGTGTTCGTGGCGTGAACTCTATTTCTGGTGATTCAGGACCGTTGGTTGTTATTGACGGTTTTATCGGTGGTGACTTTTCTGCATTAAACCCTTCGGATATTCAATCTGTTGAAGTGCTGAAAGATGCTTCTGCAACAGCTGTATATGGCTCTCGTGGAGCGAATGGTGTACTCTTGGTTACTACCAAGAAAGCACAGAAAGGGACAACACGGGTAACTTACAGCGGGTATGTGAATATGAAAACTCCTTCTAAAATGCCGACTCAGCTTTCCGTGGCAGATAATGCCCGTTTGCAGAATAGTTATATGGAAGAGGTATACGGTATTCCTCCATATACGGTCGGACGTTATTTTTCTAATGATGAAATTGCTGCATTTGAAAGAGGCGAAGGAGGATATAATTATTTGGATGGAACTTTCCGCGATGTTGCTGTTGAACAGATGCACGAACTATCTGTTTCGGGAAGTAGTGAGAAAACTCAGTTCCTTGTATCTGCCAGCTTTAATATGGACAATGGTATTGTACGTAATTCTGATGGAAAGCGTGCAAACTATCGTGCCAAGATTGATACGGAACTGCGTAGCTGGTGGAAAGTTGGTGCTACCTTGTGGGGGTATTACTCAGAAAAGAAGGGTCCGAGTTTCGGGCAAAACCTGAACGTACTGAACCGTGCTTTGATGTTTCCACGTTTTTTGAGTGCAAAAGATGAGGAAGGTAGCTATAACGACTTGTCACGCGAGCCAAACCCAATGCGTAAAGTAAATGAAGTAAAGAGCGATGGTTATTCATATACTTCTTATTTTCAGGCTTATTCGGATTTTACAATACTAAAAGGGTTGACATTTAGAACAGCTATTTCACTTAATCTTGGAAATAAGAATAATCAAAGTGCTAACACAAAAGATTCTTATCAGGCGCATCCGTCACAAGCCGGTTATACATCCGCATCTGTTAGCAATGAGAATTCCTTTGGTATGTTGAATACTAACACTTTGTCTTATATTAAAGAGTTCAACGAAAATCACCGTATTAATGCTACCCTCGTTTATGAGCAATCGTATGGTACTACCTACAAGAATGGAATTACAGTTCGTAATCTTTTCGACGATGATATTGCATACAATAATCTGGCATTGGCTCAGTCAACAGAAACTCCTTCTTCAGACCGTACGAAGACAACCATGATGTCAGCTTTGGCTCGTGTGAATTACGTTTTGTTTAACCGTTATATGATTACAGCTTCTTATCGTTATGACGGTTCTTCCCGTTTGGCGAAAGGTAATCAGTGGTATGGATTCCCTTCAGTAGGTCTGGCTTGGGATGCACAAAAAGAAAAATTCCTGAACGGTGTAAATTGGCTGAGCCAAGCAAAACTTCGTGTAGGTTATGGTGTGACTGGTAACCAAGCTGTTCCCGCTTATTCTGCGTATTCTCAGATATCTCAGAGTGTAGACAGTAAAGGAAATATTTCTCTTTCGGGTACAAGACGCGCCAATCCAGGTCTGAAATGGGAAAGTACTACACAGTATAACGTTGGTGTTGACTTAGGCTTTATGAATAACCGTTTCACTGCATCTGTGGATCTTTATAACAAATTGAGTGAAGATGTTATTCTTTCCGTAACCTTGCCGGCAACTACTGGTTTCTCCAGCGAATTGGTGAATGCAGCTACAATTCGTAACCGTGGTATCGAAGTTACTCTTGGTGCCGATGTGATTGACAACAAACAGTTCAGATGGCATACGGATGTGACTCTTACTCATAATGAGGGAATTGTGAAACGGATAGATGGTATTAAGTCTTACATGGAGTTGAGTGGTAACTACGAAGAAAAAGCATACCGCTATATTGTAGGAGAGAAAATCGGAACGATGTGGGGTTATGTCAATGATGGAATTTGGGGTACTGATCTTACCAACGCACCTTCGGGAACTAGTGCTGGTGATTATCGCTACAAAAACTTAAATCCGGAAGATGGAAATGATATTACTCCGGATAAAGACCAGACAAAAATAGGTAACGGCCAACCGGCATTTAACTGGGGATGGACCAATACATTCAATTATAAAGGTTTTGACTTGTCTGTGTTCTTTGTTGGATTCCATGGATTCGACATCTATAACAACAATGATTGGCTTACAGTAACCGATAGTCGTGTGTCGGCTAATCCGGATTGGTTGAACCGCTGGACACCGGCTAACCAGAATACTGATATTCCGAGTTTCCAAGGTAAGAGTAGTGATAAAGGAATCTCCTCACGTCATGTTGAAAAGGGGGACTTTATTAAGGTGAAAACTATTACATTGGGATATAACTTCAAGGCTCAATGGATGCAGAAAGCTACATTCTATAATTTAAGAGTCTTTGCATCTGCGCAGAATCCGTTTATCATCACAAAATATTCAGGTCTTGATCCGGAAGTAACATTGAAAAATACGTTGACTCCGGGTGCGGATTGGGGTTACTATCCTAATGGAAGAAACTATATCATTGGTTTGAATATTACCTTTTAATGATCTATTAACAGTATATAATTATGAAAATATATAAATCCATATCAACTGCTATTTTCGGACTATTGCTCCCATTGAGTTTTACGTCGTGTGTTGATTTAACTCAGGAGCCTATTTCTTTTTACACTCAGGAGAATTATACCCCCTCTCCGGACAGTTTTGAATCATTGGCAAATGGAGTCTTTAAAACCTTTCGTGATGGTGGTGTAAACACCAACGGTAACTACGCTTTTAATTGTCGTGTAATGGCAATGAGCCTTGGTGGTGATGATGTAATTGATGGAAAAAAGGATAGGACTCGTCTTACTTATCTGGATCAGATGAACATCCAGGATTATAAGGATAATGATATCAAAGTGATGTGGGATCTTTTGTATAAGACTGTACAGGCATCAAGCTCTTTGATAAAAGATGTTCTTCTTACAGAAATGCCAAAGGCGGAGTTTGAAAATATATATGCGAGTGATACCCTGCGAATGGAGGAACAGTTTGATGCCATTGAATGTAAAAAATTAATGGATGATGGAATATTGACGAATGATCAAGATGTCTTGACTTATCTGGGTGAAGGGTATTTCATGCGAGCACTTAGTTACTTTTATCTGGTACGTTTCTGGGGGGACATTCCTTGTTTTGCAAACCATAAGAACACAAAGAGTGTGGATGGAACAGTGGCGATACAACAGCAAATACCACGTACGAAAGTGAAAGATGTGTATGAGAAGATGATTGTACGTGATTTACTTCTTGCCATTCAATTGTTACCAGAAGTGAGCCGTACTGAAGATAATTCTCGTCCAAATGTGTGGGCGGCAAAAACTGTTTTGGCGGATGTCTATTTGAATATGGCAGGATGGCCATTGAAGGATACAGGAAAATATAAAGATTGTTATGAGCTGTGTGATGAGATTATTACTAAAAGTGGTTGTTATCTCACTAAATCTTTTGCTCAGTTGTGGAAGCTGAAAAAGACAACTGAAAGTAATGAACATATTTTTGCTTTACATCATTTCAAAGAGCAAAATCAGGCTGCAAATTACGGTTTGTCTTATTATGCAACTGAAGAGAATGTGAATGGTGAAGGTTGGTCGGATTATTTGATGGATGCAGAATTTTATAAGAAATATCCAAAAGATAGCCGTTTGGAAGTATTGGCCGTTACGGAATTTGAGAATGAGTATATCGTAGATGGGAAAAAGCAAGTACGTATGTTACCATATACTCAGGCTTCTAAGAAGTCACCTGCCATTGGAAAATTCCGTGACTATGGTGATAAGATGAGTGCACAAACAGAAGGTATTACTCCTATCTATCGTTTTGCTGAAGTTTATTTGATGTATGCTGAAGCATATAATGAATATGCCCAAGGACCTAATGCTGCAGCAAGAAAATATTTGAAAGAGGTTCGTTCACGTGCCGGGAATGATGAGGATATTCCTGCATCAGTTGGTTATGCAGAATTTAAGCAGATGGTATTCGATGAATATGGATGGGAGTTTGCCGTTGAAGGAAAACGTTGGTTCCAATTGGTACGTACCGAAAAAGTTGTGTATCAGAATCAATACAATCCTACTATCAAAGAAGAGCTTGATAAACGTGGTATCAAGACAGAAGCGGATGCGCAGAGTAGTAAAGGTTATCTGATGCCGATTCTCAGTACAGCAATTACCGATGCGCAGAGTGTGGGGGTAGTTATTACCCAAAACCCAGGTTATTAATAGAATTTGTAGTGTTTATCTTACTCCGGTAGCAGATATTTTTGTTACCGGAGGATAGATAGACAGGAATTAGTATAATAGAATTTATTAACTCTTTAATTTTATGCTTATGAAAAAGCTTACTTCTTTATTGTTAATGTGTATTTTTGCTTTTACAGCAAATGCGCAGGTGTACGTGAAGCCGGCTGCTGAAGGCGGAGCCGACACAAATGACGGAAATTCCTGGGCTACAGCGAAAGCTACGGTAGCAGGTGCTATTGCAGTGGTACAACAAAGTGCTAAAAAAGAAATATGGGTAAAAAAAGGTACTTATGGTGAAGTTTGGGGAACTGCGTTGAATCTGGCTAATGTGGGTGGTGTTTCTATTTATGGTGGATTCAATGGCGACGAAACTACTGTCGAAGCTCGTGTAAAGGGGACTAATCCTTGGGATTATACAAATGAGACGGTGATGACCTTTACCAATGAAACAGGGTTCTCTATTCAAATGAATAATAATTTGAATGCTGATAATCCGTTCGTTATTGATGGGTTCTCATTTAAGAACATGAATAACAAGACAGCTGGTTCTATACAACTTCGTGCTTACGCAACGATGCAAAATTGTATTATTTCTGATAATCAATTGACTACTGGCTTTTTGAATAGCTATGCAGGAGCAGCAGGTACAGTTGCATACCGCAATTGCCTTATCTCCAACAACACAATTACGGGTAATAATGTCTTGACCCATAATACTAATCATGCAGAGTTAGTGGGTATTGTAGACGGATGTGTTTTTGCAAATAATACTTCAACTTCTCATCAAATTATAAATTTTGCGGGTAAAGGTTCTGTATCGGTTACTAATAGTAAATTTTATAATAATAACGCTGCTGGAAATATTTTGAATATGGGTGCAGCTATCAGGAACGAGGTTGTGAATTGCTTGATTTATAATAACGAAGCTACGGCTATGGCAAGTATGGCTGGTGCGGGAGAAGTAACAATCATCAATTCAACTATTGTAAACAATAAGGGTAAAGCTGCTAACGGTGGTGTGTCATTAGTGAGTGTAAATGCTAAAGTATATAATACGATTGTACGTGGCAACCAGACTGCTGATGGTGCTGCTATAGGTATATACGGAAATGTGACTGCTGAAGTTAAGAACTGTGCGATTGACCAAGCTCTTCCTGAAGCAGTGAAACCTGCCAATAATCAGCTTTATTATCCTGAAATATCAGGATTTGTTGCTCCTTCCGCTTTTGTAGGTGTGAATGCCGGAAAAACGAGTGAACTTGCTGCTGCTAACTGGCAGTTGACTAATCAGCCCCATGCAATGATTAATGCAGGTGATAATACGTTTCTTGCAGCTGTTTATAATCAGGATTTGGCAGGTAATACCCGTATACAGAATGATAAAATTGATTTGGGTGCTTATGAAAGTTCATATAACGCACCTGCCCTACCAGTGTTGACCATTACTCCGGGAGAAAACGGCAATGTAACTTCTACAGAAATGAATGGTAGCTACTTTATGGGACAAGGAGTTAAAATTACCGCTACACCTGCGAATGGATATAAAGTAAATGGATGGAAAGATCAGAATGGTACGGTGCTATCTACAGAGAAAGATTTTACATTTGTAATGCCAGAGATAGCTACTACACTTACTGCTACATTTGTACAGGCTACAGAACGTCAGTTGACCATTAAGGCCGGAGAGAATGGTACTGCTTCTGTTGATAAATCAGGAAATTATTATGCTGATCAAACAATTGAACTGACTGCAACTCCTAATACGGATTATAAATTTGCTTACTGGTCGGATGCTGATGGAAACATAATCTCTACAGAAGCAAATTTCAAATATACAATGCCGGATAAGAATATGGCATTGACAGCTAACTTCAAATATAAGCTTACTCGTTATCTGATCAGTGAAAAGAATGAGATGGACGGAGGTGAGGTACTTGAAAAGATGAAGTGGACCAGAACGGCTCAGCTTGGAGAAACAATTATTGATTTAAATGATGCCAAATATAATGTTTCTTTTAATGATTTTATTACAAATAATATGTGGCCTGTTCCCCTAAGTGAAGGTGATGAAGTATGGTTGTTGGGTGATTATTATACAATCAACGAGACTTTGATGTTCTCTACTCCAGGTGTAACCTGGTATGGTGGTTTTGCTGGAACAGAAACTTCTGTAGATCAGCGTGTAAGAGTTGACTTGGACCAAAATGGAATAATTGAGCCATGGGAGTTTGAATATTTGACGGTATTTGACGGGCAGATGCAAACTATTCAGATCAAGAAAACTGTTTTAAGAATCGATCAGGGCATTACTGTTGATGGTATTGTGGTTCAGGGTGGATTACAAGGAGCTGTAGATTATGGAGCAGGAGTAAGCGTTGGTATTAATGATGCTGCTGCGCTTCCTTCTTTACTTAGAAACTCAATTGTACGTAACAATCTTGTATCCGGCTCCGGGACAGCTTCAGCTTATTCGTGTGGTGCAGTAGCTGAGTATAACAGTACAATAGAATACTGTCTTATCGAAGAAAACGTGATGGATGAAACGAATGCAGGACCTACTTATGCAGCTGGTATATCGGCTCCTCGTCCAACTTCTGTTATTGCTAATTGTGTAATCAGAAACAACAAAAACTTAGGTACATCCGGTGGTAATAACCATGGTGGTGGTGCTAAGGTGGGGAATGGAAAAATCATCAATTGCGTGGTTTATAATAATACAGCACAGCGGGGTGCTGGTGTTTATGTTGATACGAAGCCGACAGCGACGATAGAATATTGTACGATTGTTAATAATAAATCTGAGAATTATAAAGGCGAGGGTGATACTTCTGCCTCTGGTGGTGGAGTTTACTTCAGAGCTAAAGAAGGTGGTACAATGCAAAATTCTATTGTCTGGAACAATGAAGCGCCGGATGCTGCGAGGGCAAATATTTATATTGAAGGTGACGGAAGAACAGGACAACAGGTATTACTTGGTGCAATTGCCTATAATGGTGGTTCTGAGTTGAGTAATGGTACTGATAATTATTATACAGGCATCGATGGCTCTGATGGTATGATATCCAATTTACCGGAGTCCGATGTATTCCAAAAGGCTTCAACTGTTATTGGTTATAACGAATCGATGGTTTGGGACTGTGACTGGCTCCCAAAATTTGAAGGGCTTAAAGTAGCTGTGAAACTGCAAGAAGGAGATGAATATGATATTCAAAATTTTAAACGGTCTACTCCTTCAGCATTGGGCGCTTACGAATTCAACAGTCAGTGGGGTGTTGGTATTACGAATCAAGAAAAACAACAGGAGGTTTCTGTCTACTGTTCATCAAACGAACTTTTCGTTAAGAATGAATCTCCGGTTGCTGTTGAAGTATATGCCATTTCTGGTATGAAAGTGACTATGTCTGCTCCTGCTGTGAACCATACAATTCCTTTGTCTAAAGGAATGTACATTGTGGTTGTAAAGGATGATAGTACACGTATTGTAAAGAAAGTAATGATGTATTAAGAACCATTGTTAATAAAATGGAGGGGGGCTTGAGCCCCTCTTCTTGTTTTGTTTCTAAATAATATAATTATATGAAGAGATTTATATTTTTAGTCTTTGTTACTTTTGTTACTCTTATAGGGTATGCGAAAGTAGTTTATGTGAAATCGGGTGGTACAGGTACTACAGGTGTATCGTGGACGGAAGCTGTTGGTAGTATAGCCGATGCTATGAAAAATGCTCAATCTGGCGACGTTATTTATGTGGCTGCCGGTATATATACCCAACCCTGGGGAACTCTCAAAGCAGGCGTTAGCCTTTTTGGTGGTTTTGCCGGAACGGAACAGTCAGATTCGGATCGCGAAAGAGCTTCTGATATTCCTTATGATTTTAGTTATGAGACGGTTATTACCGTTATGGATGCCCAGATTGTGAATGCTACAGCCTCTTTAAGTGATGAGAACAGTCTATGGATAGATGGATTTACATTTAAAGGCTGTTCTAATAATGCCGCCATTATGACTTTAAGAGGGGGGATGAATCTCCGTAATTGTCGATTTATAGATAATAATACTGTTCCTCCTGTCAGTGGAGTAGGGACGAACAATATTGTTTTCTTTAATGCCACTGCAGTGAGTGACGGATCAGGAGCAAGTGCTACTGTGGTAGATTGTTTGTTTGATGGCAATCGGAATCAACAGAATCAGAATATTTTGGGAGTAAAACCAGATGCCGATAATAATAAGATAATTATCGAGCGAGTGGTTTTCAGGAATAATGTAACGGATCTGCCTTCGGGTTCCACAAATGCCAATATCTTGTTGTGTACTGGTTCTCTTGGCCATATTTCCGTTCGGAATTGTCTTTTCTACAATAATTCTTCCAAACAAGCAGTGATTAATTCCGCTGCTAATTCTGAAATTGTGAATTGTCTGATATATAATAATACGTGTGGAACAAATAATGTATTGCTGGCAGGAAGAATGTACAATTCTCTGGTGGTCAATAATTCCAGTCGCTTTTGCTTTAACAATAATGACGCCAAACTTTACAATAGTGTGGTAGCGGGTAATGCAACTACAGGCTTGGCACTTAATGGTGCCAGTATTACTACCCCCGAAGCAAAAAATTGTGCTGTAGAAAAGAATCTTCCCGCACAAGGCATTTTTGATGCAGTAATTATATTACCGGAAGCTGCTGATGCTAAATTTGTGAGAGCTACTACCTTCCGGGGAGCGGCTACTTCTGCATCGCAGGAGGCAGAGTTTGCTGATTGTGACTGGAGGTTGCAAACTACATCTCCGCTTATAAACGGGGGACTCAGCAGTTGGTTTAAAGAATCGGAATATGGTAAAACTACCAATAAAGACTATACTAACAGTCATATACGCTATTACGATGCTTTGACAGATATCAACGCCTATGAGTTGACTAAGAGGCGATTAACCATTGTTGTGAGTGAGGGTGGTGATAATACTACGGATCAATCAGGATACTATGTTGCAGCACAGTCCCTTGAATTGTCAGTAGCACCACAAGCCGGATATCGCATTAAAGACTGGAAAGATGAATCGGGCAATATTTTATCGACGCAAGCTGCCTTTACGTATGTGATGCCTGATGCTGATAAAATACTGACTGCATCTTTTTCTCCTACAGATGAGAAGTTTCAACTGACTGTAATAGCCGGGACAGGAGGAAGCGTTACAGATGTTTCCGGAATGTACTTTCCTGATCAACCCATTGCTCTCATGGCAACTCCTTCTATCGGATATCAGTTCGAGAGTTGGACCAATGTTGCAGATGAGGTACTTTCAACCAATGCTGATTTTTCTTATATTATGCCTTCGGAAGCATCTACGCTGACGGCTAATTTCCGGTTGAAAACAGATGATGCACCAGCGGCCCATCAATTTGATTTTGAAGGGCTCTCTGTGAATAAACAATGGAAGGTCGTAGATGGAACTCTTTCTGTTTCAGATGAGCGGAGCCAGTCGGGTACTCAATCTCTTCATTGGAAGACAGCTTCTAAACAGAGTAGTACATTAAGGATTGAACTGGCTGAAGATTATCTGACGGGAACATTGGTTACCTGCTATTTTAATCTTTACAATAAAACGGCTTTGAACGGTGGTACGTTAGATATTCGCTTTTTTAATGCAAGTGGAACCGAAGTACGTACGGCCACTCAGTCGATGAATTTCATCGGATGGCGTGAGTTTGAACGCCGATATGGGGTTGACTTTGCACGAAAGACTTCTACAGATCGTGTGACCGCTATCGAATTTACATTGAATAATCCTATGGGTGAGTCAACAGACCTGTATTTTGATCAGGTTAATTTAACAGGTACAGTTAGTTCTGTCCGCTTTCTAAGTGACTGGTGTGCACCCGATGCGAAAGTTCTTGGAAGTACAGGCTTATTTGGTGATTATTCATCTATACTGGATGCTACTTTGCCTGTAACAACTCCTTCAGAAGAAGAACTTTCTGGTTTAGCTACTATAAAGGGGCGTTATCCGTTAGAACCTCGTGCAGGTGATATTACTTCTGTACGTAAATTTGTACAAGATCTTAAACTATCACGTAATAGTGATGGTACTATTAAAGGTGCTCCGGTATCATTACGTAATTTCAGTCTGCTGACGACGAGTCAGATACTTACCATAACAACTCGTCTCGAAACGCTGGGATATGCGGCTAAAACATCGGAGGATGACAAACAACTCTTAAATGATTATATGGACTATCTGTTGGATCAGGGTACTCTATATCGTACTGCAGCGATTTCTTCCAGTGATTATAGTACTGTCCGGAATATGGGAGAGGCGTTGACTAGAGTTTTGGGTGCCTGCCAGACAGAACGACAGAGTCTGGAATGGGCAAATATTGTATTCTGGATGATGTCTTACGGGCAAATTTATCAATCTAATTATTCTACCACAATGAATTCGGACGTTATATATAATTACGTTGAATTCTATATGGCTACAGCAGCAAATATAAAAAACTCTGCGGTTGCTGTACGTGAGGTGAAGGGTATGATGCGTTATATGGAGCGTGCCAGTGAAATTACTCCGGGAGGATATGACATACTGAAGCCTGATGGAACAGGTTTCCATCACGGAACCCATTATCCTAATTACATGTATTCCTATCGTGGCTGGGTAAGCATATTGTATAACGCGCGCGGTACAGTGTTCCGCGTTGGTCAGGAAGCTTATGAAAGTTTCAAGAAAGCGGCTATTTCCATGTGCTTACTTGCTACGCGAGGTGAAAACAATTATATTGCTAACAGCGTGGGTGGACGTAATCCGTTTGAAGGAAACAAGCTAATGTTTTACAAACAGAACATGAAAGATTTGTCTGCCGTAGGAGGTGATATATATGGTAAAACAAGTGATACGGAAGTGGACGAATTTATTACTTACCAGTTTGACAAATCATCGGCTTCTACCAAATATGATGGATATTACGCTTTCAATTGGAGTCCAGTAGGTGTTTATCGTCATAATAACTGGGTGGCAACGATGCGTTCGGCAACAACTAAATTCTGGGGTTCGGAGATATATGTGTCACGTAATCGTTTTGGACGTTATCAAAGCCACGGTACATTGGAGGTGCTGTATAATGATCAATCAACTGCTACAGGTTATCCTGCTAACAGAAATGAATCGGGATGGGACTGGAATGTAGTTCCAGGTGGAACTACAGTACATTATACCAATTGGACGGAAATGATGCCAGGCAAGAATGTGACTCAACGTTTCGACCAAAACTCCAAGACCAAAGACTTTAGTGGTGCGCTTCCTTTTGAAGGTAGCGGAGTGTTTGCTTCTGACTTTGACCAGATCGATACTTGGAGCGTACAGTGTTTTCAACCTACCAATCTGTCGTTTAAGAAGTCGGTTTTTGCTTTCGACGGAATGCTGATATCTCTGGGCAGTAATATAACAAGTACTGTGGCAGCAGCTAATACAGGTGTTACTGCTACTAACCTTTTCCAGTCGTATAAGCCCGTTACCGGTCCGAATGTAAAAGGAACGGTTATTGCTCCTATGGAAACAATAAAAGATTATACCGATGCTTTGTGGATGATAACTCCTGAAGGAACAGGATACTACGTCCCGAACGGAAATGATAAAGTATCGTTGTTTTACGGAACTCAATCGTCTCCTAAAGATGATGCTACGAATCTGAATTCACCGGGAAGTGCTATTGCTGCTAAAGCGTATATCAATCATGGTGTCACACCTTCTGACGCGAGTTATCATTTTGTAGTGATGCCAGGTGCGAGCGTTAACGATATGCAGGCCGTTGCAAGCCGGATAGGTGATAACGGAGGTGATTTATACACTATCAATAGTCAGGATGCTACGCTCCATAGCCTAACGTACAAGCCTTTGGCTACTACTGCTTATGCATTTTTCGAATCAAAGAACGGACTGACTTTCGGTAATGTGATGGCGGTGGCTTCAGAGATGTTGCTCATGGAAAAAACAGTCAGTGGAACACGTTTGGCATATGGTGTGTGCAATCCTAATTTACGCCCGGAGACAGCAGGCTCCGGTTGGACGGCTACTCCTACACATACGTCTATAACCATAAAAGGTATTTGGGGACTGGCTTCTTCGGTTGACGAGAATGTCGTTGTATCCAATGATGGGACAAACACTACTGTGACACTGACATTGAAAGATGGATTGCCTGTTTACTTTGAACTTGATAGTCAATCTGTGGGTTTAACTTCAACATCAGTTGCGAATTATCAGATATGGATGGAAAATAACCAACTACGCGTGGTTTTAGATAAAGAGATGGAAGTCTCTGTATTTAATGCTACAGGAGTACAGGTTGCTTTCTCAGAGAAAGCAGTTAGCCATACATTGTCATTACAAGGAGGAGTTTATGTGATACGTTTACAAAGTAGTGATGGAATAGTTACTGCTAAAACAGTAATTCCGTAAGATATCGATAAACAAAAGGTTATTTTAAAAAAGAATGTACCCCTAAAGTTAGATAAAATACTTTTGGGGTACTTTTTAGCAAAAAGCTATCTCCTAATAAGGGGATAGCTTTTGTGTGTAAGTTAATTGATTTTGATAGGAGGAATTTATTGTTTTTTTTCTGTACTTTCGAAATGGCGTTGTTGCTGTTCTACCTGCTTCATTTCATTGATACGATCTTGTTCTTCTTTAGCGAGACGTTCTATTTCGTTCATATCTATTTCATCTACCGTTCCTGTATTAAACTGTTCAGTTTTTGCTGGTACACGTAACTCTTTATAGAGGGCAGGACGATCTGCCGGAATAGTACTAAATTCAACGGTAGCTATCGGATGAATCTGAATGCCAGGATGTAACAGGCGTGCAGTAACTCTAACTTTTCCTGCCTTATTGGTAGTACGTATCAAGGCTGGTGCTGTTCCCCAGCGGCTAACTCTTGGATTGGCTTCAATATCACGACCACCTACCAATTCACCTTCACCTTCTACTTCAAAAATGATTGTTTCTTGTGAAAGGTGCTTTACATAGCCATCTTTGTCAGTAATAGAAGCGATGACCGTAACGATGTCCGAACCATTAGCCTGAGGCGGGAGCCCGGTATCAATAGTCAGCACTATCTTTTCATTTCGTTTGGATGGCATATTTTTGGCTGTGGCTACTACCTTTCCTTCTATGAATCCTTCGGCTACAATACTACATTCTTCTGCTTTGTCTGCTCGGTGTAGTGCGCGTACATCTACAAAGCTGTATGCATTCTTGAATATGATGGGAGGGTGGCGAATACCTTTCTCTTCAAGTTCGGGTGCTTGTGTCAGACTTATTTTTCCATTAACAGTGATACGTACGCTGTCACAGTTGGAATAAACTACTATGTCTTCCGGTGAAAACGGAGTCATGGCGTTGGCAATATAAACCATTGGACCACTATCTGCCTGGGTTAATTTAACAGCCGGATCACGTTGACTCATCCACATATAATAAGAATATTTGGGTTGACGGAAGGCATCCATGATACCTCCCCAGAACGGATCGGGATGGTAACCACGCTGGTGGTCGAAAGAATGCCATAAAGCTCCACCAATGTGTCCTTTAGGAGCTTTGTAGAATTGATCGATGGTCAATGAACCACCGTATTTTTTGCGTGCATAATGTTCCGCCTGGCGTATTTGAGGCTCTTCTCCCCATTCACGGGCTACACGACTGTAAGAATTGTGTGAGTTCCAATCGTCTACACAGTCTCCGAACTCGCGTGTGAAACATGATTTTCCTAATTTCTGATAGTAATCTTCATTTTTGGGAGCGGTATAGATGACATCGTATTTATAGGCTCCTTTACTCTTGTCGTCAATGCTTGCATAGCATCCCGGATACGGATACTCTTCATGTGTAGCATTATAAGCATTCAGAGCAAACGATTCAGGAAAAGCTGTTTCATTCAGAACAGGTTCCCACATGATAACAGAGGGATGATTACGGTCACGGCGTACCATGTTGCGTATATCAGAAATAATTCTTTCTTCAAAGATAGGATCGGGGTTCCAGTATTGCCATCCCGGAGTTGCTACGATAATGAACATACCCAATTCATCGCAAGCATCCATAAAAGCGGGATCTTGCGGATAGTGTGCTGAGCGTATGATGCGGCATCCGGCATCACGTAGCTTTTTCACATCCAGCCATTGCAGATTGTTGGGTACGGCATTGCCGATATAGGCATAATCCTGATGACGATTTACCCCCATCAGCTTATCTTCAAACGGCTTTCCATTAATATATAATCCGTCGGCACCACGGAATTCGATAGACCGGATACCAATGCGCGAAATCGTTTCGTCGCATACTTTGCCATCGCAATATACCACAGTTTTGAGTTGATATAAATGGGGGGCATCCGGATGCCAGAGGGCGGGAGTTTTAACTGATAACTGTTGTTCTATACTTCCGGAAACTCCTGCTGCCAGTTGCAGGTTTTTCTTGCCTGAAGCGACTTTTTTTCCATTAGCGTCAATGAGAATGGTTTCGATCCCTACTTTTTTCCCTGTATTTCCTTCATTGGCAATGTGGGTTTTAACATTGATTTTTGCCTTTTGGTCGGATACGTCTTCATAACTAACAAATATACCTCCGCTTGCTGTTTGCCCGGCAGCATTTGCATCGGTGATATGAACGTCATTGGTACTGATGAAGTAACAATCACGATAGATTCCTCCAAAAACAGAGAAGTCCATAGTGTATTGTTTACGTCCGGGAGGGAAAGATGGATCGTCACTGTTATCTGCACATACAGCTATTATTACGTCATCACCCGCTTTTACACCCGCCCTGGTCAAATCTATTGTGACAGGAAGGAAACCGCCGAAATGTTCTTTTACTTTTTGTCCGTTTACATAGAAGCTGCTTTTCCCCATGATAGCTTCGAAATAAAGGGAAAGACGTTTACCCTGATATTTTGTATCGATAGTAAAATGTTTGCGATACCACGCGGGACCTTGATAATTACGTGAGCCGCTGGCTTCGGATGGCATAAGTTCTACAGTATGAGGAAGGTTGACAATTTCCCATGTCTGGTCATTGAAGCCCTGTGAAAAAGCGTCTGTTTGAGATCCCCGGTAAAATCTCCAGCCTGAATTGAAGTCAAGAATATTACGTTCAGAGCTGTTTGTGGAATAGAAACCGGCGGCAGAGAATCTCTCCTGAGAATATGCAGTATAGCATATTACTATTAGAAAAAGAACCAATAATACTTTTCTTTTCATGCTATTATTTTATAAATGATTTAATGTTCTTTTGAGTAGTAGAGTTTTACTTCTTTAAAATCAGTTTGAAAAATTGTGGCTTCGGTAAAAAATGACTTTTACTTCATAATCGGAATTACCATATTCCATGACCGTGTTGCATTTTCAAATCCTCCGGGGCCATCCATCGTTGCAAAGAATATATAAGCAGGTTCACCGTTTTCAAAAAAAATGAAGGGGCGTTCCAATTGTCCCTGGGTAGTTACTGTGCCATCTTCCCATTCCAATGTTTTGGAGTAGGCCTGTGCGTCTTTATCTACTGTCCAGTGAGTCGCATCTTTTGAGTGTGCCATAGCTCCGGCTTTGGCCTCGATGGTGTATTTTCCTACATGATCTTTAAAGATGATGTGATATCCATCTTTGTCTTTCCATAAGAACGGATCTTCTGCCTCTCCCTGACCGTTTACCTGAAAGATGGGCTGATTGTTGTTCTGTACTTCATAAGGACCTTCTATATGCTTTGCTTTGGCAATTCCTAAAGCCATATCAGAGTATTTGTCATTACCGATGTATTCCCGGGCTTTGAATATCATTGTAACCGAACCATCTTCTTCTACAATAGGAGAAGGGTTTGACGTCAGAAAACTATAAAAAGTGTTGGGCTTGGTTTTTAGGATAGGTTCGTCAAGGCGTGTCCACGGACCGTAGAGAGATTTGGATTTGGCAATACCCACTCTTTTATTGCTGCGGGCTACTATACACCACGGACTTTCCAGGGTCAGTTGTTCTGCAGTAGGGGTATCGAAAGGATGAGTGGATCCCATGTAAATCAGATAATAAGTATCTCCCTCTTTTAAGATACGTGGGTTATGTGCCGAACGTCCGTCCCAGTATTGTGCTCCTCTTTCTGCCAACGCGATGTCTGATAGTTTATAAGGTCCTTGTGGAACATCACTGGTGGCGTGTACAATTTCCGATGCTATCATCCATCCCGGATGAAAAGGAAGGGATTTCGGAAAACGGGATACGAACATGTGGTATTTACCGTCATCTCCTTTAATGACAGAGCTTCCCCATACCCACCAGCCTTCACATTCGAAGGCCGGTGCTTTATAAGCTTTTCCAAGTTTCCGGAATAATGGATTTTGGGACTTTATTTTCTTTTGTTGTACCTCTTGCAATGTTTGGGCGTATATTGTAGTTCCCAACAAAAGGTATACAATAAATAGAATGCTGTTTTTCATACTTTAATCTCCTTCGTTTTATTTCTTATGAAGTTTTACTTCCATGCTTGCTGCATCTGTACAGGTAAACTCTAATACTGTTTTTTTAGTATCCGAGGAGACTGTTTTGCATTCGGGAGTTTCATCGATTTCCCATTTGCCTTTTAGCTCGATACGGACGGGGATCGATTGGCTTGGATTTCCTATCCAGGGACGGGAGTAAATACTGCGTTGGATGCGTTTTCCCTGTTCATCGTATATATCATCCGAAGGACCCCGATAGAGTGCCAGGTCGGGTTGGCATACGGTAAGTACGGCTTCCTGCTTATGCTCACGTAACATGATGAGGCAGGAGGTATCTACTTTTTGTATGAGGCCTTTCGGCAACACATCCGGAGTTTCAAATAAGATATAAGAGGTAGTATTACTCTTCAGATCGCGTACGATATGTGCATTACGATCCTTTTGAAGTACCTTATAAGATGGCTTTTTAGCGAAACTGCTTATCTCTGTCTGGGTTGTCTGCGGAAGAATCGCATATTCGTAGGAGCCTCCTTTGGGTGCTTTGCCATGATCGACAGTCAGTGATACCCAGTCTCCTTCGGTTTTCTCTCCGGTATTTTGCTTACGTGAGTATTGCGGAAAGTTTTTTTCGAACTTGGCAGCGACGGGAACATAATAACCTGTTCCGATGTGATCTATCCAGTACTTTCCGTTTCCTTGATAATCTTTCCAATAGTTATGTCCGGCATCATCTTTTACTGCAAGCTGGAAGATGGTTGTTTCTGTAGGATATTCATTGTTTGTATTTTCAATATCCGATCCAAGACATACAATCACTCCGTCAAAGAAATGAAAAGATTTACGGGCGCGGTGTGAGCCATTGTATTTATCATGTTCGTGCAGCTTCATTCCGAATGCTCCGTTCCTGTGTTCCTGTGAGATACCTCCTGCAAACGCTTCGTCCGAATATAGCATTTCTTCATATCCCGAAAACACGTCTACATTGAGAATATTGGCTTCCAACTGATCTACCGGGAGATGAATGGCTGTAGTTCCTGGGATACGTCCCCAGTCAAAACCTTCTTCCTGCCATCCGCCACTGGTAGACGATACCTCTTCTCCCTGAGGGGCAGTCATGATTTGCAGGCTACCGTGTGCCAGATAACGTCCGAAAAGGTTTGCACCGCGATAGTGCTCGGCAGCCCATAGATAACGCGAATGACCGCGGGCCACTGCCGACCAGTTATTACGACGCTGTATGGATACACAAGCGTATCCCATTGCCTTATTTCCTTCGGGATCCTGTTCCGGACTAAATCCTTTATCTATAAATAGATTTCTGAAAGATTCTTCTTGTTTGTTGCATTTATACGGTGCTTCTGTCAGGCGTAAATAGGCATTGGCCATGTCTGTGTCTATATCTTGTTTCCGGTCAGGGGAGCCTGCCAGAGCCATTAGAATATAATGCTCGGGGATTAACTCTCCTTTCCCATTGGGATGACGTCCGGACATTGAGAGAGGGAAACTACGTTTGTTACAATAGAAACGCATGGTGAGGAGTACCTCTTTCACTGTCTGATGGGCCAGCTCTGATACAGCAAAGCCGGTATGGCTCAGTAGATAAATCATGTTGGTAGCTCCTGTCAGACCGCCTGTTGCATAGGCCGGATAATTGTTACAATGGTGATAGGCGGAACCGTCTGCTTTGAAGGCATCATTCAACCCTTCAGCCGGTAGGCAACCATTATTGAGCCATCGTGAGTAGGATTTCAGATACTGTACTTTCTCAGGAGTATCTTCCATGAACAGGATGCTGGCGATACGCCCGGTACTGAGTGTATTGAAGAAATCGATATCGATACCTGCTGTTTTCGGTTTATTATATACATCGTTTACAGTCGAATACCAAAGCATTGCCTTTTCTGCTTCTTCTTGTTTCCCCATTTCCCGGAACACTTCTTTCATCAGAAAATAGGCAGTAAAGAAAGGACGGAAACTATAACCGTAATGGGTGATATTACCCAAACAACTGCCATATGCTATCCCCTGATCGGTAATATGATCATACATTGTAATAAACATTTGCTTGAGCGCATCTTTATCCTGAGGATTTATTGCATTGTTATATGCCACGGCGATTCTGTTCATTAAGCTAAAGAAATTGCTAACCTCCATGTTATTAGCGGCCATTATATTTCCTTTCCAGTCTGGCAGAATGCGTTCGTAAGCTTCGCCTGCACGTCCGTAAAAAAGAGGAAGTCCGGAAACTTTGCCATCTTTGTATGTTATACCGTAGGATTCGTATGCTTTGCGCAGATTAGCTATCGTTTGCGGAGTAACTTCACTTGGAGGACATATTATTTCCCGCAGACGATTTTCTATTACTTTTATTTCCTTATGTTGCAGGTTACTAACCGTCTTTTCCAGTGGGATATCCGGAGTTAATTGGGGGCACGTGTAAAAACCTGTGTTTTTGTTTGTTATTTTTTGCTATAAAAAATC